>Ga0187846_10001609_pt1 | contig 12672 bp, 11 predicted proteins | sample TC_taG_FD_161473 | JGI IMG/M metagenome (GOLD analysis project Ga0187846, IMG submission 161473) | Biofilm microbial communities from the roof of an iron ore cave, State of Minas Gerais, Brazil - TC_06 Biofilm (v2) | ecosystem: Environmental > Terrestrial > Deep subsurface > Cave > Wall biofilm...
AGCGCAGGAAGTGCTCAACTACATGATCTCGCCGGAAAACCTGCGACCGAAGCTGTTGCCGGCGTTGCTGGAGAATCCTTCGGTCAATGAGGTGGAGCTGGCGAAGTTCGCGCGTTCGGCCACGCGGGAATCGATCGAAGCCATGCTGGGGAGCGCGCGCGTTAAGAAGGCGGCGGGAGTTCTAGGGGCGCTCAAATCGAATCCCTATGTGAAGAAGAACGAGGGTGAGCAGATCGACAAGATTTTGAGCGGCGCGAGCGAGCCTGCGCAAGAGCCGCCCGCTGCCCCAACTCCGGAAGCAGCGCGGGCGCCCGCGCCATCCCCGGATGCGGCGACGACGGAGGCCGCAGCGCCCGGGGCCGAAGCTCAAGCCGAAGCCGCACCGCGAGCGGAGCCAATCAGCGCAGTGCCTGCCAGTGCGCAACCTGGGGTGACAGAGGAAGGCAGCGAAGTTCCCGAGGAGACGGTTTCTGCTTATCTTTCCGAGCACGCGGCGGAAATTGCGGCGGAAGGCGAGAAACCGTTTCAGTCGATCGGCGGAGCTCTGGAGTTGCTGGGCCCGGACTACTTTCCCGTGACCGAGGTTCAAGAAGCGCCCGAGCCGGCTGCGGCGCCAGTTGCCGCTCCGTCCGCGGCAGCCAGCGCGGCGTCTGCTGCGTCGGCCAGGCCTGCGGTCCAGGCTAAACCAATTGCGACGAAGAAACCTGGACAGCACGTCGACCCGAAGCGCGAGAACACGCTGCAGAAGATCAACAGCCTCGACGTGAAGGGCCGCATCCAGCTGGCGCTGAAGGGCAACAAGGAAGAGCGGTCGATTCTGATCCGCGACGGAACAAAAGTGGTTGCACTCGCGGTGCTGGAAGCTCCCAAGCTCTCCGACGGCGAAGTGGAAAAATTTGCCAGCCAGAGGAATGTGCTGGAAGCGGTGTTGCGCAGCATCCCTTTGAAACGGCGTTTCGTCAAGAACTACATTGTGGTGCGGAATCTGGTTTTTAACCCGCGCACTCCGATCGATCAAGCGCTCGGGCTCATCAAGAACCTGCTGGTTCAAGACCTGAAGAATCTGTCGGCCAACAAGGAAGTGCCGGACACGATCCGCAAGCTCGGACTGAAGATGTACAAGCAGAAACTTGAGACCGCCAACAAGAAATAAGGACCAGAGAATCCATGGCTTCATCACCTCAAACTGATCCCATCTCCCAGTTACTGAAGAGAGCGAAAAACATAGCGGTGGTGGGGCTCTCCTGCAATCCCTTGCGGCCCAGCCACGGCGTGTCCGCCTACCTGCAGAGCCACGGCTACAGGATCATCCCGGTGAATCCTCAGATTGAAGAGTGCCTGGGAGAGAAGGCTTACGCATCGTTGCTCGACGTGCCGGAAAAGATTGACATCGTCGATATCTTCCGCCGGTCGGAGTTTGTGGGGGAAGTGGTGGACCAGGCCATTCAGCTCAGAGTTCCCGCGATCTGGATGCAGGAAGATGTGATTGATGAAAAGGCGGCGGCGAAGGCGCGCAAGGCGGGGATCTTCGTGACGATGGATCATTGCATCCTGAAGGAACATCGGGCCCGCTTCCACTAGCGGATTCCGGCGCAAGCCCATGAAACCCTCTCATCTGCTCACACTGTTCATCGCGTTCCTGCTGGTCTACGACCAGGTCCAGATTTTCCGCCTGAAGCGACGTCCGGATCCCGCGGCGAAGCTCGCCACCTACGCGCGAATCATGGCGGGGTTGTGGCTGGCAACGGCCGGGGCCTTCGCGATCATGGGGCGCGGTCTGTGGACGGTTCAACTGGCTCCCACGGAAGCGAGCTGGATTCCGGGACGCGCGGTGCTGCTGGCCATGGTGGTGGCATCGTTGACCGCGATGCTGGTTCCGGTGGTTGCGAAGCGAAATGCGAAGGCGGCAGCGGCGATTGGGAGGAGGCTCAACGAACTGGGTTACTTGCTTCCGCAAAACGCGCGGGAGCGAGTGTGGTGGGCGTTGTTATCTCTCACCGCCGGAATCTGCGAGGAATGCGTCTTCCGCAGTTTCCTTTTTCATTACTTGCACGTGGATCCGTGGAGACTGGGAATTGCGGCGAGCCTGGCGCTGGCTTGCGTGATTTTCGCGCTCGGACATCTTTATCAGGGCGTCAAAGCTGCCGCGGCCACGGGGCTGCTGGCGGTGATGTTCTTCGGGTTCTTCCTGAGCACGGGGAATCTGCTGCTGTCGATCGTGCTGCACGCGCTGGCCGACCTGCGAATCCTGTTGCTGTGGCCGCCGGCCAGAGTCGATGCCGAGAGGACCGCTCAGATTTCCTGCTGAAGAGTTGTTCTGGCGATTCACTTCCCGGTCGCCACTCCTGCTGAACTTTCCATCCAGGGCTTGAACCCCGCGCTGCGCCACAGATCGGCGCTGCGATACATTTTGCCGGCAGTGATGACGAGTTCGACGTTACGCGCATTACGGATGTCGGCCAGAGGATCTCCGGCAACGAGGATGAGGTCGGCACGCTTGCCCGCTTCCACCGTTCCAGTTTCCTTGTCGAGTTTCATCACACGCGCCGGGACAATGGTCGCGGCCTGGATAGCCTCCATCGGCGTGAATCCGGCCTGCACGTAGAGTTCGATTTCGCGGTGCAGGCTGTGCCCGGGGACGGTCTGATCTGTTCCTGCGACCACCGGAATGCCGGCGCGATGCAACTCACCGACGATCGCCACTTCTTTTTCGAACACTTTCTCGCGCATCGCCGACCGCTCATCGGGAGGCCCCACGTCGGAAAGTTGCTCGACGAGTTCGGGCGCGACCTTGCCGATTCCCGGCTCAAAACTCACCGGAGGCTTCGCCGTAGTAGCGGTGAAGAATTCCATCAGCGCAAGCGTCGGATCGATCACCGTTCCATGATCCTTCAGGAACGACAGAGCCTTGCGTGCTTCGGGAGAATGGAGATCGATATCGATCACAGCCTGGGTGCGCGCCCTTCTATCAGCGCCCGCCGGCAACGGCGCGTGCATGATGGCAGCTACATAGTTGATGTGGTTGATCTGATCCTGGCCCGCTTCGATCGCCTGGTAGGCGTCGAGACCCTCGGGAATGTGCCCGGTCACTGTCATGCCGAGGCGGTGGGCTTCGTCGGCGATGACCTTGATTTCCTCGAGCTTCACCATGCTGTAGATCTTCATCTGCTGGAATCCGGCGTCGTGATAGCGGTCGGTCCACATGCGCGCCTGCTCGGGAGTGTCGACGCGCTGCACGCCAAGCGCCAGGCGGCCGGTTCCATCCACGATGCCGGCGGCGAGAAGGCGGGGGCCGAGGCCGTGCCCGGCGGAAATTGCATCGCGCACCGCAGTGATGAACTCGAACTCGTTGCCGCAGTCGCGCACGGTGGTGACGCCGGCCGCCAGATAAATCGGTCCCCACTCAACCTGCTCAAAGTGCGCGTGCATGTCCCACAGGCCGGGAAGAATCGTCTGGCCGCGCGCGTCGATGACTTTGATGTTTTTGGGAAGCTTGACCTTGGCTCGCGGACCAGCGGCGGTGATTCGGCCATCGGCGACCACTACAGCCGCATCGGCAACGGGTGCGCGGCCGGTGCCATCAATCAACGTCGCGCCCACCACGGCATACGTTGCTGCCTCGCCGGCAGAAACGCTCTTGGAGATTTCGGCGAGGGAACTCATGCCGTCGGCGCCGGCGCGGCCGACGAAGGTTCCGAGGGCGCTCTCGTAGCCGTCGCGAATGGCTTCAAAGTGATCGAATTCGGCGTCGAGCGTGACCGCGGCGATCAGTTCGCGTTTGGGGTTGAACCACAGGGTTTCGCGTCCCCAGATCAGTCCTTCTACCATGTAACGATCGAGAGTTTCATCGTGACCGCTGATGGAGATCACGTCCTGACCGCGCGGTTCCACCTTTACCTTGCCGCTGGGCAGCGTAACAAGTTCCGCCGGAGAACCGTGAGTTGCCCAGTAACGGACCAGGAGCATCTGCATGGTCGCGGGCGAGTAACCGGCAATGGTGAAGAATGGTGCCGGGGCCGATGCGTCGGTCCACTGATCGCGATTGCGCAGCCGAATCTTTCCCTCTTTCACATCGACCGCCTGGTCGATCGCCGAGAGGCGCGAGGTCTGCCCCTTGATCGCGAAGGTCTGCGGAGTCAGGTCAGCGGCGCTGCGAAAAGTGGCGGAGAGCGGGACTTCGGTGCCGCGGTCGGTGAACTTGAAATGCATTGTTGTGGCAAGGGAATCGCCGTCGCGAGTGGTTTCGTAAGTCTCTTCGCCGATGGCCTGCTCGAACTTGTGCAGAATGAAGCGACCCTGCTCGACGACGAAAGGCTTTTCGGGTGTCTGCGCAAAGGAATAGGCAGACGCGGCGGTGAACGCGGCGAGCAGGAGGGACAGAAACGGACGAAGCGCGACAAGCTGCCTACGAACCATGGGTTTCACCTCGACGAGCGAAGCTAGAGGATAGTCGGCGTGGCCGAGGGGAAGCAAGAAACCGGAGGGAGAGGGCAGTGCTGCGGTTTGATTGGGAAGCGACTCAGTTGCCGCGGCTGACGCCGACAAAGACGACGCTGGCATCGTCCCGCACGCCGCTATCGCCGGCGAAGGCGCGAACGTCGTCGGCGATGCTCACCGCGGAGGCGTCAGGACAGGCCGCATGGGCCGACAGACGTTCAAGTCCGTACTCCTCGTCGCCGGCGTTGACGGCTTCCGTGATTCCGTCGCTGTAGAAGACCAGCCGCGCGCCCTCAGACAAGGGAATGGTGCATTCCGAATAGTCTCCGCTGCCAAGGCCGAGCGGCGGACCGCGTTCCACGTCGACGAAGCGTGCTCCGCGCTCGTTGATCAGAAGGGGGTGCAAGTGCCCTGCGTTGGCGAAGGTGATGGTGCGGCCTGCCGGATCGAGAACGGCGTAAACCATGGTGACGAACTTTCCCGCAGGAAAGTCGTCGACCAGCAGGTTGTTGAGCTTGGTCAAGACTTCCGCCGGCGAGCAGCAAGCCTCGGCCAGCGAGCGCAACATGCCGCGGGTGGCCGACATCAGCAGGGCTGCGGCCGTGCCTTTTCCCGAAACGTCAGCCAAAACCAGCCCCCAGCGCCCGTCGGGAAAGGGAATGAAGTCGTACCAGTCTCCGCCCACCGCACCGGCCGGAACACTCAACCCTGAAACCATAAAGCCGGGAATGTAGGGAGAACTCTTGGGCAGCAGCGCCTGCTGGATGGCGCGAGCTTCCTGGGCCTCGCGGCTCATAGCCTCGCGTTCGACGCGCTCCGATTGAAAGCGGCGCGCGTTGTGCACGGCCGCGGCGACGTGCTCGCAGAGAGCCTGAAGAATCCGAATCTGCTGACGGGAAAAGGCGTCAAGGTCAGGATGAGAGGCCGTGAAAACCCCGATCAGCCGGTCGCCGACGTGCAGCGGGATCGCCACTTCGGACAACGTGGCGTGTTCGCAGGCAATGTAGTATTTGTCTTTCCGCACATCGGGAGCGTAGCGCATCTGGCCGGTGGCGGCGACGTATCCGACCATTCCTTCTTTGCCGACCTTGAGTCGATTCCCTTTGCAATGCATGGTGCAGCCATGGGTGCCCGCCAGGACCATCTCGCCTTTTTCGGATTCGTGCAGGTAGATATTGGCCTCGGCGCAGCCGAAGGAAATGGCGACATCGTTCACGATTTTGTCGATGAGCTGGTCGAGATCGAGGATGGAGGCGATCTTCTGCGCCGCTTTCTGCAGGCGTTGCAGGTCCTCGACCTGCGAGAGCTGCAGAGGCCGCAGCGAAACGACTTCGCCCATCGGGACGCTGGGAACAGTAGCCATGGAGAGCGCGATTGCCTCGTGATGTTGGCCGGTCGAGCAACCGACCAACGTGTGTTGGATGCTCGCAGGCTGATCTAGGATTCGCTTTTACGGCGCGCTGAACCGGGATCTTGAGCTCGCGACCGCAGGCGCTTGATCTCCTCCAGTCGCTCGCGGATGCGCTTTTCAATGCCTTCGGCCGTGGGCTGATAGTAGACGCGGTCGCGCAGATTGTCGGGCAGGCATTGCATGTCGGCGACCTTGGCTTCGAGTTCGTGAGCGTACTGGTAGCCCTTGCCGTAGCCGAGTCCCTTCATAAGCCCGGTGGGAGCGTTGCGGAGGTGCAGCGGGACGGGATCGGCGGCGGTCTGCTCGACATCCTGCTGGACCGCGCCGTAGGCGGCCAGCAGCGCGTTCGACTTGGGGGCGACCGACAGATAGACCACGGCCTGTGCGAGGGCGAGGTCGCCCTCGGGCATGCCGATGAAATCGACGGCATCGCGCGCGGCCATGCAGAGCGAGAGCGCGTTAGGGTCTGCGAGTCCGATGTCTTCCACCGCCATGCGCACCACGCGGCGCGCGATGTAGAGCGGGTCTTCGCCCGCTTCCAGCATGCGGGCCAGCCAGTAAAGCGCAGCATCCGGATCGCTGTTGCGGACCGACTTGTGCAGCGCCGAGATGAGGTTGTAGTGCTCCTCGCCGGATTTGTCGTAGAGCAGAATCCGTTTCTGCAGCGCGTCGCGGACGATCTGGTCGGTGATTTCATTCGCGTGGGGCGCGCCGTGCTTCTCGTGCTCTTTGCGCGAAGGTGGGGACTTGGCCAGCCCTGCCGCCACTTCCAACACGTTGTAGGCGCTGCGGGCGTCGCCGCTGGTGTAGCTGGCAATCTTCGCCAGCACGTGGTCGTCGGCCTTCAGGCGCAGCGATCCCAGTCCGCGCTCCTGGTCGGCCAGGGCGCGCTTGAGCAGATCCACAATCTGCGCCTCGGTGAGCGGGTTGAGCACGTAGACGCGGCAGCGCGAAAGCAGAGCCGAATTGATCTCGAAAGAGGGATTCTCGGTGGTCGCGCCGATCAGCCGGATGTTGCCCTTCTCCACGTGGGGAAGGAATGCATCCTGCTGCGCCTTGTTGAAGCGGTGAATCTCGTCGATGAAGACGATGGTGCGCGTGCCGTACTGGCGGGCGCGTTCAGCGTCGGCCATGACCTGCTTGATTTCCTTGATTCCGGCCAGCACGGCAGAGAACTCGATGAACTCCGCCTTGGTCAGCCCGGCGATGATCTTGGCCAGCGTGGTTTTGCCCGTGCCTGGAGGTCCCCAGAAGATGAGCGAGCCGGTATCGTCGCGGTCAAGCTGCGTACGCAGCGGTTTTCCCGGCCCGATGAGATGCTCCTGTCCGACGAACTCCTCCAGGGTGCGCGGGCGCATGCGGTCTGCCAGGGGCCGGGTGGCGTCGGCCGCGCGGCCCGCGTCCGGAATGGGCTGAAACAGGCTCATGCAAGCTTTACCCGTTGCCTCGCGGCTTCGTAGAGCACGATGCTCGCCGCAATCGCGGCATTCAGCGATTCCACCTGCGGCGTGTGGGGAATGGCGACGGTTTCGTCCATGGCTGCCATCAAACTTCGCGGCACGCCCGCTCCCTCATTTCCGATGAAGACGGCCACAGGTCCGGCGAGATTGGACTCGTCCAAGAGCGTACCTTTATGTGAGGAAGTTGCGAGCAGGCGCGCACCCGCAGCTCTCAGCCGGGCCGAGGCGTCTTCCAGTCCACCGCCGGCCTTCGCAGCAACGATGGGCATCCTGAAGACCGATCCCGCGGATGATCGGATCACTTTCGAGTTATAGGGGCTGACCGTGCCCTCGCCGAGCACAACGCCGGCACTGCCGAAAGCTTCCGCGGAGCGCAAAATCGTTCCCAGGTTGCCGGGATCCTGCAGCCCGGCGAGCACGACGACCGGGCCGACCTGCAGGCGCTCGATCACGTCGTCGAGGGAAAACTCCTTCAGACGGACCAGCACCGCGATGCCCTGGGGCGATTCGGTAGCCACCGCGCTGTCGAAGATCTTGTCGGGAAGCAGCAGCGTGTCGACGTGGGTGCTGATCTGCGGCAGCAGGCGTTCGGCGCGGTCCTGCGCCGACTCGCGCACGAACAGGGCGCGAAAGTGCAGCCCGCTGCGGATGGCCTCTTCGATGACGCGCACGCCTTCGATGGCGCAGTCTCCGTCTGCGGTGCGCTCCCCTCGGGTAAAAGCCTGTCGCAGCTGCTTCACCAGCGGATGGTGGCGGCCTTCGACGCGGCGCAGGCGCTGCCGCTGGCTGGAACCGCGCTCGGAGGCTGGTTTTGTGACCATACTGTTCACTGCATCATACGCCGCCCGATGGCGGCGCAGCCTGGAGAGGAAGCAAGCTGGGCGCGCGGTGTTGCGTCGCAAAGAACGGTGACACTTGCGCAGCTCGCCCAGTTCCTTCCCTTCACAAACAACGCCGGGTCATCATGACAAGCTGCGGCCCCACCCGTTCGCGCGGGTTGCCACTCTTTGCCGTATTATGGTAGGTTCCACACTCAAAATAAGTTATCGCCCGGCAAGCGGGAAGGAAGCGCTGTGCGCGCCGAAATCGTAAAGATTAGTAGCGATACCCCTGAAGTTTCGCTCGTCAAGTATGCCGCGGACCAGATTCGCGCCGGCGAAGTCCTGGGCATGCCCACCGACACGTTTTACGGACTGGCAGCCGACCCGTTCAACCTGCGCGCGGTCGATCGCGTCTATGAGATCAAGACCCGCTCCCGGCACAAACCGCTGTCGCTGCTGATTGAAAGCGTCGATCAAGCCGAAGATCTGGCCAAGGAACTGCCGGAGGAGTTCTATGCATTGGCGCGCAAATATTGGCCCGGACCGCTGACGATAATCGTGAAAGCGGGCTCGCGCCTGCCTCTGAAAGTGACCGCCAACACGGGCAACGTTGCGCTGCGCGTGCCCAATGCGAAGATTCCGCTGGCCGTCGTGACCGCGGCCGCTATTCCGATCACGGCGACCTCTGCCAATCTCAGCGGGGCTTCCGAGTGCACGAACGCCGAGCAGGTTCGCGAGCAGCTGCAGGGGCGCATCAGCATCATCGTCGATGGCGGGACGTCGCCGCGCGACATTGCTTCCACCATCGTCGACCTGAGCGCCGATTCCGGGCGCTGGCGCATCATGCGCGAGGGCGCGATCCCGGCAGACGAGATTACCAGCTTCTTCGCGCAGGGATGAACCAAAGCGACGCCAACCGTCTTCCGGGCAACCGCCGGCTCCTGTGGTCGGTGGCGCTGGCGGTGCTGGCTCTGGCCGTTTTCTTCGTCGCCACGAGTGTCCGCATCGTCCGCGACGCCTCGCTGCAGGAAGATCATCCAGCCGATGCAATCGTTGTCTTTGGGGCCGCGGAATATTCAGGGCATCCTTCGCCCGTGCTGCGGGCGCGGCTCGAGCATGCGGCTGATCTTTTTCGTCGGAGCGTGGCGCCGGTTGTAATCACTACGGGTGGAGCGGGCGGGGATCCCAACTTCAGCGAAGGCGGCGTCGGCCGCGATGACTTGATGCGGCGCGGCATTCCTGAGCGCAGCCTGATCGCCGAAACCCAGGGCACCGACACCGCCCAGTCCGCGGTGCGCGTGGCCGTCATCATGCGGGCCAACGGCTTGCACAGTTGTGTCGCGGTCAGCGACGCGTACCACATGTTTCGCATTCGCAAGCTGCTGGAGCACGAAGGGATCAGCCCGGTGTACATCTCTGCGCGCCCGGACTCGCGCCCGCACGGAACCCTGCAGCGGATGTATGCCGTTCTGCGCGAGGCGACGAGTTATTTGCTGTGGAAGATCGGAATGACGTAGACAGTTTCGAGTTTCCAGTTTCGGGTTCCAGCTTCCAGCGGGTTAAGTCCAGAAACTGGAAACCAGTAATCGGAAACTCGAAACTAGCTTCCCGCAATGCCGTGCACGGCCGCGACTTCACAGTGCGCGGCCTTGGCGTCGAATCGGGCCAAGTACTTGCGCCGCTCTTCCGGGATCACGGCGGCTTCGTAGTTCGGCCCGGCGGCCGCCCGGATGGAATCGAGCGAATCCCACAGCATGATCGTGATGAACTCGACCTCGGCACCCACGATGCGGCGCAGCAGATAGCTTCCCTTGTAGCCCTTCTTCCTGCTGATGCCGGGCAGAAGTTCCGGCTTCAACATCGCTTCGTAGGCGTCGGCGTGCTCCGGCTTCGTGAATCCGTGCCAGACTCGTGCAATCACGGGGATCTCCTTAGGGAGCTTCGGGTTTCCAGTTGATCTGTGCACCTGCAGTATCAGGAACCCGGAAAAACTAGAAACTGTCACCTTACCAGCCGCTCCGCTCGCGCAGGCTCGTGATGTGAGCCACGTGATGCCGGCTGTGCCACCCGTAGAGCGCGAGCGTTTTGTCGAGCGTCATCAACCCCAGTTCGGGATGGCGAAAAGTCCGCTTCCAGTCGCCGGGCTTCAGCGAGCGCAGCAACTTCATCCAGCGTGTGTGCAGCGAGTCGAGCAGCGTCAGCGAAACTTCAATCGGCGTGGTCCGGGTATCGGCCAGCTCGGCCCAGCGGTCTTCAAAGTATGGTTTGATCGTCGGTTCGTCTTCGGTAAGAGCCAATTTGAAGCGCACGTAGGAATTGCAATGACTGTCGGGCACGTGGTGGACGACCTGACGCACGGTCCATCCCTCGGGCCGGTAGGGAGTATCCAGTTGCTGTTCGGAAAGCCCGGCCACGGCCGCGCGCAGCCGGGCGGGCGCTTGCTCGATGTCGTTCAGGCACTTTTGCCTTTGATCGTCGGAGAGTGGGCCGTCGTAGTGAAACTTCCCGAGGGGAAAACGCAGGTCGCTCATTTTGGCTCCTTTGGAGAGAGTGTCGCATGAAAGATGTTCGCTGGAATGCGCCGGCTTCATGAAAAGGTGCTTCACCAAGCATGAGGGACATTCATAGCACGGCAGCGAAGGCTCGGCATCCGTTCATACGACAGCAGGCTGAACCATATTCCTAAACACTACCCCTAGCCCCGGCGGCCGTCCCACCCCATCCCGTTCGGCTTCGACTCTCGGTTCCCCGACATGCCCTAAGTTTTGTGCAGATGGCCGGTTCTAGGCTAAACTCGCTGTGCTGTGGCCTTTAGCCGGTCTTGAAGCCTCCGCTTCAAGAACGCCCTCGAGGGGAACTATGCCCGCATCGGTCTGGTCCGGTCACCTGACGTTCGGTCTCATCTCCATGCCCGTGCGCCTGTTTTCGGGCGCGCGCAGCAGCGGCATCTCCTTCAACATGCTGCACCGCACCGACAAGTCGCGCCTCAAGCAGCAATACATCTGCCAGGCGGATGGCCAGGTCGTCGACCGCAGCGACATGGTGAAGGGCTACGAATTCCGCAAGGATGAGTACATCATCATCGAGCCGGAAGAGATTAAGAAGATCGAGCCGCAAACCGCCAAGACGATGGAGATTCTCGAGTTCGTCAAAGCCACCGAGGTCGATCCGGTTTACTTCGAGTCTTCTTATTACATGATGCCGGAGGAAGCAGGAAGGCGGCCGTACGCGCTTCTGACCAAGGCTTTGGAAGAGAGCGACTTCGTCGCGATCGCCAAAATCACGATGCACAACCGCGAGTACACGGTGTTCCTCCGCCCCCACGCCGGCGGAATGATGTTGCACACCATGTATTACGCCGAGGAAGTGAAGCAGGTGGAAGGCTTCGGCCCTCCCGACGTCGAACTGAAAGATGCGGAGGTGAAGGTTGCACATCAGCTGATTGAGGCGCTGGCCGCGGATTGGGATCCAGAAAAGTACAAAGACGGTTTCCAGGAAAACCTCAAGAAATTAATCGAGACCAAACTCGAAGGCGGGGAAGTGGCCGCCGCCGAGCCGCCCAAGAAACTGGCGCCCGTGGTCGATCTGATGGCCGCGCTCAAGCAGAGCCTGGCCCAGATGGAAGGCAAGAAGAAGCCGGCCGCTGCTGCGGACACGGAGGCTCCGGCCGCGGCAGCCGGAGCCAAGTCCCGGAGAGGACGCTAGGCGTTTCTTCCATCAGCAGTTACACATCCTCAAGTTGACTTGCGCATTGCACCCGCCAAGCCATTGCCTGCGTTAGTGTCTCCCTGAAGTGAAAAGCTGAGAAGGCAAGCCAGCCAGGGGTATTGACAGCATTTAGTTTGTAGTGCAAACTAGATTGCGGAGGATCGTTATGGCTATCCAGTCACCCCGTATTCTCGATGCCCAGCAACGGGCCGGGCAGTATTGGTTCGTGGATGGTTTTACCCACCTGCTGCTGGGGCTGGCGTTGCTGTCGATGTCGATTTGCGTACTGTTTCCGCCGCGTCCGCGCGCGTTTTGGCAATTGGGGCCTTGGGCCGTGCTGCTCGGGTTGTACGTGGCATTAATGCTCTGGCAGCGGCCGATTCTGGAATGGCTCAAAACCAAGATCACCTACCCGCGCACGGGATACGTGCAGCCGCCATTCGACGCCATGTCGGGGGCGGCGGGCATTGTGGAACTCGGGCTGGATGGTTCGGATGAACGCAGAGCCGAAGCGGAACACCTGGCAGCCGACCAACGAAAGCGGTTATTTCGGGCGGCTTCTCTTGCAGTCCTAGGGTCATTTGCCATGCTGTTGATCGAAAACCGGTGGACTCCCACCGTGGTGAGCGTTTTACTCGCATCGGCTCTATGGGTGCTCCGAAAACGTGAAAAAGTTTCGTGGATCACGCTCGTTGGGCTTCCGGTTCTGGGCATTTGCATGACCATCTTCCTCACGCCCGGTGCTTACCCCCCCCAGCGCATGGCATGGCTCATGGCAGGATGGGGCGCGCTTTTTGTGCTGGAAGGCACGATCGCCCTGACGCGCTATTTGTTG
>Ga0187846_10001610_pt1 | contig 12667 bp, 12 predicted proteins | sample TC_taG_FD_161473 | JGI IMG/M metagenome (GOLD analysis project Ga0187846, IMG submission 161473) | Biofilm microbial communities from the roof of an iron ore cave, State of Minas Gerais, Brazil - TC_06 Biofilm (v2) | ecosystem: Environmental > Terrestrial > Deep subsurface > Cave > Wall biofilm...
TAGGTTGAGGGATTTGCTTGGGAGTACAATCCGGCGGCCGACTGTGCCAAACCCACTTGGCCGGTTAGGAAGCTACGCAAATATCTGATTTATTTGCTACGGATCATCGGCGCCTCTCGGGGTTGCGCCTGAGGCACGGGTTACTTGGAAGTAATCCACATCCAACAGCTTGGAACTTTGATGTAGCACCATCTCAGCGCGTTCCAAAAACCTCTCAGGGGCAGATCTGTAAGTCGTTGATTCCGTGCAAACCCGAAAGCGAGGATAGAACGCTCCGAAAACAGGTCATTCTTGAGTGCCTGTCGAAAGGGTAGCTGCGAACGGCCTCTCAAGTTATTGACTCCTTTGGCCGGACTTGGCTCTTCGATGCTGTTTCGGAACGTCAGCCTTTTGCCACGTTGGTTCTCTGATTCCGGTGACCCGTGCATTGCTAAGCGAGCATTTACGAGGTCTTAGTTCCAGGTACTGATTTGGGGCGAAACACCTTTACTTGCCTGACAGCCCAACCTTGGAAAATCTGCCAACGTAATTTCCTTTGCTTGCGGTCGAGCAACGACAGACAGTTGCTGCCCCCGGTACGCTCCGCATCATAGGACGCACCCTCCGCAGGCTATTTGGTCATTTTCCTTAAGCAATCCGTCAAGCGTTTGTCTGGCAGGCTTTGAAGTTGAGGTCAAGCCAATGAAGACACAATCGTCTCTTAGGTCATGCTGCCGGTTGAACTGGCAACTCGAAGAGCATGCCCGAGCAAATCAAGTGCGCGGGAGTCTACCCCAAAAGCAGGTGCTGCGAAGGGCTCGCGGCCCAGCGGAAGCCTCTCCTCAAGCCGGGGAGAGAAAAGAGGCTGAACACATGGCGATGGTCTACTTCGCTCGGTACTGCGATAGATGCAACGGCGCTATCTGCCCCGGCCAGAGGTGGGTGCGCGAGAAGATCTTCGGTCTCGACGCCTACCGCCGCTACCACGCCGAAAATCCCGACTGTTGGACAAAAGAACAGCAGCAGCGGCTCGACGAATACCTGAAGGAGGTGAACCGTGAAGCTACTTGACTGGAAGGAGGTCAAAGTCGGCGCGTTCATCATCTTGATGCACGCGTCCCTTTTTCTTCAACCTTTGTTTCCGCAAGAAGCTGCCCGTGAAGCCCCGAAAGGACAAGCCGGGGAAGCCTGCTCCATCGAGACCAAGCTGGATATGGTGAGCGTGCGGCAAGGCAAGGTCTTCAAGATCTTTGTCGTAGTCGCCTCCATCGCCAAAAAGACCCTCTACGAGAAAGAGGTGAACATTGGGACTCCCGACCACCGCGACCGGAAAGCCCTATACAAAGCCCAAGACCAGGCCTATGGCGAGTGCCAGAAATACCTTCGGGCGCGAGCCGAGGCCGAGGAAGAGGAAGCCCAGAATCCCAAACTTGACGCCAAACGGTGACCTTCTACGATGAATCCGGGCACCCCTTTCCCCCGCGCGCCTTCGGGCGCCACCCCAGGCGGCCGCCGGACCCCTCCCGACGACCTTCCCTTTCGACCTGGCTTACTTGGTTCCGTGCATCTCTTAGGCTCCATCCTACGACCCGGGTCCCGAAGTATTTGGCGCTTTCGGTCCATGGAACATGTTCCTGGTCGTGCCTATTTTGGGGCACGGTGACATATATGAGCAGGGTGCCGCTGCGCTGGAAAATATGTTCAGTCAGTTTGCTAGTCGCTTTGATCCTTAGTCTCACGATGGCGGGGCAAGAGTGTCCGCATCAAGGTTCGGACCATCGACTGTTGGGCGGAACTGGGTGCTGGATTCAACGGGAGTTAACAATCGAGGGCGCTCAGCCACCGAGCAAGGTATGGTCCCTTAACCTTGGGAAGATTGCAGTGAAGATTGATCCGAAGCATCCTCACTTGTTGATCGAGTGGCCCACGAGTTCAGGGAAGTTTCAGCGGTTCCGAGCGGGCTACCGTTGGGATGCGAACGCAAGAGCCTATATCTTTCCGGCGATTGCGCTTAAGAAGGTCGACGGACCGATGAAGGAATACCAGTCTGAATCAAGCGCGACGGAACGATAAACGGCGGATCCGGGTGTCTTCGGCCTTGTACACCACACCCATCCCGCCGCCACCCAGCTTTTCGAGGACGGCAATGCGAGATTGTCTGACCAATCATCAGAAGGGAACCGCCACTGATGGACATCTTAGGCCGCGCCGTACAGGCAAGTCAACGCGCTCGACGCCGCTGGTTCTCACTTACCGCAAGGTGTGCCGGAAGGATTTGAGACTGTTGAAAAAGTCTGTTTTGAGAGCTGATTTTTCTGGAGTGACGATCGGTTGCTGTGCTAAGTCGGCGTTCAGGAGGAATACCGACGATGATGGGTCAGCAACCGCGTGCGGAATCACTGTTCTACTACTTCCGTTTAGAAGACCAGATTTCGGAAGATCATCTCCTGCGCTTGATCGATCGCTACGTGGACTTCAGTTTCGTGCGGGAGCGGCTGAAGAATTTCTACAGCTCCACAGGGCGGCCCTCGATTGATCCCGAAGTGCTGCTGCGCCTGTTGTTGGTGGGCTATCTCTATGGGATCACCAGCGAGCGGCGCTTGATGGACGAAGTGCGCATGCATCTGGCGTATCGCTGGTTCACCCGGCTGGGATTCGAGCAAGGAATTCCCGATCACTCGACGTTCTCGAAGAACCGACACGGGCGCTTTCGCCAGTCGGGTGTGTTTCGAGAAGTGTTCGAGGAGATCGTGCGGCGTTGTTTGGAGACCGGTTTGGTGGAAGGACAGAACCTGGCGAGTTATATATAGGGTTGATTCCGCCGGAATCTTTCCCCCGCCTTTTCTAGTAGTGAGAATTCGCCATGGTCACCCGATCCGTAATGTCCCCGGTGGGCTTCGATGAATTTGCCGTTAGGAAAGACCAAAACAGCGCCGGCAAGCGGGTCGGTTTTCTCAGGGTGTTCTGATCGAGATTCCAACATAGCCCTGATAGCAGGGATCATAAACTGGCGACTGGGGTGCTTTAGGCTGGCAAGCGGCCTACCCGAAGATCCTTTTGGCATGTTGGATTGCTGCAATTCGCGTTGGCGCAGGCGCTTCTTGGTTGCTCGACGTTTGCTCGGGCTGGGTGACATAACCTGTGATTAGTACAATCTATCGCATAAACTCCACGCCGATTCAACAGAGCAGCTGGCCTCGATCCTCGCCTGTTATTGCCGCACCCAACCACCTGACAACCGTAGCCTGAGTGCCAGGCGCAACCTGCCCTCGCCACTTGCATTTTCGTGCAGGACTCCCTGATACGAAGAGCGTCGCAAAGGCGAGGCTCGCGACTCGAAATGCGAGTTGCCGGCCTCGTGCCTCGGAGCAACTGGCGTTTGACGCTGCTCTTTTCTCGCGGCGAAATTGACCGCAGCGTTGCGCTAGTGTACCGTTCAGGGCGACCGTTGTTTGTCCGCTTGCGGCGGGGCGGCCTCGACGCCTCTGAGAGTTTCCGGCTGTCCCGCCGCACGTCCCTTCCAGACTAAACGCCGACCTCCCGCTTTTCTTGCTCGATGAAACGGTCCAGCTCCTCGCGGTCGATCACGATTCGCTTGCCGTGCTTCGCGAACTTTATCTTGTGCGCCCAACAAAGCGAGCGCACGAACCACACTGTCGCGCCGAGGTATGTGGCGGCTTCCTCGATCCGCAACATCCGTGGCTGGATTTCGTTCGCCATCGTCCGTAGGTTAAACGAGGCGCAGTTAGCTTAGGCGGGCGGTGAGGTCCAGGTGCGACGCGACATGAAACTGGCCGCAAGAACAGGCAGGATTTTCGTGAAATTTTCGTGGAACCGAACAAAAAACAGCAAACGTACCATAACCTAAACAAATGTTAAGTCTCGCATTTTCAATATAACTCCTTTGGTTACAGTACCGTAAATATGGATCCAGAGTCTGATGTACTACCAATTGTACGACCTCCCAGCCGAAAGGGAGGCAAGAAAAATGGGTCGTCGAAACGACCCATATCAATAACTCTAAACAGTCAGCGGGATTTCGTCAACCTGCGGCGGGCACGGTTCCTCAGCGAGCGCTTCCTCTTGAGTCAGGAAGATGCATCTAACAGAAGTAGCAGAAGATCTTGGGGGGCGGCTATACTCGTCACATGCGATCCGGGATGCTCCAAGCCGAGACGTGGAAACTGGCGTGGGACGCGCTGCGCGCCAACAAGCTGCGCGCCCTGCTGACGATGCTGGGCGTCATCATTGGGAGTAGTTGCATCGTTCTGGTTGTCACAGTGGCGCTTGCGGGGAAACGCTACATCATCTCGCAGATTGAGGCCGTCGGCTCGAACCTGGTCTACACCGAGCTGGTCAGCTCCGGCGTGGAACGGATCGCAGACGAGATTAAACCCGCCGACCTCGATGCGGTGAAGCAAGGCATCCCGCAAGTGGTCGAAGCGGCGGGGACCAACGATATCTCCACGACCGTGATCGTCCGCGGGCGCGAGCATCCGACCTATCTGGTGGGCGTAACCGAGGGATTTCAGCGAATCCGCAATCTGGTGATTCTCCGTGGCCGCTACTTCGATGAAGGGGATATGAAGAACCGGAGCAAGGTCTGCTTGCTCACCGAAGGACTTGCAACGCTGATGTTTCCTGCCGACGATCCCGTGGGAAAGGATATCCGGGCCGGCGAGCTTCACTTCACCGCCATTGGCGTTTTCAAAGAACGCGTGGCAACGTTCGGACAGTCGGAGATCCGCGCGGAATCCATCATCATTCCCTTTCCTCTGATCAAGTACTACACGGGGACGGAATACTTCAAGACGTTCTACGCGCAGGCCGACCGTCCGGAAGACGTCCCCGCGGTGACGCGGGAGGTGGCTGAGATTCTGAGGAGCCGTCACCGCCCCGGGGCGGAGTATCGGGTGCAGAATCTGAGCGGCATCCTCGAAACGGCGCGGCACGTCTCGGTGGCACTCACGGTGGTGCTGGTTCTAATCGCGCTCGTGGCGCTGACCATCAGCGGCATCGGGATCATGAATATCATGCTCGTCACCGTAACGGAACGGACGCGCGAAATCGGCATTCGTAAGGCGATTGGCGCGCCCCGCGACGCCATTCTGGACCAGTTTTTAACGGAGGCGCTGCTGATCAGCGGGACCGGAGCGCTGGCGGGGATCGCGATTGCTGTCTCGATACCCGCCCTGATCAATTTCCTGATGAGTTTTTTCCAGGCCGGGGCGGATACCAAGGTTCCCATATCGTGGATTTCGGTTGTTCTGGCGTTCGTTGTATCGTGTTCGATCGGCTATCTCCCCGCGAATCGGGCGGCCAGGCTTCAGCCGACGGAATCCCTGCGCTATGAATAAGCCGCGCGCGAGAGCCGCAAACAAGTGGCCCTCGACCTGCTTTTGGGTAGTTGCCAGCCTTATTGGAGGCAGGCAAGAAGGCGTCATAGGCGAGGCTTTTTGTGTTTGAAACATAACCGCGCTCCTGCTATTCGAAATGGAACATCTGTAGTGTTATGATAAGGTTTAAGCGGTTTTCAACCGAGTTGAGCGAGGAAGTATTCGGGCGCGTTCCGGACGCAAGTAGACCGGTGCGCCGGGGCGCGCAGGGGGGCTTGTTCTTCCTCTGAACGCTTTGTGTTTCAATTCGGGAAGACTGACGCCTGATGCCTTTCAATCTTTGACGTGAAAGCGGGGGAACGCGCGCTGAGTCCAAGGCTTGCTCGCCCCGTTAGGCGGGAGGCTTGCGCTGAAGCGGGGCACAGAATGAAGGGCTGCATCGAGGATACCTTAACCCTGCAAGAGGATTGATTCGCAAGGGAACGAACTGCTACAAATACCACTCTCAAACGGAGAGCACATCGAGGAGGGTACATGAAGATTGCCGTACTGGGGGGAGACGGCTATTGCGGATGGGCGACGGCGCTATACCTGTCGGCGAAAGGGCACACGATTTCGATCGTCGATAATTTCGCGCGCCGTCAATGGGATCATGAGGTCGGGGCGCAGACACTGACGCCAATCCGCCCTCTCCCGGAAAGACTGCGGGCCTGGCAAGACCTTACAGGGCGCACGATCGAATCGTTTGTCGGCGACGTGACGGACTACGATTTTCTCTCCTCGACGATGAAGGCGTTTGAACCGGAGGCGGTGATTCATTTTGCGGAGCAGCGGGCTGCGCCGTATTCGATGATCGACCGCAAGCACGCGGTGTTCACGCAGGTGAACAACGTTGTAGGAACACTCAATCTTCTGTTCGCGATCAAGGAGATCCAGCCGGAATGCCACTTGGTCAAGCTCGGAACGATGGGAGAATACGGCACACCCAATTTCGATATCGAAGAGGGCTACATCACCATTACTCACAATGGGCGAACCGACACGGTCCCATTCCCCAAGCAGGCCGGTTCGTTCTATCACCTCTCCAAGGTACACGACAGCCAGAACATCATGTTCGCCTGCAAGATCTGGAAATTGCGCGCCACGGACCTGAACCAAGGCGTTGTCTATGGGACCGTAACAGACGAATCGGCGCTCGATGAGGCTCTCATCAATCGTTTCGATTACGACGAGGTATTCGGTACGGTTCTGAACCGCTTCTGCATCCAAGCGGCCATCGGACACCCGCTGACGGTCTACGGGAGAGGAGGACAAACGCGCGGGTTCCTCGATATCCGGGATACGGTGCGATGCATCGAACTCGCCTGTCTGAATCCCGCCGAACGCGGCGAGTGCCGCGTGTTCAACCAGTTCACGGAGCGGTTTTCCGTTCTGGAGATCGCCCGAATGGTGCAAGCCGTAGGGAGAAAAATGGGGGTGAAGGTCGAGGTCGATCACCTGCCGGATCCGCGGGTCGAGGCTGAGGAACACTACTACAACGCGAAACATTCGAAACTGATTGACCTTGGATTGCAGCCGCATTATCTCTCCGATTCTTTGCTTGATTCCCTGATGAACATCGCGGTGAAGTATCGCGACCGGGTGGATTTGTCGCTCATGATGCCACAGGTGAATTGGCGGGAGACGCGGAACGAGCGCCGCCGTCAGATGAGCACAGCCGCGAGCGCGTCTGTGACGGGAGAACGCTAGTAACGCAGACCTTTGTACGTGAGAGACTCGGCGCAGCCCTGCACTGCTGTCTATCGTAGCGCCTGAGCGGTTACAAAGATCCCGGCAGTTCCGAGGCGGGATAGCTTACGCGGGAGCTCTAGCCGCTCTGCCTACCCTCTCGCAGACGAGCCGAGCTGCTTTCACGGCACTGACAACCTTCCCTGAAAAAATGTGCAGTTCCCCCGGTGCAACCTCCTGAACATAGAGGGTCCGCCGATCCTGCGCGGGGTTATTTTCGACAACGCGAATGGTGAAGCGCGACCCGAGATAGACCGCGTCCTTGGACGCGGGCACGGCGAGTGAGGAGTCCTTTCGCATCGCCTCGAAGCGCGTGAAGGGAACCGGCTCGAAACCCGGCCCATTCAAGATGCCGGCATATGGCTCGGGAATCGGCTCCTCGGGATTTGTCGTTGTCCAATGGTTTGTATTTTTGGCCGAGCCGAAGAGAGACCGCGCAGAGCTGCCGTAGGGATCAAAAGCAGTGAACGGGCCATCCACGACGACCAGGGACACCCCACGCAGTTCTGGCGGAAGCTCGATAAGGATCTTCTCGGCAACCTGATACTTGGCTGCGTTGAAAAGGCCCCGGCTGGGGCCCAAGCCGTAGGTAGCCCAGACCACAAAATCGTAATCGGCCCGCATCTTTGAGGAAAAGGCGCGCTGTTCGAAGGGGATGCCAAGCGACTGGATGCGGGACGTGACGACGTCCCGCAAAACGTCGGGGTCGTAGATGTGCTCTTCGACTTTGTAGCACTTGTCGATGAAGCCGAAGTCCATCCATTCCGGACGGCAGGGCCAGCAAACAAGCTTGTATTGGGCCATCACTCTTTCAAATAAATCGGGAGGCGTTTGGGAACCCTCCTTGGGAATCGCGTAATAGTGGCGGCTGTTTTGGACGATGGCTGGCGCGAAGGTATCGAGGAACTCGGCGCGAGCTTCCAGCGTTTCCCGAATCGTCTCCGGGCTACGAGGATAGTGGTAGCCCGAATGAATGCGGTACTGATTTATGACGGACGCGGCGCGCAAGATGCCGAGAGGGTCGAAGAGATGCACGTCGTGGCCTTGCTCGGCCAGACGAATGGCGATGGTCGATCCGTAGATTCCCGCACCTGCGATGGCAACTTTTGCGCTCATGCTCCTCTGCGGACGGAATTTCCTTTCTGATTCTGCCTTCGACTGGAACTAGGCATCCAGTCACCCCGCCCTGAATAAGCATCAGGAGAATTTTTCAGTGCGAAGCATCCTGCGCCGTACTGGGAACGACGGGAACAAGCATGCCTTCCCGAATAAAATAATCAATCCCGCGCCAGCGGATGGTCCTTCGTCCAAAACTGATTAGCCAAATGAGAAAGGCCATCGCGTCCCACAAGGGAATCAGGGCCATTTTCTTCCAAATGTCCTTCTGTTTCATTCCCCCAACGCCGATTATCCAAGTCATCGCAATTCGCAGCACGAAATAAACACCGAGGTAGGCTGCGACAACGGCCACCGAAGGATGTATGGCGATGGCCACAAGCGACCACACCAGTCCCCAAGTGAAGATTAGGCCGAGATGGCCCCAGGGCCGCATCAGACGCATCACCGTCATCCAGCGAATGCGTTTATAGAAGAGTTCGCGCAGCGATTGAAAATCGGCGACCGATTGCACGACATAGGGGAGCAGCTTCACTTCATAACCTTGCTCGGCGACCAGGCGGCCGGCGTACACGTCGTCCGCCGGACGGTTTTCAATCACTTGATAGCCGCCATAACCTTCGATACTTTTGCGGGTGGTCACGATGGTTTGGCCGAAACAGAACTTGATGCCGTCCAATAGCCAAGCGACCATAATTCCGGCGAAGAAGTCGGAGATCATCCCGATGGATTGAAGCTCCTGGGTGAGATTTGTTTCCTTGGTCGAAACGTATAAACAAGTTGCCGCCCCGACTTTGGGGTCCCGGAAGGGGGCAACCACCGAGCGCAGATAATCGGGCCGGACGCGGATGTCGCCGTCGGTGATCACCAAAATGTCGTACCGGGCTTCATTCACCAGACGCACGAGCCTGGCCACCTTGTCATTAATTGCATTACGGCCCGAACCATACAGGAGACGAATGCGGTGTTCGGGAAAATCGTGTATCAGCTTCTGAAGAACCGGCAGGGCGGGGTCGTCCTCGTCCACGCAAAAGAGGATTTCGTACTCGGGGTAGTCCTGGCGGCAAAAGCTGGCATAGTTTTCGTAAGCTTCAATATCAAGACCCCGTATCGGCTTCAGACAGCTGACCGGAGGCGTGAAGTCAGATTTCCGGCTGCTTTCCCGCTTCGCGGCGCGGAGGAAGCGAACCGTGCTGTAGAGGGCGAGCAGGTAATAGATGAACGGGATGGCAGCAACAGCAAGGAAGAAATAGCTGACGACCGTCAAAATCCTCTCACCCCCGCGAACGAGCGTAACTGATTCCCAAGCTCCTGGGCGCCAAGCCACCCGGAGGGGCTAAACTTCCGGGTCTCGACCCGAATTGTGCGATTGTGGCTTTGATCCAAGTACAACCGCCGATGAATCCAGAAAAGTCTAGCATAAAACGATAAAATCCATTGCTGGCGAGGGTGCTGGCGTTCTGTGGCAGGAGAAGGAGCTAAGCCGAGCCTTTCCTTGTCGGTAACTTCTAGTTTCGGGTAAGATTTGGGCTTCAAATTGCTCAAAGACCGTTTGCGTGGCGTTCCGGTTTCATTTTGGAGCAGGGCCGCCAGGTTGTTTCGCCGGCTGCAGACGATCCCTGGGTATAGTGGGAAAGAAGAGCAATGCGAGTCTGCATAACCGGAGGGACAGGCTTTCTTGGCCGGGCGTTGGTGCGCCGCCTGCTGGATGAGGGAGCTCCCATTCGCGTCCTGGCGAGGCCCTCCCGGAGCGCCGACGAGCTGGAAGCCCGGGGCGCCGAGGTGGTACGCGGGGAGTTGAGCGATGCGAAATCGGTGGAGAGCGCCGTCAAAGGAACTGACATTGTTTATCACAGTGCTGCGAAGGTCGATTCGCCAGGCAGCAAAACCGAGTTCCTCGAAACGAACGTGGGAGGCACGGAACGAGTTCTCATGGCCTGTCTCCAGCAAGGCGTCAGCCGCGTGATCTATATGAGCTCACTGGCAGTCTATGGGCCCGTCCGAAACGGGCAGCGTATCGACGAGGATACTCCCCTTGATGAAGCGCCGGAATTGCGAGATTTTTATTCGCACTCGAAAATTCTAGCGGATGAATTTGCCGCTTCGTTCGCACGAAAAACAGGCTTGCCGGTGGTGATCATCCGGCCCGGCATCGTGTATGGCCCGAGCAAGCCGCTTCCGTTGGGCCTGTTGGGATTCCGTTTAGGGAAGGTCAACATCGTGCTGGGAAATCGCAACCGCCGCGTCCCGCTCAATTACATTGAGAACCTGATTGATGCGGTGCAACTGGCTACCAATCTCAAGGGTGAGAGACTGCGGCAATTCAACGTCGTTGACGATGATGACCTCACGCTGGCGCAATATCACGAGACGAGAACGGAGGTCGAGAAGAAGCCGGCCCTGTTCTTCCCCGGCTCGCCATTGCTTCTTGCCGCACCGTTCGTCCGGGCTGTGACGCACGTCCTGCCCCGGAGAGAAAGCAATAATTTCTCCCAGTACCACCTGAAGCGGGCTTTGCAGGACCGCTGGTACGACACCCGTCGAATCCGTGAGGAAACTGGGTGGGCGCCGAAAGTGCAGCTACGAGAAGCTGTACAACGCACGCTGAGGCCAATCGATGGCTGAAAGCCCATCTTACGTAATCATCGGCCAGGGGCGGTGGGCCCACACGATGTGTGACATTCTCACTGCGGAGCGCCGACGAACCACTTCGATCGGCGAGACGCGGCGCCAGCCTTCGGAGAGCGAATCGAGCTACAAGTCGCGCCTCTCCATGGCCATGAGTGCGAGCGGCGCACAGATTGCATGGCTCTGCGTACCGCCCGGGCTACATATTCCCGTGATGGTGGAGGCGGCGATCAGTGCCGGCCTCCATACCATAGTCGAGAAGCCGTGGTTGTGTTCGCGTTCACAGACCGAGTCTCTGCTGGCGCTTTCCAAGGCCAAACGCCTGCTCGTCGCCATTCACTATGAATATTGCCTTCTGGAGAGTGTTGAAAGCTGGCGCCATAAATTCGACGAGGGAGTCGGCCTCTACTTTGGAGGCCGCTTCACCGTGAGCCGCCCTGACCACTCGGCGATTCTGAACATCGATAATTTGCGATCTCATCTGCTTGCCATTCGGGCTTACGCGGTGCCAAAGGCCGGCGTGGCGGAAATCCGTTGCGGCTATGGGCTGCCCGACGAACGAAGCGCTTGGGTGGGGACGCAAGACCGGCGGACCGGTTTCATCGATTTCCTTGAAAACCACGAACCGATCATTCAGCGGTTTATCGGCAGGCTGGAGGCTGCGCTCAAAGGCGCGGATTTTCCGTTCAGCCTGGAGTTTGCATCGCGCGTAGCGGACGATGTGGATGTCTTGAAGTGGGCGCAAGCCGGAACAGCCCGGCTAGGTATGCCTTGAGGAAATCGACCTCCGCTCAACGTCAACCGCGGGCGGCGCGGGGCTCGGCCGGTACGAGCCGCTTATTGCGGATGTAATACCGCGAGCCTCGCCAGATAACCCGGCGGGTGAAAAAGCTTGCCAGCCAAACTAGGAACGCGAACGCATCGCGGAGCGGCACGAGCCACAATTTGCGACGAAGCAGAGCATCGCCAACACCCCACACGCCGACGGTCCAGGCCATGGCTCCACGCAGGATAACGTAACCCGCCAGATACGCAGCCGAAATCCATGCGGAAGGCGCGATCGCAGCCGCCAGGATCGCCCACGGCAAGCCGTGCGTGAAGACCAAGCCGAGATGCCCCCAAGGTGTGGCGTGGCGCAGCGCCAGATTCCAGCGGATCTGGTGCGCGAGGCATTCACGCAAAGTCTGCTTGGGAAAAACGGTGCATACAGGCAAAGCAGCCAGCTCAACGCGGTAGCCAAGCGCATGGAGGCGATGACCCAGCTCGTAGTCATCGGTGAAGTGGTCAACCAGGGCTTCGAAACCCCCGATTTCGGCGAGGCGCTTCTTCGTTGTGGCCATCGTCGCACCGAGGGTGAAGTCCAGCCCGCCAAGGGCCCAGGCGGAGAGCACGCCCGCGTCGAAATCCGACGAGTTGCCCAGGGCCTCCAGGTTCGAGATGAGGGAGCCGTCGGTGAGGCCGCGATAGAGACAGGTAACCGCGCCCACTTGCGGATCGTGAAACGGCGCCGCGACCGCGCGCAAATAGCCAGGGGGGACGCGGATGTCGCTGTCACTGATGATCAGGATATCGTGCTTCGCCTCGCGCGCCAGCCGCACCATCTTGTTCACTTTGTTGCTGGCCCCAAGGTTTTCGGCGCCGATCAGCAAGCGGACCGAGCGCGCGGGGAAATCCCGGATCAGCTGTTCAATTACGGGAATAGCCGGGTCGCTTTGGTCGAGAACGCAGAAAAGAATCTCAAATTCAGGATACTCCTGGCGGCAAAAGCTTGCGTAGTTCTCGTAGGCTTCACGGTCGAGGCCGCGCACAGGTTTCAGGAC
>Ga0187846_10001611_pt1 | contig 12667 bp, 11 predicted proteins | sample TC_taG_FD_161473 | JGI IMG/M metagenome (GOLD analysis project Ga0187846, IMG submission 161473) | Biofilm microbial communities from the roof of an iron ore cave, State of Minas Gerais, Brazil - TC_06 Biofilm (v2) | ecosystem: Environmental > Terrestrial > Deep subsurface > Cave > Wall biofilm...
AGGGTCGGGACGTTCATCCGTTCGGCCCACTCGAACCGCTGCTCGGACTCGAGTCCCCACGGATTGGATTGCGTCTCCATGTTCTTGAACATGCGGGTAAGCTCCTTGGGGAAACGGGCCTCCTCTTGCACCAGATGACGGCGCATGTCGACGATCTTGTCGACGTACTCGATCACCGGGGGACAGGCCTCCTCACAGGCTCGGCAGGTGGTACAAGCCCACAGTGTGTCGTCGTGGATGACGGAACCGACAATGTTTTCTCCGACCTCTAAGGGTTCCGTGCCATCCCCTTTGCCTGGGCGGCTCCTCTTTTCAATGATCTCGTCCTGATGCCGGTAGAGGTAGTCCCGCAGATCGAGTAGCAATTGACGTGGAGCCAGGGGCTTCTTGCTCGCCGTGGCGGGGCAATTCGAGGAGCAGCGGCCACATTCCGTGCAACTGAACATGTCGAGCACCTGCTTCCACGTGAAATGATCGATGTGCGAGGTGCCGAAGCGGGAATCATTTTCGAGGTCCTGCTTCGAGAGCTGCCCTTTGGGCTCGAGTTTCGAGAAAAAAATGTTCGGGATGGCAGTGATAATGTGAAAGTGTTTCGAGGGCGGCAGTAAGTCCAAAAAGACGAGAACGACGAGGTTGTGCACCCACCAGGCTACATTGCTCGCCTGCAAGGCGAAGCTCGTGCCCAGAACTGTCGCCAGGCCGAGACCCACCAAAGTTGAGAGAGGCTCCCACCGCGCCCCCCGAACGATCTGCGTGTTGTTCGGGTGAGAAACGATTCGCCCACCATCATACACGAGGCCTGCCACCATGATCATCGCGATGAAAAGCAGGATCACATAGGCCTCCCAGTGGGATTTAGCGCGCTGACGACTCTCGGGCGGAAGGAAGCCGTAAAGTCGAGGCGCGTGCGTGACCCGCCATCGGACCAACCCCACCCCAACCGCAATCAGGACGGCCACCTCCATGAAGTCGCGGAGCAACAGGTAGGGCGCGCCCAGGAGATGCAAGCTAAAGCCGGGAAAGACGAACGAGGCGGAGTATGCACGGCCGAACATCGTGATGATCTGGATACCGAGGATGAAAAAGCCCCAAAAGATGAAAAAGTGCATCCACCCGGCGGACCGCTCGGCTCCCGGATTCCTGCGCACGAATTTCCTCTGGCCAAAGGCGTAGACCAGCACGGCGCGAAGGCGCTCGGGAATGCGATCAACGCGGGATACGGGGACAGCGCTCCGCAGTAGCTGAAAGCGGCGCCAGAGTTGGTAGAAAAAAACGCCCACGGCAGCCAAAATGCAAACAGTGGAGAGAATCCCCGTCATCATCGAACCAACCTCCATCACGGCTACCAGGTAAAAGGGAAACCCGAAAAAACCGGCCGCCTCGGGCACTCGGCGACGATGTAGCCGTCTTCGCCGTGAGTCAAAATGAGTGGCAGTTTGACCACAGGCAGAAAATAACATCGGCCGTCCACTCGGGACAGTGCCTGGATCGCCTTCCTATGGACTTTCAGCGGGGCAAGCTTCGACCGGCAACTCCGTCAGGCCGACCAGACGGCTGTTGTTCATCCAGGCGAGCGGCCCGTCGAGCTCGAAGTGATCGAAGCGATTGAGAACTCCTCGAACATCACACGGATTTTCAACCGAGCGAGATTCGCACCCAGGCAGAAATGAGCGCCGAGTCCGAGGCCGATGTGGTTGTTGCGATCGCGTCCGACGTCGAACCGGAAAGGGTTCTCAAACGCGGGTCACGTCTTGATTCATTTCTTTTCACGACCAATGCCGCCCTCTGTATGCGGGCGAGGGGCAATCCGCGCTCAGTGTTTCATTTTCTTCAGCTCTTCGGTCATCTCGGGTACCGCTTTGAACAGGTCGGCGACGAGGCCGAAATCGGCGACGCTGAAGATTGGAGCCTCTTCATCCTTGTTAATTGCAACGATCGTTTTGGAGTCTTTCATGCCGGCCAGATGCTGAATCGCACCGGAAATGCCCACCGCCACGTAAAGCTCAGGTGCGACCACCTTTCCGGTCTGGCCAACCTGGAGATCATTGGGAACAAACCCGGCGTCCACTGCGGCGCGGCTCGCACCCATCGCAGCGCCGAGTTCGTCGACCAAAGGTTCAAGCACGGTTTTGAAGTTGTCCCCGGAGCGAAGCCCGCGCCCGCCGGAAACGACAATCTTCGCTTCAGTGAGCTGCGGCCGGTCACTCTTGATTTCATTGAAGCCGACGAATTCCATCTTCAGACTGGTGGGGTCGAGTTCAGCTTGCATTTTCTCAACCGGCGCGGTTTCTCCGCTCGAAACGGCGGCATCAAAGGCCGTGCTGCGGATGGTCACGACCCGAACCGGTCCCTCCAACTCGATGGTCGCCAGCACATTGCCGGCGTACATCGGCCTCACCAGGCTGCCATCCTCGTTGATCGCGATAATCTCCGACGCCATCGGCGCGTCAAGGCGGGCGGCGAGGCGGGGCATTATGTCTTTACTCATCGCCGTCGCAGCCGCCATCACGGTTTCGACACCGGTCGTTTTCACTAGCGCGGCAGCCGCTTGCGCCGCCGCGTCGGCCAAGGTAGCGCTGAGACGCGGATCTTCAAGCCCAATGACTTTGCTCACACCATATCTGGCCAGCTCGGTGAGCAAAGCATCGAGTTGATCGCCGATAACGAGGGCGAGGCAGTGGCCGCCGCGTTTACGCGCCATCTCAAGACCGGCGTTGATTCCTACCAGAGTGGTTTTAGGAAAATGTCCGTTGTGGTGTTCAGCGATAACCAGTACATCACCCATTTATTTCATCCTGTGGAGGACAGTGGTTGGCCTTCGGCGATTACCATTAAAAGGTGCGGAAAAGAAAATCTCGTAGTCAATGCGTGCCTCCCGGTTCCGCACCCTGCATAAAAGATGGCTTCCTTCCTTTAGCTCTTTCCCGCTTGCGGGGGGAGATTACAGAGGGAAAGCAGGCAGCGGAGACTCTTTCGGCAGCCTGCTGAGGCTGATGCCAGCCGGTGAATGCTCATCGCTGCCAAAGGTTCAAATAACCTTGGCATCTGTGTGCAGTGCCTGTACCAACTCCTGGACAGAACCCAGTTTTCGGCCTGCTTGTCGCTTTTCGGGGGCTCTCATGATTTTGATTTTGACTTTGGGCGTGAGATCGATCCCGAGACTATCGACCGCCACGTCGGCCAACGGCTTTTTGCGCGCCTTCATGATGCCGGGAAGCGACGCGTAGCGTGGTTCATTGAGGCGTAAGTCCGTGGTAATAACCGCGGGCAGCTGAAATGCAACGGTTTCCAGCCCGCCATCGGCCTCACGCACCACCGTGCATCGGTCTCCAGCAATGTCAACTTTTGAAGCAAACGTAGCCTGGGGCCAACCGAGCAGCTCGGCCAACATCTGGCCGACCTGGTTGGAATCGTCATCAATTGCCTGCTTGCCGATAATCACCAGTTCGGGCTTCTCAGTGCTGACTACCTTCGCCATGATTCGCGCAATTGCAAAGGTGTCGAGTAAGCTGTCTGCGCGCACCAGGATGGCACGATCCGCTCCCATCGCCAGCCCAGTGCGCAATTGCTCCTGCCATGCCTGTTGGCCAATAGATAACAGTACCACTTCGCCTGAACCTTGTTTCTCCTTGATTCGAAGCGCTTCTTCCAAGGCGATTTCGTCGAACGGATTGATGACCCATTTGATATTATCGGTAGCGATTCCAGTACCGTCAGGTAGGACGCGAATCGTCGTAGCGGGGTCGGGAACACGTTTGACGGGCACCAGGATCTTCATCTCGATCTCACTCCTAAACTTGTGCGCACCTCGCGGACTCGTTCCTCTTCGGCTTCGCCGTGAGCTTACCGCTCGCGAGTTACAAACGGCCATGCGCAGCACGACCGAATCCGCCAACGCTTTACGGCCAGCGGCTGCTGTCGAATCGCGTTCGATTCTATCTATTATTCATTGTATCCAAGGCGATAGGAAAGCTCTCGCCCTGCTTCAACGACCAACGGAGCGAGTTCATGCTTGATGCGGTCGGCGGGGATTCGATAGCAGGGGCCTGCAACTGCCAACGTACCGACGACGGAACGGGTGTAATCGCGGATAGGTACCGCAACTGACGCCACATCCTCGAAATACTCTCCAGCGTCGGTCGAATAGCCATCCCGGGCGACGCAATGAAGCTGTTCAAGCAGGGTTGCCCGCTCGATTATGGTATGAGCGGTGAAGCGTTCAAGCTGTTCGGGTAAGGAGGTCTGAAGCTGTTCCTCAGGATCGAAAGCCAGGTGAGCCTTGCCAATTGCCGTGCAATGAAGCGGTAGGGTTTGACCGATGGGTGGAGTTATACGAACGATGCGATCGTCAGGTTCGGCAGCCTCCAGCGGAACAACGCCGTCACGGCGGGCGATTGCGACAAAGGCGCTCTCGCGCGCCTTGCGTGCGATGTCAGCAAGGATGGGACGCGCCTGGCGCACCAAACCCATGTGCTCGATATAGTGGCGCCCCAGCTGCAGGCATTTGATTCCCAGGCGGTAATTCTCGCTGGCCCGATTTTGTTCGATGTAACCGCGTGCTTCCAGGGTGGCGAGCAGGCGAAAGACGTTGTTTTTGTGAAGTTTCAGCCGTTTGGATAGCTCGGTGACGCCAAGTTCGTCGGCTTCTCCGACAAATTGTTCGAGAACATCGAGCGAATGCGCTACGGATTGGATAACATAGTTTGTCTTGTCCCGCCGCATCATTGGGTTTAATCTTCTCAGGCGCCGGAAAGGTGTAAAAAAGCCTCTCAGCGATTCTGGAAAGGCGTTTTAATTTAGGCGCTGCCAGCAAATAATGTCAACGCCGTTTTTGGAAGGCACCGAATGGCAGGCGCGCCTGTACGAAGCGTATCCCTCCCGATGGTCATCCACTCCCCTTCCACCGATAACATTGGGAACGGCAGCCAAGCTGACACTAGCAAAAACGGAGAATTCACTTTGGCAAACATCTTGCCGCCTGAGTTACGCAGCCGGATGGATGAGTCCGACGATGAGCTCTTCTATGAAAATCCGCGTTTCGTTGTCCACATCGACGACCACGCGATCGCCGACGTTGGCGCTATTTATGAGCGCTTGCTGCCAAGGCACGGGGAGATTCTTGATCTGATGAGTAGCTGGCGCTCTCATCTGCCACAGACGCTCGAACCAAAGCGTGTGGTGGGCCTTGGCTTGAATCACGCCGAGATGGCGGATAATCCCGCAGTGACGGACATAGTGATCCACAACGTCAACCAGCATCCACAACTCCCCTTTGATGATAGTTCCTTTGACGGTGCCGTGATGACGGTATCTGTTCAGTACCTGACTCATCCGTTTCAGGTGTTTGCAGAAGTCGCACGGGTGCTGACGCCCGGCGGTCCATTCATTGTGACTTTCTCCAACCGCATGTTTCCTACCAAAGCGATCGCGCTTTGGCAGATGGCAAATGAGCAACAGCGGCCCGAAATCGTCCAAAGATACTTTGCCGAGCCGGGGACATTTGAGAAGATCGAGGTAATCGACCACAGCCGGCGGGCTAGCCTATCGGACCCGATATGGGCGGTGGTCGGCTACAAGAAAACACCGTAGGCCCTGCCCCGCCCGAAAGGCAGCCTGATACCATTCGAGGCGGCTGTTCAGGCTAACGTGCACGTATGAAGATCTGAATGATAAAGCACCGTGGACTAAGACATGTGGCGCTCAACATCAAAGACGTGGCCGATGCGGTCAACTTCTACCAGCGAGTGTTCGGCATGAGAGTCGTATGGCAACCGGACGCGGATAACGCGTACCTGAGTTCCGGCTGCGATAATCTCGCATTGCACCGCGGACCGGCAGGCGATCGCTCGGCGCAATCTCTCGACCATTTTGGATTTATTGTCTCAACGATTGATGAGCTGGAGGAGGGTTATCAGTGGGCGCGAGAACATCGGCTGGATATCCTGCGCCCGCTGCGGCGCCATCGCGATGGCTCGGTTTCGTACTACATCCGCGACCCCGATGGTAATGTGATCCAGATGCTGTACGAACCCTCGATCAGCACACTTGCTATTCTCGATCACCGGCAGGGCGAAGATTAGTTTGAATGGACTTGCCGGCCTATCCGATTAAAGGCACTTCGAGGAACACTCACGTACGTGCCCTTTTCACATGCTGAGTACCCCCAATGCTAAAAGATCACGCCACACCTGAAGGAACGTCAGGCTATGCAAGCCGTTTCGGTAGTTATACGGAGAACTACCGCCCGGTCTTGGGTCTTTCTGTTTCCTCGGTCGGGATCGGGACTTACCTCGGCAACGAGGATAGCGCCACCGACGCTGCCTACGCCGAGGCAATTCACGCAGCCGTCGTAGGCGGAATCAACCTGATTGATACTGCCGTAAATTATCGATGCCAGCGGAGCGAGCGTGTAGTCGGCGAAGTCATCGCGCGACTCGCCGGCAGCGGCGAAATCGAGCGCGCGCAAATCGTGATTGCGACCAAGGGCGGGTATTTAGCTTTCGATGGAGAGGTGCCCGCCAACCCACGCGGCTGGTTCGAAGAAAATTTTCTACAGCCTGGAATAGTTGAAGCCAACGACGTCGTCCAAGGAATGCACTGCATGACGCCGCGCTATCTGGATGTCATGCTCGACCTCAGCCGCTCGAATCTCGGACTGGAAAGTATCGACATCTACTATGTCCACAATCCGGAAACGCAACTCGGCGCGGTGACTCACGACGAATTCCTCGGGCGAATTCGGAATGCATTCGAGTTCCTCGAAGATGCGGTCGCGACTCGGAAAATCGGTTGTTATGGCGTCGCGACGTGGAGCGGTTTTAGGCTCAAGCCCAACGAACGTGGTTATCTCTCATTGGCAGAGTTAGTCAGCGCCGCCGCGGACGTGGGCGGGGCGGCCAATCACTTCAAAGTGATCCAATTCCCGTACAATCTCGCGATGACCGAAGCGCTGACTTTGCACAACCAGACTCTGCCCGGCGGTAACCAGGTGAGCTTGCTCGCCGCCGCCGATGCAATGGGCGTCGCGGTATGCACCAGCGCCTCACTGCTGCAGGGTCAACTAACCCGCCGCCTGCCCGAAGCGTTGCAAACGGCTTTCCCCGCGATGGAGTCCGACGCGCAACGCTCGATTCAATTCGCCCGCTCAACGCCTGGTATCGGAGTATCCCTGGTGGGCATGAGTTCGACCGCCCATGTGACTCACAACCTGGCAACGTTGAAGCATCCACCGGCACCTGACGCCTTGATGAAACTATTCACAAGCGCCGACTGACCGACGCTCCTCTACATCTGTCATCCTGAGCGGCAGCGAAGGATCTACGCGAAGCGATTTTTCCGAGTGTTTCCCTGTTCAAACAGGCGTCGGCGCTCGCGATGCGTGTGTCGCTCGTCTCGCGGAGATTCCTCGGTTGCTCGGAATGACAAACAAAAAGTGCCGGCCTCGGAATCGTGTGGACGTTATTTCCGGCCGAGGAAGATTTGATGGAAGGGGTTTTTAATGGGGAGTCGTTCCAGACTGGTGAATCCGGCTTCCGCCGCCAAGCTTTTGGCCAGTTCCTCGCTGATTGCGGAGCCAAGGCCCTCTCCGCCCTGAGCAAGTGATACGGTCATGCAGTGCATGGTGCTTGCGCCGTACAAAGTGCGGCCCACCGGACCAAGATTATCTTCGAGCCGCGCGCCGACATCCGCCTCCGACCACAAAAATCCCCCATCCGGCTTAATCATCTTTTGAATCGCCGCCAGCGCCGCACGTGGGTGCGCCATGTCGTGGATGCAATTGAAAGCCATCACAAGATCGAAGCGCGCGCGAAACGATACGCGCTCAGCGGCGATTTCGTCGAAAGCTATTCGGTCGGCCAGACCGGCGCTGTCCGCTTTGGTCCGTGCGCGCTCGATTGAAGTATGGTCGACATCAAATCCAAAAAAGCGCGAGTTTGGAAAAGCTGCAGCGACTGGAATCAAACATTGGCCAGCACCGCAGCCGACCTCGGCGGCTTCGCCCCCTGCCAGCAGCCGCTCGTGAATATCTGGTACTGCGGGGATCCATTCGCGAGCAACCCAGGTGGAACAAGCGCTCGATGGCCTCGACGATCTCCACACCAAAATCGCTGAACGGCACACCGCCGCCATTTCTGAAGGCCTCCATCAACTTCGGGATCTGCCGATAGCAAGCGACCGCATATTGGAAGGCGCCGGCAGTGAAATACGTTGTGTCCTCATTCGCCAACACCGCGGCCTGCTCAGAGTTCATCCTGAAGCTGGCGTCGTGCGAGGAGTAGTCAAGGTATCCGGCGGCAGCCATCGTGGCGGTCCATTCACGCAGATAACGCTCATTGAGGCCCGTGCGCTGCGCGAGCTGCGAGGTCGTTAAGGCACTGCCGCTAGACATAGCCTTGAAGATTCCGAGCCGGTCGCCGATGTAGGCCAGAGCGGCAGTCAGCGCGCCGCCAAAATCGACACCGACCTGCTTTGCGAGGGCTGCGGCTTTTTTTCGGTCGAGCATATCGCTATCCATGGTCCCTTTCTGAAAAACGGAAAATTATGCTTGGTAGGGTGAGGGCAGGGCGGGCGGTTGTGTTCGCTATCTTGGCAGCTCGCTCATAACTTTGAAGAAATCTTCGACCTTGCACGCCGGTAGTGTCTGGACCTGGACGTCGCCTGTTGACACAGCGCAACCTGCCAACTTCAGTGCGGCGACTTCGTTAGGACAGTCCCAAATGCCGACGTAATCGTACTGACCGAAACACGCCACCACGTTGAGAGGCTTGCAGCCTAACGATTCGGCGAACTTCCTGACGGTTTCGTAAGTCGAGGAAGCTTGACGGATCTTCGACGCCCCTTGCGGGGTTATCTTTACCAGGTGAACGTAAAGCGCCATCGCACGACCTCCTGTTCGGCCCGCTCCGCCCTCGAGAGCCTTCCGCCAAAAACAGATGCTCACCCGGCGAACGTCGCTTGTCAAATCATGCACGGTTAGCATCGGGTTGAGCGATTGCGGGCAGATGACCAATGGCGATCATCTGTTCTTCACCGAATCCCTTCCTGCTCCATGCGTGCTTCGGGGTAGGGAGTTAACCTTTTATTGGGGCGTGGGGTTGCGAGGCCGCGCGTGCTAAAAAAGAAGCCGAGGACTGGAAAATCGACCGCACCAACCAATACGCGACCCGTAACGGTCCCGGCTTAGGTGATGCCGTTGGCGGAAATGGAGACCTGGCCATCTCTGCCGACTTCGCTCAGCCACCTTTGCTGCTGCCGCCGGACCTTTACCTTAATCGCGAATTGACCTGGCTCAGCTTTAACCGCCGCGTCCTGGCGGAGGCCGAAGATGAGCGCAATCCCTTGCTCGAAAGGCTTAAGTTCCTCGCGATCACAGCTTCAAATCTCGATGAATTCTTTATGAAGCGCATCGGCGGGCTTAAGCAACAGGCCGCTAGTGGAGTGAGTGATCTCACGCCTGACGGCCGCACCCCGCAAATGCAAATCGTCGAGTGCCTGGACTTAATCCGAAAACAGGAGCAGAGCCAACGCGAGGTCCTGGCGTTGCTGTTGGATCAGTTGAGGACTCAGGGAATTGCAGTGCTCGACTACGAGGAACTGTCGCCGCCGCAGCGGGTCTCGTTGCGCGAACACTACCTCAGCAATATATTCCCATTGGTCACACCGCTGGCGATAGATCCCGCCCACCCGTTCCCTTTCGTATCGAGTTTGTCGCTGAACCTGTTGGTCACGATTCGCAATCCGGCCGACGAGCAGCCCAGCGAGGCCACTCCAGGCGAGCCGGACACTGCGCTCGCGCGGATTAAAGTACCGGTCGGGAGTGGAGTTCCCAGGTTTGTGCGGGTGGGCGAAGGCAACCAGTTCGTGCTGTTGGAACAGGTTATTGCTCACAATCTGGATCTCCTTTTTCCACAACTCGCAATTGCTAACTGCGAGCTGTTCCGCGTCTCACGCAATGGGAACGCTGAACGCGACGAGGAGGAGGCCGACGATCTGCTGGCGCTGATCGAGACGGAACTGCGCGACCGGAGGATGGCTCCCATCGTGCGGCTCGAAGTTGAGCAGCGAATGGAGCCACTCCATCGTGGGATGCTGGCGGCCGAACTCGGGCTGGATGAGCATGCTGACGTATTTGAGACGAGCGGGATGCTGGCGATACGCGATTTGATGGAGCTGGCGGAACTGGAAATTCCCGAATTGCACGATCCGCCGCATCATCCGCTGGATCATCCGCGATTGCAGGAGCATCGCAACATTTTTCATATCATCCGGGATGCCGGGTCGCTCCTGCTGCGCCATCCGTACGACTCGTACGCCACTTCAGTCGAGCGTTTTTTGCACGAAGCTAGCGGCGATCCGAAAGTGCGCGCGATTAAGATGACGATCTATCGCACTTCCGCCGATGCGCGCCTGTTAAGCTGCCTGATCGATGCGGCGCGTAACGGCAAGCAGGTTGCGGTAGTAATCGAACTGAAGGCGCGCTTCGACGAGCAAGCAAATATCCAGTTCGCCAGTTATCTTGAGGATTTCGGTATCCACGTCACATACGGGGTGCTTGGCCTGAAGACCCATTGCAAGGTGATTCTAGTAGTGCGGCGCGATTACAACGGTCTCCGCCGCTATGCGCATATCGGTACCGGTAACTACCACGCCGGTACAGCGCGCCTGTATGCCGACTTCGGCTTGCTGACCGCAGACGAGCGGATCGGCCACGATTTAACCGAGCTGTTTAATTTCCTGACAACGGGTTACCGGCCAAAACGCGCCTATCAGGAGATTCTGCCGGCGCCGTCAATTCTCAAACAGGTACTGTTGGAAAAGATTGAAAGGGAAATCGAACTCAAATCCCGCCATCGAGATTACGACGCCCTGCTGCAGTTCAAAGTTAACGCCCTGGAGGACATTGATATCACGCGAGCGCTTTATCGCGGGTCAATGGCCGGTGTCAAAATCGACTTGATCGTGCGCGATACTTGCCGTCTGCGTCCTGGCCTCCATCAATTGTCGGAAAATGTTCGCGTCGTGAGTATCATTGGGCGTTTCCTCGAACACGGGCGAATCTATTATTTCCGCAACAATGGTAACGAGGAATATTTGATCGGCTCGGCGGATGCTATGACGCGTAATCTCGAAAGCCGGGTCGAAGTGGTGGTCCCGGTTGAAGATCCCCAACTGCGCAAAGAGCTTCGCACTGTTTTGGATTGCCAGTTGAAACCCAACCGCTGCCAATGGGAAATGCAGGCGGATGGCAGCTACATCAGGAGCACGGCTGCCGAGAGTTGCCAACAGTACCTGATTGGTCTAACCGAGCGTGCCCATCAAAGGCGCCATCGCCGCCGTCGCGGCTACGCCCACAGAGCACCCCGCAACGCGTAAAAGGCTCCAGGAAAGGTTGAGAACCAGCGAGTAAGCCCGCCGGACTTTGCGCGGGCCACGCGAACCTGAGGCATGTGAGTGCGATGTAGATGCTGGCGAACCTGGTCGGTTCAAGAGATTGTGATCCAGCACCTGACCAGTTGTTCTGGCACATCACAGCTTTTCTTTCATGAATTCGACGCTGGCAAATTGATGGTCTTGTGGCAGGCTCAGAATCGCGCGGGAATCCTCGAGGGCCGATTCGCGGCTGATTTCGAGCGTTCGGTAACCGCACCACAGCCAGAGGAGATTACTCCGTTGCTCATAGATAGCGACCGGCCAACTATGGACGTCCGTGGCCCAACCGTGCAGAAAATCCGCCGCCTTCTCATAGCTGTCGAATTCCGTGAGATAGGCAACATGATGAGACTCGTAAGCGGCAATATAGTTGTGATTTTCGCTGCGCACCTTTAAGTTTTTAGCCGCGCCGTGGATAGATGTCGAGATTCTGGGCAGCCACCCGAGATTCGCCAGCAGGCTGCACCCTGCTGAATGCTTCCTTTGGCACGATGGAGGTTTCTCATGAAACGCAGCAATGAGCGAATCCTGACTTCACACGCCGGCAGTCTTCCGCGCCCTGATGACGTACGCGCGCTGCTGGCCGCAAAAAATGCCGGCGAGCCCTATGATACGGCCGCATTTGCTACGCGGGTCCGTGCCGCAGTGTCCGAGGTCGTCCGGAAGCAAACTGAAAGCGGGCTCGACGTGGTCAATGATGGCGAATTGTCTAAGATCAACTTTACCAGTTATGCGCGCGAGCGCCTGGGCGGTGTCACGCAGAGGAAGCGCGAGCCCGGACAACCAGCGTTCAAGATCTGGGGCCGCGACGAAGCCGAATTTCCCGAATACTTCGCCGCTATCAATCTTGGGGTTGACTATGCCGTCTGCAGTGGCCCGCTCAAATATCTGGGGCACGAAGCGGTTCAGGCAGATATTAGTAATCTCAAGGCAGCCCTCGAGGGCGTCAAGGTCACTGAAGCCTTTATCACCGCCGTCGCGCCAGGCACGATCGAACACTGGCTAAAGAATGAGTATTATGCCAATGAGGAGAGCTATCTCGCCGCGATCGCGGAGGCCATGCGCGAGGAATACAGGGCGATCGTGGAGGCAGGTTTCATTCTCCAGATTGATGATCCTGACCTGGGCGATGCCTGGCAGATTCATCCCGAAATGGAGCTCGCCGCTTATCGCCGATTCGCCGAGCTTCGGATAGAGGTCCTCAATCACGCGCTGCGCGGAATAGCGGCCGATCGCG
>Ga0187846_10001612_pt1 | contig 12664 bp, 9 predicted proteins | sample TC_taG_FD_161473 | JGI IMG/M metagenome (GOLD analysis project Ga0187846, IMG submission 161473) | Biofilm microbial communities from the roof of an iron ore cave, State of Minas Gerais, Brazil - TC_06 Biofilm (v2) | ecosystem: Environmental > Terrestrial > Deep subsurface > Cave > Wall biofilm ...
GTCGTCTTCGGGATTCTTGCTGCCCGGACGAGCTCTTGGAACGCTCCTTGGCGTAACTTTCGACGGGGTCACCTTCTTCTCCGAAGGGTCCGAGAGTCCCGCGTCAGTCACGACAAAGTTCGTGTCGCCGTACGGATGGTACGGACTGTCTATCATTATCGCTTTGCGCTCCGCCCCGGCTTTGCGCAGGTAAATCCTGTATGTCGACGCGTGTCCGATGATGTTTCCACCCGCCGCCTTCGTCGGATCCCCGAAGAAAGTATCAGGGGAAGCCTGAACCTGGTTTGTGATCACGACCGCGACGTTGTAAATCTCAGCAATTCTCCTGAGCCTGTGCATCACACCGTTGAGTTTCTGCTGGCGTTCGGAGAGAGTCCCTCTGCCGACGAACTCCGCCCTGTGCAGGCTGATTATGCTGTCTACAATTACGAGCTTGATGTTGTTCTGCTGGATCAGGCTACCCATCGCCCGGACAATGAGCTCGAGATGGCTGGAATTGTAAATCTTGGCGACGTGTATCTTTTGAAGAATCGCCTCCACATCCATGTTTCTGGTCTTCGCGATCTGGACGATTCTTTCGGGCCTGAAGGTGCCTTCAGTGTCGATGTACAGGACTTCGGCGTTTAGACCGCCTTCCTCCGCCGGCATCTGCGCAGAGACGCATAATGCATGGCATATCTGGGTCTTGCCGGAGCCAAACTCTCCGTAGAATTCGGTAACGGCCTGAGTCTCGATTCCTCCAGCAAGCAGCAAGTTGAGGTTGTCAGAGTAGGTCGTGCACCGAAGCAGCTTGCTTCTCCGGGAGAACAGCTCCTGTGCCGAGACGAGATCTTTCTCCAGGATTCCCTTTTCCCGCAAGAGCTTGTGGGCTTCGAAGATCAGGTTGTGGGCCGTCTCGTCGGTGAGATTGAGATTGTCCACGAGTTCGTTTGTAGTCGAGGCCGCAAGATCAAGGATCGTGGTGATTCCACCACTTTCCAGCTTCGTCTTTGTTGCAGGTCCTACACCGGGAAGTTCAGAGATGTCCAGTGACAGTGCTTCGCTCATGCTTTACGCAATCCTCCATTTCGTGCTCATTCGGGTATCCATTTCTTCTACTCTCTTCCTATTTCTTTCAATCAGTCAAAGTTTGTTGACTTACTGTATAGTTACAGTAATAATACTGCAATCTTATAAATACATTGCGGCACCTGAGTACGGTTAAGTTAGGCGCATCTCTGCCCCCTTTTTTACAAATGTACCCCTCTCTCCTGAATCTGTGTACAACACGTACGCTTGAGCAATGAGAATTTTGTTTCGTACCCATGCTTTAATAAGCAAAGAGCCACACGCTGCGCAAGGGCGTGCGCTCATTCACGGATGAAGCTGTCTATTGCTCTGAATCGCGTTAACAGCTGGTTTCTACCACCGATCTAACTGAAGAATGAAATATTCGTATTTTCAAAGTAACATCAAAAAAGAATCGACTCTTCTGCGTGGGCCGTTTTTTATCTCGGCTGTTCCTCGGAGTACTGCCAAGTTAAGTCAGCGGGATTGTGATGAAAAGAGCCAAGACGATGCCCTCTAGAGCTTTCCCGCGGCTAGCTTCATCGCGTAAGTGACATCGTTTCTTGCTCTTTCTCGCCGTATTATCGGATAGATAATCGGATAAACGCCGGCAGAAATGTAATCTCGGACATGTCTTCTGATTTGTTTTGGAGTCCCGCTCAGAGTAAGTTTCTTTACCATATCTTCAGACACGAACTTTAGTGCTTCATCGTGCTGTTTTTGGTCCCATAATTCCTTGATTCTTCTCGCTTCATTTCCAAATCCGGCGTTCGTCATGATATGATGATAATGAGTAGAAGCTGAATAAAATCCGATGACTTTCTTCATAGCTTCCATCGCGCTTTCGTCCTGCCCGCAGAGTGTCATCGCCAAGGTGAAAATTCCGATCTTTGAAGGATCTCTTCCAGCTTTTTCTGCTCCAATCCTGACGTTCTCCTTGGTCTCCTTTATGCCATCTTCAGTGAGCATATTTGCAATTGTTCCGTCTGCAACTTCCCCCGCAAGTTGTTGCATTTTCGGGTTGAGCCCGGCGATATAGATCGGTAGATTCTTTCTCGGCGGTTTCTGCCTAAGTTGAAAATCCTTAATTCGAAAATATTTGCCGTCGTAGCTGAATCTCTCCCAGGCGATCAGCTTACGGATCAGTGTGACATATTCCCGCATTCGGTTTATGGGATCTGAAATTTCCAGGCCATGCCCCCTAACCATGAAACCTAGTCCGCCCGTTCCCAACCCAAGGAAAGCTCTTTTCCCTGAGATCTCATCAAGTGTGGAAGCAGACATTGCAAGAAGGGTCGGAGTTCTTGAATAGATGTTCACGATTCCCGTACCGACTTGAATTCTCTTTGTCCTATTCGCCATCATGCTGAGAACCGAGAAAGCTTCCTTTCCAGATTCTTCCGTCAACCAGAATCCTTCGTATCCGAAACGTTCGGCCATTTGCCCGTAAGCTAGGATATCTTTGAGAGAGTAGTCGCCTGAATGAATGGTGAGACCAATTTGCAAAGTGAAGCTTGAAACAATTTGCCAACCTAACTCCTGTTAAATATTCTTCTTCAAAACAGAAATTCTCCGGACACAGAATTAGCAATTATGAGGTTAGGCAGCAAATCTCTTGGTGGTGTTCGGGCTAAGTTTGGAACCACCGGAAGAAGATTTGACCTGATCGAAGAGCACAACATACGAATCCGAAAACTAGACTACGTCGATCTCGAAGCAGACATATTCCAACCTGACAGCTTAATTTCCTCGCATTATGAGGGCCCATACTCGTTCCAACGAAGTGCATGTGGAACCTAGACAGGTAAACAACCTCGAGGAGGAAACCGTACATGTAATCAAAAGTAAAGATTAGGTGTGATTAGGCGGCCCAGACAGAAGCCCCGCCATCCACGTAAATTACTTGTCCAGTAATGAAAGCAGAAGCTTCAGAGGCAAGAAAAATGACTGTGCCACAGATATCTTCGGGTTGTGCGAGCCTCTTCATGGGAGTGCGCCTCGCTACACCTTCCAAAATCTTCGGGTCTAGTTTGAGAGCTTCACCGTCTGGCGTTGCTGTGTGCATCCCTGTGGCTATCATCGCTGGGGCGACTGCATTCACATTGATGTTGAATTGAGCCCATTCGCAGGCGAGGACTCGCGTAATCATGTTTACTGAGGCCTTGCTAGCAGAGTAACCCAGTGTGCTTGCGGAAGTTGCAAACCAGCCTCTTATGGAAGAGATGTTGACGATCTTTCCATGATTTTGGTCGATCATGACCTTCCCAATTTCCCTGTTGCAAAGAAAAGTTCCTTGAGCATTGATTCGCATCAGTTTTTCCCAATTCTCGAGGCGGAAATTCTTGGCAGCGCCGAGTATGTTTGCTCCGGCACATGCAACCAAAATGTCAATCCGTCCAAATCTTTCCAATACTTTCGATGAGAGTTTCTTGACATCGGACTCATTTGTAACGTCGACTTTCATTTCTGAGGACTTTCCATGTATTGCTCGAATCCGATCCGATATTTTTTTCAGCTTCTCCATGTTTCTTCCCACAACCACTACATCGGCGCCGCACCTTGCTAATGCGAAACTCAGTTCCGATCCCAGCAATCCACTAGCTCCGGTTACGACAGCGATTTTGCGCGAAAGGTCGAACATCTTCGTATAGTCCATTTGCTTCTCCAAATCATGTCAGCTCGAAAAGTTGAGCGGGGTTTGATAAATCCAGCTATTTCTCATTTTGTTTTCAGCGATTCAGATGGCTTAGAATTCGAAGTTGTTTTGTTAGGAAACTCTTTCGAAAACAAATTGCCTTGATTACCTGAACCTCTTAAATAAGCTCGGTCAGGCGTAATCAAGAAAATGACTCACCTAATCGATTTTGAGACTCATGTCCAGGCTCCTGAGTACGTCAATAAAATACAAAATTTCAAAGGCTACCCGAGGTATGCGAATGACGAAAAGGGTCGATTTACGTGGTACGTCAGCGAAAGTATGCACGAAGTAAGAGACGGTCTCAGAGACAAGCTTGAGAACGTCAGTACTCGCCTCAAAGAAATGGAAAAAACTGGAGTCGACGTGCAGGTCATCGCATCTTCGAACCCAGGCTGCGAAGTCTTTCCGAAGGAAATGGGATTAGGCCTCGCAAAAATAAATAATGATTCAATTGCAGATGTCGTTAGTAAAAACCCCGAGAAGTTTATTGGTCTCGCCTCTCTTCCGCTGCAGGACATCAATTGTGCACTTGAAGAGCTTGACCGTGTAAAATCGATTGGATTGAAGGGGCTGATAGTCTTCTCCAACTGCAATGGAAAGTATACGGACATGGATGAGTTCTGGCCGATCTACGAAAGAGCAGAACGATTTCGATTCCCTATATTTCTCCATCCGACGGTCCCTGTTGGAGCTGAAATTTATTCTGAATATCACATGTGGGGGCCTGTATTCGGATTCGGCGCAGATACAGCTATTGCTACTCTTAGAATGATCATGAGCGGACTGCTTGAGAAATATTCTCGGCTAAGTATAGTTCTTGGGCATCTTGGCGAGACTATCCCATTTCTCATCAATAGAATCAATTTCGTATACCTTCGAACTCCTGAAGCAGTTCCTCGAATCAACCGCAAGCCCAACGAATACTTTCTTCAAAATTTCTATGTGGACACATCTGCAATATTCAACGAGCCTTCCTTGATGTGTGTCTACGAAACTTTGGACAAGAATAAGATTCTGTTTGGTAGTGACTACCCGTTCGAATCCATGGAGAAAGGCATTGAATTCGTGAAGAGATCCAGAATACCGGATGATGACAAGGAAAAAATTTACTGGAAAAACGCGGCCAGGCTATTTGATCTGAGAATCTAACTTGTCATAGTATGCGGCAAGCCTCAATCTGGTTTGACGAACTGATTTAATGCGTTTTGGGACGGAGATCCTTTACCCTTTTTGCCTTAGCGTCCAGATCCCCGCGCGTGAATCTCGAAAGTTTTCCATGATCCAGTAATTCGATATTGGAACGCATTCCAACTGACAGAGCAATCTCTTCCGAAATCTTCTTAGTCAAATCTGACCATCTGTCGGTGGCGATTCCCGGAGCCACTTCAATTCTTACGATTATTTCATCAAGTTCGCCAGTTTTCGTCAACACTATTTCGTATTCATTCCCCAGTTCTTTGAAAGATCTTACCACCGATTCAATAGCGCTCGGATAAACCACGGTACCTCTGATTTTCAGCATATCGTCCACTCTCCCCAATAGTCCGCCGACAGCCCTCCCAAACGTTCTTCCGCATGCACAAGGCTCGTCAGAGTACACCATCAGATCTCCCATTAAGTATCGGAAGGCCGGATAAGATACGCTGAACATGTTCGTCACGACAGTTATCCCTTTTTCTCCGGCTTCGACGGGCTCCATTGTCTCTGGATGAACAACCTCAACGATAGCCATGTCCTCTGAGATATGATCCGCTACTGGCCTGGAGTCCTGACGATCTTCTTCAGCGCAAGAGTAGCCGAGAGCTCCGCCCATGAACGCCTCAGTGTGGCCAAAATAATCATGCGTCGTGGCTGACCACTCCAATTCGACTCTCTTCTTCGTCGCAGGAACGCAAGCGCCGGGTTCCGCCATCATCACTACATGATCAATCTTAGTGTCCTTCGCGGGATCGATGCCCATCTTTCTCCCTTCTTCTGCGAGATGCATGACGTACGATGGAACAGCTATCAACACGTCAGCCCGACACTCCTGGATGAAGAAAAGCCTCCTCTTCGAGTCCATGCCACCGCCAGGTATGACGGGGCAGCGAAGCAAGTGTGCCCCATAATGGGAACCCCACATTCCGGGAAAAGGCCCGTAAACGGTGGCGTTGAAGAGAATGTTTCCAGGTCTTATACCAAATGACCAAAATGCCCGTGCATAAATGTAGGACCAGACATCCTTGTCTTCTAGTGAAACCATGAAAATCCTCGGCTTCGCCGTCGTCCCGCCCGTACTTTCGATCATGAAACCGTTATGGGTCCACGCATCCATCGATATGCATTCAAAATCTCCAAACGGAGGTTTCTCAGTCTGACTAATTGCAAAATCCTCCTTTATCGTAATGGGCCCTTTGGCTATGTCTCTGGTGCTCCTGAACGCATCTGGTTTTAGCTTTAGCTGATCAAACTTTCGATGGTAAAATGGGCTGTTGTCGTAAAGATAATGAACCATCGTCCTGAATTTCTTGTTCCTGAGCTCTTCTAGTTCAGTTCTCGGCATCGTCTCGATTTTTGGATCCCAGTATTTTCCATTGCCGGGACCGAACTTGTTGTAAATGGAATCATTAATCGTCGCCGACCATTCGTTGAGAGTAACCATAAGTTTGGGTCGGCCAGGTTCACTTTCTCATATTTTAAGATCTTCGTCGAACGGGACTCAAGTCCTTGACTGTGCTGACTAACTATCAGGCGAGTCTCATTTTGAATTCTCACGATTTTCGGTTAAGGCTTAAACACGCCCAAAATGCTCTAATCTTTGTATTTCGTATGCGAACGATTGACGGAAAGAGTCTGCCATCTCTGAATGCTTACGAAACCTGCTTCCTAGTAGTAGACATGCAAAATGATTTTGTGAAGCCTGAGGGATATTTTGGAAAGAAGGGGCAGAACATGAAGCCTGTCCTCGACTCTGTAATTCGCATTGCGGAATTCTTGGAGTTTTGTAGAGATAAGGGCCCATCTGTAATATTTCTCAAAACTGAACATCCACGATATACCAATGCTGACACATGGAGGATCAGGCTAGGCGATGAGGATGAGTCACCAAATATCTGCCTTCCCAATTCTTGGGGTGCAGAAATAATAGACGAACTGACTCCATCTTCCGACGAACCAGTTGTGGTGAAAAGGCGTTATGATGGATTCCTCGAAACGGACTTGCCTGTAATCCTCCGAACTTGGCGAATTCAAAACTTGCTAATCGCGGGAACCAAGACGAATGTCTGTGTGGACACGACAGTGCGACACGCTTTCATGGGCGATTACTTGACCGTCACTCTGAGTGATTGCGTATCGACTCCCGACGTTGGATTGCAGGGAGTAACTCTCATGAACATCGCCAACTATTTCGGATTCGTCAAAACTTCTGAGGAGGTAAGACGAAGCCTGGTATTTGGTCCCGAAAAGATTGGTGTCAAGAAAATTCAGGTAAGACGATAGCTAATTCAGCTAATCGTTGATAGATTGCCGCGTGATCTCGTTGGCACAATGCTCTGCTTGTGCTCAGATGTCAGTGATTTCATGAAGCGTTAAACTTTCCCAGTCAACGGCAGCGACAACTTCCATTAACGCATAAAAGAAGAAATTCCTCACGTCACTCCCGACCTTCTTGACGACAGGCTACGTCGATACCCATGTCCATCTTCCAGTCAAGGAGTATCTGGAAACGGCTGGTGGAGATTTGCACAAAGCCGCCGAGCGCATGTTTGGCTCATCCGCGAGGTCTGTTTCGCCGGAGGAACTTGTAAGAGAATACGATGCTTCTGGCATCGAGAAAATGATCGTTTTGGGCTGGGACGCCGAAACTGGTTCAAAGCTTCCCCGCGTTCCAAACGAGCTGGTGGCCTCGTACATCAAAGGCTATCCAGAGAGGATGATAGGATTCGCATCCGTAGATCCTCACAAGCGTGACGAAGCGTTGAGGGAGCTTGAGCACTCTGCGAAGGACCTCGGATTGAGGGGACTTAAGTTGCACCCCATTGCCCAAGCTTTTCATCCTCATGAAAACGAATTCTATCCCTTGTACGAAAAATGTATTGATCTAGACTTTCCGATAATTTTCCATACCGGAACGACTGGATGGGGCAGGGGACTCCCTGGAGGAGGAGGCGCCAAGCTCGATTATGCCAATCCGATTTATCTCGATTCGGTCGCAGCTGATTTCCCCAAACTAAGAATAATCATGGCGCATCCCTCTTATCCGTGGGTAGACGAACAACTGGCGGTCGCAACTCACAAGTCGAATGCATATGTCGACCTTTCGGGGTGGTCCCCGAAATATCTTGAACCTTCCATCATTTTGAACATGAGCAAACTTATCCCAGACAAATTCATGTTTGGAACAGATTATCCGTTCCTCCATCCGGCAAAGTGGTTGAGAGCATTCGACGAGTTGAATTTGAGCGAAGAGGTAAGGATGAAGGTCCTTCGAGATAATGCCGTGAAGGTTTTCAAGCTCTAATCAGATAAACTGAGATAACCGAAGCTACTGGCCGGTGCTGCCGTAGATTGTTTTCATCGTATCATCAATCTTATTCTGGTTCACATTAATCCTTGCATCTGTGTCTCCAGAGGGAGTGAGATTCAAAACCTTCCAGTTCGAATTGGGTTTGAGATGAGGGACATATTCAGAAAGTACAATATTGGAGTAGGTGTTCAAGATCACTTCCATTGGAGGGTCGCTAGTAACCGTGAAGGACGGAAGGAGGTCAAGCTTGTAGAGAAATTTTCCTAGCATCACACAAAGACCAATCCTCTCCCTGTAACTTCTCTTGAACACGACCAGGACTTTTGTATCGGAACCTCCATCTTTTCCAGAAAAGAAAGCGATTAATTTCTTCGCAGAATCCTCCGGAACTATCGAATTCATGCCGTCGAGATCCCTATCTTCATCGCCGTCCCAAGACACTCCTAGGCTTTCCATACTACCAACCGGTATTCCGGTCTTGTCTTCAAAGGAAGCCAGCGATTCGTCAACATCTTTCAGGCTCAATCCCTGGCTAAGCAGGTCTTTTGATATCGAAACCATGTGGCACACCTGGCCGTCCCTGCCCAGGTCATCGAGCTTTGGTCTTCGGAAAGTCCGCGAAAAGAAGAGTTTCTTGGAACTGAACGGATTTATGACCACGCGGGATTGGTAAGAGTAATCAGCGTACAGGGTCTCATCGAAAGGAACGAACCAATCCCTCGCAGCTTCCTTGAATTCTTCCTCCACAACTGCAGGAGATTTCGCCCTGATTGCGTAACCCTTGAATGGAACCGGGGCATAAATCATGTGATCAAGTGAATCTGACGGCATTTTGGCGATTGCCCACTAACCGCCCAGCCCGGCAACATCCCCCTCGCCTTCCTCGTTCTTGTCAGGGGATTTTTTCGCGATCACACCCAGATACTTGATGAACTCCATATACTCGGTGTCTGAATAATTCAGCTCGTGCGAGACTCCTTGATCACTCTTCAGGGTCGGTATTGGAAGTCCATCTTCGTTGAGCTCCGTCTTTACCTGGCTGAAAAAATATCGCGCATTGTCGAAATCCACGTCAATGAGCCTCGACCCTCTTATCTGGGCAAGAGTGTGTCCGAAGAACTTGTCCATAAGTTTCGTGCCATATTCTGCTCTTTCCTTTGACTCATTGTCCCTGAAGAGGCTGGAGAGACTTCTTGCTCCTTTGGAGGTGGAAATCGCAACCTGAGCGGATAGCCCAATCGCGCCCAGAATCTTTGGATCGATTAGGTCAAATTTTGTGATCACAAAGGCTGGATAAATTCTCGCGGCGGTCTTCATCTGGCGAGCTTTTTGGGCCTTGTATGTCGCCACCAGCGAAATTAATGTAGCCATTACCGTATCGTAGTCTAGCATGTCCTCGTAACGCTTTGATCTTGCTTCAACGGTTATCTTGCTTCCATCTATGAGAAATACGAGAACATGGCAGTCGAGTATCGTACGCAAGTTGGACGGCAAGTCCTCTACTAGATTGAGATCGGAACCTCCGCCACTCAAGCTTTTCGAGATTTGTTTGATTATCTGGACGTCTTCGCCAGAAATGTCATAGATCGAGAAATTCATGACGTCGTATGGATTGACTAGCCGCTCGAGTCCAGCCAGGTGTTTCCTGAATCCGAAGGAAAAATTGTACATTGAAAGTGTTCCCTTGAGAGTCGCAGAGGGCCACGTACCCATTTTCAGGGAGGTCATTATCTCTCCGGTCTTAGTGGTGAAAGCTGGCGAAGTTCGGTACCTGAACTCCTTACCCTCAGTCTGGTTGGTAAAGTTGATCGCGGTCGTCGCAAGCAAGCTTACGAATACTGATTTGCCGCTACCTCTATCGCCGACGATTCCAACTGGCAATTATCTTTACTCACCAAAGCAGTTTGTCATTTACGTAATGCAAGAACGGGGCGATTTCCAAAGTTCCGATACTTTAAGTTTGGGTCGAGAATTGTAAAGAATTTTCAAGCAAATTCATGTTTTGACAATGGTGTAATGGATAGACTGTGGTCTTCCCGAATCTTCGCTGAGCTCTATTTCTCGTTTGATAGTAATGGTTTCGTTATTGGAGTTCGCAAAAGAATATTTCTTTGGCTTGAAAGTGGGTTGTTTCCTAGAGAGCAAAGATTTTTTCGCAGTGGTCTGAGAAGCCTCGTTATCCTCGGGAGACAAGATCTTCAATGCCTGGTCGGCATTCTGAATGTCGCTGCTACCTGTATCGTATTCGATCTGCCCTTTTTCCCTCAGGGCTCGCAAGAACTCGATCATTCTAAAGGTGAACTTGTCGTCTGATAATTCCGAAACCAACTGTTTTTTGCTTATATTCGTGTCAAAAATCGCAACGAGCAAATTTCTATATCCATCCTCATGATAGTTTTCTTCATTGACGAGATATTTCGAAAGATCGAGCTCTACATCCTGCGAGCTTTCAAGAATCTTCAACCATTTTTCCGTGGTACCGGACTCTAAAAGCGGAGCAAGATCAACCTTTGCCTGCGAAGGTGTCGGAGGAGCTGGTTGAGGTTGCTGGGGTTGAGACGACAGCTTTGAGTTGTCAATTTGGGATGATGGAGTTCCTGCTATAGCAGGAACTGCAGCAACACTTGGCGCACTGCTACTGACTCCTCGTACCTCGGAGGCTGCAGTACTCTGAATCGTACTAGATGTCAGGTTTTCTTGCTGAGCTGGTAGCAAAATATCTCCACTAAGTACAATATTGTGAGGGACATCCTCCGAATCGGCGTAATCAATTTCCACCCTATCGACAATAAACTGACCGGACGTATCAGACGGTGATGAGTTTCGCGCATCAAATTGACCGGATCTTGTTGCCCCCTTTTCCATTACCGGAACAAGCTGGCTAAGAATACCTCGAACAAGTGTAATGCCCTCATTAACAATAATTCTGGAACGAATATTCTTTGCGATGCCAGGGCCTTCATTTTTCAAAACATATTCCATGTGAATTTCGCTGGGATTTGATGATGGGGGCGTCAGCGCTTGATTAGAAACGAAAGGCTGTGGGGAAAAGACGATCTTCAAGGATGGCTGTGGACTGGAAATGTCAAGCTCTAGACTGCCAAGACTAGTGGAGTAGGGCCTTCCTTCCAAATCTTTGTAGTCTAGCCTCAAATTCTCAGCTTTAACGGTCCCACTTTTTGCGGCAAGTAAAGTTATTTGGAGGTTCACTGACGAACCTGGCTGAATCTCCAAATCTTTTCCGACCGTTCTGGTAATAACCAACTGGGATTGCACTCTGTCGAGGCCCACAATCACAATCTCTTTTGCCGTTCCAGATCCAGAGTTTGTAGCTTGTATTGGAACTGTCAAATGATCGCCGTAAAATATCTGAGGGGGATAGTCTCCTAGTTTAGCTTGAAGCTGTGGAGGTTGCGAGTGCACGAACAACGTAATCTGTGAAGATTCCTCAACAGAAGACGAACCTCTGAGTATCCCACTGACCATGGTTTTCAATGTTTGCGGGCCGTAATTGATTGTGCGCAGCGTGACTAGGTCAACATATCCCTCGTCTGATGGAGGGATCAGATCTACATTGCTCGGACGTGCTATTACGGAAAGGCCAGGTGAGGTTTCTATATCTATTTGTACATTTCGGATTTCCCTGTCCGATATGATTCTCACCCCTACTTCGACAATTTGATTTACCAGATAATCAGTAGTCGTCGTCTTGGGCTCGAGAGCGATTCTGATCGTAGCAGCTTTTTCATTCAACAACCTGTCGATATTTTCCTGTAAGACCTCAGGATGTAGTTCCTTGTAGCGCAAGACCAATTCTCTCGCGACTTCTTGGGCAAGGGAAGTCATTCCGGCAAGATCCGGGAGCCTATTATCGTTACTAAGCGAGACTTTCACAGCATCAAACTCAATGTCATTGAATTTTACAAGGAGTTTCCCCGAGACAAGGCCATCTGCCTTGCCTTCCCGAATCAGATCAACTGCAAGGCTATCGATGTAAAGCGTAGGTATCCGTTCCGATTGGGCAAAAGCCTCGAGATCGAGAATCTTAGCCATTCCGGGGCGAGAAGCGTTGGTTTGTTGCGAGATTTAAAAGAGTTGCAGGATTAATGCTTTCCTTGGAGGACAAAGTTTCAGATTTTTAAGTGGGTGATACTTAATGAATCATTTGGATATTTGTGAATCCAAAGATCTACCGGGGAGCGCTCGACGCTGGAGTCATCGCTAACCAACTTCAGAGCTTGCTCGGTAAGGATGGATTCACTGTTAGGGGTATTGCAGCACCTGACGGGCAGTATGTGCAAATCCGAAAGGAAGGATCGGCCAAGACGTTTGGCTCTGTTTTGACCTCGAGCCACAATATGGTTTTCACTGTTCGTCTAGAAAGGAACGGGAGCAACACCGTCGTGTCGCTG
>Ga0187846_10001613_pt1 | contig 12662 bp, 12 predicted proteins | sample TC_taG_FD_161473 | JGI IMG/M metagenome (GOLD analysis project Ga0187846, IMG submission 161473) | Biofilm microbial communities from the roof of an iron ore cave, State of Minas Gerais, Brazil - TC_06 Biofilm (v2) | ecosystem: Environmental > Terrestrial > Deep subsurface > Cave > Wall biofilm...
CGCAAGTCTTGCCGACCTGGTCGATCCCACGAATCAGACCCTGCGCTGCTTGGGCGTACTGGATAGCCGCCTGCTGCGATCCCTCGAACAGAGGAAGCTGTTCATAGGCAACCTGTGCATCAGGATGGTCGGCAAAGCACTCGTTCACGGCGCGGTTGATCTCTTGCTTCACATGCCGGATGAGACGCTGACCGCTTTTACTGCTGGTGGAGGGGAGCTTCTCGACGTCCTTCTTTTCCAGACAAGTCCGTAACTTGGCCTTGCGGCGGCGCTTCTCTCGATCCCGCTTTTGCCGCTCCCGCAACTTCCCATGAAAGGTGCCATAGTGCTTGCCGTCAGAGGTGGTGAGGAAGTTGGCAATGCCCACATCAATCCCAACCACAGGGGCTTCTGGTTCAGTCTGGACCGTCACTCTCTCATCGTACGATAGCGTGAGCCACCAGCCATCTTCCCGCTTATTGAGTTGCACGCTCGTATTGATCGTTTTGCCTTCCAATGCTTGGCGGTGGTAGCCTGCCAGCTTGACCGGCACAGAGAGCAGTTTCCGCAAGTCGAGGGTGCTGACCTTCAACCAGTAGTCGAAGGAAGAGTCCCTTGAAGCTTCGAGCCTGACTACGTTGACGTTGGCTTGGATGCAGGTCTGCTGCAAAGTGGGAACGTCCCACTCGCACCATTCGGGTGCTTTGGCCCGCTCTTCCAGGGTGCCCCCAGCCGCTTGTTCTCGATATTCTTCCACTTCGTCAAGATAGTCCTGATAGGCTTGCTCCCGATTGGTGCGCCACGATTGAGCGATCCCTGCGGCTTGCTGAATGGCGACCCGGTGCCAGCGTTCGGAGAGCGGGGTCATAAAGAGCGTGTCCCGAAACGGATCGGGCTGCTCCTGGGTACAAAAGACGGTGACATACTGCTGACAGAGCGTCAAATAGATCGGAGCCAGAGCGTCGAGCGCAGCAAGCTTGCCTGGGTTGGCCTCTAGCAAGCGGATATGCGTCACCACCTTGGTGACGGTGTGCGGCTGGACGGTTTTCTTCCCCTGTTGGCGCTTCTGCTGCATGTTTCCTGCTCCATCGCCTTGTTCTATTAAGGAAACGAGCACGTCTGCACTCGTTCCCTCTCTACAGAGCCTATGTAGACAGCACAGGTTCTCTTTGTTTGCACAGAATTGGCAAATTTGTATCTATTTAGACAGATTACATTGTTTTCTATGAAAAGTCAAGTTTCTTCACTAGCCTGTATGTGTTCACAAAAGTTTCTGTTGACTAATAGCCGTTCAGACGTTACAATATCAAAAACTACTATCTGAATGGGGAATAGACAGTATGCAACAGGAGGAACCCCTCACAGTTGAAGAAGTTGCCAAACAACTACGAGTAAGCCCTGAAACAGTTCGTGCCTGGATAAGGGCAGGTGAACTAGATGCGATAGATGTTGGGAAATATCTTATTTATCCTGTTGATCTCGAAGATTTCAAAGAACGACGAAGGACAGGAAGAAAGCGGAAAAGGGACTCTTGATTCACAGCGCTGGTAACTTGTCAACCATCTGGCTGTTATCAACCAGCAGAGGGTTTTTGATTGAGCTTTACAGAAGAGCATATTGAGCCGCCTTATCCCTACTTGAAAGAGAGGGAGATGCGGTAGCATTTTTCTCAAGCAATTCACTGACGGGTTCTACGCACAAAGTGGCTATTCTGCCCTGAATCAGGTAAACCTCGCAGGCGAAGTTCTTTATCACTTATCGCTTCTTTTTTTGAAGGAAAATCATGCCAGAAAACATAGATATAGTCGTCGTAGGTGCAGGGCCAGCAGGCCTGGCCGCCGCCGGGTCTGCGGCCAGGCGGGGCGCGCGGGTACACATCTTAGAGCGCCACAACGAAATAGGCTATCCCATTCATACAAGCGGCGGCAGTTGGATCAGCGACATGCAGGCGCTGTCCGTCCCTGAGCACCTCTACCATCCAATAACCAGCGTATATTTTATCTCTCCACAGCGTGAAGTCCTGCTGCGCTACAACCCCGCCGTCGCCTGTGTCGTCGATGTGCGCGCCCTCTACCAGTACCTTGCCGCTCGCGCCATCGCCGCGGGCACTGTCTTACGCGTGCGTCATGTCGTTGAGCAGGCCATCACTGAAAATGGGCGCGTGCTGGGCGTCACCGCCAGGAACCATGTCGGGGAGCGCATCAGCCTGAAAGCCCCGGTCACCATCGACGCCAGTGGCTTCTCGCGTCATGTCGGCGTGCGAGCAGAAATGGGCAAAGCGTTTCATCGCTATGGCTACGGCGCCGAATACGACCTGTACGCGCCAAACTACCCTCAGGATGAACTATACCTGATTATGGGTAGTAAATTTGCCCCCAAAGGGTACGCCTGGGCGTTTCCTCATGGCAATAGCCGGGTACGCCTTGGCGTTGGCGTACTCCATCCTGATTGCAATGAAGATGCACGTGCCTACCTGGACAACATCATCCATGACCTACCGCAGTTCGCTGGCAAATTCGCAGGCGCCAGCTCCATCGAATATCATACGGGTTTGTTCCCATCCGAAGGCCCGCTTGAGCGTTTCTCTCATGATGGACTGCTCCTTGCGGGTGACGCGGGAGGGCACGGCTCAACCCTGGTCGGCGAAGGCATTCGTTTCGCTATCTACTCTGGTCAGATGGCAGGAGAAGTAGCCGCCCAGGCTGTCAAAGCAGGCAACACCTCCGCCGCCTTCCTGGGCAGATTCGACAAAGCCTGGCGCACTCGTTTTGGTCGCGATATGGACATCGCTTACATAATTAACAAGCGTATTGCAAATTACAGCGACGAACAGTGGGACAACATCCTCGATCTCATGCAGCGCCTCACCCCGGCGCAAGTAGCCCAGGCCCTGCGGGGCGATTTTAGCGCTGGCCTGGTGATGAGCGTCCTGGCCCGTAATCCTGGGTTCATAGCCACCGGTGGGAAAAAATTTCTCGACCTCCTGCTGGAACGTATCAATAAGCCCTCCGGACAAGCCCCCGCTGAGATCCTCCTGGATCAGTAACGCTAGATATGGCGTTGTGGGCTTCCCTTGCTTTCGAGAGAAATTAAGTTCCCGTAGGGGCTTGGTTCCCGTAGGGGCGAGGGTAGTGAGGAGTGGCGGGGTGGGCCTTTATAGACTCTGTTGGCGAATGACACTGGGAGGCGCATCAGGTGGGGAACCATGGCAGGGGCAAGCCCTGGTCCCTCGATAAATCAGGGACCTACTACTATGATACGCCTTCGCAGCCCGATGCGGGCGTGCCATGCCCGATTCTACCATATGTTTCATTCGCCAACAAAGTCCTTTATGGTCGCCAACTCGTTCCCCCTGATGGATGTAAGCCCACATTGCAACAGCGCACCAAATAGCAGGAATAATTCCGGGCTGTCACCTGTTAACATCGATAGGAGTCTATATCTCAGTCAAACCATCCATCAAGGAGTTATCTGTGTCATCTTCGACCGCTACCCAGGAAAAAATCAAAATGTATGCTACCACGTGGTGTGGCGACTGCCGCATGGCAAAACGCTGGTTCGACTCGCACGGCATACCTTACGAATACATCAATATCGAGGAGGACGAAAATGCCGCCGAGTTCGTTGCCAGCGTGAACAAAGGCATGCACAGTGTCCCGACCATCATCTTCCCCGATGGCTCGATTCTCGTCGAACCATCTCCTCGCGAACTGGCCAGGAAATTCTCATTGTAGGCATCATGAATTTTCACGACCGAAACCGGGACTGTCATGCTGAGTGGGCAGAAGCCCTGAGTGTAGCGAAGGGCTAAAGCCATTGGGCAGGATCTTGTCCCAATGGATGATCGCTCCTTTACATCCGAAACAGGTGTTAGCTCACCGGAGACCGACCGGGGTGGCCTACTGCGGTGAGCTTGAGCGTAACTCTCAAAAAATGGATGTTTAGTCGTTAAGCAAGAGCGAGAGAGAAGGAGCTGGCACCTGGTGCGTGTCAGAGATGGAGATGACGGCGGTGCCTACGGCAAAGAACTCGATGATGTGTGAGCCCCAGCCATGACTGCGCTCGTGGATCTGTGTGCCGACGACGCCTTGCGCTCCCAGGCTGATGGCCTCGGCCTGCATGCGCTCCATCGCCAGTTCGCGGGCATCGTAAAGGGCCTGCGTGTAGTTGGTCATCTCCACGTTCTGGCCGACCTGCTTCAGCCACTGGCCCATGCCCTGGTGCGCTACATGGTAGACGCAGTTGCCCATGACCATACCTACAGGACGGTACCCAGCACGCAATAGAGTCCAGAAATCCTGCCCGGAGAGGTCCGAGGTAAAAGGCAGACCACGGGCATTGCGATAGGGTTGGCCGCTGCGCGAGCGAATGGCCGTCCCAATAGCAACAAATTCCGCTAGCGCCTCGCCCCACTCGTGGCGCGTGACTTCCAACCGCACGCCCACGATGCCATCGGCTCTCAGTTCGTTGGCCTCTTCTTCCATGCGCGTCATCGCCAGTTCACGGGCGTGGTACATGGCCTGGGTCAGAACGGTCATCTCCTGGTTCTGGTTCCATCTTGCCTGCTGATAACCGATATGATAGATCGAACTTCCTACAACGAGACCAACCGGGTCAAAACCCGCCTCGCAGACCAGCAGGAATTCGTTGACGCTCAAGTCGCTGGTGAAGAGCGGACGGTGCGTGGCATCGCCGCGCATAATATTCAGTCGTTCGTGTGCGTGGCTGGGCAGGTCTCCGCCCTGCGGCGTCATTTGCTTGGACATACTATGTACTCCTTCACAAAGTGTTTTCTCTATAACTATTCTCTTACAGTCAGTTCCCGCGTTTCACCGCGCTGCCCAGGACGCAGATCAGTGAGAGTAAGTGTGGGCGTTGGCGATGTAATGACGTGATCCACCCTCTGGGCAGCGATGGCGGTACCGACGGCGGAGAAACGAACAAGTAAATCCATATAGTACCTGGTGGGATTGTCCGTTTCGTAGTCAATCACTTGCCTCTCGCAGTCTATGTGCATGCCTACGATGCCGACAGCGTTGAAACTGCGAGCCATCCTCACTGCCCGGCTCATCGCCAGGTCTCGAGCAGTATAAATGCCCTGGGAGAAAGGGTCGATTTCCTGGTTAGACCAGTTAAACCAGCCGCGCATCCGCCCTGCAAGGTAGCTTCCCAGGGAGACATAGTAGGAGCAGTAGCCCACCGCGATGCCGACCGGGGAATATCCGGCCTGGAGCAACGTCCAGAACTCCTGGCCGGAAAGGTCACTGAGAAAGGGCTTCTGCGGTACGGGTGTGTCGGGCAGCCGGATGGCCGTGCCAATAGCGGTATATTCCAGCATATTGTTGCCCCACTCGTAGTCGCGAGTGACAAGGCGCACGCCGATGACGCCATGAGCCTTCAGTAAGACCGCCTCTTGACCTAACCTGCTCAGCGCAAGCTGAGCTGCTCGCAAGTGTGCCTGGGAGATTGTTGTCAATTCGGTCTCGCTGGGGTAGCCTGCGTAAGTGCGGGCGTATTGCCACCCGACCTGGTAGATCGAACTTCCCATCACCTGGCTCAAAGGCTGGTAGCCCACATTTCTTGTTAATGCGAACTCGTTAGTGCTCAGATCGCTGCTGAAGAGCGGGTGGCTAGCCGCCGTCTCTTCACTCAAGCGCCTGCTCGCCTGGAGCGGGAGACCTCCCGCCTCCAATGCGCGTCGACTGGCCTCAGCTTCTTGCTGCGCCTGCAAACGCCGCTGTTCGTCCTCTGGAGAGGATCGTTGCCAGAAAGGCATACTAGCCTCCTTTGTAGGAGTAGGCATCCAGCAAGGCCACCCCTATAGCGATTCTCATATCAAAAATCTCTCTAACGCTGCCCGAGCCTGGGCGCTGCTGGCCGCGACCTGCGCCAACCCAAGGGCGAGTTCTTCAATCCACTGCTCCACCGCTATCTGTTCGGTCTTGAGTACGATACCCCGCACCACTTTTGCGCGTTGTGCCAGCAGCGGCCCCTGCCGTTCCCTGCCGATGCGGTATTGATAGTCACCCAACGACACAGCGATCTCCTTCACGGGATGCTCGCGCGAGAACATCCCGCTCTGCCGCGTCACTATAGTATGCTGCGGCAGCGATCCCTCTAATTTAACGGCGAGCGCCTCTAGAAATGCTCTGGCATCTGTGTAATCGGAGCGGAGCGATGCTGCGAACAATTCCATTCGCAGTGGCTCAGAGAGTTCATCATTCATCCTACTCTCCTTGAACGTGAAACTATCTTCTTTACCAAATGGGCATAATCAAAGCGTCATATGTGGCTCCTACAGTTGTGTATTATAACACTTTGTCCTCGGGCTACTGAGCGCTCTACTTTTACTGATGCCGCGTGAGGAGTTCAAGCAGGCGTTCTCGATCGGCCTTATTCCTGACAAGAACTACTTTCTCCTTGTACTTCTCAAGATACTCGCGAGTGAACTCCGCCGTAGGAGGGATACCCTGAAGGTCATCCATCGCATGCGTTTCCAGACAAAGCAGCAAGAGATCAGAGTCAGGGGGTTCAACACGCTCTGCGTGCTCTTGAAGATATGCTCTCATCGCATTGACTCTCTCAGGAGTCGTTATGTTTAATGAGTAGAGGCGTGTTCCTTGTATAAGCTCAAAGAGCGGCTTGATACCAGGATAGGCGTTGGTCACACGAAGACTGTTCACGATGTGGCGGCGAAGCATGCGCCATGCGGCTACCTGCCAGGAAACTTCAAGTAGCACAATGTAATCAGCGTGATAGAGCAGTGGTTCTGTCCAAATGATGCCAATGTTTTCGGTGACCCATCCAGGCTTTCGAGCGAGAGTAAATGCAGTCTCTATGTATGCCGAAAGCTTCCCGCCAAGTCCAAGTTCCCGGCCAACCTGATCCAGGTCATAATGGGGAATATGAAACCTGGAAGAGATCTCTTGTCCCAATGTCGTTTTGCCGCTGCCAGATGCTCCAAGAATGTGTATTTTGAGCATAATATTTCCTTTTCAACTTCAGAGCATGTCTGATTCCCGTCACGACCGCTGGCTCGCGCCTGCGGCGCTCGCTCGAGGGAGTATGGTGTGTGGAACTGGCGCTTCGCGCCAGTTCCACACACCATACTCCCTGGTTTGCGCGGCGGAGCCACGCGAGCAGTCGGCGCGAGAGGGCGAAGACGCTGAGAATCAGGCACACTCTCAGAGCAATGATGCTGAACGTCTATCAGCAGCAAGAGGGGTTCATAGATTGAAGTGAGATGCCAGAAACGTGTGCAGGGGAGCACTCGCACCACTATGAGGCAACTTCAGAAAAGAGTTTGGAATGGGATGTTGAGAGGGCTGCCAACCTGGATGCAGAAGCTGCTAACTCGCTGCCATACTGCTGGATTGGACAGAATGAACTCCCTGTCCCGTTACGGAGACAGTATGGCTCTCCAGTCACATGTTCTGGCAAGAGTTAGCACTGATCTGGCATATACCTCTCCTGAGTGAAGGATTCCTGTTGCCTTTGAGTATACACGAAGATGAAGGAGAAGTACAGAGAAGTTTATTTGGCTGGTTTTTACTCCTTCGCGATGGGTTCTGGCTCAATAGAAAGTTGTATCAGCAAGTATAAGGTGCCACCCTTAGTGCCCAACGGCGTCAAGCATCATCTTTTTTTTCTCTTATTTCTCCTAATACTTGATAAGCAAAGCGCAGCAGCATCTCCTGGCTCGAGAGACGGAGAGATCCTGAGCGAAGCGAAGGATGACAGCCAGGACACCGCTCACACCTGCTCACGGGGAGTTTTATCTTCAAATGTCTGCGCTATAGGCTAGAAGGTTGCAAGGAATGCGTATCAATGATACAACTAAGCTTAATATGCGCCAGTATATAATTGTATAAGAAGCGAGGGTATATTTTTTCATGGAAACAACCGCGGAGTCCAGCTTCTGGACGTTCTACACTCACCTGCAGGCGCTGGCGGATGACCCTGGTGCCGCCGCTTTCTACGCCGAAAGCTATCTAGCAGCGCATGCTGGAAACTTTCCTATTGTAGAGGGCAATACGGCACATTTCGTCTACAAGGAGCAGCCAGGGAAAATCGTTGGAGTTGGCGGCGAATGGAACGGCTTTGATGCTCGCAAGTCGATTATGAAACCAATAGGCGCTGGTCTTTTGTATTACCAGCATGAATTCGAGCTGGATGCTCGCCTTGACTACTTCTTTTATGAATACGATACCGACAGTTCACCTGACCTGTTCTCTGATCCTGGGGCAATCGTGCTTGATGACGTGCGTCCAGCGCTCGACCCGCTCAACCGGCGTTTTGGCGAGTCTGGTTTCGGGCCGCGCAGTGAGCTAGCCATGCCCGCCTACCAGCGACCAGCCATTACCAGGGAGCAGCCCGGCGTACTGGCCGGGTTGCTGCGTGAGGAAACCATTAAGAGCGAAGCACTCCAACAGGAACGTACCTATACCGTGTACCTGCCGCCTGCTTACTCTGCCAATAGCCAGCCTTACCCAGGCATTTATTTTCATGATGGAGGCGATTACCTGAGCATGGGCAAGGCTCCTACCGTCCTCAACAACCTGATCGCTGTGGGTGTTATTCCACCGCTTGTAGCTGTGTTCGTGCCGCCCGTGGACCGTCAAAGTGAGTATAACTGCGATGACCGGTATGTAAGCTTCTTGTGCGATGAACTGCTGCCGGAACTGCAGGACCGCTACAACCTGAACGGCGACCCGGCGAGGAGCGCGATTATGGGTCCGTCGTTGGGTGGACTCATCTCCCTCTATACTGGGCAGCAGCGTCCAGATCGCTTCGGACTGGTGGGAGCGCAATCCAGCGCTGTAAAGAGCATAAATGGCCTGGATATATTCGATGCGCGAGCGGTCTATGCCGTTGAACCGCGCCTGCCGCTGCGCCTTCATTTAGTGATCGGCAGCTACGAAGATTGCTTCAGTACCGACGAGCAGGGCCGGTGCAGCGATCTGCTCAATCCGGTGCGCGAGTTTTGCTCGATACTGGAGCAGCGCGGTTATGCCTACCGCTATACCGAACATCACCAGGGTCATAGCTGGGGCTTGTAGCGCGACACCCTGGCCGATGCCCTCACCTACTTCTTTGGAAAGTCGCCGGATGTGCCGCGTATGTCTCACCAGTTTCTTGAGGAAGAGAGAACAAGATGATGCAAATCCCGCAGGAGAAGGAAGTTGTTGGCAAGCTGGTGGCGTGGGGGACAGCCCACCCGTTGATCCGTGCTATGATCCTGACCAGTTCGCGTACCAGGCCGGATGGGCCGGTGGATCTGCTCTCCGATTATGATCTTATTCTGGCTGTGAGCGATGTGGCGCTGTTCGCCTTCGATGATGCCTGGACCTCCGCTTATGACAGGCCGATGGTGCGTTGGGGCGATCAGAGCGAGATGCATGGTCTGGCCACGTACTTTCGAGGCGTAGTCTATCAGAATTATGTCAAGATCGATTACGGCATATGGCCTGTGGAACTGCTCTCGCGCATCGCAGCCTCTGCCAGCCTGCCGGACGAACTGGACGTGGGCTACCGGGTGCTGCTCGACAAGGATCAGCGAACGGCTGAATGGAAGCAGCCATCCTATCTGGCGCATATCCCCACCAGGCCAGCACAAGCGGAGTACCAGGCGCTCGTCGAGGAATTCTGGTGGAGCGCGACCTACGTCGCCAAGAGCCTCTGGCGCGATGATCTGGTATTTGCTAAGTGGGTGCTGGATCAGGATCTCAAGCTCGAAACGGTGCGGCGCATGCTCGAATGGCGCATCGAGATCGATCATAACTGGTCAGTGAAGCCAGGAGTGTATGGGCGCGGCCTCAAGCAACTACTCCCACCACTCATCTGGTCGGAGTTTGCCAGGACGTATGTCTCACTGGATGTCGAGGAGACCTGGGCGGCGCTCGATCGCGTGAAAGCGCTCTTCCGCCAGGTCGCCTCAGATGTGGGCAACGCGCTCGGCTATAGCTATCCGCAACAGGTGGACAATCAGGTGAGCGCCTTTCTGGAGGCGATGCGCGAGATGCCGTCTCCGCGACGGTGAGAGACGACATCTGAATCACCTGAAGTGTTTCCCTTCTACTAAAGATGATGATGAGTTTTAACAAAATAAACGTGAAATGCCGACCCCACCCAGGCGCGATGAATCGCGCGGCTACGCCCACCCCTATGACCTTGACGGTCGAGAGCCGCACATTGATGCTACCAAGGCGCGATGATGAAATATCACAACCACCATCGGGAATGTCATGCTGAGCGAAGCGAAGCATCTCTACGCCCCGAAAGCGAGACCCTTCGCTGCGCTCAGGGTGACAGTAGGGGCGGGGGTGGTGTGGCAGGGAGGTGGGGAGGCTTGCCTCGCCCAAAGGCCGGGACGGGGGCGACGCAAGCGTCCCGGCCACTCCCCACGGCCACTCCCGCCCCTACGGGTGTCTCTTCCCATTATGAGTGGATCTCAGAATCGAACCTTGACTAAAGATGACGTATCACTTTCCTGTACTGAAGTACAGCCTGGTTTCTGGCATATTGTTCAATGTGCTGAGGCAGAGCTTGAATTAAGCTGTGACCAGTGAGTATATTTTCAAGCTGCAAGGAGGCTTCTGATGAATTTAGAAACCAGGAGACTGGGCCAGAGCGACCTGGGAATTACCAGGGTAGGTATCGGCACGGCTCCCATCGGCTCCACTCCTGACTGGAGGATCTACTGGGGACATCAAGATGAAAACGCTGCCATACGCGCTATTGAGGCAGCCATTGACCTTGGCGTCAACTGGATTGATACGGCCCCTTTCTATGGCTGGGGACGAGCCGAACAAATTGTAGGCAAAGCCCTTCAAGGTAAACGTGACAGGGCATACATCTATACCAAGTGTGGCACGTTGCGCGATGAGCAGGGAGTAGAAAGCGATAACCTCACCCCGGCGAGCATCAGGCGCGAAGTTGAGACCAGTCTGCGTAATTTGCGCACCGACTATATCGATCTCTACCAGTTTCATGATCCCGACCCTCACACTCCTATTGAAGAGTCCTGGGCTGCTATGCAGGCGCTCATCGCGGAAGGCAAAGTACGCTACGGCGGCTTATCCAATCACACTATCGATCTCATGGAGCGGGCAATGACGGTTGCGCCGATTACTTCAAATCAACACCAGTATAATATGCTCTACCGGGATATTGAGCACGAAGTCTTGCCATTTTCGCTGCATCATAATATAGGTGTATTGTGCTGGTCACCACTCGCCAGCGGATTTTTAGCAGACGGTTTTGACCTGAATAGCCTTGATCCAGGTGATTTCCGGCGTGGGCGACACTTTGCACAGGAGCCGGTGTACTCCAGGCTTAAACAGGCACGGAGTATGCTTGAGGCCATTGCCCGGGACTATCACAAAAAGATGGTTGACCTGGCGCTTGCCTGGGTCCTGAGGCAGCCCGCTGTGACGGGAGCGATCGTTGGTATGCGCAATGAACAGGAGGCAATGGAAATGGCAGGTGGTATCAACTGGAAGCTCACGGAACCAGAGATACAGGCCATCGAGCGTGCTCTAGCTCCTGTATCATAATCTCCTGGCCGCTTTATCAAGGATGAAAACCGTATCTCGCTCGTACGCTGTTACCTCGTTAGCGGTAAAGATCGGGTGGCGCTTCCCGGAGCGATCGCGCGAGTCGCTGCCTAGCTCAAAGGCGGCGACCCTGAGCGCAACGGGGGTGCTGGTGTCGATCAGCACGTTGCTGACCTTACCTACAGGTGTGCCTTGCTCGCTCACAACCTTGTAAGCGAGCAGGTTACGGCCCAGAAGCAGTGCTGGTAGGCGGCCATCGGTTCTTTCTTCGGCCAACATATACTCGTTTGCTATGGTGATTCTGTCTCGCTCAATTGAGCTAATGGCGCTAGCCTGGAGTTCACGATAACCAAGCACGCCTACCTTGACGCGGAGCGCACGTACCGCGTTCGTCTCAGGCTCCAGGTAGAAGTCTTCTACCGTTCCAACTTTTTTGCCTCCCGTCTCTACTGCTAACCCATACAGGTCTGTCCATTTTCTTATAGACTTATTGTTATCCATATATCCGCTTTTCGAAACCTGCCTTCCGCAATGTGTTCAGATAGAGGAGAATCCCCAATTTATTGTACACCATGCAGGCATAAATGTGGTGCTTATTGTTCAGTCATTTCTAAAAGCGTGTCTGATGCTCAGCGGCTTCGCTCTCTCTCCGCGATGCTCGCGCGGCTTCGCCGCGCAAAAGATAGAGTAGATAGTGTGAAAAAATGCGCGAAGCGCATTTTTTCACACTATCTACTCTATCAAGCGAGCGCCGCAGGCGCGAGCAAAAGATCATGATGAGCATTGGACAGCCTCTAAGGGAGATGAAGGTCATCAGGAAGGGGGAAGCAATGGGCCGTTCGTTGCAGTGTTGCGTGAGAACGGCCCGTTGCTAATCGAGTATTGCTACTTCGAAGGGCTCAATAGCTTGTGGAATAGAGCCAGGAGCAAGAAAGTGGGTGGCCACTGGCCTATGAAGGCACTCCATGCTCGCTTGCCTATTATGAACAGGCAGGCTGAAACGACAATGGATGCCAGTGCGCCCATGTACCATACCTCACCGGGAACCTGGTCGGTGATGAGGAAGTACTGATCTTGCACCTGTTTTGCAGTGTTGGTAGCCGTCTCTACTTTTGTAGCCATATGTTG
>Ga0187846_10001614_pt1 | contig 12661 bp, 9 predicted proteins | sample TC_taG_FD_161473 | JGI IMG/M metagenome (GOLD analysis project Ga0187846, IMG submission 161473) | Biofilm microbial communities from the roof of an iron ore cave, State of Minas Gerais, Brazil - TC_06 Biofilm (v2) | ecosystem: Environmental > Terrestrial > Deep subsurface > Cave > Wall biofilm ...
AGGTACTGGGACATGCTTTCCGCCAGTCCGGGCCCCCGCACCAGCATCCACACTTTGGACGCATAGCCGGACAGGAAGACCGCAGCCTGTCCGGCCGAGTTGCCTCCACCGATCAGTACGACCTCGTGGCCGGTGCACATCTTGGCTTCGATCGGGGAGGCCCAGTACCAGACGCCGCAACCCTCCATCGCCTGCAGATTTGCGCAGGGCGGCCGGCGGTAGCGGGCTCCGGTCGCGATCACCACCGAGTGGCTCTGCACCGCTCGTCCGTCGGCAAGGCGCAGCGCAATCGGTGCGGGGCCGTTCGAGCGGTCGCAGGCCAGCCCCACGACCTCGGCCGGGATCAGCATCGACGCCCCGAACTTCTGCGCCTGGGTGAAGGCGCGGCCGGCCAGCGCCATGCCCGAGATGCCGGTCGGGAATCCCAGGTAGTTCTCGATCCGCGAACTCGCGCCCGCCTGGCCGCCGAAAGCGCGGGCGTCAACGACCAGCACGGACAGCCCTTCGGACGCCGCGTAGACCGCGGCCGCCAGTCCGGCCGGACCGGCGCCGACGATAGCGACGTCGTAAACCCGGTCGGCCCCATCGGTATCCAGCATGCCGATGCACTTGGCCAGGGCATCCTCGGTCGGATTCAGCAGTATCGAACCATCAGGACAGACGACCAGCGGCATCTCGTCCGGACCGGGGGTGTAACGCTCGATGAAAGCCCGCGCCTCGTCGTCTTCGGCTGGATCGAGCAGAAGGTGTGGAATGCCGTTGCGGCTGAGAAAGTTACGCAACCGCCCAACGTCGGCCGCGGCGGCCGCACCGATCAGGACCGGGCCGCCGGCGCCCATTTCGAGGAGTCCAACGCGGCGCAGGATCAGCGCCCGCATGATGTTCTCGCCCAGCGTCGCTTCGGCCACCAGCAGCGCCCGAAGCTGCTCCGGCTTGATCAACAGCGTTTCAACTTCGCCGACGGCCACCACATCCACGAACGAACGCCGCCCCGAAAGCTGTCCGAGCTCGCCGGAGAAGGAACCCGCCTGGTGCTCGGCCACCGGGACATCGTGGCCGTGTCCGTCGCGGCCGGTCACGCGCAACGTTCCGGACAGGACGACAAACAAGCCCGGACTCGGCTTGCCCGTCTCGAACAGCCGGCCACCGTCGGCGAACCTGCAAACGGTGCCAAAGCGACGCATCCGCTCGATCTCCTCGGCACTGAGGACCGGGAACATCTGCGCGCGCCGCGCTTCCAGCGTCTTCGAAACGAACTGGCTCATCGCAACCAGTCAGCCTATATATCGCTCAACGACGTCCGGTGAGCGCACCTGCGCGACCGCCGGGTCCCCTCCGGTCTCCCGCAATGCGCGGCGCTGGCGCAGCAGGTCCCAGCACTGGTCCAATTGGATCTGCAGGTCGGCCAGTCGCTTGTTGCTGTCAGGGCCGGCATCACGCTGCTCGAGCAGCTGATGTTCTTCGGCCACCAGGCGCTGAATGTGCGCCAGCACCGATTGATCCTTGTCCACGTCCACCTCCACCGATCGAATCAGACGATCAAAGCGAACAGCGCCGGAAAAATCCGCCGTCGGTCGACAGCAAGCGTACCGCGTCCGCGGCCGCCGTGCGGCGATCAACCCTTCAAAGCCCGACTTCATGACCCTGATCTTTTCAAGGTTGGGGCTCCAATGCCCGCGGTGCGCTTTCGCGTCAGCTTTCGATTTGAATGATCCTGTCAGGATTTTCAAAAACGTACCGTGCCGCTAAGACGCGTCGAGCATAAGCAAGGCACCTTTCTGTATTTGGCGCTGCGCAGCCCAGCCCATAGACTGCGCCGACACCGCGACCCGGATCGATCGACTTGTGCTCGACCACTTCAGAGAGCCCGGCGCCGCGCGGCATTCGGAACCGTGAACTTTCAGCAGCTGCGCATCGTGCGCGAGACGGTGCGGCGCAACTTCAATCTGACCGAGGCCGCGGCGGCGCTGTTCACATCGCAGTCGGGTGTCAGCAAGCACATCAAGGACCTGGAGGACGAGCTCGGCGTCGAGTTGTTCATCCGCAAGGGAAAACGCCTGCTTGGCCTGACCGAGCCGGGCGTGGAACTGGCGCAGATCGTCGAGCGGATGCTGCTGGACGCGCGCAACATCAAGGTGCTGGCGGACCAGTTCCGGCAGCGCGACCAGGGCGAGCTGACGATCGCAACGACCCACACCCAGGCCCGCTACGCGCTGCCGAAGGTGGTGATAGAGTTCAAGCGGCTGTTTCCGAAAGTGCACCTGGCGTTACACCAGGGCAGTCCGGGCGAGATCACAGCGATGCTGCAGCTCGGCGACGCCGACATCGGCGTTGCTACCGAGATGCTCGGCGGCATTGCTGAGCTGGTCTCGTTTCCTTTCTACACCTGGCGTCACGCGCTGATCGTGCCTAAGGGTCACCCGCTTGCGGGCGAGCCGTCACCGACGCTGGAGATGCTCGCGGAATACCCGCTGATCACGTATCACGAGGGTTTCACCGGCCGCGAACGCATCGACCAGTCTTTCGCGGCCGCCGGCCTGTCGCCCGACATCGTGATGTCGGCGCTGGATGCCGACGTCATCAAGACCTATGTGGCCCTCGGGCTGGGCGTCGGCATCGTCGCGTCAATGGCCTACGATCCGGTACGGGATGACGACCTGGCGCTGATCGAAGCCGAGACCCTGTTCGCTCACAACGTGACCCGGATCGCGCTACGGCGGGGACGCTACCTGCGCGGCTACGCGTACCGATTCATCGAGTTTTGCTCCCCGCCTCTGACCGAAGCCGTCGTGCGCGCGGCCCTGGCACCGCCTCAGACCGCCGACATCGATATTTAGTTGCCCGGGCGGCTGATCAACCAGCACGCCCGGGTCCTTCCTGCGCTTCAAGGAGGCATTGCACCGATATTTCAGGCGGTTGTCGAAATGGCCTGCTCTCGATCGACAATGCACGGGACAACCCGATTCAGTTTGGCGGATGACGTAGCCACACTGAGGTCGGGGTTTCCATTCCAAGGTGCTTCATCAACTCAGAGAGGGAAAGGACTGCAGCATGGACCCTGTCGTGCATTTTGAAATGCCGTATGTGGACAAGAATCGGATGGCGAACTTCTATGCCAAGGCGTTTGGTTGGCAGCCGAAAATGCTGGGCCCCGAAATGGGCGATTACGTCGTCGTGACCACCGGCGAGGTGGACCAAAAGGGACGCCCGAAACAGCCTGGAGTGATCAACGGCGGCTTGTACAAGAAGCCCGACGACCCGATCGGTCAGCATCCGTCCGTTGTCATTGCCGTTACCGATATCACTCAAGCGTTGAAACGGGTCAAAGAGGGCGGCGGAAAGGTGCTGGGGGAACCGATGCAGATTCCCGGCGTCGGCCTCTATGTCGGCTTTCTGGACACCGAGGGCAACCGGGTGAGCATCCTGCAGCCTTCCGGCGATATGTGATCGGCGGCCGGCCGATCGGCATCAACTGCCGATCGGCCTGCTGACCGATCACCTACCCTGCGCGCGCTGGTTTGTGGCGCGCTGCGCTTCCGCGTAGATTGCAGGCACGCACAGCGGGAGACGTCAATGCATCGCAGCAGGGTCGGCGGATTCATCATCGATTGCCAGACGGAGGACCTGCACGGCGCCGCCGCGTTCTGGAGCGCCGCGCTCGGGATGGCCAGTCAGGCGCTGCCGGGCGCCGAAGGCGAGCTATACGTCCGCCTGGTCGATCCGCAGGGACGGCTCGATGTGGAAGTGCAGCGGGTGAGTCATCCCAGTCGCGTGCATCTGGACATCGAAGCCGACGATATCGAAGCGGAAGTACAGCGCCTGGAGCGGATCGGCGCCCGAAGAGTGCAGAAGGTCAAGCAATGGTGGGTGATGGAGGCTCCAACCGGCCAGCGATTCTGTGTCGTTGCACCGACCTCCGCGAATTTCGCGGTCGAGGCGAACCGCTGGCCCTAGCGCAGTCTTCCTCGCTTGCGAAGGAAGAAGAAGGCTGGTGCCCAATCCAACGAATACATTAGAACGAGACAGTTCAATTCCTCGGCAGCTCGAACAGCAGCACTTCGGCGCCATCGCGCTGGCCCTCGATCTTCACGATCAGTTCGGCTTCGATGGACGCCCCATCGCCGGCCTGCAGGCGATGGCCGTTCAAAAGAAGCTCGCCGCGCGCGACCTGAACCCAGCCCCTGTGCCAGCCGGAAAAGCCGTGCGCCACCTGGTCCCCGTCGCTCAACACGGCCGCTCGCAGCTGCACATCCTGGTAAATGGTCAGCGAGCCGTCACGACCGTCCGGGGAGCCGATCAGTCGAAGCTGCCGCTCCTTTTCGCTATCCGCAAAAGCCTTCTGCTCGTAGCGCGGCGCCACGCGCAGCCGGTTTGGCATGATCCAGATCTGCAGAAAATGAACCGGCTCCACTTTTGAATGGTTGAACTCGCTGTGTTGAATGCCGGTGCCCGCCGACATGATCTGCACGTCGCCCGGACGGATCACCGAGCCGGTGCCGATACTGTCCTTGTGTTCGAGCGCGCCTTCCAGGACGTAGGAGATGATCTCCATGTCGCGATGGCTATGGGTGGGAAACCCTTCTCCCGGGCTGACCCGATCCTCGTTGATCACCCGTAACGGCCCGAACCCCATGTGCTTCGGATCGTTGTAGTCGCCGAACGAGAACGTGTGGCGGCTGTACAGCCACCCAAGGTCTGCGGTTCCGCGCTCCTGCGACTTTCGAATTCGGATCACTTCGATTCCTCCCGGATATCCAATCCGTGCCCCACGATTCGGTTCGACAACGACCGCGAAATACTATGACATGAAAACCAACCCAGCCCGCACCGTGTTGGACCGGACAACCACAACGCTTCCGCGCTCCGGAGTGGCCTTTCCGGCGATCGGCGTCGCGTTCTATGCAGCGACGGTCGCCTTCGAGCTGAGCCGCTTCAGCGCTTTCTCGCCGGCCGGAGCGGCATTCCTGCTGGGCCTCGTGGTGGTGATGTTCGGCACGGTCTTTGCCACGGTTCACCACGCCGAGAAAATCGCTCACCGGATCGGCGAGCCCTATGGAACGCTCGTCCTGACCCTGGCCGTAACGGTCATCGAGGTCTCCCTGATCCTGTCGATGATGCTCGCTGGCGCCGGCAATCGGGCGCTCGCGCGCGATACGGTGTTCTCGGTCATCATGATCGTGTGCAACGGGCTGGTCGGCCTGTGCATCCTGATCGGGGGGCTCAGACACCGCGAGCAGGAGTTCCTGGTTCACGGCGCCAATTCCTACCTCGGCGTGATCGCAACGCTCGCCGCCCTGACCTTGATCCTGCCGAACTTCACAACGACCATCCCGGGGCCGTTTTTCGCCTCGAGTCAACTGATTTTCGTGAGCGCCGTCACGCTGGTGCTGTACGGCGTGTTCCTCTATATACAGACGATACGCCACACCGAGTACTTCGCTGCGCCGAAGGCACCTTCAGACGCTGCGACCATTGCATCCGGGCCGCACGCGGGCGGGCGGCCGAGCCTGTTATGGAGTGGAACCCTGCTCGTGATATCGCTGGTCGTTGTGATCCTTCTGGCCAAGAAGTTCGGCGCAGGCGTCGACGACGTCCTCGAGCGCGCCCGGGCTCCCGCGGCGGTGTCTGGCCTGATCGTCGCGCTGCTGGTGCTGCTGCCGGAGGGGATGGCCGCTGTGCGCGCAGCGTATCGCGATGAGCTGCAAAAGAGCCTCAACCTCGCGCTGGGCTCCTCTTTGGCCACGATCGGGCTGACGATCCCGTCGGTGGCGATCGCCGCCGTCGTGCTCGGCAAGGAATTGGTGCTCGGGCTTGAGCCGAAGGAAACGCTGCTGCTGGCGCTCACGATGGTCGTCAGCGCGCTGACGTTCGGCACCGGCCGCACCAACGTGCTACCGGGCCTCGTGCATCTCGTGATCTTCGCGGCATTCGTTTTTCTGACGTTCGTCCCCTGACGCGGCCGGGATCAGGGTGTCTGCCGGTTGCGCGGCGGGCCTTGGCCGTAGCCGAAGGAGGCGATCACCGCGCGGGCGGCGTCGCTGGTCAGGTAAGCGAGAAACGGCGCGGCAGCCGGGTTGCCCCGGCCTTTGCCGAGCAGGATCGCGTCCTGACGCAGCGGCGGGTACAGCTCCTGCGGAAGGATCCACGCGGATCCTTCGATTTTGCCGTCCTTCAGCACCTGTGACAGGGCCACGAAGCCGAGCTCTGCGGCGCCGGTCGAAACGAACTGGTGCGCCTGGGTGATGTTTTCACCCTGGACGATCTTCGGTTTCAGCGAGTCGTACACGCCCAGACTTTGCATCGCGGCCACCGCAGCGGCTCCATACGGCGCCAGCGCTGGGTTGGCCACCGACAGGTGCCGGAAGCCGCCCTTCGTCAGGATCTGACCGCGGTCGTCGACGTATCCCTTCAACGGCGACCACAGGACCACCTTGCCGATCGCGTAAGTGAACTGGCTGTCGCCCACCGCATAGCCTTCGGCGGCAAGCTGCTTCGGGGCCTGCTGGTCGGCAGCGACCAGCACGTCAAAGGGCGCGCCATTGGTGATCTGCGCGTACAGCTTGCCGGTCGAGCCAGGCACCAGCCGCACGCTGTGACCCGTCGAGCGTTCGAACGACGAAGCGATCTGTTGCAGCGGTGCGGCAAAGTTGGAAGCGACCGCGACCATCAGCTCTGCGGCGACTGCTCCCGAGGTCGGCAGCGCGAGAAGAATGCCGATCAGCGCACGCAGCGGGCGCAACCGCGATGCAGGGCTCATCACCAGCTCAGCGGAGGTTGGAATCGAAACGGGACAGCGCCGGATGATAGTGCGGTGCGGTCACGCTGCGAATTCGCACGGAAGTTGGCCGGTGCCGTGCGTCCGCTCGAGGTTGTTGATCGATACTTGTATATACACCTTATTGAGCGTAGCATCGCCGCTTTCGAGGAGCTGGAGCAATGAGCACGATCATTGTTGCCGTGCTGGCGCTGGCCGGCGTGGTTCTGGTGTCGTTTGCGGTCGACGCCCTGCGGACGGCGCCGGAAGCGCCGGCGACGCTGGCCTGGGCGCCCGATCTGGCGATCCAGTACGTTCGGATCGATGGTGTCCGTCTGCGCTACGTCCGCACCGGCGCCGGGCCACCGCTGGTGCTGCTGCACACGTTGCGGACCCAGCTCGACATCTTCCAGAAGATGATCGCAACGCTGGCGCAATCGTTTACGGTGATTGCGCTCGACTATCCCGGACACGGCTGGTCCGACATCGTGGCTGTCGACTACACGCCGGATTACTTCGTCGATTCGGTCGCCAAGTTCCTGGAAAGCCGGCGCATCGAAGGGGCGACGCTGGCCGGCGTGTCGATCGGCGGGACGATCTCGCTGCTGCTTGCGGCGCGCCGTCATCCAGCGGTTGCCCGCGTGGTGTCGATCAATCCGTATGACTACGCGAAGGGGCTCGGAATCCGGCGCGCGAACGTCGTGGCCTGGCTCGTTTTTTCATTGGCCCGCTGGCCGCTGATCGGCGAAACCGCGATGCGCCTTCGAAATTCCCTGCTCGAATCCTGGATCATGAAGGGCGGGGTCGCAGATCCGCGCTCATTGCCGCAATCGTTTTTGCGCGAGGCCTATGCGGTCGGTTGCCGCCGCGGGCACTACCGGGCGTTCCTGAACCTGATCCGGCATGCCCGTAAATGGGACGACGCCCATTCCGAGTACGGAAAGATATCGGTGCCTGTGCTTCTAATCTATGGCGACCAGGATTGGTCGCGCGAGCCCGAGCGGCGCGCGACGCTCGAGAAGATTGCGGGCGCGCGCATCGAAACGGTCGCTGATGGCGGCCATTTCCTCCCGCTGGATCGCCCGCAGCAACTGGCGGGCGTGATCCAGCGGTTTGCGTGGCCGTCGTAGCGCCGCCTTGATCAAAGGCTGGGCAGTATTCTCCGCGCTTTTGCGGCCGATGCCGCGCTTGACACCGCCTCGGTTGCCGCAGCGGGCGCGACCGCAGCGGCCGGACGCACGGAGGATGCCGCCGCCGCCGCGGCACTTGGCACGCCACTGTCGCCTTCGGTCTGCTGCAACGGGCCTTTGATGTGATCGAACGGAACAGTCGCCGCGAAAGTCGGCAGATTGTGGGCACGCGCCTGCGTGAAAGCCTCGAACCCGGACGCCAGTTTGATCAGCGTAGGCTCACTGAACGCGCTTCCGAAAAAACTGATTCCGAGCGGCACGCCGAACACGGCGCCGGCGGGCACTTGAACGATCGGGTATCCGGGACCGGCTGCAAGGCTCGAGCTCCCGTAAATGAAATGGTCGCCGTAGAGCAGATCGGTCGCCCACGCCGGGTTGTCGGTCGCAGTTACCACTGCGTCCAGCCCGTACGTGCTCAAGGCCTGATCCATGCTGACGCCGGCCGCCTGATCCAGGTCGAGCGCGGCGTTGTAGGAGCACGGACCGGACGCGCCGCCGCAGAAGAAGCTCGGATCCTGAGGCGCCGTCGGGTCGTCGGTTTTCAGCGAGTTTGAGAGCTCGAAAATGTCCTGATTGAAGTACGGCATTTCGACGTCGGCGTGAGCGTTATTGAAATCGATCGCGGTCTGCAGGGTTCCGCCCGCAACTGGCACCCCGACCCGCGTGCGGAAATAGCTGGCCACGTCGTTCTTGAAATCGTAGAACAGCACTCCGCTTTCTCCGAGCGCCGGCGTGAAAACAAATCCCGCTGCGTCCAGATCGATCACCGTGGCACCGGCGTCCGTGAGCGCCTTGAACGCGGCCTCGATCGCGGCGGTCACCGCCGCCGGCGTGGTGACGTTGGTAAATCCCGCCAGCCCGGCCCGCGTGATGCCGATGCGCGCCCCCTTCAAGCCGTTCGGGTCGACGAATTGCGTGTAGTCCGCCGGAATAGTGGTCGGCCGTGTACGAAGGTTGCGCCAACCCAGCGGGACGCCGTTCGTTGCCGCATCGCGGCCGTCATAGGTGCGGCTCTGGATCACGCTCAGCGCCGCCGCCGCGTCGGCCACGGTGCGCGCATGCGGACCGATCGTGTCCTGCGTGTGTGAAATCGGCACCACACCGGCACGGCTCGTCAGCCCGACCGTCGGCTTGATCGCGACCACCCCGTTCGCATTGCCCGGACAGACGATGCTTCCGTCCGTTTCCGAGCCGAACGAGACCGTGGCGAAATTCGCCGAAGCGGCCGCGCCCGAGCCAGCACTCGATCCGCAGGGGTTGCGGTCGATGCCATAGGGATTGTGGGTCTGGCCGCCGCGTCCGGACCAGCCGCTGATCGACTCGAACGAGCGGAAGTTGGCCCACTCGGACAGGTTGGTCTTGCCCAGGATCACGGCGCCGCCGGCGCGCAGATTGGCGGCGACGGTGGAATCGCGCTGTGCGGGCGTGCCGACCAGCGCGAATGACCCGGCAGCGGTCTGCATGCGGTCGCCGGTATCGATGTTGTCCTTCAACAGGACCGGGATGCCGTGCAACGGCCCCAGCACGGTGCCGTGCCTGCGCTGCTCGTCCGCATGGCGCGCCATCGCCAGAGCGTCCGGATTCAGTTGAATGATCGAATTGACTCCTGGACCATGTGAATCGAGCGCTCTGATGCGCTCAAGGTAGAAGCGCGTCAGGTGCTCGGAGGTAAGCTCTCCGGACGTCATCAGCGCTTGCAACTGCGCCACAGTGGCTTCGTTGAACTCAGTCGGTACGTCGGCTTGCGGATTGCTCTGCGCTCCGGCGGTGGTCCACAACAGCAGTGCCACCGGCAAAATGCGGCGAACGGCTTGCGTCACCATAGTGTTCCCCCTCGGAAAAGTTTCGAGCGGATGCGCCCGCTCGATTGAGCGTGGCAGCTTAAGCTCGACGCGCGGGGTGCTTCAATCGCAAACATGTTGCATCAGCAACCGTGCCGCATGCAGGGATTCTCGGCCGGTGCCGTGCGCGATCTGCTGGCGGCAGCTGGTGCCGTCCGCAACCACGATCGCATCCGGGTGACTACGCACGGCCGGCAGCAGGCTCGCTTCGGCCATCCGCATCGATAGCTCGTAATGACCGGCCTCGTAGCCGAAGCTTCCCGCCATGCCGCAACAGGAACTCTCGATCAACTCCGCGTTCGCGCCAGGGATCAGGCCCAACACCTGGAGCATCGGTCCGACGGCGTCAAACGCCTTCTGGTGACAATGACCGTGAATCAGGAAAGGTCTCTGCGCCGCCTTGAACCTGAGCGCAAAACGGCCGCAGGCGGCTTCACGCGCAATGAACTCCTCCAGCAGCAGCGCATGGGCAGCGACCCGCCGAGCGCCATCCCCCAGACCCAGTGCCAGAGCCTCGTCGCGCAATGTCAGCAGGCACGATGGCTCCAATCCGATCACGGCCATGCGCGCGTCGATCAGCGGCAACAACGCTTCGATCAATCGGGCAAGCCGCGCCTTCGCGGCGTCGACCATTCCGACCGCGAGGCAGGTGCGGCCGCAGCACAGGTGCCCGTCACCGCCGCGCAGGGTGTGCAGCGTGTAGCCGGCGGCCTTGAGCAGGCGTGCCGCTGCCCACGCGTTTTCCGCCTCGAAATTGCCGTTGAAGGTATCGACGAACAACACGGCCGCCTTGCCGCCGGCGCGCGCTACCGCGATCGCGTGTTCGCGGCTCGCGAACACGCCCGGATCGGCTGACCGCCAGAACGTGTCGCGGCGCCAGCGCGGCAGCGGGCGCCGGCTGGTCAAACCCAGCAGCCGCTCGCTGAGCCAGGCCGCGCCCGACCATCGGTCGCGGGCGTTCAGCAGCCAAGCCAGCCGGCTCGCGGATGTCGCATAGGCCGGCAGATGCGCAATGACCTGATCCTTCAGTGTATGACCGTGCCGCTTTTTGTAATGAGCCAGAAACTCGGTTTTCATCCGGGCCATGTCGACGCCGGTCGGACATTCGCGCCGGCAGCCTTTGCAGCTCACGCACAGGTCGAGGGTCTGGTACATCGCTTCGCCCGTGAATGCGTCCGGGCCGAGTTGCCCGGACAGCGCGAGCCTGAGCGTGTTGGCGCGGCCGCGCGTCACATGCTGCTCGTCCCGCGTGGCCCGAAAACTCGGGCACATCGTGCCTGCGTCGAACTTGCGGCAATGACCATTGTTGTTGCACATCTCGACGGCTTTCGCGAATCCGGCCGTCGTATCCCCTCCGCTGCCGGGAGCCGTCGTCTGCCCGGTGCGCGCATCGTTCTGCACGTTCCATGCGGACCAGTCCAGTACCGGCGTCAGAGCAACGGTTCGATAAGGCGCTGGCGCCGTCGGCGGCGGGAAGCGGAACAGCGATGTATCGTCCATCTTCGGCGGATCGATGATCTTGCCCGGGTTGAAAAGGCCGATCGGGTCGAGCCTGTTCTTGATCGCGCGGAATGCTTCCGTGATGGACGGGCCGAACTGCCATTCGATCCACTCGCCGCGGCACAAGCCGTCTCCATGCTCCCCGCTGTACGCGCCTTTGTACTTGCGCACCAGCTCGGCGGCCTCCTGCGCGATCGCGCGCATCCTGGCCGCGCCGCCCTCGGGGCCCGCCTGGCGCATGTCCAGAATTGGCCGCACGTGCAGCGTCCCTACGGAGGCATGCGCGTACCAGGTGCCGTGGGTGCCGTGCCGGGCGAACACCTCCGTCAGCGCATCGGTATAGCTGGCCAGATGCTCCAGGGGTACTGCGCAGTCCTCGATGAAGCTGACCGGCTTGCCGTCGCCTTTCAGGCTCATCATGATGTTCAGGCCGGCCTTGCGCACTTCCCACAGGCTGCGCTGCGGCGCATCGTCCGGCATCTTGACCACGCTGCCGGGCAGCCCCAGGTCATCCATGACGTCGACCAGGTCGGCCAGTTTCGGCAACAGCGCGGCCTTGTCATCGCCCGAGAATTCCACCAGCAGGATCGCCGCCGGGCGGCCGATCAGGGCCGATTCGATCGTCGAGCGGAATGCCGGATTGTCCAGGCTGAGCTCGATCATCGTGCGATCGACCAGCTCCACCGCGGTCGGCCCGAGTTGGACCAGGTGGCGCGCCGCGTCCATCGCCGCATGAAAAGTCGGGAAGTTGAGCACGCCGAGCACCTTCGCGCGCGGCAGCTCGTGCAGCTTCAGCGTCAACGACTTCGTGTACGCCAACGTCCCTTCCGAGCCGACCAGCAGGTGCGCCAGATTCACGCCGCCGTCGTCGCCGTACGGCCGCTCGCTGCGATTGTGAAAAATGTCCAGGTTGTAGCCCGCCACACGGCGCAGCACGGTGGGCCAGCGCTCATCGATCGCGGCGCGCTGCTGCGCGGCGAGGTCACGCACGAATCCGGCGATCGCCGACGCTTGCGGCCCCAGGGCGGATACGGGGCCGAAATCGATCAGTGAGCCGTCCGACAGCCAGGCGCTGATCCCGAGCACGTTGTGGACCATGTTGCCGTAGGCGATCGAGCGCGAGCCGCACGAATTGTTGCCGGCCATGCCGCCCAGCGTGGCCTGCGCCCCGGTGGACACGTCCACCGGAAACCACAGGCCGCTCGCTTTCAGTTGCGCGTTCAGCTGATCGAGCACCACGCCCGGTTCGACGGTCGCGGTGCGCGCGGCCGCGTCGACTCCGATCACGCGGCGCAGATGCTTGCTGCCGTCGATCACCAGCGCCGCGCCGGTGGTCTGCCCGCACTGGCTGGTACCGGCACCACGCGGGAGCACCA
>Ga0187846_10001615_pt1 | contig 12659 bp, 11 predicted proteins | sample TC_taG_FD_161473 | JGI IMG/M metagenome (GOLD analysis project Ga0187846, IMG submission 161473) | Biofilm microbial communities from the roof of an iron ore cave, State of Minas Gerais, Brazil - TC_06 Biofilm (v2) | ecosystem: Environmental > Terrestrial > Deep subsurface > Cave > Wall biofilm...
TGTTCATCGGCCTCTTTGAGGTGCAATGCTGGCGTCGATCGCGGCACCCTCCCAGCATAGTCGAGTGCAGTCGCGTTGTCCAGTTATTTGATGGACAGAACACTAGCTATTTAGCCCGATTCCCCCTGACGTAGCGTGGCGAACTGCGGGAAACCTGAGCGGAGTCAAGCGGTTGGGCCTTCGTATGGAGCGTAGAAAGTAGCCATGTAGTACAGTTGCATCTCGCCTGATAGATGTGTATGATGCACCCATGCACATCGACGTCGTTCCGAACCGCGGTTCACGCCCCGCATACCTGCTGCGCGAGTCCTTCCGCCAGGGCAAGCGCGTGCGCAAGCGCACCCTTGCCAACCTTTCCGCGCTCTCCGAGGAGCAGATTTCGGCCATCCGTGCGGTATTGCGCGGGGAGAGCCTACGCCCGGTCGATGAGCTGTTTGAGGCGATTGCCTCTCGGCCTCACGGCCATGTCGCAGCGCTCGCTGTAGCCATGCGTCGGCTGGGCTTCGAGTCGCTGCTGGCGGCCCGCCGCAGTCGCGAGCGCGACCTCGTGTGTGCCATGGTGGCCGCGCGGGTGCTCGCCCCGCACACCAAGCTCGCCACCACGCGCTGGTGGCACAGCACGACGCTCGCCGAGGAGTTCGGTGTGGCCGAGGCCGACGAGGACGCGCTCTACGGGGCGATGGATTGGCTCCTGGCCCATCAGGGCACGATCGAGCGCAAGCTCGCGGCGCGCCACTTACGGGCCGGGGCGCTGGTGCTCTATGACCTGTCCTCGAGCTACTTCGAGGGCAGCTGCTGTCCGCTCGCGAGAATCGGCTACAACCGCGACGGCAAGCGCGGCAAGCTCCAGGTCAACTACGGATTGCTGACCGATGGCCGCGGCTGTCCGATTGCGGTGTCGGTGTTCGAGGGCAATACCGCCGATTGCGACACCCTGCTGCCCGAGGTGACGCGAGTGCGCGATGAATTCGCGATCGAGCGCGTCGTGGTGGTGGGCGACCGGGGGATGATCTCGCAGAAGGGGATCGAGGCGTTGCGTGAACTCGATGCGGTGGCCTGGATCACCGCGCTCAAGAGCGGGCAGATTCGACAGCTCCTCGATCAAGGCACGTTGCAGCTGGGGCTGTTTGATGAGCGCAATCTGTTCGAGCTCACCCACTCGGATTATCCCGGCGAGCGGCTGGTGGCCTGTCGCAATCCGCAGCTGGCCACGCTGCGGGGGCACAAGCGTCGGGCGCTGCTGGAGGCCACCGCGGCGGAACTCTCGAAGGTGCGCTCGATGGTCGAGGCGAAACGCCTGCGCGGCCGCGCCAAGATCGGGCTTCGCGTCGGGCGGGTGGTGAACAAGTACAAAGTAGCCAAGCACTTCGCGCTCGAGATCGAAGAGGAGCGCTTCGCGTTTCGCCGCCACGACGCGCAGGTTGCCGCCGAAGCCAGCCTGGACGGCATCTACATCCTGCGCACCCCGCTGGAGCGAGGGCAGATGGACACCGCGCAGGTGGTGCGAGCCTACAAGTCGCTCAGCAACGTCGAACGGGCGTTTCGCTCACTCAAGAGCGTGGACCTCAAGATCCGGCCCATCCATCATCGGCTCGCCGACCGGGTGCGCGCCCATGTCTTCCTGTGCCTGCTCGCCTACTATGTCGAGTGGCACCTGCGCGAAGCCTGGCGGGGGCTCCTTTTCGCCGACGAGGATCAGCAGGCGAAAGGGCACCGCGATCCGGTCGCACCGGCCAAGCGCTCGGCCGCGGCACTGAAGAAAGCGCTTACCCACACCTTGCGCGATGGCACCCCGGCGCACAGCTTTCGCACGCTGCTCGACGAGCTCGCCACGATCGTTCGCAACCTCTGTCGCATCCCACGCGCTTCTGCCGAAGCCGCGAGCTTCACGATCGTGACCCAACCCAACGCGACGCAGCAGCGCGCACTGAAGCTCCTAGAAACGATCACCGTGTAGCCAGAGACCACACCCACACAACCAGCGTAACCGGCTGACCTACAGTGAAATATCGTCGGAACGCAGTAGGAACTTCGGTTTAGCTGCTAGGGCCCGCGATCAGCAGCGGGCGACCCGGCGCGGGCTTGTGGCCCTGGCGCTTTAGGGGCGCGGCATGCATGCCCCGGCGCTTTCCGCGCGCCGGATCACACCGCTACAGCTTCCCGGCCGCAAGCAGTTGCTTGACGATCACCTGAAAGGCAGCGTCGTAGGCTCGTTCCAAGCCGGCCTCGCCGGAGCCGCCCGCGTCGACGGTCGCCTTCCCCTCGAACTCCCCGATCGAAGCGCCGTTCGACGAGGAAAAGCTCGCCACCACGCTCGAGGAGAAGGTTTTCATGATCGGATTGAAGCTGCTGCTCCCCTTCACCTTCAGGAGCGGGCCCGGCGCGACGCCCCGCGCCGCCGGATGGACTCCCTGGGCAAAGATTCTCCCGAACGCCTTGGTCGCAGCGCGCTGCACGATCTTGCCTTCCTCGACCCAGTTGCTGGCGTAGCCGAAGCTTTCGGGTATGACCGTCTGCCGCGACAACTCCTCGGGCGCCATATACAGGATCAGGCTCCCGTTGTTCGGGATCGGGATTCCGGCGCTCGCTGCGACCGGTGCGGTCGACGGCGGTGGGCTGCCCGGTGGCGGCGACAGCGCCTGGGGCGCGGCGTCGCTCGACACGCCGGCGAACGCGGCCGTGAGCGCGCCGTTCTCGAAAAACTGCTGCTGGATGTCCCGAAACGCCGCGTCGTAGGCCGCCTCGAAGCCCGCCTCTCCCGGTCCTTCGGCGGACGAGCGCGCAGTGAGGGTTGCGATTCTCTGACCGCCCGGCGAAAAGAAGTCGGCGAACACGATGGCCGAGCGCGTGCCCAAAGCGGCGTTGAAGCTGCTCCGGCCATCCACCCTGACCAGGGGATAGCGCGCCTTGCCCTCTTCGACCACCGAGACGCGCTCGAACAGCTTGCCGAACGCTTTCACCGCCGCGGCCTGGATGAGGTTGCCTTCCTTCAACCAATAGCTCGAGTAGCCATTGTTCACATAGGATTGTCGCGCCAGCGTCTCCGCAGTGAGAAAGATCCCGAGCTCGCGCTTGATTGGGAGCTGAATCGCCGCCGCCGCCGGCGCGAGCGCGGCGGACTGCGGTGCGATTGCTGCCGCAGCCGCGGGCTGAGGAGGGGGCGCGGCCGCCGCCGGCGCGAGCGCGGTGGACTGCGGTGCGATTGCTGCCGCAGCCGCGGGCTGAGGAGGGGGCGCGGCCGCCGCCGGCGGTGCCGCCTGGGTGGGCACGGCCGCGACGCGCGGCTGCTCGGGCGGCGAAACAAGGGCCGTGACCAGCGCACCATCCTTGAGAAACTGCACCTGGATCTCTTGAAACGCCGCGTCCAATGCCTTCGCAAAGGTCGCTTGGTCGTAGCCGTCGGCGTACCCCTTGGCCCGCAGCTTCCCGATCGGGCTCTCGCTCTGCAGGGTGAAGGTGACGGTAACGTTGGCGGACTGGGTGCCCAGCGTAGGGTTGAAGCCGCTGATTGACGTGACCGTGGCCACCGGGGTCGGGCCGAAGGGTTCCGTGCCGGGGGAGACGCGCTCGAAGAGTCTGGCCAATCCTCTGAGCGCGGCCTGTTGCGTGAGCATGCCCTCCTGCAGCCAGTATTCGGAATTTCCGCTGGTGGCCAGGATGCGCGATTGTCGGGCCAAGTCGCGCGGGCTCATGTAGACGAGCAGGGTGTTCTTGATCGGCAGCGCGACGTTGGCTGGTGCCGATTGCGTGGAGGCCTTGTCGCCCGATCCGGAGAACGGGTTGAGCTTGTCTACCCAATCGCCCGCGGGCGTGCTGCTGCACGCCGCAACGCCCGCCAACGAGGCCATCAAGACAAGGTGCTTCAGTGTGTTCATCGGGTCCCTCCCCCTGTTCATGGTCTCACGGGCCCCGGGGCCTCATCGCGACCGCACAAAGTATTCTCGCTCAAGTTCGCTGCGGCAGAAAAGTGCCGCGCCCTCGGGCCGCTCGCGCAAGGCTCGATCGAGGGTGGCGCGCACCTCGCACACGCGCTCGCGGCGCAGCGCCCCGATGCGCCCCCCGGTCGCGCACAGCGCGCCGCGAAAGCCGAGCAGATCCGGTCCGATACGCGCGAGCGGTGCGATGTCGGCGACCGCGAGCGAGCCGGCGAGCCCGGTCATGAGGTCGGCGCGGCGCGCGGCGCGAACGAAGTCCGCCAGAGCGCGCTCGCCAAGATGGCGCCGCAGGCCGCCCGCGCCTTTGTCGAGCGTGTCGACCATCACGCCGGCGAATCCCGCGGCGCGCAGTCGCGGCAGCGCGGCGAGCGGCACGCCGCGATCGGCAAAGAACACCGCCACCAGCCGATACTCGCGCGCGAGCGCCTGCAGCGCGTCGATGCAGGCGCCAAGGGCGGCGCCGGGCGCGAGACCAAGCTTCACGTAGTCGACGCCGGTCGCACCCACCGTGCGCGCCGCCGCGGCGAGCGCGCGCGGCTCGAGCGGCCAGTCGCCGGCCGTCGCGCTCGTCATAGCGCGGCCGTCAAGCGCAGTGAGCCCGCGCGCGATTGCCTCCGGCATGAGCGCGCCCAGCGCGCCGTTCGCCGGTTCCTTGAAATCGATGATATCGGCGCCGCCGGCGAGCGCCTCGCGCGCTTCCTCGGAGTCGCGGACGCTGGCGAGGAACCGCGTCATCCTGCGACCTCGCCCTGCACCTGGGCAATGTGCGCCACCAGCCAGGACCACGCCTCGCGCTCCGGCTCACTGGCAGTCTTCTCGATCGCGATCGCGAGGTACCGCATCTCGCTCTCGATCTTCTGCCGCGGCAGCATGTGCAGTCTACTCACCAGGATCGCCGCCTCGATGACCGCAGCCTGGGCGCGGTTGAAGCCGCGGAACGGCCGGTGGGTGGCGGCGAACACCACGTCGCAATGCAGCCGCGGCCGCTGCGCATCGTCCTCGATCCGCGCCAGGCGGAGCTCGCGGTGCGCGAGCGCGCCCGCGAGCCGCACGCACTCGATGCGGTCGCACGCCGCCGTGGGCCAGTCGCGCCGGCCGGTGAGGCAGCCCGCGAACACCCGCACGTCATCGGTCGCGTTGACGGCCGCCGCCCCGGTCGCGAGCACGTTGTCGAGCGTCGCCGAGGGCCGGAACGGCGCGAGGACGACGTGGCCCGCCTCGGACTCGCGGATCCCCATCGGCGCGATATGCACCCGGCCCTCGCGCGAGCGCGTGGTGACGATGGTTTCCCAGATCATTCGTCGGTGGTCGATGTTCGCTTGCGCCGATGCGTGAGCGTGGTGCCGGCGGCCTGTTGGCGCAGCAGATCCTCGGGCCGCGCCGGGAGCGCCGCGCCCCAGCGGAGCTCCTGATCCTGAGCGTAGCGTTTGCCGAGCTGCCATGCAATCTGCGCCCGGGCGAGCTCGACCCCCATGTAGAACGCGTGCGCCGCGTCGTCCTCCAGGCCGAGCAGCGGCCAGAGCGCGAACGGATCGGCGCCGCGGTGATGGCCGGCGCGGTTGAAGACGTGCAGCCCGTCCTCGGCGAGCATGACCCGAAAGTTTGGATCGCGCACCGCCGCCGCCAGCTCGGCGATCTCCGCGGCGCTGTGCGTGAAGGGATGCTTCTCGTGCAGCGCGAGCAGCGCCGCGGAAAAGTCCTTCGGCAGCGCGCCCTCGCTGCGCGCCGCGTACATGAGGCGGCGCGCCGCATCGGCCTCGCGCACCACCGAGCGCGCGTGCTCGCTCACCTGCACGACCAGCACCGCGGCGAGACGCAGCTCGGAGGCGAAGCCGAAGAGGAGCGCGTTCATCCCCATCGTGTCGGCGTGCGTGAGCTCGGTCACGTTGCCGATGCCCATCATGATCGGCGCGTGCGGACGCGAGGCCCGCAGCGCGTGATAGCGGGCGATCGAGTCGGCGAACCCGAAATGAATCGGGTCGAGGATCGCGTCGGCGAGGTAGTCGCGGCCGCGGCCGGCCAGGGCGTCGATCGCTCGCTCGAGCGACGCGAGGTCCTTGCCTTCGCGCGGAATCAGCACCGGCGTCGAGCCGACCTCGTCGGCGATCCACAGCGTGTCCTCGCGCAGGCTGAGGAGGTAGTCGGCGCCGGCGCGACCGGCGCGCAGGAGCTCTTCGGGCTCGAGCGAGTCCGCGCTCACCTTGAGGCCGATCGAATGCAGGTGCGCGATCGCCTCCTCCAGCTGCGGGAACGGCGTCGCCGGCAGGCAGCCGAGGTCGATCACGTCGGCGCCGTCCGCGGCGAGCGCGCGGGCGCGCGCCTCGATCGCCGCGAGCGAGAGCTGCGGCGCGTCGACGATCTCGGCGAAGATGAGGGTGTCGTAGCGCGAGAGATCGACCGGGTGCCCCTGCCGACCGAAGAACTGCGGCAGATCCGCGAGCTCCTCCGGGCCGCGCGTCACCGGCACCCCGAAGCGCCGGCTCACCGCGGCGAGATCGCCGCGGCAGCGTCCCGGCACCAGCACGCGGTCGGCGCCCATCGCGTCGGGCAGGCGGCGCTCGATCATGTCCGCGGTCATGAGGCCCGCCACGCTCAGTCCGAGCTCGTGCACGCGCCAGGTAAAGGGCGCATCGGCCATTGACCCGAGCACCCGCACCAGGCTCGGTTCGGCGAGCTTGCCGGTGAGGAAGAGGATGTGCTCGGGCTTCGCCTGGGTCACCGCAGCGGCGTCGATGCAAGCGCGGGCGGGCGCGCGCGCCGGCAAGGGCGAGATCCGGTCAGACTCGACGCGAGATACGGTCGCGCGCGGCGCTTCATGCGCGCGAGGATAACCGACCGCGGCCGCGCGGGCGAGAGCGGCGCTAGGCCGCGCTCAGTGCACCGGCGGCTTGATCGGCCACTTGATGCGCAGGCGCTGCATCTTGCGGTACAGCGTATTGCGGCTCACGCCGAGCTTGCGCGCGACGTGGCTGATGTTCCCGCGCTCGAGCTCGAGCTCCCGCAGCAATGCCTCGCGCTCCGCCCGCTCGAGCGGGTTCAGCGAGTCGGCTTCGGGCGAAGCGGCGGCCAATTCGGCGGGCAGCGGGCCAAGACCGTAGTCAGACGGCAGGTCCGCCGGTTCGAGCCGGTCGCCGGCGCGGAGCGCGATCATCGCGCGCAAGACGTTGCGCAGCTGGCGGATGTTGCCCGGCCACTGGTAGGCGCAGAGCGCGTCGATCAGCGCCTCGCTCAGCACGACCGCGGGCGTGGCGGCCGCCTCCTGCGCGAACAGGTGACGGATCAGCGCGCGCTTGTCCTTGCGCTCGGCAAGCCGCGGCAGCGTGAGCACCAGGCCCTGCAGTCGATAGAAAAGATCCTCGCGGAACTCGCCGCGCCGGACTTGGGCTTCGAGGCTGCAGTGCGCCGCGCTCACCAGGCGGATGTCGACCTCGATCGGCGCCTCGGCCCCCGGCACGATCACCTCGCGTTCCTCGAGCAGGTGCAGCAACTGGGCCTGTGCGGGCGGCGGCAAGTCGCCGATCTCGTCCAGGAACAGCGTGCCGCCGTGGGCTTGCACGATCTTGCCGCGCTGTCCCTCGGGGGCGGCGGCCGTCGCGCTCGGACGCGCGCCGAACAGCTCGTGCTGGATCTCCGCCGCGGCAATCGTGGCGCAGTGGACCGCGATGAACGGCTTGTCGGCCCGCTCGCTCGCGGCGTGCAAGGCGCGCGCGAACAGCTCCTTACCGGTCCCCGTTTCGCCGATCAGGAGGATCGGGACGTCGCGCGCGGCGACCCGTTTCGCCGCGGCGATGTTGCGCGCGATCGCTGGGTCCCCGAGATCGAGCTCATCGAGCGCGCTGCGGCCGGCGGTCGAAATCGACGCTGCCTCCTCCGGTGCGACGCGCGTCGTCGCGGTGCTGCGCTGCTTCGCCTCGGGCCCCTGCGCGACCGCGAAGAAGCGCCCGCCGTGACGCGCCTCGTAGATCGGCAGCGGGTGGAACGACTGCTTGTGGCTGCGCTGGATCAAGGTCGGCAGCGAGATGTTGAACAGGCGCTCGAGCGGCGCGTTGGCGAGATCGGCCGCGCTCTTGTAGCCGAGCTGAAACAGCGCGTTTCGGTCCACCGCGGCGATCGCGCCGGAGAGATCGAGCGCGATGATGCCCTCGCCCCACGTGCCTACGAGCTCCGGCCGGCTGTGGAAGCGCACCACGAAAGCGTCGCGGTAGCGGTGCAGGAACAGCCGGTTTTCGATCATCTGCGCCGACATGTTCACCAGCACGAGCGTGTGCTGCTGCGCGCGGTCCGACTCGCCCGAGGCGTCCAGCACCGCCACCAGCTCGCCGCGGTGATCGAACACCGGTGCCGCGCAGCAGGTGAGTCCGGTGTTGCGCGCGAGGAAATGCTGGTCGCGGTGGATGATGACCGGCGCGCGCTCGACCAGGCAGGTGCCCATGCCGTTGGTGCCGCCATGGCGCTCGCTCCACACCGCGCCCGGCGCGAGGCCGGTGCGCGAGGCCGCGCGCCTGAAGCTCGGATCGCCGCAGTAGGAAAGCAGCACGCCGTCGCGATCGGTGAGGATGATCGAATAGCCGGAGCCGGCGAGCTGCTGGTAGAGGTTCGCCATCTCGACGTCGGCGAACGAGACCAGATCGAGGCTCTGCTCCTTGCGGATCAGGAGCTCCTGGCGCGGCACCACGACCGGATCGGTGTTCGACTCCGGATCCAGCCGGTATTCATCGAGGCAGCGCCGCCACGAGCGCTTCACGTACTCCGGTGCGCGGGCGCCCTCGTCGCGCGCCGTGCCGCGAATGATCGAATGGATGAAGCGGGCGTGGGTACCGGTCGGTTGAAGCATGGCCTCCTCCTTCGTGGCTCGCGCGGGACCGGTCTTGAGGCAGGCTTCGTCGCGTCGTCCAGCGGCGATTATGCCACGCGACCACCGCGGCGCGGCTCGCGGGCGAGGCGGGCGCGTGGAAACCGTCCCACCCGGTCCGCAGCGCGCGGTGCTCTAAGCCGCTGATCTTGCGCGCGGCTGATCCGCCGATCGGCGCGGTCAGGGCCGTGCGAGCTCGCGCTGCTCCAGCGCTACATACGCATAGTGCACGTTACGCGGATGCACCGACTCGTAGAGCGCCCAGTGCCGGTACGCCGGGACCGCGACCGTCTGCGGCGCATCGAGCAGGCTCACGCGCGCGGCGTAGGCTTGCGCGGTACCCCGCTCGAGCGCGGTGAGATAGGCGGCGACGCTCGCCAAGCGCGCGCGGTCGCCGATCGGCCCGTGCGCCGGAAGGATCGCGCGCGCCGGCACCTGGCCGAGGTCGTGCAGCGCTGCGATCCAGTCGTCGAGGGCGCCGTCCCGCGTCTCGGGAAGGCGCTCGAAGCTCGCCAGCCCGCCGGCGAATAGGAATCCCGATGCGCGGTCCCATACGGCGATGCTGCCCGGCGCCGCGGCGCCGCTATGGTCGAGGAGCTCCAGGCTGCGGCCGGCGACCGCGAGCCGCTGCGAGCCCCGGAAGACGCGGTCGGGGCGGGGGACCCGGGTGCCGGCCATGACGTCCTGGCCGAGGGCGTTCGACAGATTCTTGCGGCACACCTCGCAGCGCTCGGCGATGAGCCTGGCCGCAGCCGCGTGGGCGAGCACCGGGACGCCGTGCGCCTGGAACACCGTCGCGCCGAAGATCGCGTCGTCGACCGGCCGGGTGAGAATGACGAGCGCGACCGGCTTGTCGGTCCGGGCGCGAATCGCGCGCAGCATGTGCGTGCCGAACTCGGCGCTCGCGCCGCTGTCGATCACGATCACCCCTTCGGCGGCGACGATGAAGGCCTGGTTCGCCACCCGGCCGCGGTTCGCGCGCGTCGGCTCCTCCAGGGCGCCGAAGAAGACGTAGACGCCAGGCCCCACTGCGGCCGGCTCGGGGAACGGCGCGCCGAAGCAGCCGGCCGCCCAGGCGAAGAGCACCGTCAGCGCGGCGCGCGCGCCCACGCGCGCTCGGTCCGGATGCGCGCGGTCAGCGGTGGTGCGTGTTAGCATCGAGCGTCGTCCGGAAGGTGCCTCGAGGAGCGAAGGAAGCTATGTCGTCGATTCGCCGCAGCGCGCTCGCCGGCGCCGCTTGCACACTGGCCATGGCGTTCACCGGCGCCGCGCTCGCCCAGGGCGGCGCAGTCAAAGGCTACCCCACCGTAGACCGGGTGGAGTTCGTCCTCGAGTGCATGCACAACAACGCCGGCAAGCAGGAGTTCCTCTACAAGTGCTCCTGCGTGATCGACGAGATCGCGAGCAAGATCGGCTACGACGATTTTGTGGAGGCCTCGACCGCGGCGCGCTATCAAACCCTCGGCGGCGAAGGCGGCGGCATATTCCGTGATCCGCCCAAGACGCGCGAGGAAGCAAAGCGCTATGTGCAGATCCGGAGCGAGGCGATGAAGCGCTGCGACGTGCCGCGCTAGTCGCGCGCGCTGAAGCCCGGGGGCGCGCCGCGCCGCACCGCGAGCTTCGTTTCGAATTTGAGATCCTTGGTGTCGATCGCCTCCGCCTGCAGCTCCCCGTCGCCGGTCGGCACGAAGTAGAAGCGGAAGTTCGGGTTCTCGCTGATCGAGAAATCGACCTCGGCGGTGAGGATCGGCTGGCCGGCGTAGCGCACCTTGACCAGGCGCACGAAGTACGCCGGCGTGTAGAGGCGCGTGACCTGGTCCATCACCAGGCCCGAGTCGTTCGGATGGCTGATCATGAGCTGCGCGAGCACCGGCCCGCCGTCGGCGGGGCGCTCGTCGACCGCGAGCCGCATGCGTCCCAGCCGCGCCGCCGCCGCCGCCGGATCCTTGCCCGCCGGCGCCGAGCAGCCGCCGGCGGCCTTCACGTAGCGCGCATCGGCGACGAGCTGGCCGTCCGAGAGCTCCGCCACGGCGCGCACGTAGGTGTACTCCTCGATGCGGATGCGCGTCTCGAGATCGGCGCGCCCGCTCGCGGGCGTCAACTCGAACGTTGCCGCGATCGGCGACGGGTTGTTGTCGACGATCAGGTAGATGCGGCGGATGTAGCGCTCGGGCCGCTGTTCGAGCTTGGTGCGGATCGCGATCGGCACCACCGCCGCGTCCTCGGCGCGCGTCGGGGCGACGAGCTCGATCACGCCGCGCGCGTCGTTCGAGACCGCGCGCGACTCGAACAGCGAGCGCCGCACCTTGTCCCAGATCGCCGTTTCCGGGTTCGGGACGTCCTGCGCCCGCGCCGGCGCGCCGACGATCACCGCGCACGCCGCGAACGCGCTGCAGAGGACCACGCGGCTCATCATCGTCATGGGCGATCCTGTTTCGAGTCGGGTCGAGGTGCGCACACTACCAGAACCGCAGAACCGCGCCGCGCGTCGCGGCCATGCCACCGGCGTCCGCGTCGTCTATTCTTCCCATTCCAGCTCGGCAAACGCCGCCGTGACGTTGCGCCGGTGGTACTGGTCGAAGAGGAGCCACGCCCCGCGCTCGCCGCCGCCGACCGTGTCGACGGCCTCCTGCAGGGTCTTTCTTGCGCGCAGCGCGGCCCGGGTCTCGACCCGCAACTGCTCGAGGTAACGCTGCTCCGGCGCGCTCGCCCCCGGCCAGTCGCGGGTGACCCCGCCGTGACCGGGCACGATATGCGTCGCCGCTTGGCCGCGCAGCGTCGCGAGCACGGCGAGCCAGCCCGGCAGGCTGCCGTCGATCACCGGGATGCGCTCGATGAAGAGGAGATCGGACAACCACAGCGTCCCGGTCGACTCGTCGAACACCGTGAGATCGTGGTCGGTGTGCGCGGTCGGCCACGCCCGCAGGTTGAGCCTGCGCCCGCCGAGGTCGAGCACCGCGGTGTCCGCCACTGCGCGCGTCGGCGGGATGATCTCGGCGTCGGCCGCTTCCGGGCCGAGCACGCGCGCGAGCGCCGCGAGGTACACCCGGCCGCGTGCGTTCATGGCCGCGGCGAGCTTCGCGTGGCCGATGAATTCCGGCCGATCCGCCTTGAACGCGACGTTGCCGAAGATGTGGTCCGGATGGCCGTGGGTATTGATGACGTAGCAGATCGGCAGCGGCGTCACGCTGCGCAACGCCTGCCGCAGCGCGCGCCCGACGGCCGGGCTGCCGCCGGTATCGATGACGGCAACGCAGCGCGCCCCGACAATGAAGCCGATGTTGGCGATGTCCCCGCGGTTGGCGGGCGAGGTCTCGGCCTGCGCCCCCGCGTGCACGTAGACGCCGGCCGCGATTTCGGTCACCGCGAGCGGGTCGGCTGCAGCGGCTGCGCCGGCGCCGATTGCGGCGGCGCAGCACAAAGCCGCCGGGAGGGCCCTCAAGCGTCGTACTTGATGTAGCGGAAACGCTGGTCGTCGCTCGGTGTCCCGGCGAGCGCGCCGCCCTCCTTGCCGGGCTGCCAGTGCACGACCGACTCGATCTTGCGCGCCAACTCGAAATCCCGATCGGTGATCCCTTTGGCATCATGGCTTTGCAGCTTCACGATCACGAACGCGTAGGACAGGGCGAGGTCCGGGTGATGCCAGGCGGCTTCGGCGAGATGGCCCACGGTGTTCACCACCATGAGCGTGCCTTTCCAACCCTCGGTGCGGTACTTGCGGCGAATCCAGCCGTCCTCGAAGTACCAGTGCGGCAGCTCGTTCTGCAGCCGCTCCTTGATCTCTGCTTCCGAATAAGTCTTGTGCTGGCGGCGTTCCATGCTCACGTCCTCCTGTGAATGGCCCGGCGAGTGAGCCAGTCTAGCGCGGCGGC
>Ga0187846_10001616_pt1 | contig 12657 bp, 10 predicted proteins | sample TC_taG_FD_161473 | JGI IMG/M metagenome (GOLD analysis project Ga0187846, IMG submission 161473) | Biofilm microbial communities from the roof of an iron ore cave, State of Minas Gerais, Brazil - TC_06 Biofilm (v2) | ecosystem: Environmental > Terrestrial > Deep subsurface > Cave > Wall biofilm...
AGCGTCGCTAGGCGGATGTATTCTATCTCCCTCTCACTGCCCGGCACAACCCAAGCTGCCGGCTCGCGGCATTCGTATTCACCGGGCACACGAAGAGGCCTAGAACGAGCCTGCCCAGATTGCACTTGAATGAGGCCGCTGGAGAGCTATCGGTAAACTAGTTGCCCGGCAAAGCCAGCGACGGCAACGCAGAAGCGGCCTTCTTGGCGTCCACCCCCGAGCCCGGCTCACGCACAATGCGGGCGAGCGCGAGCAGCTTCGAGCTGACCTTGAGTTGCCCGCGAAGGGCTGCGTCCAAATTGATGTCGAATCGAACTTGCTGGTCTTCCAGGCTGAATTGAATCATGCCGCCATTCGCGGCAAACTGCGTCATCTCTCCCACGGTGAGGACGCTCGTTCCTTTCAGTCCGGAAAATATCTGGCCCACCGTTTTTCGCTCGGAAGAGCTGATATAGAGTATGTGGCAGTCTGGGCTATCTTTTGCCTGCTGGATTCGCCGCACCACGATGGGCCTGCCTCTCGCGCCTCCTTTGGGGGTCCCACTTGTCAGGGCAGGTCCGAAGGGGTCTCGACCCAGAATGCAAAGGACGGTCGGGGCGCTGGGGCCGGGATAAGCTGCATCCGGCCATTCGACGAAATTCGTAAGTTTGTACAAAATGGCGGCTTTCAATTCGTATTCACTGATTTCATTTTCCTGCGCGGCGGCGCCCCGTGGAATCGCGTTGGCCAAGCACGACAACAGCAACAAGCTCATCCACGCGCGAGCGCACACGCTTCCGCCCGTCCGTCTCAGGAGGAGAATGGGGTGAGGATCTGTCATGCCGTTGCTGCGACCGCCTCTGTTACTTGCTCCTCAGCGGAGCGCGGAAGGTCAGCTTGACCCGGAAATTCCGCCCGTCCTGTGGGATGGAGGCCTGCACGTGGTTGATACTACCTGAGTCCGCATACTGTTTGTTGAACACATTGTAGAGACCAGCGGAAATGCTCACATCTTTCCAGAGCTTCCTCGAATACAGTGTCAAATTCACCAAGAAGAAGCTGCCAAGATCGGTTCCCGCGATAGTCCTTCGCCGGCTCGTGTTCTGAGCTTCGATGCCGGCAAAGAGTTTTTCCTGAATCAGAGGGATGCCGAGATTCAACTTTGCCAGATTTTTGGGCGAATTCGTCAGCACATCCCCTGTCACCACATCTCGAGAGGTTTGTATTGAATCTGAGATCGAACTTTCCAGCCCGCCCTCCCATTTGGCGCCCACTTCCATCTCGATTCCCTTGGTGCGTACAGTGCCGTAATTCACGTAGACAGGCGCATTAGTGACGGGATCCCTCGTCTCCTCAATGAGGTTGTCAACCTTGTCGAGGAAGCCCGCGGCCGAGGCGTAATACGCCTTGTCGAACCGATGTTCCGCGTCTAGCTCGAAGGCGTGAATATCCTCCGGGTGGAGAGAGAGGTTCGCCGAGTTGCCTTGGCTGCTCGCGTAATAGGTTTCATAGCTATTCGGAACGCGGAAGGCGTGGCTAAAGCTTGCTTTTAAGTCCGTGGCCGGCGTCGCATTGAAAATCAATCCAACTCGCGGGCTGAGGTTGTTCCCATGTTTGTCATACCAATCGTCCCGCAGGCCAGCGACAAGGGTGAGGTTCTTGCGAATGGAAAACTCGTCCTGGAAATAGTAAGCCCAGAGCAGAGCCGTACGGTGATCGTCGAGGTACAGAAAGTAGGGTTGAAGGTCGTAGTTGGCCTGCCGCTGACGCAGGTCGCGCCGAATTTCCGTGCCCAACGTGACCCGGTGCCGCCGGAAGAATACGTGAGAGGCGTCCCACTGGAAATCCAACCAAGCTCCGTTGGCCAGGTCGTAGTTCTCGGTGAATGGTGGGACGCCCTTACCCGCATAATCGTACACGTAGATTCCGTGGTAGTCGTACCAGTCGTAAGAGAGCCGGCCCAGCGTTTCCCATGACCCGAACGCATGCCGATACTGCGCGTCAATATAGCTGCGTGCGTCGGTAGTCTGGGTGCGAGCATCGTTGAACACGGTGCCAAAGGAGGCCGTCGGAATATGCTTGGTGCGGGAAGCCTGGACCACGTGGATTTCGAAATCCCGGTAGATGAAGTCGGCGAAGGCGCTGTACGACTGATCGGCATCAGCATGCGCCGCAATCCCGTTGTTCGTGGCGGGGCTGTCAAACTCCGGATAGAAGAGTTGTGGATGCCCTTGGCTGTTGTAGAAAGAGCCCGAAACGAGCGTCTCGAGGCCGTTATCGAATCGGGTCCCAAAGCCAGCTTTGCCCTTGTAGGTATTCCAGCTCCCGGCATCGGCAGTGACCTCCACCGCATTTAAGTCACGTCCACGCTTGGTGATGACATTGATCACTGCGATGAACGCGCCTGTGCCGTATACCGAAGAACTTGGGCCCCGAATAATCTCAATGTGGTCGATCAGATCCATCGCCACGGGGAATTCCGTCCCCACATAGGCCCCGTCAAAAATATTGTCATTTATGCGATGGCCGTCGAGCAGGAAAAGTATGCGCGCATTGTAGTCGCCCGGCCGGGACAGCCCGCGGACTCCCACGTAGGTGTAATTCCTGTCGTAGATCACATAGAACCCACGAACGCGCCGGAGGACGTCCGCCAGAGTGCGATCGCCATATTTGCGGATCTCCTCCGCCGTGACGATGGTGACGGAGGCCGGGGTCTTGGCGGTATCGTGGAGAAATTTCGAAGCCCCGTTAGCCGAGGCCACTTTAGTCTTCGCAAGCTCCTCGATGCTCGATTGATCCAGGTCAGGGGGTTGTGGTTCCTGGGCCAAGGCAATTCCGCCACACAAAATCACGGCGGTGAGAAGCCAGGGTCCCACCAGAGGTAGGGTGAAGCTGTGGGGCTGGTCGGGCCCGGAACTTTGGAGACGCCTAATAAGGTGGCTCGGTGCCCGGACGATTCGAGTCTGACCGCTTGGCCAATGCACCATTTTGCTCACCCCGCTGTGCACACCGCGGAATACCGCGGCGCACGCGCGTCCGTGCATGCCACGGCCCAAATTGCTCTACGCGAGATTCCCTATCTCATTGGAGAATCAAGATGTTAGAGAATTCTTAGCGGGGAACTTATTAGGATAAGTGTTCCAGATACGATGGGTGGCCCCCAAGTTGAACGCTAAATTTTCAATTTGGGATTACGGGCCGGGCCGCCGCGAGCACGGGCAGCGTTTTGGCCTCCAGGGCTGCCGCATCCTCAGGGAGAACAAATCGCTGCTGCACTAGCGCCTCGACAGTGTGTTTCCGCTTGTCGGAGTAGTCCTGTGGCGTGGGATAGCGTTCCTCAAGCGACGGCCTCGGGTCGTTCGCAGCGATCCGCTCGGCGCGCGTGGCCGCAAAGGGAATATAGGACCCCGACAAGCCGCACAAATCACCCTCTCCGAAACCGGCGGCGCGAACGTTCCGCCCCGAATATGTGGCCCTGGGCACAGCCAGGTCCGGAACCTCGATCCCGCCTATCGGGTTCCCATCTTTGTTCAGCGCCACCACAAAGACCGGATAACTGGGCCCGGAAGCCGAAGGCGGCATCGTCGCGGGATTCACGACTTGGAGAAGATTCAAGACCGGGCTAAAGGGCGCGCCCGGAATCGCCGGATAGGATTCCTGCGCCTGCGCCAAGGTCACGAGCATATGGTTTTGCAGGGTGGGATAGACGCTGGGCGGAGGGGCGGCGCCTTCGCTGACCAGCGATCGAGCGCGACCAGCAGCGCTCGCGCGTATGGTCCGAAGCGCAGCGGGTTTTGATATTGCTGGCAGGAGCCGCGCGTGTGGTCATCCGCGGCAGCATTGTGCGGGAAGCCCGAAAGCATGTAGGCGCGCACATTTTCGGGCAGCGCCAAAGGATGACCGCTCGTGTCCGTGACCAGCAGCGAGATGCGCGACTGCCATACCTCGGTGTCGGTATCCACGTGGAAGATGCGCGGGCACGTGCGGGTCTTTGCGCAGCGGGCCAGAACTCCGTCGGTCTTGCCGCTGAGGGCATCTTTAGTGGTGGCGTAGGTGAAGGGGAATTGGTCGCCCGGGTACTCATGAGCTTCGTGCTGGAGAGGGAAGCGGCCAGGCTGGGCGAACTCGAAATTCGTAAACGTGCGGCGGACGCCGGCCACCACGGGCAGCATCCCGTCAAACACGATGCGGCCGGAAGCGTCGGCATTGAAACCGAGATAGAGGAAATCGCGCAGCGCCCGGCCGCTCTGGGAAATGCCGAACCCCAGCGTGGCCTTGAATTTTTCGCCGCGAGCGCGCGTGGGATTCGGTTGTCCTGTGGAGTCCTGATCGGCATAGCGCAGAAAAGAGACGAAATCCCGCATGGCCGCCAAGCCCACCCCCGCGACCAACTCGTTCGTGGCCGGGTAAATAAATTCGTAGATGGCCCCGCGATCGAACCCGGGCGCGGCCGTAATCTGCACATGACTTGCATCCACATAATGCCAGCTGGAAGCAAGCAGCGGTTGTCGCGGGTCCCTCTCGTGTTCGCGGACCGTAAGCTTCGCGGCGGAGGGGTCGAGCGAGGCCGCCGGATACGTCAGCGCCGACGTAAACGAAGGCCCGGCGGGAAGATCCGTAAACTCTTCGCGGCTCATCCCCGTGAGCGGCTTTCCGTCCTGGGTCGCCACCGGCAAATTGGCTTTCAAAGCATCCGGACCGCCCGCGATGTCACCTTGCCAGCCGCTCCACACCACGGTGTAGCCATGATTCATCAAGAAGCCTGTTCCGGCATCGTTAGGGCCGAGGGCGATGCCGCCCTCGTTGAGCTGAGCGGGGGCCACTTTGCGGCCGCGGTTGACCACGTCATAGACGAGCCTTCCGCTCCCTTTTGCGATATCCGCTGGCTTGAGAATCGCGATCCCCACGCTGTACTCAACATGTCCATTCGCATTCACCGGGGCATGATTCAAATTGACGATTGCGGAGTTACCCGGCGCGCGCGGGTCGAGTTCGCCGTAGGCCGTGCCTGTCAGCAGTTCATAGGGACCCGCCGAGCCGAACGCCGCGCCTCCAAATGCGGGCTGGCGCTGGGCGATCACCAGCCGGGTGATGCCCACCGCAGCGTTCGGGGAACGATCCTGGCTCGCCGCCGGGCTGATCAGTGCCAGGCTCAACCCCAGGGCGAGAACGAGTAATGTCCTTTTCATGGTCATAGAATCCCTCTCGAGACCGCCAATGTGCCCCCAGTTGTACCGCAATTGAAATTGAGGAGCAACCCTTGCGCCCTGCCAAACGCGCAAGGACCAGATGCACTCGCCATGAGAACGACGTGTTCGGATTTTCGCTTGTGCGTGGCCGCAAGAAACGGTAGCGTTGCTCCCCATGCGCGCGGAAATTGCGGACGATACCCAAAGCGCGGAGCACGCCGCAACATTTCCGCGGGGAGGAGATTACGTCGATCTGCGCGAAAATCCTCGCGCCCTCGAGCGAATTCCTGCGGCGCGCCAGTATGTCCCGCTGCGCAATTTTCTGGCTGCGGTGAATGGCGCCGACTCGGTTTTTTCTAGTGCGAGCGCCAGCGCTTTGCTCCAACCGCCGCCGGCCGGCTCATCGGGAGAGGGCTTCAGTTTCTCCTCGTGGACGAGCCTTGTTTTTGCGGAGACCGCTCTGAATTTCGACAGGGACAGCTATGCGGAAATCGTAGCGAGGCTGAAAGGGTTACTGGAACGAGATTCGGGAGAGGCTCTTCTCGCCACGCTGCGAATATCGCCCTGCCAGTTCACCGAGCAGGCGCGGCAGGGGTATTGCCTCAACATTCAGCTGTGGGCACAGGGAAATTCCGCCGGGCAAGCGGAGATGCGCTGGGGACTGGGCTTGGCCCGCCTGCAACAGGCGCTGCTGTTCAGCGCCCGAGCCTTGCGCCAGCGGCAACGCGGCGCATGAGGATTTTGACGGAGCGTCCGCGCTTCCCGCCTAGGTGACAAACGCGCAGCCGATGCGCGTGGCGCCTCCGCTCATTTTTGCCTGGTAAACGCGCCGCAACCGTACGCGCACGGGCGGCAGAATCGGCACGTGCAAAACCGCGAACAGCGCTTCCCCAAACCACTCGGGATTTTCGGTCTCGAGCGCGACTCCCCCGTAGCCCAAGTCCAAGACCCGCGCCGTGCGCTCCCCGCCTTGCTCAATCACGGCATACGCTCGCGTCCCCGCCAGCGACACGCGCTCCCACCGGCGCTGCTCCTGTTTTTGCGCCTGACTGGTCTGCCTCTGGGTTTCCGCACCGACCGCCGCCGAAGTAGTGGGAACTTGTCCCTTGTCCACCATCGTCTCTTCCGGTGGTTGGCCGGACGCGGCGCCACTCGCGGGCTGGCTCGGAACCCTCTCCGCGAATTTCAACTGGTAGAGCCGCTCATCTGCTACGCGAAGCAAATTGTCCGCGCTATTTCCGTCCTCGGGGTAAACCGCAAGTCCGTAGTCCAGCCCCAAGGGTACCCCCAGGTGCATGGGCTCGATGGTCGCCGCATACGCCGCGCGCAAGCGGCGGCTGAGGGCTGAGGCCTGCTCCGTCTCTGCCTGGGGAAGCAGCAATGCGAACTCATCGCCGCCGATGCGGAAAGCGTAGTCCGAGGTACGCAGCGAATTCCGCAACGTGGTGGCTGCCAATTGCAATAAAACATCTCCCCGCAAGTGCCCGTAGCGATCGTTCACCTCTTTAAACCGGTGTAAATCGAACACGACCAGCGCGAGCCGGTGGGAATAACGCGTGGAACGGTTGATTTCCCTGGCGAAATAATCGTCAAAGAAGCGGCGGTTATACAGGCCGGTGAGCGGGTCTGTCGCGGCGTTGATTTGGAGCTTGCGCAGCTCCTCGTACTCGATCAGGATGGGCAGGCGCAACAAGTTCAGGGAAGTCAGCACATCCACCAAAGCCGTTTGCAGGGAAATTTTCTTGCCCCGGCCCTCGGAATATTCGCGACGCCACGCCTGCACCTGCTCCCACACCTCGAGGCTTTGGCCTTCGCTGAGATCTATGTGCGCAATGGATCGGAAAAATCTCTGAAGGAATTGTCCGCGCGCCGGACGCTCCAACGAATAAAGGGTATCCGCAAGGAGTTCGAGGAAGGCATTCTCGGACGACAGTCGCGACGGGTTGGGGTCGCCGGGGCTCGCCATGAACGTCTAGATGCGGGGCCTGCTCAATCCTGCGGGGAGTCAGGATAACGCAGTAATCCGCATTATCCCAAGCACGAAGGTCTCCACCGGGCACTAAGACTAGGACCGAACCTAGATACTATGCTAACGCATTGAAATCGAGGGAATAAGCGCTATTCCAGAGCGCCCTTCGCAAGGCTCCCGAGAGAGCGTAACCGGGCTTACGCAAAGCCTTGCATACGCTTTTGCTCCTGGAGTGCCAATTGTTTTCTCGTGCCGGTGTTCGTCGGTCCTCAATCGAGCTTCTTGAGAAATTCCACTCCCACGAGACGGAAATTCCCCGCCATTCTCTGGCAACGCACGCGCGCGTGAATTGGGGGAGTCTCGGCGGGGAGTAAGTCAGATGGTGACGGTGGGGCGGGAATCGTCAAATGCACAAACTGGCCAACCGGCAATAAGCGGTTGCACGCCAGGGACGCTCCCATCGCACTGATATCAAGCGTTTTTGTTAGGTCCAGGAAATCGGCGCCGGTCGAATCCACCCCTTTGACGAACATCGGGATTTGTACCCCAATCCGGGGGAAACGTCGGCGCTCTGCTTCCGTTAAGCGCCTGGAATGCCCAGATTCTGAGGGTGTGGAAATGGAGTTCCTCTGCGGCGGAAATTTGGTACTTCGGTCCTAGTACATTGAATCCACAGCATATCAATGGCCAGATAAGGGCAGAAAGAGATTCGTTTATCTATCTATTCTACATGGACTTAGACAAGGCTCGAGGGGAGAAAAGATTTTCCACAAATTCCATTGCTGATTTGCGCCACGGATTTACTTTCTATGTGCAAAATGGAACTCATTTACCATTGACAGGGTTCAACGGTTTTGACAGTATCCGTCTAGGTTCCTCGCCCGGAAAACCCAATTGAATTCAAGGGGTTTCCCCAACTAGATCGTCCCCGCATGGCGAACAGGTGTCCTGGGAGGAGAATTTGAAACGCGGTCCCGTTCTCGATCCACCGGCCAATGACTTCCTCCTCCAGAGTCTGAATACCCACCTGCTCAATCTGCTCGACCAGCCTATCTTGATTTCTGACCGGAGCGGACGCGTCCTGCTTGCCAACCTGCGCGCCGAGCAGCAACTGGAGTCCTACGGCATCGAACTCGACTCCGGCCTAAACTTGTTTTCAGACATAGTGCAGTCCGACCCAAAAAGCATCCGTGACCGGATCGAAGCCGGCGAGCATGAATTCGAGGTTGCGCTCGATTGCAGCGCGGGGAAGGACCTCGCCCAGATTCACTGGCTCCCCGAGCCGGATTGGCTGGTCCTCCGGATCGGACGCGCGGTCGAACGCGAAGACGCGGTAACGCCTGCCACGCAGCACACCGTCCAGGAGCTTCTGCAAGAGCGGGAAGTGACCTACCGGAACCTGCTCGCTGCCTACCTTCGGCTGCAGGAAGTCAACCGCCAGAAGACGGTTTTCCTGGCCTCTGCGGCCCACGAACTGAAAACCCCGCTGGCCGTGATCAAGGGCTACTACGACCTTCTGTTGTCCGGTTCCCTGGGAAAGTTGACGGACAAGCAGCGAGATATCCTCCAGGAATCGAAAGATAGTTGCGAGCGGCTGGTGCGCTTGGTTTCCATGTTTTTGAATTACTCGGCGCTGGAAAGCGGCAAGCTTGTCCTGCACCTCCGGGAAAACGACATGCGGGATTGCTTGGAAGAGACGGCGACACGCTGGCGTGAAGCGTTTGTCCGCAAGAACGTGCGGCTGGACATGCACCTGGATTCTAAGGTGCCGAATTTCAAGTTCGATTACCAGAAGGTGCAGCAGACGGTGGCCAATCTTCTGGACAATGCGCTGAAGCACACTCCGTCGGGCGGGCAAGTGAGCTTGCGGGCCGAGCCGCACTTTTGGGATCGGCGGTCGGCCGACGAGGCGCAAGCCGTCGACCGCCGCCGCGAGCGGGTGCAGCGTCCCAACAGTATCAAGATTTCGGTGTCGGATACCGGTCGGGGCATCCCTTCTGAACACCACCAAGAAATCTTTGAGGACTTCGTGAGAGTGGACCGTACCTCTTCAGGCATGGGGTTGGGCTTGGCAATTGCCAAGCGTTTGGTTCAGGCGCATCGTGGCAAAATCTGGGTGGATAGCGAACCGCGCCGAGGCTCCACGTTCACGGTTCTGTTGCCGACCGAAAACGTCTAACGGGTGGGGAAAAAGAGAAGGCAGGGGCAAATGGCTGAACACGAAAGAATCTTGGTGGTCGACGACGAACCCAGCATCCGAAAGTACCTGGAGACACTGCTCGAGGTGGACGGATACCAGGTTGAGGCGCTCGCTTCGGGCGAGGAAGCGCTCGCCAAGATTGAGTCGGGCGATCGCCCGGATTTCATCATCCTGGATGTGTTGATGCCTGAGCTGAATGGCTTGGACACGCTCAAGCAGCTCATGCAAATCGACCGCTCGCTGAACATCATCATGCTTTCCTGCTCCAACGAAGTGGGCACAGTGGTCGAAGCCATCCGCCTGGGCGCGCAAGATTACCTAACCAAGCCGTTTGAGAAGGCCGAGTTGGATGTGGCCATGCTCAAGTGCCGGCAAAAACAGCAACTGCGGGCCGAAAACAAAGCTTTGCGAGAATATTGCGAAACGATCAGCGAAGACCTTTCGTTTCTGGTGGCCAGCCCTCAGATGGTGCGGATTCGCCAGCAAATCCTGCAAATCGCGCCCGTGGACGTGCCCGTGTTTATCTACGGGGAAAGCGGCGTGGGAAAGGAAGTCGTGGCCCGCATGATCCACATGCGGTCCGCGCGCCGCAACCAGCCCTTCGTCAAGGTGAATTGCGCTGCGCTTCCCGGCGAGCTGCTCGAATCGGAGTTGTTTGGATTCGAGCAGGGCGCCTTCACCGGCGCGGTGCGCTCGAAGCCCGGAAAATTTGAGCTGGCGACCAAGGGCACCATTTTCCTGGACGAAATCGCGGAAATGAGCCCTCACCTTCAGGCGAAACTCCTGCATGTCTTGCAAGATCACCAGTATTCGCGGCTGGGCGGCCGCCATTTGATTGACGTAGATGTGCGCGTGCTCGCAGCCACCAATGTGGACGTGCAGGAGGCCATGAAATCGGGCCGGCTGCGCGAAGATCTTTACTACCGCCTGAACGTCCTCTCGCTGAACGTGCCCCCGCTGCGGGAGCGCACGGCGGAAATCCCGATGTTGTTCCGCCACTTCTTGCAAAAGCATGCGGCAAAGTTCAACAAAGAAGTGGTGAGCCCGTCTGAGCATTTGGTGGAAGCCGCGGTGCGCTATCCGTGGCCGGGGAACCTCCGGGAATTGGAGAACTTCGTCAAGCGGTATGTAATCCTGGAGGATGACGAGGGGAGTCTGCGCGAACTGCTGGAGATGTCCGCCTCGCGCCAGCGCACTTCACCGAGGGAAGAGGTCGCGCCGGTCCGCGAACAGGGTTTGAAAGCGTTGGTGCGAAGCCTCAAGGATGAAGCGGAGATGGAAGCCATCGCTGACGCGCTGGAAAAAACGCACTGGTGCCGCAAGGATGCGGCGAAGAACTTGGGCATCAGCTATAAAGCGCTGCTTTACAAGATTCGCCAATTCGGACTCGATTCGGGCCGCGTTCCGCGGGGCGCGTCCAAAGAAAAAACAAGCGGCTCGGTGAGCGCAAAATCCAATCCTGCGCCCGGATCGTTGGCGCCGGTCGGACGGGACGAGTAGCATGTCTGCCGCAAGATATTGCGTATAAGGGATACGCAATTTGCCCGGGAGAACGGAAATGGGAACCATACCAGGGAAGGGTACCCACGGTTGCCGGTTCAGTATTACTATTCCTTTCAACTACTTGGAATGGTACCGCGCTGCTCGGCTTAAGGTTCCTTCAGCTTCGCGCGTTCAGAGTATGGAGCTTAGGCGGCACTCCGCCGGGCCGGTTTCTGGTGCGGCATCGCGTGGGAGGGTCCCTCGGAAACAAGCATGGTACTCGGCAACTGGTCCAAGTTTGGAACACGGATTGCTACTCAGAGAGACACTGGTCTTGGTGTAGTCTTACTCGGAGGATCAGGGGATGTCGGAGCGATATCCGGCTAGCCGATATGGTTGGTCTTTGTACGTCATCCCGTGCATTTTTGTGGTAAAGAAGAGGGCCACTCCCCGCACGAAGAGGTGCGGTATTTTCGTGGAATTTTCGGGTTAGCACCGCGGCGTCTCATGGAAGAGGGGACTCCATGCGGTGTTAACGGGAAGCGGTGCAGGGGACGCATTTCCGAGTAGTGTTCTCAAGCGGTGTGGAGCGCTTCACTTACTCGGAATCAATCCTGGTAGCTAGAAGTTGTCCGGCTGAGGAACGCTGGTAGCTGCGACAGATCCTGGGGGCTTTCTGCGGCTGGAGAACGGAGGATCAGGGGATGACGGAGCGACGCACGGCCCGCCGATATGATTTGGCTTTGCCAGTCATCATACGCATCCCGTTGGAGAAGGATACATCCGCGCGGAATGGGAAAACGCGGGATATCTCCACTCGAGGCGTCTATTTCACCATTGATCGCGACCTGAGTGCGGGAGCCGAGTTGGATATCACGCTCAAGCTCCCTGCCGAGGTCACTCGCGGCTCGGAAGTGCTCGTCCAAGCGACGGGCAAAGTGATCCGCGTCGAACGCACATCCGACGATGGCTCGACCAAGGTTGGGGTCGCAGTCATCATCGAGCGGTATGAAATTGTCCGCAACGAATCCCAACCCTCATAGCTGCTGTCCATCCGCCTGGAAATCTTCATCGCTTTCATGCATTCGCACGGCCGAGGTGCATATCCTCCCCGCCCGTCGTGCCCTCGGGCCAAAAGGTTGGGCTTCGGCGCGTGGACGGATCTCCGAGCCGAAGATATAATCCCTGCCCTGGGGGCAAGAATCCTTTGCCGCGAGACACTCTACGGCGCCAGTGCAGATGAGTTCGCCGCCGCAGGACCTTTCCATCATTGTTCCTGTGTTCAACGAACAAGGGCGCCTGCCGAAGGCCCTCGAGCAGATCGGCGCGTACCTCACCCGGCGCCCTTGCCGCGCGGAAGTGATCGTTGTGGATGACGGCTCCACGGACGACACGCCCCACCTCGTGCAGAGCTACCGGCCCCTATTTCCGTGTCTGCGCGTGGTTTCCAATGGACGCAACCGGGGAAAAGGGTTCAGCGTGCGCCACGGCATGCTCGATGCGCAGGGAGAGGTCGCTTTGTTCACCGACGTGGACGTGTCCACGCCCATCGAGGAGGCGGACAAACTGATCGCGGCGATCCGCGAGCAGGGATACGACGCGGCCATCGGCTCCCGGGCGCTGGACCGCAGCCTGATTGAGGTCCACCAATCTGCATTCCGCGAGCACGCCGGCATCCTGTTCAACCGCCTGGTCCGCTGGATCACCGGGCTCGGCTTTTCGGACACCCAGTGCGGGTTCAAGGCTTTCCGCCGTGACCGTGCGCAGATTGTATTTGAACAGCAGCGCATCGAGCGCTTCGGTTTTGATCCGGAGATATTGTTTCTGGCGAAGCGGCA
>Ga0187846_10001617_pt1 | contig 12656 bp, 8 predicted proteins | sample TC_taG_FD_161473 | JGI IMG/M metagenome (GOLD analysis project Ga0187846, IMG submission 161473) | Biofilm microbial communities from the roof of an iron ore cave, State of Minas Gerais, Brazil - TC_06 Biofilm (v2) | ecosystem: Environmental > Terrestrial > Deep subsurface > Cave > Wall biofilm ...
TGCCGCCGCCAGCTTCTGCAGCCACGTTGTCGAAGAGCAGCCGGTTGCTGTCAAAAACAAGTTCGCCGGTCAAGTGGCTCAGTCCGGCGGGGAAATCACCGTAATTGGCGGCGGCATCGGCGAAACGCGCCTTGCCGGTGATGCGTGGACTTGCGTACGTGCCTTCAATCGCCACTGCCACTTCCGTGGATCCACGCGCCTCCAGGCTTGGGAAAAGGCCGGTCAGCAAGCGCAAGTTGACTGTGCCGTTCAAGTTCAGATGGAGCGCGCGATCCCCCGTAAAACGAATCGAGCCGGAGACTCCGAAATCGGTGTTGGGGCCGTGAAAGCGCGCCTGTTCCAGGCGAACTTCGTCGCGGCGGTAAATGAAGCGGAGTGGTCCAGCACTTTCGAGCTTCACAAACTCGTAGTCGAACGACGCGCGCGAGATCTCCGCCAGGACTTCGATGCTGCCGGGTCGGAGCAACGCGCCCGAAAGGAGAAACCGGCCGTCAACACTGCTGTGGCCAGTCAAAGCTTTCAAGTGGAGCCCGGCCTGAATGAAGGGATCAAGATCGATTCTTTCGAGAGTCACTTCACCGGTCAGCGGGTAATCGCCGGCGAGGCCAACCTCAATCTGCCCCTGCAGATTGCCGGCGCTCATGAGCGAATTCAACTCGACCCGGAGCCGTTGACCATCGGAATCGAGCCGACCTTCGAAATCACCTTGGGTTTCGTTGCTGATGTGCAGGCCCAGCAAGCGGATGGTTCCTTGGGCTGTCGGCGCGAAGATCGGACCGTGTCCGCGAACACGGAAATTCACCCGGCCGCTGACCGGCAGAGCCGTGAACTGTAGCTGCTTGATCTTGTCCAGCGCGATTCCAGTGCCGGTCAGCGCGAAATCCACGGTGCGATCGCTTGGGCGGTAGCCAAAATTGCCGGCAACGCTCCCTTGGTTCCGGCGCAGCTCTGCGTTGAGGATGCTGATTTCATCCTGACGCACGCGAATCTCGCCACGGGCGCTGTCGAGTTGCACGCCCCAAGCATCCAGGTCGGTGAGTTGGAAATCGCCGTTAATCTCCGGATGGGCGCGCGTGCCCTCGGCGCGGAACTCGCCGGTCAGCAACCCGTGTGCCGGAAAATTCGTGCCAAAGAGACCTTGGATGTCATCAATGGGCGCCCGGTCGAGCGTCGTCACAAGGCTCCAATGGCTCGCCGGCAGAAAGCTCCAGGCGCCGTCGAGCTGCAGGCGCAGGTCCAGCCCCGCCGTCGAGTGCCCGAGCCGGACGCGCCCATTCGCCAAGTGAAGCTCATCGGGTGAATAAGTCAGGTCACACGCCACTTCGTCCCAGGCAAGAGTGTCGTAGTGCGCGTCGTATACCTGCGCGTGTCCGCTGAATGTCGGCCCGCCGAGTGGCCCCAGGACACGCCCGCGCCAGACGGCATGTCCGGCGATGCGGCGCGGCTCAGCGTCGGTGCCGCGCAGGAAATTGATGAAATCATCCCAATCGAGTAGATTCTGCGCATCGAGCTTCACTTCGAGTGCCGAATCCTCCGCGCCGAGCGTGCCGTCCATCTCGATGTGCGTGTTCGGCGTGGAGATCTCGCTTTGGGTCAGCGCGACGCTGCGCGCGTCCATCGAATAATCGAAATCGAGACGCGCGGAGGCGGTGAGCCTACCGGGCTGCACGGCCTGCGGCGGCGACCAGCGTGACTCGCCACGCGAGCGGAAATGCTTGAAATCCGCCGTCCAGGTCGTGACCGAATCCACGTCCACCGAACCGTCCCAATGAAGCGTGTGCATGGGGAAGCTGCGGTTGTCCACTGCACCGAGCAGTGCCGCAAGGTTCACGCCGCGTACCTGCGATTCCACCCGAAAAGCAAGGCCTTGGAAGTCCATTTCCATTCGGCCCGCAAGTGTGCCGCCCAAAGCGAACGCTTCGAACTGCGGCAGTTGTAGGTGGCGGTTCGCGGCCTGGAATCGGCCGCCGCTCTCGATGCCGTTGGTGTGGAACCATTCGTACGGCATATCGATCTTGTGCGCCGCATAGTGGCCCTCGGCTGTCCACTCACCGCCGGTGTAACTGCCTTGTCCCGAGAATTCCACCGTACCGCCGGGCACGTGCGGCTTGCGCAGGATGGTTCGGAGATCGGCCAGGGCCAGCTGCCCGCGATAGTGGAAATTCCAATTCGATTGCCCGAAGCTCGGCAATTCCGCGCGGACCCGAAACTCGGAATGCGGCCCGTTCCAGTGCAACTCGTCGAGCGAAAACCCCTGGCGCGTCATTGTGAACTTCGCCGCAATGTCGGACCGGAACGGCAAATAGCGCCGCGCAACCAACTCCACTTGCTGCCACGTAAGCGAGCCGACATAGGATTCCCGGCCGGGCGCGGGTGCATCGAGATCCAACGCGAAGCGAAAATCCTGGCCTTCGGCAACCAGGGGAATGCGCGCGTCGTTGAACAGAATGTATCCGTTGTCGAGCCGCAAGCGGCGAATCGCCAAATCGAAAAGTCGCTGGCGCCAGGCCGCCCCTGCCGGTGCCGGCTGGCGGGCACTCAGTACCGGAACATTGCTTCGGCCATCTTCGCCAATTCGCACGTCCACCGCAGGCCGCTCGATTACCAACTCATCGAGGGCAACCTTCCGGCTGAAGAACGACACGATGCGAATGGCCACGCTTACGCGGTCCGCATGAACGAACGGCGGCAGGCCCTCCGGCTCCCGGCCGTGGAGTGTCAGATCGTCGAGTTCCGCGCGCAGGCCGAAGACGTGGAAGTGGAAAGCGCCGAGTTCGACCCTTGCTCCCGTCATGCGTTCGATCCGCGAGACCACAATGCCGCGGGCCCAACGCTCGCCCAGTCCGGTGAGCGCAAGGAAGCCGAGCGTAAGGGCAATTACCACCACGGCCGCGATCGCGGCTCGGAGCCCCTGCCTCAGCCGGCCTTTCCACTCCGGCGTCATTCGCCGCCCCCTCCAGGGCTGACATCAATCTTCAGCCGCGACTTAGAATCATCCAGCCAGCGCGTGGCGCGATCACTGATTTCCCGCTGGGTAAGAACTTCACGAATTTGACTTTCGACCTCTTCGAGCGGGGGCAGCGGCTGGCCCCGTGCGGCGAGTTGGGACGCAAGGTCCTGGTGATAGTAGTCTTCGATCTGCTTCCGGTCCACTTGCTCCGTGGGCCGAAATCGGTAGTCCAGAAAACGCGCGAAAAAGAGTTCCTGCCGCAACAGCCGTCGCACCGCGGCTTCATCCAAGCCAAGCTCATGCAACCGTGCATGGAAAGCCTCGGCAGATTTGAATCGCTGTTGCAAGCGCTCGAGTTCGTGGTCCACCTCCGAATCCGCAGGATGCGGAAACAGCGCCGCGTTCGCTTCCGTTCGGATGATCCACTGGTCAATCAGTTCGTCGAGCACCTTGTTGCGGGGCGCGGCGTGACCTTCGACCAGCATTTGGAACGCGGAAAGCTCGCGCACTTCGCTTTCCGTGATGATGTCATCTTCGATGCGCGTCGCAATCCCGTCCACCACCACGGCGTTTCCCGAAAGGGGCTGCGCCGACTGGGGCGATTGCTGGCTCGCGGCGGGGAGCACCAGCAAGAGCATAATCTCCAGACATAGGCACGGGCGGCACATCAGAAGATCGCTCCGATATTGAAGAAAAACTGGAAGTGAGGCAGTTGGGCAGTTTGAGTTGTGACCATGCCCGCTGAATTCGTCACAGTGAAAAAGAATTTTGCCGGATTGAGCTGGTAGCCCAGATCGAGCCGCACCGGTCCAATCGGCGTCCCGTAGCGAAAGCTGTAGCCGATGGTGTGGGAAAAGTAGTTCAAGTCACCCTTTTGCATGCTGATCATCGAGGGCGATGTGCGCAGCGTGATGTGCCCAACGTCGCTGAAAACATTTCCTGCATCGTAGAACACCGCTCCGCCCAGCCGATTGCCGATGTACGGCAGTCGCATCGGAAAGCGTATTTCCTGGTTGAAAATGAGCTCCGCCCTGCCGCCGATCGGGAAGCCGGTGACCGGATCGCGCGGGCCTGCCTGATTCAACGCGAAGCCGCGCAGCGACGTGCCGCCGCCAGCGAAGAACCGTTCCGGTAACGGAATTTGCTGACTTGTGGTGCCAGCCAGTGGTTTTTCCACGCCGAAGCGCACCGAACGGGCGAAGACAAACGAGCGCTTGATCGGGTGAAAAGTGGAATTTTGAAAAAAGAAGCGCGCGAAGCTGTCGCTCGAGCCCAGAGAACGGGCGGCCACGCTGGAGTCTGCGCTGTTGAAGCTACCCCGTGACGCGTCGGCAGGATTGTCACGATGGTCGCGCAGCCAGGAAATGCCGGGGCCGGAGATTCTTGTCGGCTGGCTGAAGAGCGGAATCTCTTCCTGGGAGATTCTCAAGTCGCCCGCCAGCACGTGGCGGAACGTATAACGGTAGATGATCGAAGAAAACGGCGTCAGATTCTGTGCCAATTGCGCCGAGCCTTCATAGCGAGTGGAGGTAAATGTGCGCACATCACGGGTCTTATCTGCGAAACCCGTCAAGAGCAAATTGAATTGCGGTTTGTTGAGGAAGTTTGGCGCGGAGAAGCTGAGCAAGCCGCGGTATTGCAGCGTGCTCGCGCGGACCTTGAAGGCAACGGTCTGCGCCCGCCCCCCGAAGTTGGCCTTGCTGATCTCGAAAATCACGCGCGGGCTGGCGCTCAACGCGCCGCCGACAGGGCTCGTCCCCGCGCCGCCCAGCCGCTGCACTTCAAAGCCGCCGCCGTACCCGATGGTGTAGCGCTTGGCTTCATCCACTTCGACGACCACATCCTTGTCCGGGTCGGCGCCCGCCGGGTTTTGCGGAGCAACCTGAACGCGATTGAAGATTCCTAGATTGTAGAGCCGCCGCTGCGTCTCGACCACATCGCCTTCGCGCAACGGTCCACCCGCCTTTAATTGGACTTGGCGCCTGATCACGCCCAGGCGCGTATGCTGGTAGCCGCTTATCAGCACTTTGGCCGCTTCGATCTGCGGGCCTTCGGTAACGCGATAGGTCAGCCGGACACGGTTGGGCACGCCGGTATCAGCTACTTGGGAGTCGAAGCGGGCCTGGGGAAAGCCTTCGTTGTAGTAGAGGGCGAGAATGTTGTCGCGGTCGCTGGTCACATCGAACTCGGAGTAAGGTTGGCCGGGCGTAGAGCCGATAGCTCCCAGCAGGACCTCATCGCTTAAAGCATGGTTGCCTTCCAGCTTCAGCTCCGCGACGCGCGTCTGCGCGCCTTCGGTAATTTGAAAGCGGACGAAGATATCACCTTGCTTGCGGCCGTAGTTATCCTTCACTTCGCTCTGGACTTGCGCGTCCCGGAAACCGTTCGCAAGGTAGAGATCGCGGATCGAATCGACATCATTGCGGAGCAGTTGCTCGCTGAACCGCCCGCGGGAAGCAAATGCGGCCGTCTGGATGGAGAGCCGGCTTTCTAAGAGCTCGCTGCTGAAGTACTTGTTTCCCGTAAAACCAACCCCAACCAAGCGGTGGCGGTTGCCCCGGTCAATGCTATAGACAATCACTTCTTCTCTGCGCTCGGTATCCTGGCGCGTGTCGTATCGGACCTGGGCATCGAAGTAGCCTTCGCGTTGCAGCTCATCACGCAGATTGCGCCGCCCTTCTTGCAACAAGTCCTCGTCCACCGCGCCTTCCGCATAGATCGGCAGCAGCTTGCGCAATTGCTTGCCGGGAATCTTTGCGCCCTCGATCTCTACGTGTACCTTCGGTCCGGCGGTAATCTCAAAGACCAGCGGCTGGGTGTTTGTCTTTGGCTCGAAGTCACCGCGACGGATCAGAACCCGAGCGCCAAGGTGGTCGTTCGAGACAAGAAACTTGCGCACGCGCTCGGCCGCGCGCTCCAGCCGGAACCGGGTGATTTCCTCTCCGGGGGAGAGCTTCGAGCGGTGCAGCAACTCCGCATTGGGAAACTCGCTCTGATTCTGCATTGGGATCGCACCGATGCGCGCGCGAGCCCCCGGCGTCACGTGCACGGTGATGTTCATCTGGCGCGTCTCCGCGTTCGGCGCCGGGGTGTAGTCCAGGCTCGCGTTGTAAAACCCTTCTTCGTGAAGCAAATCGGTAAGTCGTTTGAGCGCGTCGCGAACCGTGCTGTCGCGGAACGGCTCGCCCAGGCCCAGCCGCAGCGCCGAAAGCGCTTGCGCCTCGCTTGGCGGTTCCCGGAGCCCTTCGACGCGCACGGTGTTGTAGTAAAAGTTCCTGCGAACGACAAAATCCAAGCGCACCCCGCCGGCCACCGCCGCCGCCTCCACACGAATATCGGCGAAATCGCCGCTGCGGTAGAGCGCGCGCAGGCTGTGACGCTCGGCCTCGAGCTCGAACGGCTGTCCCTCTTGCAGCCGAAGTGTCGGCAGATGTCCTTCGACCAGGCGGCCATATTCGTCCACCACGCGGATTTCAACAACCCGCTCGCCTTCCAGGGACACCGACTGGCTGCGGAGGGCGATAGCCGCCACAAGACAAAACACCCCGGCGCCGATCACCTGGCGCAGCGCTGCCCCTTGATAGCATCGCAGTCCCATTTCAAATGAGACGAAAGGTTAGCACAGCCCTGTTGCCCGCTGGATTCGAAAAGCCAGGGCAAAGGCGCTATCATGAAACAGCGAGGCACAAGGGGATGGATCCGAAGCTCTACGAGAAATATTCGCGGCAAATTCTCTTCGCCGGGCTCGGTGAAGCAGGACAGGAGTACCTGCTTAATTCGAGCGCCGTTCTCGTGGGCTGCGGCGCGCTCGGAACCGCCGCAGCAAACCTGTTGGCCCGCTCCGGCGTGGGGCGGCTGCGCATCATTGACCGCGACTTCATCGAGCCTTCGAACCTCCACCGGCAGACGCTCTTCGACGAATCCGACGCTCGCGCCGCATTGCCGAAGGCGGTTGCGGCGGAGCGGCATCTTCGCGCCATCAATTCCGCCATTTCTGTCGAAGGAATTGTTGCCGACTTGACGCCCGAAAACGCCGCAGAACTGCTTACCGGCTTCCCGCTCATCCTCGACGGCACAGATAATTTCGCAACGCGCATGCTCGTCAATGACGCTGCGGTGTCCGCCGGCGCGCCTTGGATCTATGCCGCGGCGGTGGCCAGTTACGGCGTGACCATGACCGTCCTCCCTGGCGAAACCGCTTGCTTAGCCTGCTTCCTCGAATCACCGGAGAACAACGGCTTCGGCCTCGAAGAGACTTGCGACACTGCCGGTATTTTGAATGCCGCTGTCGGGGTGATCGCTTCGATCCAGGCTGCCGAGGCCATCAAGCTGCTCGCCGGCAAGACCGAAGCGCTTCACCACCGACTGATTTCCTTTGACGTCTGGAGCGGGCGCTTCCAGGCAATTCGCGTCTCGCGCAACCCGCAGTGCCGCGCCTGCGGCCGGCGTGAGTTCACCTACCTGGAAGGCTCGGGCCAGCCGCACATCACCTTGTGCGGCCGTGATTCCGTGCAAATCCACGAGCACAGCCGGAAACTCGATCTTGCTGCTCTTGGCCGGCGGCTGGCCCCCGCCGTACTCGACGTGCGCAATAACGATTTCCTGCTCCGGTTCTCCGTGCCGCCCTATGAATTGACGGTCTTCGCCGACGGCCGCACCATCGTCAAAGGCACCCGCGACCCCGCAGTGGCGCGATCGCTCTACGCCCGCTATATTGGCGCCTGAAGAAATCCTGGGCCGGAGGCACGTTCGATGAAATTTCTCGCTGCGGCTCATTCCAACGCCTACGGCGTTTGAATGCCGTGACTGCGACGAGCCTAGCTGCCGAAGCTTCGAGCGGGGGACTGGCGCTGCGCCGTGCGGTCGAGGTTTTCGCGGAAATTCATCAAGGTGAGGAACGTGCTCAGCACGCGCGCTTTAATCTCGTCGGTCAGATGAATGCCGCTGGTGGCGACTCGCGCCAGGCGTTCGCCCCCATCCGTGATATAGCGAATGATCTCATCCAGGCGTTCTCTGCTCGAAAACCCCGTGGCCGTTTCGCGCCGCATCTTCGCGCAGTTCTGCTCCAGCAGAAGCGTGTAATGAAGCAGGCAAAGACCCTCGGATTCCAGCCCCGAGGGCACAGTAAGCTTGCAGCCCGCCGCAGTGCAGTTATCAGGCATTTGGGAGAGGTCCGCCCTATATCAGGCTGACTTGTAACATCTTCCGGACGTGAAATCTAGCTAGTGCGCCCGGCTCGTCTCCAACCAGTACCCATGGGCAGGTGTCCGGCCGCCCTGAGTGCGGCTGCGAGACCAGCGCATTTCAGTGTGAAACATCGCCGAACTCTCCAGGGGCGGCAAAATGCCGCACTGGCCGGAATTCTTGGACGGATGCGCGGGGTGTGCTACACTGTCGCAGCAAGAGTTACGATTGCTCCTGCCATTCCTCCTGTAGAGGCAGTTCCGATGTCTGGACATTCGAAGTGGGCGACAATCAAACATAAGAAAGCGGCCACCGACGCGCGCCGCGGCAAGGTTTTCACGAAACTCATCCGGGAAATCACGATTGCTGCGCGGATCGGCGGGAGTGACCCCGATTCGAACCCGCGCCTGCGCAGTGCCATCCTTGCGGCCAAAGCCGAAAACATGCCTAATGAGAATATCGAGCGCGCCATCCAGCGCGGCACCGGACAACTGGAAGGGGAAATCCTTGAGGAAGTGACCTTCGAGGGATACGGTCCCGGAGGTGTGGGGATGCTGGTCCAAGTGGTCACCGCCAACCGCAACCGCGTGGTCAGCGACATCCGTCACCTGATGTCCAAGCACGGCGGCAATATGGCGGAAAACGGCGCCGTCGGCTGGATGTTCCACCGCAAGGGCGACTTCTTGATCCCCAAGGAACAGGCCAGCGAGGAAAAGCTGATGGGAATCGTGCTCGACGCGGGCGCCGAAGACTTGCGCGACGACGGCTCCTCTTGGGAAGTGCTCACACCGCCCGAAGCGTTTGAAAAAGTTCGCGAGGCGCTTCACGCCGCAGGGATCAGGCCTTCTTCAGCGGAAGTGAGCATGGTGCCGCAGAATTACGTGAAACTCTCTGGGACGCCGGCCCAGCAGATGCTCCGGCTGGTCGAGGCCCTCGAAGAGCACGATGACGTTCAGCACGTTTACGCAAACTTTGATATCGACGAGAAAGAAATCCAAGCCGCTGTCTCGGCCAGCTAGTGCCGTTCCAAACTATATGATGCAGACACGCAGGACGCCGCTTCGCCACAGCTCATTGCAGAGGGGCGCAAGGTTCTTTGCGCGATAAGTAAGTTGGAAAGGCGCTAGTTCTTTTCCCGTTGCTCGTGTCGAAAAAAGACTACCCTCTCCTTTTCCCCCGCACGTACACTGGACGCCGCAACCATGGTTCTGCTTGCTTCCAGCATGCCGGTAGCGATCCCGAAGAGGCTGCGCATCCTTGGAGTTGATCCTGCGGTGGCCGGGGCGACCGGTTACGGCGTGGTTGAATTCGACCGTCGCGGCGTGCGCATGCTGCGCTCTGGCGCGCTGCGGCTGCCGGCGCAGGCGGCCTTTGCCGCGCGGCTCCGCAAGATTCATCACTTGATTGTCCGGCTTCTCGATGAATTCTCGCCTGACGCGGTGGCTGTGGAATCCGTATTTACTGCTCTCAACGCGCGCACAGCGCTGAAGCTCGCCGAAGTGCGCGGCGTTGTCCTACTGGCCGCCGCGGAGGCCGGCATCCCGGCGCACAGCTACTCACCTCGAGAAGTGAAAGCCAGCGTCGCGGGCTTTGGCGCCGCCAGTAAACAACAGATACAGCAGATGGTGCGCGCCACGCTTGGCCTCCACGAGCCGCCCGAATCGGCGGACGCTGCCGACGCTCTTGCAGTGGCCCTGTGCCATGCCTTCCTTTCGCGGGCGCGTGCCCGGTTGGCCGCAGGAACCACCGCCGCGCCGGTCGCAACGCAGACCTCCCGTAACCACTCCGGCGTCGCGCGCATCCATTCGGAATGATGAGGCCCCTCGAACGCACATCGCTCCTTCTCGCTTTCGGCCTTCTGGCTCTCTTTCCTGCCAATGCCCGGCCTGCCGAAACAGCGAAAGTCACTTTCCGCAAAGTCTTCAAGTCCAGCTTCCCTGAATTTGTCGAGATCCGAGTGAATGAGGCTGGCCAGGGGACATACGACATTCGCCAGCTCGACGAAGAAGCGAGCCCTCAGCCCTTCGAGGTCAGCCGCCCGCTGGTCCAAAGGATCTTTTCCTTGACCGCCCAGCTCCATTACTTTCAAAACCTCAACCTCGACGTTCACCGGCGCGTCGCCAACCTGGGCCAAAAAACGTTCCGGTACGAAAAAGGCGGAATGGCAGGCGAAGTCAGCTTCAATTACACGATTAACTCCGCCGCAGACCAGTTGTTGACCATTTTCGAGGGCTTGGCACGCCAGCAAGAAGATCTCTCGGACCTCGAGCGCACCATGCGTTATGACCGCCTGGGCGTCGATAAGGCACTCCTGCACGTCGAAACCGATTTCAACAGCAAGTCTCTCCCCGACCCCGAGCGGCTCCTCCCTGCCCTTGACCAACTCGCCGCCGACGACCACCTCCTTGATATTGCTCGCCAGCGCGCCCGCGCACTGGCCGAGCGTATCCGCAACCCACATTAACCCTCAATCCTCGTCTCGGCCGGCCCCCCTTGGCAGTTGGATAAAACCAGGTTCGGCGGGCTGCGCACTTGAGGCTGAATTCCCTTGACGATGTTGGTGACCGGCGCGACGATAAGCCATCAGGTACGCGCAACCTCCTAAGCAACAGCAGCGTCTTATAAACTAGAAACTCCCCGAGAGGGGTGCCCCATGAAGCGTCGCTCAGTCCTCATTACGGCAGGGTTGGTTGCCTGGCTTATCCTCCTGCTTCCTCATCCTGCGCAAGCCTCCGACTATAGCTATGCGCGTGTGGTTCGCCTGAGCCTCGTCCAGGGCGACGTGCAGATTACACGCTCCGACGAAAAGGCCTGGGAACAGGCCATCGCAAACATGCCTGTCGAGCAAGGTTTCACGATCGGCACCAACAACGGTCGCGCAGAAATAGAATTCGAAAGCGGCGCCACCGCTTACATCGCGGAAAACACGATATTGCAGTTCACTGAGTTGGCCCTGTCGAATGGCGGGCGCATCACGAAACTGACGCTGACGCAGGGCACCGCCACCTTCTACGCCAATCTCGCCAGCGACGATTCCTTCGCCGTTCTCACGCCGCAGGTGCAGGTGACGATTCCTCAGCGCGCCGAAGTTCGCCTGGATGTCTTCAAAGACGGCACCTCCGTAAGCGCCCTGCAAGGCGAAGCCAACGTGGATTCGCCCGCTGGCACTGAGAACATCGAGAAGGGTCAAACGCTCGCTTTCAGTGCCGCCACACCTGACCAGGTGCGCGCTCAGCGCAATCCCGCACCGGATAACTGGGACCGCTGGGTGGATAGCCGCGAAAGCTCCATCAACACGGGCACTGCCCAATCTTTGCAATACACCAGCGCGCCTTTCCAGTACGGCATGTCGGACTTGTCGCAGTACGGAGGCTGGAACTATTACCCCGGCTATGGCTTCGGCTGGCAGCCGTGGAATATGTGGATCGGCTGGGCCCCTTTCAACTTTGGCCGCTGGTGCTTCCTGCCGGGCCTCGGATGGACGTGGGTCAGCTATGAGCCGTGGGGCTGGGTGCCCTATCATTTCGGCAACTGGGTTTTCTCGCCTGCGTTCGGATGGGTCTGGCTCCCAGGCGGGTACAACTACTGGTGCCCCGCTCCGGTGCAGTGGATGCGGGTGGGCAACCGCATCGGATGGACCCCGCTCCGGCCGGTAACGCCGTCTGGCGCCCCAGCGGCTTCCGGAGCGCCAGGTGTTCCGGTCGTGGTCAGCGGCTCGAACCAGCTTGGGGGCACGAAGCGAAATAAAGTCCTGATGGCGGACATGAACCCCCTGAGTTCAACCAATAAGGTCGAAATGTTGACCGTTCCACCAGCGAGGAATGGCAAATTGCCGAATGTTTCCGCAGGCCAGGAGCTTCGTGGTGAGAAGCCCGCTTCGGCTGCGCCCAGGACGGTAGCGGCGGCCTCCCGGGGTGGCAGCCCTGCTGTGGTGCCGACCGTTCCCAGCGCAACGCGCATCGGATCAACAATTGTTTATGACCAGGTGGAGCGGCGCTACGTGAACTCCAATCCTGCGCCCAATCCGGCCGGCGCTCCCTCGACAACGAAGATCATCGCGAATGAGACAACGAAAGGCGTGCCCGTTGCGCCCTCCAGCGTGCCGCCAATGCTGAATCATGTCCCGAATTCGTTGCCGCCTTCTGCGCCGCGTGTGTTCACACCGCCACCGGTGCGAAGCGTGCCGCCGCCACCGCCACCTCGAATGGTGGCCTCGCCATCGCTGCACACAAACGCGCCGTCGCATTCATTCTCAGCGCCCGCTTCTTCGACGCCGCACGTCTCTGCGCCTGCGCCGCATTCGAGTGGCGGGCATCCACATTAGAAGCACGACTCTGCGGTTTACAGCTTGAGAAGTTCAAAAACGCCGGGCATCATTCCGGCGTTTTTCTTTCGTTTCACTGAATGATAATTCCGGCGTAGCCAACCACTTCGTTGCGCTCGCCGGTGATGTCGCCTGAGGTCGCATAGCGTATCAGCTCGGCGCGCTTGGCGCCCAACTCGCGTGCCGCGGTGAGCAGGG
>Ga0187846_10001618_pt1 | contig 12653 bp, 13 predicted proteins | sample TC_taG_FD_161473 | JGI IMG/M metagenome (GOLD analysis project Ga0187846, IMG submission 161473) | Biofilm microbial communities from the roof of an iron ore cave, State of Minas Gerais, Brazil - TC_06 Biofilm (v2) | ecosystem: Environmental > Terrestrial > Deep subsurface > Cave > Wall biofilm...
CAATCGTCATGATAGTCGGCGCCATCATCGGCGGCTATGGCGGCGCCTATTATGCCCGCAAGATCGACCAGCGCTGGGTACGGCTCTTCGTGATCCTCGTTGGCTTTAGCATGACGCTCTATTTCTTTTATGCCGCTCTATTTCTTGTTAAGTAGGTAGGAAACCATGAAAAACCTTCGATTGGCGCCGGTCGCCTTATGCCGGATGATCATTGGAGGTGCATTCTGGCTTGCTTCCAGGTTATTCTATAGCATCGAATTCCACGGATTGAAATATGATACCGGAGCTCCGCGCACCTACCTGGCTATCTCTCATCGGCGCGACCTGGACCCCATCATCTCGCTTCCCACACTGCTCACTCACCGCGGATTGCGTGCATGGGCAGGTGACATCCATTTTGCCCTGCGTGACGATGCCTTTTCGCCCGGGTATCTTGCGCACCTCTTGCCCTCCCCGCGCTGGCTCTCGCGTCTATTGCACCTGCTCGCGCTAGGCCCGGTTTTGCGCTCGCTGGGGGCGCATCCGCTGGAACACCTGCACATTCGCCCGGCGGAAGAGTGGATACGAGATGTGCTGCAAATAGAGGGAGATATGCTCTGCGGAGAAGTCCTCGCGCCAGCCTTCATACAAAAACTGGCTGCGACTACGGGAGAGACGAGCAAACAAATAGAGGAAAGCCAGCTCTCACATATATTATCCTGGCGTTATCATCAAGTCCTCGCCCGCTATAGTGGCCCAGAAATTTTAATCGGACCCACCCGGCGTCATGCAGAGAAAAACCTCATGCAGCAGACAAAAAAACACCTTGCCAACTTAGCAGCATGGCTCTGGAGCGGCGGTTCCCTTTATGGCGCGCCGGAAGGGAGGCTCTCACCCGGTGGCAACATCAGTCCCATTAGCGCTGCCCTGCACCGTTTGCTGCGTGTCAGCCCCCCCGATACAAGCATCGTACCCGTCTCTATAAGCTACGACTTTATGACAGTCCGGCGGCCTCGCATCTTCGTGGACCTTGCCCCAGCAATTGCATCCGCTCCAGGCCTGGAAAAGCGTCAACTGGATGCCCAGCTCCGCCAGGCGTGGTTACAAAGTGCGCGCTTCACCTGCACCCAGCTTGCCAGTAGTTTTCTCCTGCAGGCAAACCGCGCAGCAACAACTTCGTTTACGTTAAACGACCTGGCTGCCAGTGTAGGACTACAAGCAAGATCTCTTGTAGAAGCAGGTCGCCACGTGGATCAACGCCTGCTTCAATCGGCTGCAATTCGCAAGCTGGCAGCAGCATATCTAAAGTATGCTGCCCGTCATGGACTGGTATACCGCACCGGGCACGACACGTGGAAACTTCGCCCGGAGAAAATGTCTTCCCTATCGGCTGACAACACCATTCCCATCGCCGTGCCCACCGGTCACGTAGGCTATGACCAGGCCCCCCTTGCATACGCATGGAATGATTTACAGGATATGCTTAGCGTAGATGGTACCTTAAAAGTAGGAACAGCATCTTTGAGTCCAGTTGATAGCGACAAAAAAGAATAGATTGGAGATGCTCACATGCCCATCGACTTTCATACGCAAGAAAACCGTTACACCTACGCCGCCCGGCAGGCCGACTCGTCATGGAAAGCAATGGTTAACACCATCGTGGCCGTCGGCGGCAAGCGCGTACTGGATATTGGCTGCGGAAGAGGCATCTATACAAAAGCCCTCGCCGACATGGGCGCAGCTTCCGTCACCGGCCTGGACTCTTCCAGGGCAATGTTACAGAGCGCCCGCGAAAACTGTAGAGAGTGTACCAGAATCGATTTTGTGCTGGGCAGTGCCCTCGGCACCGGGTTATTGGCCGAGCGCTACGACCTTATCCTGCAAAGAGCCATCATCCATCACCTACCGCAAAACGACCTGCGTACCTGTTTCCTGGAAGCATTCCGCTTGCTCAGGCCCGGAGGAGTGCTAATCGTGCAGGATCGGACACCTAAGGATTGTTTACTGCCCGGCAGCAAGACCCATATTCGCGGCTACTTCTTCTCGCGCTACCCCCGCCTCACCAACCTGGAGGTGACCCGTCGACCCAGGAGCGAACTCGTCTTGCAGGCGTTGCGGCAGGTCAGTTTTCACTCTGTCGAGGAGGAGAAATTCTGGGAGACGCACGCAGTCTATCCCAACCTTGAGGCCTTATCTCACGATTTGTTGGCGCGTACCGGCCGCTCTATCCTGCACGAACTGACGGACGCGGAACTCCAGGACCTCGTTACCTACATCACCTATATACAAGAACAGCAACATGACGCCGGTGATGCAGCCATCGTCGAGCAGGACTGCTGGACTATCTGGAGCGCGGTAAAATAATATTGTAAAGAAGCTTTTGAAAAATTGCAAGAGCAAAACGGCAAGCTGTTTGATGCTCTTAACACCCATAACGTCATCACAAACGAACGGTTAGGAGACATCCAAGACCAACTGATCGTACTAGTTGGTAAAACCGTAGGACTACAAACTGAAATGCGCCTACGTTTCGCAGAGCAGGTTGGCAAAATCACCGGAGTGCAAACCACTCAAACAGAACAAACGGCACTGCTTCAGCAAATCCTTGCACGACTCCCTGAAAAACATTAACTCATCAGGAAAAAAACAATTTTGAAAAAAACAGCCGCTCAGCAACCAAATTTTAGCCATCTGAGCGGCAAATAAACCCATCAATGCATAACGCTAAACGACCCAGCCAGGCCAATTGAGAGAGAAATAGGGTGGGCGACAAGGGATTCGACCCACTGACCTACTGCGTGTAAATTAGCGGCTATAAAACGCCCCCTCAATCAGCCTGTAGAGACACTTCAAACATATTGGAACTGCTGTCTCTTTTGGAGAGTTAGCAGTTCTGAAAGAACCGGCCCTCCGCTTGTGATCCATCCAGCGAAGCCACTTTTCACTATGCTACATTCTGATACGAGATGAAAGATCGATAGGCATAAATCTACTGCACATAATGAGTTATCCACAAGTTATCCACTTGGGCAGGGTGAAATTGGTGGGAAACACAAGTCCTTATTCCCCCGTACTATACATTGGAGCTTAACCAGAATCAATCGTTTATTTTAATGAAAGTCAAATACTTCATATTTAGGAGAAACTATGTTAGATCAGAATACAACTACTCTGCTTGCAGCCTTACTTGGTGGCCTACTAACCATAGTAGGTGGATTCATCGCCAACTACTACATTCAGTCCTCTTCAGATCGTATACAGAAAAAGAAGGAAATTCGCAATCTACTAGAACAAATATACAAATCGACACAGATTATAACGGTTGATTATAACCTCTTAAAATACGGTGTTCTTCCCCCAGAAAAAGGCGCAGAATTATCAGACAATATTGACGAAATAGAACTTAGAGCATAACTGAGTCCACTTCTTACACTGCCAGGCTCTTCTCTTCAAGCTCACACAAAAAACTGCTCGACCCTTACCAGCAGTCCGGGCACAATGCGCGTTGGTAATGTTTGCTGCGCACTGAATATGCCAAGCGAGCGATACTCTCTATTCTCTAATACCAACACTTCAACAGTGCGGCTTGTAGGCTTGACAATCCAATACTCTGCAACCCCAGAACGAGCATAGATATCGTACTTCGTGAGCCGGTCATAGGCCGCAGTACTTGGGGAGGCCACCTCAACTACCAGGTCAGGCGCACCAATGATTTTCTTCGCGGCTACCCTGTCAAGATGTGCATTCAGTACCACAACGACATCGGGCTGATACACATTCTTTGGTCCCAGGTCCACGTCAAGAGGACCAGTGAAGAGCCTGCCAATACCCGCAAGATCAATATGAGGGAACAGATAGTAAGCAATGCGCACTGCAATCGACTGATGCTCTGGAGTAGGCGAAGGGGCCATAATGAGCACTCCATTCACAATCTCATAACGATGACCATCATCAGGAAGAGCGGCATACTCGTCATAGGTCCAGGAGCCCTGGGGAGGCCCAGGCACCCAATCAGCAGGAGTGACAAATGAAAGTTCTTCCTTCGGTGTTATCATCGTAACCCTACCTCTCTAGAAGAAAGCCACCGTCTTATGTACAAGGTACCATACTTTGGGCTGTATGCCAATCCCTCTCATTCGCGCTGCTACTCATCCCAATAGCCAGTGCCAAATGTCTCAGCAGCACCACCATTATTCACCCGCAATGGTGAATGCCTCTCGTGCGATTTCTTCAAATGCTCAATAGTGAGAGAAGCATATTTGTTCGTCATAAAGAGCGTTGTATGCCCCATCTGTCGTTGCACGTCCAACGGACTGCGGCCCATCGCTAGCTGAGTTGTCGCCATGTAGCGCCGACATTGATGAGCAGAGACCCGCTTGCCATCGATGCCAGTCCTCTTTTTCAACCGCTTAAACAAAATTGAGACGCCCCATATCGTAAGAGACTCGCCATCATCAGCTAGAAACACGGCGTCATCCTTGTGCGCGATCTCACTACCTGCAAGGGTCGCACGATGATGAGCCAGATAGCGAAGAGAAAGCATCCTAAGCCTGAAACTTCGTCTTCTCCTCTGCACCTTCAGAAGGGACCTCACGCTCATCCTTTGGTATCTCTTCATCAGCAAACATTGCCAGGTAATCAGCGTATACAAATCGTCTATTACGTTGAAATTTATCCATTTGACGTAGGAGACCTTGCCCTTGAAGCTTCATTACGAGTCTGCTCGCATTTGCGTAACTTAAACCAGTTACCTTAGCAACACCATTAACTGTAACAACAGGCCTTTCATACAAGTGTTCGAGCAACTGGTGAGCAGGCCCGGCGGAACGAGGGAAATGGGTTGCAATAATATTTCGATGCTTCTCCCACAGTTGAACAATACTCCTGGCAGTAGTTGTTGCCTCCTGAGCAACCTCATTCACGCCACGCAAGAAAAACTTTAGCCACGATTCCCAATCACCTTCATCACGTATCGTCTGAAGGCGCTCGTAATACTCCAATTTATTTGCTTTGAAAAAATGTGACAGGTAGAGTAATGGTTTGCGTAAAACACCTTCACAGCACAGTATAAATGTAATAAGCAGCCTGCCCATGCGTCCATTCCCATCGAGAAAAGGGTGTATCGTCTCAAATTGAGCATGGACTAAGCCCACTTTCAAGAGAATAGGCAAGCTCTTCTCTTCATGAATAAATGCCTCAAGTTTATATAGTGCCTCTGCCTCAAACGCCAGAACATCTATGAGAGAGGCCTGAGTTCCCTCAATCTGACTTGAAAGCACGGCTTCTTTGCTCACATACATAGCAACAAAGAGGTCAACATTAGGCAATATTTCACTTGCACCATCCAGACGACCCACTGCCCTATCAGCTTGTGAAAGTAACCGTATCATCTCACTGTCTAATTGAACAGGTGGATCGGGCAACAAGGGCTTCGGAACAAAAGCCTTGTATCCACCAATTTGGCTAACATAGCTGCCTGCGCCTTCACCCTCTCTCGGTGGATGCTCGCGCCGCAGGCGCGAGGCCGAGATAGCGCTTTCTAGGTGTTGCTGCCCCTTAAGGCATCCAAACGCTGCTGAAAGAAGTCAATGAAAGGGAGATCAAGTCGTTCAGCGATGACGAGGCCGCCTCTATATCCTGGATAGCAAGCGATTGTTTATCCATCGCTTCGTAAACAAAAGAGCGGTAGTACAATAAGCGGGCTTGACTATAGCCGTCTTGAATCTGCTGGTAGAGTTGGTAGGCGTCTGTGTGTAGGGCCAGTGCTTTATCGAGGTCTCCTTCCTCTAATACTACACGTCCTTGAGCAAGATAGCAGTTGGCTTCTCCCAGCCGGTCTCCCACTTGCCGGAACAGGCTGAGGGCTTGCTCGTAGGACGCTAAAGCCACCACTCGCTCATCAGCGAGTGGTGCCTATGACTTCCTGCGTGCTCTGATAGCGAGAGCTTTGGGCAATGAGGGCGATACCAAAGTCACTGAGCTGGACTTCGTTGTGTCGTCAACGAGCTCGTTCGATAGACCAATCTGGAATTGACAATCCCTCATCCAAGATCACTCTCCCTGCCACACTTTCACCGTATCGCGATCACCGTCACCTCCATAGCCTCCCGAGGCAATGAGTTTACCATGAGGTGACCACGCTACAGTATCTACTCCACCAAGCTGCCCGTGATAAGTGATGAGAGTGTTTCCGGTAGCCGCATCCCACACTTGCACATCGTTCCCAGTTTGGTCATAACTACCATGGGCACTGGCAATGCGTGCACCATCAGACGACCAGGCCACGGCATTAACGTAGCCAGCCTGTACACTGGTAATATCACGGTAGGTGTAAGCGAGTTTTCTATCCACTGCATACCACACCGCCAACCCCCCAACATCATTTCCCGAGACGATTAGATTGCCATTGGGTGACCATGCCACTGGGCTATTGCCGTTATAGGTGAGGAGAGTGTTCCCGGTGGCCGCATCCCAGATCTTCACTGCCCCATTATTGGATACGGGTTGAGGGGGTTTACATTATAATTACCGGCCCCCGAGAGGATGTACTTGCCATCAGGCGACCACGCTACGGCATGTACACTACTCGCACCCGTCGATATACGGGAATGACCCCTATAGGTGTAGAGGGTAGTTCCCAGAGGTGGACCGGAAGGAGTAGCCCTGGGTGATGTCGTAGGAGAAGGAACAGCAGTACGACTCAAAGAAGGAGAAGTTAATTGTGGCCTCCCAGAGAGTACCAGCCAGGTAATACCACCACCTGTGGCTGCCAAACCTAAACTTGTCAGACCTACCAGTACCGTACGCCGTGAAATGCCTCTCTTTGACGGCTGAGGCTGGTTCATCGCTGGCAACAAACCAGGGATCATCTGGCCGCTCGGAGGGACAGGCTAGAGCCAGGTGTACAGATATGGAACCCTATGAATGCAAGTACCATTTTTACATAACGTGGGCATTCCGCGAAGATAAATGCCCTAGGGTGGTCACCTGTTGACGTTTTACGCCTTTCCTGCTGCCATGCACCGACATATTCAAACCACCAATGCCATTGAAAGCCTCTTCAGTAATGTCCGGCAACGCACCGATCAGATTGATGTGTTCACGACGGAGACCAGTTGTCTAGCCATCGTCTGGGCGACGATCCAGGATATCCGCTTGCACAAACTCTTGCTCTGAGGCTTCTGAGATCTTCGAGCCAAGGGGAAACTGACAACCAGCCGGAAAGGGTGGTTGGGGAGGAGGGGTTGTGTCTCGGCGGTCCTGTGCACCAGCGGCCATGCACGAACCGTCTGCTGCTGATCTCCTGACCGCCACAAACGCTGCGTGGTCGGGGGCGCTGGACCTGGAGTAAGGCGGGCTGTCTCCTGCTGCTGATTCTCTTTCTGCTGTCTGGTGGCCTTGGGAGTGACCCACAACTCCGTGCCATGCTGGTCAATGCTCTCTTCTCACTGGTTCATTGGCTTGCTCATCCCTAGCAGACCCTTGCAGAATGGGGCCAGTGGGCTGACTTGCTCTGCTATTGAGGGACCGGGGATCGAGGGAGTCCCCTTTTTCTGATGAGAGACAGGCATGGCGTTCCTCCCCTTGCGGCATGGCATCTTCTGTTCTCTCAGGAACACCTCTGCAGGGAGTCTCTTCTTCAGCCTCTCTGAAGAGCCTCGCCTTTACACAACACTTGGGATGGCATCCAAAATCGCTATTTAAGGAACCTTTATTAAGGCGGACGCTTATTAAAGAAAAACGCATGAATCTTTATTAACGGATGACTCTGGGATAGAAAAAATAGATGGTGAGAATATGGCTAGCGTGAGAGTTACAGGGGTGACATGATTATTGATCGGATTTAGGCGTAAGCGTATTAAGCAGCGTCAAAATTTGATCAAAGCGGGCATCCATCGCGCTGAGATCATCTTTTGTCGCTGTGATTACAAGGCGCGTTTCAACGTCTTTGAAAAGTTGACGCATTTCTGTTTGCGCCCCAACAATTTTGCCGTCCAGTTCAGTTTGTTGGTTCCTCAGTTCGGCAAGTTGCGTATTGGTGAGCTTGTCATGAGCCATCAGGCTATCAAACAGCTTGTCGTATTTCTCGTTCAGCCTTTCAAGCGTCGCCTTGGTAACCAATGCGCCAATGGTGATGGTCTGTAATTCAATCTTGTCTTTGAGTTCGGCGTGTTCACGCTCAAGGGCCTGTACTCGTTCTTCAAGGGTTGCCATGTGGTGTCTGCCTTTCTCTTTGCACATCACCATGTGCGAATTATAACATACTCGACTAAGAACCTGTAGGGGTATGGCAACGACGGGCAACTGTAGAACTTTCCAAAAAGAGAAATCAGTTGGTTAAGCCTACCCAAAAAAGTGGAAAACCAACTGATAACCCGAACAGGATACACCGGTTAGAGCACCTTGTTAAGCCGTTTGAGAGGGTGGGCGACAAGGGATTCGAACCCCTGACCTACTGCGTGTAAAGCAGCCGCTCTAACCAGCTGAGCTAGTCGCCCTTCCATTGCATTTCGGGGTGCCCTCGAGTGGACTCGAACCACCACGCCTTGCGGCACAGGCCCTCAACCTGCTGCGTATACCATTCCGCCACGAGGGCAAACTGTAACGGAGTACGCTCAGCATTCTATACCGAACACGGGTACTTGTCAATCCCCCGCGCTCCTGGGTTCTAGCAAACATCGGGGTCGAAGCCGTCTCATAGTAGTGGCACCCCTTGCGGGTGCCATGCCCCCAATTTGGTGGAACCCGACCCCCTGTCGTGCTCGATAAATCGCGCCTCCACGGAACATCATACCCCTACCGTTTGCGCGTGCGGCGCTGGTTAGCGCGGTACTCCTGGTACAGGTCGTCATCCGCCCCGCTGACCCCCTGCTTCATCGTCTGCTGCGGCTGCCTGGCATTATCTGACGTTCCCTGACTGTTCGACGTGTTTCTGCGCGCCTGGGAGGTCTGCTGACCGCCCAATGCAGCACCGAGACTGCGCGGGATAAGATCAAGGCGTGCCAGCACGACCAGCAGCAAGAGCAGCGTTGCCAGGAACACCAGCGTCGACGTGCTGATAACAACCTTGCCGCCGAAGAGCGCAAACGTCGTGAGCACCGTATTCAGGTGATTTGCCTGCAAGAACGCCTGCTCGTAGATGCCGATGAACTGCGCTCCGAACAGGTAGATCACCATGCCCAGCAGGTATTTCGTCTTGAAAGGGCCGGCGGGACGCGCGGGCGCAGAACGGGCAGGAGCGCTCGCTTTAGGAGTTGCCTTGACCTCCTCGGCTGCAGGCTTCTCACTATCCTTGACAGCTTTACCGCGTGTAGCGCGTGCAAGCCTGGCCTGTGCGGCCTCGCTTTCTTGCACCTCTGGCGCTTTTTCACTTCTTCCAACAGTTGAGAAAAAGTTGGCCAATCTCTTCTTGCGTGGAGTTACCGCCGCCGCCTCAAGCTCTTGCTGGCTCTCTTCTAACGAAGGAGAGTCATCTACTGTAGAAACATCTTCTTTCACCTCTTGCATCGAAGTCGAGGTGACGAGTTCGGGACGGTTGCGCCCCGCGTGCGCGGAACGCCTTGTAGGCCCGCGATTATTATCCGAAGTCATGATTGTCCTCCCGAACGGTTTTCATTAAACGCATCGAATGATGCTGTCTCCTCATTATAAGGATTCTCTTGATTAGGAGCAAGGTAATGTGTGCCAGCTGGAACATCCTGTGAAATGAAATTGTTGCTGCCCTTTGCACCGCTCGCCCCTGCTGCCTGGGGCGGTGGCATCGACGGATACGACGGCGCGGGCTGCAGGGATGAATGCGGTGCAGAAAGTGAATCTTGTTGCATATAGCCCTGTGAAGGCGCGGGCGGCGCTGCTTCGATCGCGGCCAACCCCGCGCGGGCGATCTCGTCATCTCGCCCGGGAGCGTTGCCGCCGCTGACGCCAATACCGCCAACCGTAGCCCCACCCAGGCGGATAGGCCAGCCTCCGGCCGCCATGATAAACTTTCCCTGCGTCATCATCGCCAGGCTGGAGGCGAAGCCGGGAATCCCCGCCCCCCATTGTGCCACCGCATCGGTAGACTGGTTGAACATAACCGCTGTACTAGCCTTCGCAATACTGATATTGCCTGTAGCCCAGCCATAAGGAGACATCATTCGTTCAAAGAGCACCAGGTGCCCGCCCGCGTCCACAATCGCAATGCTCACCGGGCTGCGTAACTCTCTAGCGCGTTGCTTACTGGCTTCCAGAATCCTACGCGCGATATCTATCGACATATTCACGCGGTCGCTCCTTTTTGGCGGCTGATACCATCTAACCGCCCCTTATTCGTTATGCGGCATTGCTGCAAGTATAACGCAATCCGTGTATCCCCACAAGAGGTCTCCCTACACCATATTTACGCGCTCCTTGCGCCATTCCAACTGGCTGTACTTTTCCTGCGCCAGTTGGCGTGCCAGGACCCACTCAGAGGAACTTAACTCGCCCGGAACAAAATTTTCGTGTAATGCAGTACTGAATCCTCTGCGAAAAGCCTGCGCTACCTCGTCCCAGGTCGCCTGTGGCACAAACGTGCGTAAGGGCGTAGTCTTCGTACGGTAGGAAGCCAGCGCCGCCTGGCGCTCGGCCTCGCCGGGATAGTAGAGCATCGCAAAGAACTCGGCAGCTCGGTCAACCAGCGGCAGCGACCCCTGTTGCAGCAGGGCATCATCCCTCCAGACCTGGGCGCTGCCAATCAACTTAAAGCCGCTGGCAGTCAGGTCGGCCTGTGTTGACGACCCAAAACAGGCGGCAGACGGATTTTTGCTGACATGCTCTTCGCTCAGTTCGGCATGCACGCCAAGCGCGGCAAGCGCCGCCTGCAATCCCTGGGCGAGGTACGCGTAAGCAGCGACCACTCCCGCCGGCACATTGTAACGCTTCCCGATCACAATACTATAGGTAAATTCATCGCGATGGTACACAGCTCGCCCGCCCGTCGGCCGGCGTACCAGCTCTACCCCACGCTCCTGGCAGGTGGCGCCAAGGATCTCCCGCTCAACATCCTGGAAACGCCCAAGTGAAATCGTGGGTTGGGACCAGCGAAACACGCGCAGCGTCGGTGGAGCATCGCCGCTGAGGTGATGTACCAGCACAGCCTCATCAATAGCCATATTGAGGGCCGCGTCCTGTATTCCCGTGTCGAGGAAACGATATGGAGTGCTCATCAAAGATTCCTTTACTCGTAGACGTTGCTAGGGCGTCCCTATGCCTTGTTTGCTCGTCGTGCCATCTTCCATTTTTCGCGCTGCTCTTCACGTACCGCCTCCGGGGCCGGAGTATAATCGGCCAGGAACTTATCGCGAAAAGCCGCAAAAGTCCCCGCGCGAATCGCCGCACGTACCTCGCTCGCCAGGCGCAGCATGTACCGTATATTGTGTATACTGCCCAGCCGGTAGTAAAGTTGCTCTTCAGTGCGCGCGAGGTGGTGAACATACGCGACACTGTAGTTCCTGCACGTATAACAATCGCATTCCACCTCGATGGGGCCGCGCTCGACCCGGAAACGCGCCGCGGTGATATTCACGCGCCCGTGACGCGTAAAAAGCCCGCCGTGGCGGGCAACCCGCGTGGGCAGTGCGCAATCAAACATGTCCATGCCCAGGCTGACCCCCGTCACGAAGTCCTCGGGCGAACCAACGCCCAGCAGGTGTCGCGGCTTGTCCTCTGGCAATGCAGGCGTGACATGACGCAGCATTTCCCACAACACAGCCTTCGGTTCGCCCACAGAGAGCCCACCGACCGCAACCCCTGCGAACGGCATGTTGCCGATGACCTGCGCGCTATATTGGCGTAGCTCCGGCTCGAACGCTCCCTGCACAATACCAAAAAGCGCTTGCTCCGTTCGATAGCTATCCCTGGCCGCAAGGGCGCGCTCGGCCCAGCGGTGGGTGCGTTCCATCCCTTCCCGCGCCTCTGTAGAAGTGCAGGGATACGCGGCACAGATATCCAGCGGCAGGATGATATCCGCGCCGAGTTCAGCCTCGATCCGCATCACGCTCTCCGGAGTCAGCAGGTGTGCCGATCCATCCAGGTGCGACTTGAAAGCCGCCCCCTCCTCACTCAGCTTGCGCAGGTGGCCCAGGCTGAAAACCTGGAAGCCGCCGCTATCGGTCAGAATGGGGCCATCCCAGTGCATAAAAGCATGCAGCCCGCCAAAATCGCTGATCAGTTGCGAACCCGGGCGCAACATCAGGTGGTACGTGTTGGCAAGAATAATCGTCGCGCCCGCCTCGCGCAGCTCTTCGGACGAAACGCTTTTCACCGTCGCCTGCGTGCCCACCGGCATGAAGATAGGCGTCTCGATTACCCCATGCGCTGTCGCGATCGTTCCCGCCCGCGCCCACGTATCAGCACACCTGGCATCAATTGTAAATGAAAATGGCGGCATCTATTCCTCAATATGACTTACGTTCAACCCACCGCGACGGTTCCCACTTACACGGGTAGGTTTATTGAAAACGTGCTCGCAGTCCGTAGGGGCGGGGCCTTTATGGCCGCCCGCCGCGCCCTTATCCCTTGCCTCTTCCACGCGGTCTCGCCAAAAAACCTACCTGTGAAAGACTCTGTTGACGAATGAAACATAAGGTGGAATCGGACATGGCACCCGCCAGGGGTGCCACTACTATGATACGCATACATCGGCCTACGAAGCC
>Ga0187846_10001619_pt1 | contig 12652 bp, 9 predicted proteins | sample TC_taG_FD_161473 | JGI IMG/M metagenome (GOLD analysis project Ga0187846, IMG submission 161473) | Biofilm microbial communities from the roof of an iron ore cave, State of Minas Gerais, Brazil - TC_06 Biofilm (v2) | ecosystem: Environmental > Terrestrial > Deep subsurface > Cave > Wall biofilm ...
GGATGGTGCGGGCGCTCGTCCGGGCTAACGCATGGGCGCTCGGCAGCACGCCGGAGCAGGTCGCCCAGGCCCTCACACCGTTCCTCGGCGATACGCCCCCGGAGGTGCTGCTGAGCGGCGTCAGGGCTACGCTCCCCGCGCTGAATCCCGGCGGCCGGACGACCACGCGGGCCGTGCAGATTACCGAGGATGTGCTGGAGCAAGCCGGCCTCCTCAAGCAGCGCGTTCCGTATCCCGAGCTTGCCGTCAACAGCTTCATTCCGCGATGAGCCCGCGCGGCCGTCTCCTGGGCTACCGTCTGATCTTTGGCCTGGTGCTCGTGGCCGCCTGGCAGCTCTTGTCCGGGCGTGTCATCGACCCGTTCTGGATCTCCAGTCCCTTACGGGTGTTTGGCTATCTGTGGCAGGTGACCCGCGACGGCTCCGTCTTTGGCCACCTCGCGGTGACGATGTACGAGGCGGCCCTGGGGTTTGTCATCGGCGCGGCGGCCGGGATCGGCACGGGGTTTCTCCTCGGTCCCGGGAAGACGCTGGCGGAAGTCTTGGATCCGTACATCGTGGCGTTCAACGGGATCCCCCGGATCGCCCTTGCCCCGCTCTTCATCATCTGGTTCGGCATCGGACCAAACTCCAAGGTCGTCCTCGTCGTCATCGTGGTCTTTTTCCTGACGTTCTTCAACACATATTCGGGAGTCAAGAGCGTGGACCTCGAACTCACGAACGTTCTGCGCATCATGGGCGCGACCGAGCGGCAGATCCTCGTCAAAGTCACCTTTCCGGCGGCGGTCCCATGGATCACGACCGGGCTCAAGATCAGCGTCCCCTACGCGCTGGTGGGGGCCATCGTCGGGGAGTTCATCGCCTCCAGTAAGGGATTGGGCTACCTGATCAACTATCAAACCGCGATCTTCTCCACTACCGGGGCTCTGGGCGGCATCCTCATCGTGGCCCTGATCGTCGTGCTGTCCAATGAAGCCATCACCTGGGCCGAGGCCTACCTCCTCCGGTGGCGGCCGAAGGAGGAGGCAAGGACGGGGAGAGCGGTGTTCTGACGTGGCGACGGCACCACGATCCGTGGGTATCGCGCTCCTGGATGATTACCAGGATGTCGCCCTCGCGATGGCCGATTGGCCCGGGCTCGGGGCTGGAGTCCGGAGCGAGGCGTTCCACGACCACCTGACCGACGAGGGGACGATCGCCGACAGGCTGGGGCCGTTCGACGTGATCGTCGCGATGCGGGAACGGACGCCGTTTCCGCGGAGCCTGCTGGCCCGCCTGCCTGCCCTACGGCTCTTGATCACGACGGGGATGTCCAACGCGTCGATCGACCTCGCCGCCGCCACCCGCCTCGGCATCGTCGTGTGCGGGACCGAGGGTCTCGGCTACCCGACGGCAGAGTTGACCTGGGGGCTCATCCTGGCGTTGGCGCGGCGCATTCCACAGGAATCCCAGGCGATGCGGAACGGCCGCTGGCAGACCACGGTCGGCGTGGGCCTGCGCGGCAAGACGCTCGGGGTGGTCGGGCTGGGCCGGCTCGGACCGCAGGTCGCTTCAATCGGGCACGCATTCGGCATGATCGTTCTCGCGTGGAGCCAGCATCTGACGCCCGCGAGGGCGGCCGAGTGCCGCGCCGAGCTCGTTCCGAAGCACGAGATCCTGGCGCGATCCGACATTGTGACCATCCATCTCAAGCTGAGTCCGCGGACGACGGGAGTGATCGGCGCGCGGGAGCTGGGTCTGATGAAGCGTACGGCGTTTCTGATCAACACATCTCGCGGCCCGATCGTCGAGGAGCGGGCGCTCCTCCATGCCCTCGGGGAGGGCACGATTGCCGGCGCCGCGCTGGACGTCTTCGATGACGAGCCGCTGCCCATGGGCCATCCCTTCCGGCGGATGGAAAACGTCGTGATTACACCGCACGTGGGATATGTGACGCGCGAGAACTACGAGGTGTTCTACCGGGACGCCGCAGACGACGTACGGGCGTGCCTCGCCGGGAGCCCCGTCCGGGTGCTCAATCCCGACGTCCTCTCCTCGCCCGCGCTGCGGCGCTTCCCAGCCTAATCTTTGCTGCGCCTGCGAGGCCGCCGGCCTCAATGTAGTCTAAACCGGCGATGGGGAGGGCATGACCTGTACGCGCTGCGATCACACATGGACGCAATCGGCACGTGCGCGATGAGGTCCTTCTGCGTCATCCTTGCTGCGGTCCTCTGGGCAGCGCCGTGTGCGCCCTCGGATGCGCAAGTCCCACAAGCCCAGCCTCCGGGCCTGGCCACCGCGACTCCCGCTCCCTCGGCCGTCGCGCGCGAACCGATCGACATCCCCGGAGCGCCCGAACCGCACACGCCGCCATCGCTCAACCGCGCCCTGGCCTTTCGCTATTATCGGCCCGAGACCCCGCAGCCCTCAACCGTGTTGGTGCTCAACACGGGAATCAACTCCGGCGCGAACACCCTGGACCTGCTCGCCAACGCGCTTGTCGCCACCCACGGGCCCGGCCTCGAAGTGTGGGTGGTCACCCGGCGCGCAGCGCTCCTGCAGGATCACCGAGGCGTGGCCGCCGCGCTCGCCTACCGGAATCCCGACTTCGCGCTCGGCTACTACTACGGCAACCTCGCGATCGACGGGCAGACGTTCCGCCATCTCCGGACCGCGGACGTTCCCTATGCCGCCTACTGGGGACTCGATGTGCACCTCAGAGATATTCGTGCCATCGTGCACGAGGTCCGCCGCCGGTATCCGAGCGCGCGGATTGTGCTCGGCGGACACTCGCTCGGCGGCATTCTCGCCGCTTTTTACGCCGGGTACGACTTCGGCCGAATCCCAGGGACCTTGTCGGTGGCGGACGTCGCCGAGGACATCGGGGCCCGGGATCTCGCCGGACTCGTGTTCCTAGACGGCCTGCCGATCGACATCCGACTCGGCGCGGCGCCGAACCGGTATCTCCACGGGTTCTGGCTCCCCACCGTCGGCCGCATTCCGGGGGTCAATGATCTGACGTCGGCCGATCCGCGTCGACAGGTCTGGCCGTTTCTGCAAACCGAGCGCATCGCCAGGACGCAGCAGAGCATCCTCTTTGACGTCCTCTGCGTGTACGCGTTCCTGCGCCCCGGAGAGGCGAGCTACTTTCCGTTCTATCCGCGGCGGGGGCTTGCCATCACGAACGACGCGCTGGTCGCCGCGGTGCTGTCCGACCAGATGCAGCCGGAACTGCTTATTCGCGCCGCCGTCCCGACGCCCCTCGGCGTCTTCCAACGGGTCCTTGACCCCGCCGGCTTCAACGCCCGCGGGCTCTTCGATCTGCAGACCGGGCAGCCCGCTCCGGGTGAGCACGTCATCCGTCTACCCGCAGATGACCCGCGGCAACCGGCGCGCGTGAACCTCCCCGCCCTCCTGGCCGCCATCCTGCGGCCCGGAGCGGACTTCACGCAATGGTATCTCCCTTGGCGCCTCGTGCTCGACATCGGCCTAGCGGCCGATCTCCAGCCGAGCACGACGTTCGCGCGGCAATATGTGGGCCTGACCCACGTGCGGGATACAGCCCTTCCGATCCTCATCATCGGCGCCGGCCACGGCATCATCCGCTCTCCCGAGATGGCGCGGTTCTACGAGAGCCACATCTCGACGCCGCCGGCCAACATCACGGTGGACATCCTCGAGGGGTACAGCCACCTCGACCTCGAGGTGGCCACCCCGAACCCCGCCGTCCCCCTGATCGTCGACTGGCTCGGGCGCGAGATCGCTCCAGGTCCCTAGCCGGTTCGGCTGTACGGGACCGAGAGCGCAGCCGGCGCGCCAAGCCGTTTGCGGGCGGTTTCCCGGGTGGCGAAGACGAGTACCGCGATCGTGAACACGTACGGCGCCATGAGCAGGAGGTAGATGGGGAGGCTCGTCCCCGCGGCCTGAAGGTTGAGCTGCAGGGCGTTGACCCCGCCGAACAGGTAGGCGCCGACGACGGCCCGCAGCGGATCCCAGGTCGCGAAGATCACCATGGCCACCGCGATCCACCCACGCCCGGCCGTCATATTTTCGATCCACATACTCGTGTAGGCGGTGGACAGAAACGTTCCCCCGAGTCCGGCCAGCACGCCTCCCGCCGCGACGCACGCGTAGCGGGTGCGCGCCACGTCGATCCCCATCGCATCGGCGGCCTCGGGGTGCTCTCCCACGGCCCGGATGTCGAGCCCCCAGCGCGTGCGATAGAGCACAAACCACGCCGCCGGGACCACGAGGTAACTCAGATAGACCAGGGGATCCTGCTGGAACAGCACCGGCCCAAGAAAGGGAATGCGGCTGATCGCGGGCAGCGCGACGGCATGGAAGCCGGCCGCCGGGACGCCGATGACCCCCCTGCCCAGCGCGGCGGACAACCCGGTCCCGAAGATCGTCAGGGCGAGGCCGCTCGCGACCTGATTCGCCCTGAGCGTGACGGCCAGCACGCCGTGGATCAGGCTGAGCAGACCCCCGGCCATCCCCGCGGCGAGGGCGCCGAGCCACGGGTTCCCGGTGCGGACAGTCGTCACAAATCCCGCGAGGGCCCCCACCAGCATCATCCCCTCGACGCCGAGATTGAGGACCCCCGAGCGCTCCGCGAAGATCTCCCCGAGTGTGGCAAAGAGCACGGACGTCCCGGCCCGGACGGCGGCGGCGCAGACGGCGGTGACGAAAACGCTCATCGGGACTTCGCCGCTGCCGCGCCTCGCGGGGTCGGCGCAGCGAGGCGGTAGCCGGCAAGCCGCTCTCCCCCGAGGACGAAGAAGAAGATCAGCCCCTGCAGCATCGACACGACGGCAATAGGAAGGCCGAGCGAGATCTGCAGACCGTCGCCGCCCAGGAAGAGCGCACCGAGGAGGACCGCGACGATTGCTGTGGCGAGCGGGTTGAGCCGGGCGAGCCAGGCGACGATGATCCCGGTGTAGCCATATCCGGGCGACAGCCCGCGCTCGAGCCGGCCGGCGATGGCGGAGGCCTCACCGGCTCCGGCCAGCCCCGCGAGGGCGCCGGCGACCGCCATCACGAGCAGGATGTTGCGCCCGAGATTGATGCCGGCATACTGCGCGGCCTGCGGGTTGTCCCCGAGGACGCGAATCTCAAACCCAAAGCGAGTCCGCGTGAGCAGGAACATCGTCGCGGCGACGGCCGCGAGTGCCAGCAGGAGTCCCAAGTGGACGCGCGTCCCGGGAATGAGGGCCGGGAGGCGCGCGGCGGGAGGAAAGGGAGCGGAGAGCGGAAAGCCGCGGCTTGCGGGATCTTTCCAGGGGCCGTAGATGAGGTAGTCGACCAACAGCAATGCAATATAGTTTAAGAGCAACGTCGTGATCGTCTCGTTGACGTTGAGCCAGGCCCGCAGGACCGCCGGGATGAGGCACCAGAGGGCCCCCGCCGCCATACCGGCGAGCAGCAGGGCCGGGACGGCCACCGGCGTGTGGCCAAGCGGGGTCCACAGCACGACCCAGCTGGCTCCGATCGCTCCCAGCTGCAGCTGTCCCTCCGCCCCAATGTTCCAAAGCCGCATGCGCGCCGGCAGCAGCACGGCGAGGCCGGTCAGGATCAGGGGGATGGCCTTGACGATGGTTTCCGTCCACCCGAAGACGCTGCCGAAGGGATCGCTCACGAGGTCGAGATAGGCCACGAGGGGGTTGACCCCCGCAAGGGCGAGCAGCGCCGCTCCCGCGAGAAACGCCCCCAGCGTCGAGATCACGGGCACCGCTACGACCGCCCAGGGCGATGGCTCCGTCCGCGCCCGCGCACGGATCATGAGGCCTCCGCGCGGCGCGCGCCTCCCATCATCAGGCCGATCTCTTCCGCACTCGCTTCCCCGGCGCGGACCACCCCCATCACTTCTCCCCCAAAGATCACGGCGACCCGGTCGCTGAGGAGCAGGACCTCATCAAGATCTTCCGAGATGAGCAGGACCGCCGCCCCGGCGCGGCGCTGGGTCAACAGCTGCCGATGGATGCTCTCGGTGGCCCCGATGTCGAGCCCCCGGGTCGGATGGAACGCCAGGATCAGGCGCGGCCGGCCTGCGATCTCGCGCGCGAGAATCAGGCGCTGGAGGTTGCCGCCCGACAGGGTCCCGGCCGGGGCGTCCGGCCCGGGCGTCTGAATGGCGAACTCCGCGATGAGGTCCCGCGCGTGACAAGTGACCGCGCGCCGGTCGAGGAGCGGACCGCGGCCAAAGCGAGGGTCGCGGTAACTCTTCAGGACCAGGTTGTCCGCCACGCCGAGGCGCGGCGCCACACCGACGCCCTGGCGATCTTCGGGAATGTGCCCCACGCCACACCGGATCACATCGAGGGGCGACGCCCCGGTGCGGTCGTATCCGCCGATGCGCAAGGTACCCCGGGTAAGACGGCGAAGCCCCGCGACGATCTCCCCCAGTTCTCGCTGACCGTTTCCCGCCACGCCCGCGATGCCGACGATTTCCCCGGCCCGCACGGACAGGGACACCCCGCGCAGCGCGGGCAGGCCGCGGTCGCTCTGCGCCCAGAGATCCTCCACCCCCAGCACCTCCGGGCCGGGCGTGAGTTCGTCGCGGCGAACATAGTCGACCGCATCGCGCCCGATCATCATCCGGGCGAGTTGCTGGGAGGACGTCTCCGCGGCCGAAACGGTACCGATCCGCCGGCCCCCGCGGAGCACCGTCACACGCGTCGCGACCGAGGCGACCTCCGCGAGTTTATGGGTGATGATCACGACGGCGCGGCCTTCCGCGGCAAGGCGGCGCAAGGTGGCGAAGAGATCGCGCGTTTCCTGCGGGGTCAGCACGGAGGTAGGCTCATCCAGAATCAAGACATCCGCCCCGCGGGCCAGCAATTTCAAAATCTCGACACGCTGCTGTTCCCCAGTACTCAACTGCCAGATGCGGGCCGACGGATCCACAGCCATGCCGTAACGCGCGGCCTGCGCGGCAATCTCGGCGGCCGCCCGCCCCGCGTCGATGCGCCAGGTATGTGCGGGTCCACTGAGGAGAATGTTCTCCACGACCGTAAACGACGGCACGAGCATGAATTGCTGGAAGACCATGCCGATCCCCTGACGCAGCGCATCCCGCGGGGAGCGAAACCGGTGGCGCGTACCGCGAAGCCGGATCTCGCCGGCGTCCGGCTGGTAGAACCCGTAGAGGATCTTCATGAGCGTGGACTTGCCGGCGCCATTCTCTCCGAGGAGGGCGTGAATCTCTCCCGCCGCGATCTCGAAGTCCACCCCATCGTTGGCCACAACCCCGGGGAACCGTTTGGTGATTCCCCGCATGTCGACGGTCAGGTGCCCTGGCTCACCGGCCATGGGCAGGGAGACGATGGGAAGAGAATGGCGGCACTACCGGGCGGGTGCCGGAGGAACTGCCGACCTCACCGCGCCGTGTTGCGACGGAGGAGATCGGCCAGCGCCCGCGCCAGAACGCGGTTCAGCGCATCGAGGATGGCTTTCGAGACCGCGTGAGGGAGATCGGCTGCGTGGGCGCCGCCCACATACCGCTGCTGCGGTTCGCTGCTGTTCCGGAGGACCGCGACCACCAACCTGTCGGTCTCGAACGGAACCTCCGTCAACTCCTCGACCGTGTACACGTACTGTTCCCCCAGCGCTTCCGTGATCGCCTGCAGGGTAGCGTCGGCGACCAGGAACGACACGCCCCGGCCGCTGATCTGCCCGGAGGCGCTCCCGGTTCCCTCCTGCGCGCCGATGCTGACCCGCACCGTCGCGGTGCACCGCGTGGGCTCGGCGTGCACCTTGACATCCAGCAAGCGCAGCCGGGCTTCCGCGACACCGGACGTCCGATCGTCCTCGGGCCAGGAGCCGCGGCGGGCCGCACTTTCCGCGGCCTCCTTCGCCGCGGTCGACGCGCGGCTCGCCAGCGTCAGCAGATCCTCCACCGTGGCCGCCACGTGCGCGGGGACCCGGCCTTCGATCCGCCGCCCTCCGGCGAATCCCACGCTGGACGTCACGGAGCGGGTTTCTCCGCCGATCTCCACGCTCAGCATCGCGTTTTCCCGAATCCGCTGCGCGAGCGCGCGCGCTTCCTCCGCGGAACGCGTCGTGGCGATGGCAAACTCATCGCCCCCGTACCGGCACAGCAGATCCGTGGATACGTCCACGAACTTCCCCAAGAGCGCCGCCATGGAGCGCAAGATCTCGTCGCCCACGGCATGCCCGAGCGCTTTGTTGACCGTGCGGAAGTTGTCCATGTCGATAAAGAGAATCGCGACCTCATGGCCGCGGCCGAGGGAGACCCCGGCCCAGGCGCGCAGGGCGGTAGACCACGGGAGGCCGGTCAATGGGTCGGTCTGCTGGCCGATGGCCCGGAGAATCGCCGCGAGCGAGATCTGCCCGACGAGGCGTCCTTCTTCCACCACCGGGAGGAGATCGATGTGCTGGTTGCCGAGGAGCGCGTGGGCCTGAAGGAGCGAATAGTCGGGGCTCGCCGGCGTGATCCCCCCGGTCATGACCTCGGAAACTTTGCGATAGGGCGGCTGGCGGAGTAGTTGGAGCGGCGTCACCAGACCGACGATACGCCCGCCCTCGGCGACGGGGAGTCCCGACAGGTTGTGCTGCCGGATGACTTCGCTCGCGGTGACAACGGTCTCGCTCGCGGCGACGGATGCCGGGTCGGCCGTCATCACATCCCTTACCGTAATGAGCGATTGCTCCGTCATGAGCGACGGTTGATCCACGCTAGTGGATTTCGATTCCATCCGCCCCGTTCCTGTTGGCCCGCGCGCACCACCGCGCTGCGGTCGCGTGGTGCGCATTCCCGGGAGTTTCACCGGAAGCTCGCGAGAGCTTCCCTGGAGCCTGCTGGAAGGGTCGTTCTGCCATCCGGTCGAAGTGCTTGGCGATTTCCACAGGCCCTCTCGGAAGGCGGTGCGTCAATGGCGGTGTCGCAGTATGTCGGTGCGCGCATCAAGCGCATCGAGGACCCCAAGCTCATCCGCGGAGAGGGGGAGTTCATCGACGACCTGGCGCTGGGCGGGATGCTGCACGCGGTGTTCGTCCGCAGCCCGCACGGACACGCGCGCATCACGAAGGTGGACCTGCGGAGGGCCCGGGCGTATCCGGGGGTGGTGGCGGCGCTTGCCGCGGGGGACGTCCGCGAGATCCAGAAGCCGCTGCCGGTGATCCCCGTCGCGGGGGCGCATGTGGCCTCCCACCTGCCGTTTCCGGACAAGGAAGTCCACTACGCGGGCGAGCCCGTGGCGGTCGTCGTCGCCGCCGACCCCTACGTGGCGCAGGATGCTGCGGACCTCGTCGACGTGACCTATGACCCCCTCCCGGCCGTCGTCGACCTGGAAAGGGCCGCCCGCGGCCGCCCGTTCGCGCACGACGAGCTGGGGACCAACATCGCCTTTACCAGCACCCTCGAGAAGGGGGACCTCGACGCGGCATTTCGGGATGCCCCGGTCGTGATCCGGCAGCGGCTGGGGAACCAGAGGCTCGCGCCGGTGTCCATGGAAACCCGCGGGACGGTCGCCACGTACGACGGGAGCCTGGGGCAGGGGATTCTCACGGTCTGGACGTCCACGCAGGAGGCCCACGCGATTCGGGACGGGCTGAGCGAGGTCCTGGGACTGGACGCCCGCCGGATCAGAGTGGTCACCCCGGATGTCGGCGGCGGGTTCGGGGCCAAGCTCAACGTGTATCCGGAGGACGTGCTCGTGGCCCACCTGGCCCAACGGCTGCGCCGGCCGGTCAAGTGGATCGAGACCCGGCGGGAGAACCTCCTGACCACGACCCACGGCCGTAGCCAGGTCGCCGAAGTCGAGGCCGCGGCCGACCGCGATGGCCGCATCCGCGGGATGCGCAGCCGCGTGCTGGCTGATTTCGGCGCGTCGCTCATCTACACGACGGCGATCGTGCCCACGCTGACCCCGCTCATGATCCAGGGCCCGTACGAGATCCCCGCGATCCGATGCGAGCTGGTGTGTCTCTACACCAACACCTGCCCGACCGGCGCGTACCGGGGCGCCGGCCGGCCCGAGGCCACCTATTACCTGGAACGGGTGATGGACCTGATCGCCGACGCGACCGGTGTGGATCCGGCCGAGGTCCGGCGCCGCAACTTCATTGCGCCGTCCCGCTTTCCCTACAAGGCGGCCAGCGGGGCCCGGTACGACAGCGGCGAGTACGCGAAGCCGCTCGACGAGGTGCTGCGGCTGGCGGACTATCCGCGACTCCGGCGTGACCAGGAGACCGCCCGCCGCGCGGGACGGATCATGGGGGTTGGCCTCAGCAGTTACGTCGAGATCTGCGCGTTCGCGGGCTGGGAGCTCGGCACCGTCCGCGTCAACAAAGATGCGACCGCCACGGTGATCACCGGGACCTCACCGCACGGGCAGGGCGACGCGACCGGATTCGCCCAGATCGTCGCAGACGCGTTGACGATCCCGCTGGAGCGGATCTCCGTCGTCTATGGCGATACGGTCCTCGTGCAGCAGGGTGGGGGGACCAGCGGGAGCCGCAGCATGGCCCTCGGCGGATCGGCGGTGTACCGCGCGGCGCAGGAGGTGCGAGAGCAGATCCTCGGGATCGCCGCGAACCTGCTCGAAGCGGCAAAGACGGACCTCGTCCTCGAGAACGCGCGCGTCATGGTGCGGGGGGCGCCCGCCCGCGCAGTCGCACTCGTCCAGGTGGCGGAGGCGGCTTACAAGGGCGCGCATCTGCCGGAGGGGCAGGAGCCCGGGCTCGAAGCCACCAGCCGCTTCCAGTCTAAGAGCGCCACGTTCCCGTTCGGCAGCCACCTCTGTGTGGTCGAGATCGACCCTGAGACCGCCGTGCCTCGCATCGTCCGGTATCTGTGCGTCGACGACTGTGGGCGCGTGATCAATCCCCTGCTCGTGGACGGCCAGATCCACGGCGGGATCGTCCAGGGCGCGAGCCAGGCCCTCCTCGAAGGGGTCGTCTACGACGACGCCGGGCAGCTCCTGACCAGCACCCTCGCCGAGTACGGGATTCCCACATCCCACTTCATTCCGCGGATGGAGCGGGGAACGTCGGTCACGCCGACCCCCACCAATCCGCTGGGCGCGAAGGGGATCGGCGAAGCGGCCACGATCGGCTCGACGCCGGCGGTCGTGAACGCGGTCGTCGATGCGCTCAGCCACCTGGGGGTTCGGCATCTCGACATGCCCCTCACCCCGCAGCGGATCTCCGCGGCCCTACGGGAGGCGCGACCCCGCTCCGGCCGCCCCGGGTGACGAACACCCGCGCCGAGCATTCAGCCTTCGCGGATCACGAGCTCACAGGCGCCTCGCCGCACGCGGGTGCAGGAACGGCGGCGTGATGACCCGCGTCGCGTACGGGTGGATCGTCGTGGCGACGCTGTGCGTGACCGAGACGGTCTCGTGGGGCATCGTCTACTACGGGTTCCCGGTGTTCCTCCAGGCGATGGAACGAGACCTCGGCGCGTCACGGATCGCCACGACCGGCGCCTTGTCCGTGGCACTCGCCGTGGCCGCGTTCGCGGCCGTGCCGGTCGGCCGGTGGATCGACCACTATGGAGCCCGCGTCCTCATGACGGTGGGCTCGTGTCTTGCGGCCGCGCTGCTCATCGCCTGGTCGCGCGTGCATTCGGTCAGCTCCCTCTACGCGGTGTGGGCGGCGATGGGAATCGCGATGGCGATGATCTTGTACGAGCCCGCGTTCGCCGCGGTCGTGCAGTGGTTTCCCCGGCACCGGGATCGCGCGCTGCTCACGGTTACGCTCGCCGCGGGCTTTGCCAGCACGATCTTCATGCCGACCGAGGCGTGGCTGCTCGCCTGGCTTGGCTGGCGCACGGCGATTACCGTGCTCGCGGTAGGCCTTGCGGCCATCACGATCCCCGCGCACGCGCTCCTGCTGCGGGCCCCACACGCTCCCCCGAACGCGCGAGACGTCATTTCACGGGCGTCCCAGGACGCGACGCTTGGGGGAGCGCTGCGGCACGGCGTATTCTGGATCCTGGCGGGGGCCTTCGCGCTCGGAAATTTCACCGCCACGTTCGTGAGCGTGCACATGATTCCTTATCTTGGCCAGCACGGTTATCCCACCACATTCTCGGCGGCGGTGGTCGGATGGATCGGGGGGATGCAAGTACCCGGGCGCCTGTTGTTCGTGCCTATTGCCGCGTGGCTCGGTGCCGCGTGGATCACCGGGTCGCTGTTCTTCGCGGAGGCCGCGGCGATGGCGCTCTTGGCGGCGGGAGCCCTGGGGCCCGGTCTCGTCCCCGTGATCCTACTCTACGGTACGTCCGCGGGCATGCTGACGCTGGCGCGGGCGACCGTGATCGCCGACGTCTGGGGGCGGCGTCACTACGGCAGCATCGCGGGGGCGATGGCCATCCCGACGAACCTGGCGCGCGCACTCGGACCTGTCGGGGCCGCGCTCCTCTATGTGTGGCTCGGCGGTTACGCGCGGCTGTTCTGGGGGCTCGCCGCCTCGCTCGCGGCCGCCGGCCTTACGGTCCTCGTCACCGAGCACCGATTCGCGGCCCGCACGACAGCCGCCGGCGGCCCGGTCGCTTCGCTTCCCGACGGCTCGTGATGCGCACCCGGGTGGCCGTCCTCGACGACGCCGCAGCGATCGCCCGGATCTACAACCAGGGCATTGAAGAGCGGATCGCAACATTCGAGACGCGCCCGCGCACGCCCGAAGATGTCCGCGCATGGTTCGACGGTGTC
>Ga0187846_10001620_pt1 | contig 12652 bp, 7 predicted proteins | sample TC_taG_FD_161473 | JGI IMG/M metagenome (GOLD analysis project Ga0187846, IMG submission 161473) | Biofilm microbial communities from the roof of an iron ore cave, State of Minas Gerais, Brazil - TC_06 Biofilm (v2) | ecosystem: Environmental > Terrestrial > Deep subsurface > Cave > Wall biofilm ...
TTCGGCCTCGAAGATCGGCGTATCGCCCTTCAGATGTCGTATCAGCGCGTGGCGCGCAGCAGGGGCGTCTGCGCTGTGCACCAAGGCAGCGAGGTCCGCGGATCTGGAGCCCAGATCGCCCGCCGTGTAGCCGAGCAGTTTGGTCCACCCGGAGCCGTAGACGATACGATCGCGCGCGACATCCCAGTCGGTCATCGCCAGGTCGGCACCGACCAGCGTCAGAGCCAAGCGCTCCTCCGCCTCCCGTCGACGAGCCACCCCTGAGCCGAGCAGCAGCAGCATCGCCCCAAGCAGGCCCGATCCGAACACCCCGAGCGCCAGAACGGTCCAGCTCTTCCACTGCCGGTGGCGGGCCAGGTACTGCTCTGTGGGCTGCATCTTCAGCCGGTACAGCCGGGTGCCGTAGGTCAGGGTCCGCTCGAACAGGGGACCCGAATTCAGACTGCCCAATGTCCCGTAGATCGGCCCCTGCGAGGCGACATCGAGCAGCACAATCCGGGAAGCCGATCGGTCCGGGGTAATCGTCCGTTCCACGAAATCGCGCACCCGCAGGACGGTCAGGACGACACCGGGCGCATTGCCGCCCTGGCTGATACGCCGCATCAGCAGAACGCCCGATTGCTGTTCCTTCTCCTGCACCAGGCGCACCGGAGGCGAAGCGACGGGAATGCCTTCTCGCAAGGCGGTGTACAAGGTCGCGCGGCGATCGCGTTGTGATGCCAGATCGAATCCGAGCGCCTCGCGATTGGATTCGACCGGCTCGACGTAGGTGACCGGAAAATACTCGGAACGATCCGCCGCCGCTCGCAGATGGCCTGCTCCATCCTGCTCGCCGATCCGAAAATGGGGAAAGTCGGCGCGTTGCTGCGACTCGAATCCAAGCCGGCGCGTGCCTGCGACTCGCGGTGCCCATTCGATGGCCCGCACCATCGGGAAATGCCCCAGGAACGCCTGGACGTAGCGCTTGAATTGCGAACGCGAAACCGGCCTGGTGGCATCGTTCGAAAGGAATGCTTCGATCTGTTCGAGCAGGCGTTCCTGCACGCGGAACTCGGTCTGGAGCAGTTCGGAAAGCGATTGCGACTGAAACCGGAACTCGCTCAGCGAGTCCTCGAATTCCCATTTGGTCGCCTGGACGAAGACGAAAACGACCAGCGCGAACGCAAGCAGCATTGGAACGGCAACCGTCAGAGCCCTGCTCCTCCATGGCGCACGAGGACGACCGGCAATGACCAGTACGATCGGCAGCAGCACGATCACGCCCAGGGTGTCGCCGATCCACCAAGTAAACCAGCTGATCGCGGAGTCGGCCGGACCGAAGACGCCCAGAGCCGTCAAGCCGGTGACCGAGAGACTCGCGCTTACCAGGCAAACCAACGGCGCAAACAGCAGGAATTTCAGTACCTCGCTCGTGCTGTCGAGCAAAGTCGGATACCCGATGAAACGCCTCAGGCACCAGCCGCCGATGGCTGCCTGCAAAACGGACGCCAGCGCGATCGTGCCGGCGGCTGCCACGCCGATCCATTCGAATCTGTGGGCGGCGGAGTACCCTACCCACAGATTGAGCAGAGCCGACCCGGAGAAAATCCACGGCCATGTGCGCTTGCCGCCGATGAAGGAAGCGGCGACTGCGATTCCCGCCGGAGGAAAGATCGCCGATGCGTAACCGGGAGGCAGCGCGAGCAGCAGCGACAGCTTGCCGCTCAGCACGTATGCCGCAGCGAGCCCCAGTCCGACGCCGGCCGCGGGGTGCTTGCGGTACCAGAGAACCGGCTTCGCGGTTCTCGGTCTGTGGGATCCCGATGGAAGGAGATCTTTCATCGCGGCCGCTGCAGCTGCTGCACTCTGTCCCTTTAGTATCAGATCCGAAGTCCTTGTCCGAAAGTACTGCAATACGGGAGAGCGACCATCATGCGCCGCCGCAAGCTGCTGCTCGCTGTCGCCATCGCGCTGGCGGTGGCCGCGTTCTTCGCGTTCGATCTGCAGCGCCTGTTCCGGTGGGACGCTTTCCTTGCGCGGCGGGATGCCCTTGAGGCATGGCGCGCGGCGCACCCACTCGCCGCCGCTGCCGCGTTCTTCGCCGCATATGTGACCGTAGCTGCGCTGTCGCTGCCTGGCGCGCTGCTGATGACACTGATCGGCGGTGCCCTGTTCGGCCTGACGACCGGCACCGTACTGGTGTCGTTCGCCTCGAGCATCGGTGCGTCGCTGGCACTGCTGGCAGCGCGCTTCCTGCTGCGCGACTGGGTGCAGCAGCGCTTTGGCGAGCGGCTGGCGGCAATCGACGATGGGATTCGGCGCGAGGGAGCTTTTTACCTCTTCGCGCTGCGGCTGGTTCCGCTCTTCCCGTTCTTCGTGATCAACCTGGCGATGGGGTTGACCGCGATCCCGCTGCGCACGTTCTACTGGGTCAGCCAGCTCGGCATGCTGCCGGCCACGCTGGTCTACGTATACGCGGGCACCCAGCTCGGCGAGTTCAAAGTCTCGGCCGGCGTGTTTGCGGCCTTTGCGCTGCTGGGAGTATTTCCGTTGCTGGCTCGGCGCGCACTCGATGCAGTCAAAGCGAGCCGGGTGTACGCCGGGTGGAAACGCCCGCGCAAATTCGACTACAACCTGGTCGTGATCGGAGCCGGTTCGGCCGGCCTGGTCAGCGCCTACATCGGCGCAGCCACCCGCGCGCGCGTCGCACTGATCGAGCGCGAAAAAATGGGCGGAGACTGCCTGAACACCGGCTGCGTGCCCAGCAAGGCGTTGATCCGCGCGGCGCGGCTGACGGCGCAGATCGCCCGCGCCGGCGAGTTCGGAATCCGCGCCAGCGCGCAGGTCGATTTCGCTCAGGTCATGGGCCGCGTTGCACGCGTGGTGCAAGCGGTGGAGCCGCACGACTCGGTGCAGCGCTACAGCGCGCTGGGAGTCGAATGCATTCGCGGCAGCGCGCGGCTGGCGTCGCCCTGGGCGGTCGAGGTCGACACCAGTTCTTCCGGTTTGGCGCACCGGACCTTGAGCACGCGCGCAATCGTGATCGCCACCGGAGCGCGCCCATCGGTGCCGCCGATCCCGGGACTGGATCAGGTCGGCTACCTGACGTCCGACACCGTCTGGGGCTTGCGCGAATTGCCGCGCCGGCTGGTCGTGCTCGGCGGTGGTCCGGTCGGCTGCGAATTGGCGCAGGCGTTCGCGCGGCTGGGCTCGCAGGTGACACAGGTCGAGATGCTGCCGCGCCTGCTCGCGCGCGAGGACCCGGAGGTCTCGCAGGCGGTTGCCGACCGCTTTGCGCGCGACGGCATCCGCGTGCTGACGGGTTACACCGCGCGCGAGTTCCTGCTCGAGGCCGGGCGCAGGATCCTGGTGGCGCGAAGCGGCGAGGGCGAAATGCGAATCGAATTCGACCAGGTCCTGGTGGCGGTCGGGCGCTCGCCGCGAACGGAAGGGCTCGGACTGGAAGCGCTTGGGATCGACACCGCGCGCAGCGGCACGATCCGCACCGACGAATTCCTGCGAACGAGGTTTCCAAACATCACCGTCTGTGGCGACGTCGCGGGACCGTTCCAGTTCACCCACACTGCCGCGCTCCAGGCGTGGTATGCGGCGGTCAACGCGCTGTTCGGCCGTTTCCGCGTGTTTCGCACCGACTACCGGGTCATCCCGTGGGCGATCTTCGTCGACCCCGAAGTGGCGCGCGTCGGAATCAGCGAGCAGGAGGCACGCGAGCGCGCAGTCGCGCACCAGGTGACTGTCTATCCACTGGCTGAACTGGACCGCGCGATCGCCGAGGGCGAGACCGAAGGATTCGTGAAAGTGCTCACGAAGCCGGGAACCGACCGCATCCTGGGCGTGACGATCGTCGCCGCGCACGCGGGCGAACTGCTGGCCGAATTCGTGCTGGCGATGAAGCAGAACATCGGCTTGAACAGCGTGCTGGGAACGATCCACGCCTATCCGACGATGGCCGAAGCGAACCGGAACGCTGCCGGCCAGTGGCGCAGGTCCCAGGTAACGCGCGGACAGTGGGAGTTCCTGCAGGCCGTGCAAGACTGGATGCGCGGCGAGCGCGGGTTGGGTTCGGTAGTAGGGGCGCTGGGTGCCGTGGTGCGGGACAAGCGCAGAGCGTACGAGACGGGTTCTGGCTGAAGGATCGGATGGGCTGCGTAGGATTAACCTGACCGCGCCAAGTTAAGTCTCAACTCTCAAGGTAGGATTCGACGGATCCCCCTTTGCTCGATATGGCAAGCGAATCACATCCTGCTACGGCCGCGAGAGACGACGAGCTGTCGGCAATCGAGCAGCGCATTGCGCAGTTGCACGCTGAGCGTGCAAACGAAACCGAGGGCACGGAGCGGGTAAGTTTGCTGATCGATGAGATCGCGAAATTGCCGGCCCAACCGGATACCGCCAGACAAATAGAGGCTCTGCGCGCAATTTCGCGCCACCTGTCCGTGCGCGGAAGGGATGCCGCAAACAAAGTACGCGCGGTCGACGTCGCGGTTGCGAAGGCACGAGCGGGCGGGGACCGGGCTTTGCTGGGGCTTGCACTGAATTTGCAAGGAGCGGCACTGGCTTACACCGGACAGTATTCGCAGGCGTCCGAAGCGCTCGCCGAAGCGCTCGCGTTGACAATCGAAGCCGGTCCGGAGCATGTATTCGAGTTGGCGCTCGGCAATATCGCGACGCTATTCTCGGATGGCCTCGAGTTTCACAAGGCGATTGCCCTGCACGAGGTGGTGCTGGAGAGACCGCCTCCCACGCACAGCGACGGGTGGGCCGCTCGTGTGAACGCGCTGGCAAATCTCGCCGACGCGAGAACCCGGCTTGCCTTTCAGGAAGAATCCGCTCAGAGCAGGGAGACTTTGCTGAATCGCGCGCTGGCCGACGCAATCGGCAGCATACGGATTCTCGAGGAACAGGACGTGCCTCGGCACCTTCGGCTGCAGAAATGGAGGCTGGAAAACAACCACGCCCGTGTTCTGTTCGCGATGGGGCGAACGGGGGAGGCAATCGAGCAGGCGCGCATTGCGGTTGAAACGGCTCGATCGGTCGGGTCGCAGGAAGGCTGGGCCAGCGGAACCGTGCTGCTGGGCGCGTGCGAGATGTCGCTCGGCAAGGTTCAGTCCGGCAAGGCGAGGCTGGAAGCGGCCCTGGAGCAGGTTCGTGGCGACGGTTGCGACATCATCAGTACGGGCGGGCTAAACGACATCTATGAAACCGCTGCGGTGGCCTTCGACGACATCGGTGAACCGGACAAGGCGCGGCAACTGCTGGAAGAACTGAGCCGCGTGGGTGGCCGGCGTCGGTTGACCGAGATCCTCAAGGGACAGGAGCTGCACATAGGCCGGCTGGGCGTTTCGGTGGCGTCTGGAACCGAGGTGGGCATGTCGGGCGGACTGACCGCCAGCTTGATGCGTCGGGCCGAACAGCGCGCAAAGGCTGCTGCGCGGGCAACTGCCGGAGACGACCCGGAGGCTTTCCGACGCTGGCTGGAGGTAAGCGTGGAACCTCTGCAGCGCGAGGCGATCATCGCGGAGTCGGTGGACGACCCATCGGGAGAGCACTGTTTCCGAGTCGGAAGATTGGCCTCGATGCTGGCGGGAGCCGTTGGGCTGGACGCCCGGGCGTGTACCGCCATCGAAGTGGCAGCGCGCCTGCGCGATATCGGCAAGACGACGCTGCCGGGGTCGGTCCTGTTCCGCCGAGGACCGTGGCGCGACTCGGAGCTGCAGGTGGCGCGCTTGCACGCGTCGGCTGGAGCCGAGATCCTGCATCGGTGCAAGCTGCCGGGACTGCTGGTGGCGGAGCAGGTCGCGCGCCATCATCATGAGCGCTGGGACGGTGAGGGGTATCCGGATCGCCTGGCAGGACGGGCCATTCCGCTGGTTGCGCGCATCGTCGCGATCGCGGATTCGTTCGATGCGATGACGCACCGGCGCAGCTATCGGGAGGCGATGTCGGTAGACGCGGCCCTGGCGCAGATCGAGAGGTTGGGTGAGGCGCAGTTCGATCCGCAGTTGTGTCGACATTTCGTGCCGATGGTGCAGCAGTTGCAGCAAAAGCACCCTGACCTGGATGCTTTCCTGGGCGAGCGTGCGAAGGACGAGGCTTTCGCGCAGGCGCGGCGGTCGCTCGCGCAGAGTCTGAGCATCTTGAGCGAGAAGAGGGGCGCCGCAAGGCAAGTCGTCCACTGAAGCACTTCCGCGGGCGAAGCGACCGAAATGAAGCTCGCGATCATCATGCCGGTGGTAGACGAGGCCGGGCAGATCGCCGATTGCCTGTCCGCGCTCGCCGAGCTGCGCGGCCGCGGTGCGAGCGTCATCGTGGCCGACGGCGGCAGCAGCGACGGTACGGTCCAGCTGGCGGCGCCCCTGTGCGAACGGGTCGTCACGGCGCCGCGCGGGCGGGCGCTGCAGATGAACGCAGGGGCTCGCTGCGAGGAGGCCCGCGGCGCCGACGTGCTGCTGTTCCTGCACGCCGATGCGCGCCTTCCCGCCGACGCCGACCGCCTGATCTTCCGCGCGCTGTCCAACCGGCACGCCTGCTGGGGCCGCTTCGACGTCGAGCTGCGGGGGCGTTCGCCCGGCCTGCGGCTGGTCGGCTGGATGATGAACCTGCGGTCTCGCGCTACCGGGATCTGCACCGGGGACCAGGCGCTGTTCATCGAGCAGGGTGCGTTCCTGGCGCTGGAAGGATTCGCGCCGATCGCGCTGATGGAGGACATCGAATTTTGCCGGCGCGCGCGCCGCCTGTCGGCGCCGATCGCGTTGCGTCCGCCGGTGATCGTCTCGGGGCGGCGCTGGGACCAGCAGGGGCTTGCCCGAACCGTGCTGCGGATGTGGTGCCTCAGACTGGCGTACTTCCTGGGCGCCGATCCACAGCAGCTGGCACGGCGCTATCGAGATGCGCGCTAGCGCCTGGACCCTGCTGGTGTTCGCACGAGCTCCCGTCGCGGGACAAGTCAAGACGCGCCTGATCGCGCAGCTTGGCGCGCAGGGCGCTGCGGAGCTTCATCGTCAATTGGTCACGCGCGCGCTGCAGCGCGCCTGCGCCACCCGTGGCGCGCGGGTGCAGCTATGGGTAGCCGGAGATCCTCTCGACCCCTTCGTGCAGGACTGCGCGCGGCGTTTTGGAGTAGCGGTGTTCGAACAGCACGGCACCGATCTGGGTCAGCGGATGGCCGGTGCGTTCGAATCGGCCGGCGGCGGCGTTCTGATCGGCACCGACTGCCCGGCGCAGACGCCGGGCGACCTGGAGCAGGCGGCCGACGCGCTTCAATCGCACGGCGCCGTACTGCAACCGGCCGAGGACGGCGGCTACGTTCTGGTGGGGTTGCAGCGGCCGCAGCCGCGACTTTTCGAGCAGATAAGCTGGGGCAGCGCGAGCGTCACGCAACAGACGCTCGCGCGAGCCGCATCGTTGCGCCTCACCGTGCACTTGTTGCGCACGCTGCCCGATCTGGACAGCGCCGAGGACCTGAAGCGGGCGCGCGAAAGCGGCTGGATCGACTGAGGCTGCGTCCGTCGCAGCCCGTCAGTCGCAACCCTTTATGCACTTTCCGGCACCGTTGAACTCCATCGTCTTACCGCTCAGCGGCACGTACACGGGCACTTTGGCCGCCTTGATGAAGGTCGCGGTCCGGGTATTGGCAAGCACCTTGCCATCCTTTGTCGCAGCTTCATTCGCGTGCGAGCAGATCGCCGATGCCGGCTGCACGACGTCGTTGATTACCCAGGCGGCCTCCGTCGGACCGGTCGTGAACACATCGCCGATATTGATCACCGCGAGGTTCGCCTTGTAGTAGTCGTGGACGACGAGTTTCTGCTCGGAGGTGATGCCAGTGTCGCCGGAAAGCCAGGCGACCAGCCCATTGGAGAACTTCAATACATACCCGGTGGGCGGGCCCAGCGAAATCGTCAAGCCGTTGTCCGACAACTGTTTCGCCAGATCACCCTCCAGGAATGCATCCGAAAGACCATTGCTGTGCAGCGCAGGCACCGTCGCAATGGTGACGCCGCCGACCTTGCGCGAGGCGCCGAAACGGACCAGCACCGATTGCGAAGCCTGTCCACCGGCGCCGGCAATCTTCTTCGCGAAGAAAGACGCCATCTCGGAGCCGACCAGGAGCTGGGCCTTTTTGCCGACGACGATATTGACCGTGTTCGATGTCGGCGTCACCTTGACCGAGAAATCCGGTTTGGCGCACTCCCCGGCATTGGCGGCAGGCTGGATCGCGTCGCCCAGGTGATCGCCGTGCACGTGGGTCAGCAGCACGGCGTCGATTTTCCCCAAGCGAGGATCTTCCGGTCCGCGCACGGTGCGGCCGGCATCGTAGAGAATCCTCGTGCCATCGGGGTCCTCGAATATCAAGGCCCGGTCCAGGGCGCAAAACTCGCCATCGTGGCTGCCCAGCGGCGTGACCTTGACGGATTGCGACCAGGCCGGTTGCGCGCCTGCAACCGCAAAAGCCCCCGCGACAATCAGAACAGCCAGCGCTCGTTGTTCGATCATCGATCCTCCCTTTGGTCAGTCTCGCGCGAAGGCCTTTATACCCCGTCCAGCTAGAATCGCGACCGATGAACCGACGCGACACGGCGCGGCCGCCTGCGGCTGCCAACTTCATTCGCAACATCGTCGACGCGGACCTGACATCCGGAAGGTTCGCGCGGCGGCACTGGAACGGGCGTCCCGGTGACGGCACGTTCCAGCGCCAGGGCGGACTGGACGCGGCGCGCATCCGCACGCGCTTTCCTCCCGAGCCGAACGGGTACCTGCACGTCGGGCATACCAAGTCGATCTGCCTGAACTTCGGGCTGGCGCGCGACTACCACGGGCGCTGCCACATGCGTTTCGACGACACCAATCCGGAGAAGGAGGAGCAGGAATACGTCGATTCGATCCTGCAGGCGGTGCGCTGGGTGGGATTCGATTGGACCGAAGGCGCGCACAGCAACCTGTACTACGCGTCCGACTATTTCGACAAGCTGTACGAGTATGCCGAGTACCTGATCCGGAGCGGACACGCGTATGTGGACGAGCAGAGCGCCGAGCAGATGCGGGCCACGCGCGGCACGCTGACCGAGGCGGGCCGCAACTCCCTTTTCCGCGAGCGCTCGGCCGACGAGAGCCTGGCGCGCTTCCGCGAGATGCGCGACGGCAAGCACGGCGAAGGATCGATGGTGCTGCGAGCGCGCATCGACATGGCCTCGCCGAACATCAACATGCGCGACCCGACGCTGTACCGGATCCGCTTTGCACACCACCACCGGACCGGCGACCGCTGGTGCATCTACCCGATGTACGACTACACGCACTCGATCTCCGACGCGCTCGAGTGCATCACCCACAGCATCTGCACGCTGGAGTTCGAGGATCACCGCCCGCTGTACGACTGGTGCGTCGAGCGGCTGGTGCCGACGCTGCGCGAGCCGCAGTGGCAGGAGGCGCTGGAGCTGGTGCGGTCGCTGCGCGAGCAGGGGCTCGAGGTGGCGCGCGAATTCGCCCTGCACTGCCACAACTTCCGCCACAAGCTGTACGCGAGCGGCGCCGAGACCAACATGCGTGCGATGTTCGACCGCTGGGAGCACGACCGCGCCGCCGTAATGCGGGATCTGGAGAACTTCTACAAACTGCTGCTCGGCAGATCCGAGCAGTTCGCTCCGCTGCTGGCGGGCGCGCTGGAGGAAGTGCGGCCGGATCCGTTCGATCTGCCCCACCAGTACGAGTTCTCGCGGCTCAATCTGAACTACGTGGTGATGAGCAAGCGCAAGCTGATCCAACTGGTTGAGGAGCAGCGCGTCGATGGATGGGACGACCCGCGCATGCCGACCATCGTCGGGCTGCGCCGGCGCGGCTACACGCCGAGAAGCCTGCAGCTGCTCTCGGAGCGCGTCGGCGTCAGCAAAGCCGACTCGTGGACCGACTATCCGGTGCTGGAGCAGGCGCTGCGCGACGACCTCGATCCGGTCGCACCGCGCGCCGTAGCCGTGCTCGATCCGCTGCGCCTCGTCATCACCAACTTCCCGGCCGACCGGCGTGAAGCGTGTTCCGCTCCCGTGCACCCGCACCGGCCCGAACTTGGCGTGCGGACCATCGAGCTCGCACGCGAGCTCTGGATTGAACGCGACGATTTTATGGAGCGCCCCGCTCCCGACTACTTCCGCCTGTACCCCGGCAACCAGGTGCGGCTGCGTTATGCGTACGTGATTCGCTGCACCGGCTGCGAAAAGGACGCCTCCGGCCGAATCACCGCAGTGCTGGCCGAATATCTACCCGATACGCGCAGCGGAACCGAGGGGGCCAACCGCGTCAAGGTGAAGGGCGCGATCCACTGGCTGCCGGCGGACGGCTGCACGAGCGCCGAAGTGCGCCTGTACGATCAGCTGTTTACGGATCCGCAGCCGGACAGTGGCGGTCGCGATTTCCGCGAATCGATCAACCCATACAGCCGCCAGGCCGTGACGGCTTTCGTCGAGCCGGTTCTGGCCCGGGCGCAGCCGGAGGACCGATTCCAGTTCGAGCGGCACGGATACTTCGTGGCGGACCTGCGCGACCATGCGCCGGACCGACTGGTCTTCAACCGTATCACCACCCTGCGAGACTCGCGTTCCAAATGACCACTCCCTCTAGCGGCTCGATCGCCGCAACCTCGTCGACTCCGGCAGCCGCCGCCGCAGCGGCTCCCTCGCCGGCTGCCGCCAGGATCGCATCGCTGCGGCAGGCGATGCAGCGCCACGGACTGGCAGCGTGGATCGTTCCCTCCTCCGACCCGCACTTGAGCGAGTACCTGCCCGAACGCTGGCAGGGGCGCCAGTGGCTGTCGGGCTTCACGGGCTCCGTTGGCACGCTCGTGGTCACCGCGCGTTTCGCCGGCGTATGGGTGGATAGCCGCTACTGGCTGCAGGCCGACGCGGAATTGGCCGGAAGCGGAATCACGCCGATGAGGGTCAGCGCCAGTGGCGCAACCGCGTTCATCGACTGGCTCGGCGCCAACTGCGGCCCGGGCGATGCAGTCGGAGCGGATGGACGCACCCTCGGGCTGGCGACGGCGCGCGCGCTGCAGGAGGCGCTGGCCGGATGCGGCGCGACGCTGCGCACCGATCTGGATCTGCTGGACGAGGTGTGGCCGGGCAGGCCCGGCCTTCCCCGCGCGGCGGTCTTCGAATCGCTGCCGCAATTCACGCCGATCGCACGCTCCTCCAAGCTGGCAAAGGTGCGCGAGTCGATGCGCCAGGCGGGCGCCGACTGGCACCTGATCTCGACGCTGGACGACATCGCCTGGCTGCTGAATTTGCGCGGCTCGGACGTGCCGTACAACCCGGTGTTCCTGGCGCACATGTTGATTGGCCCGCAGGGCGCGACCTTGTTCGTGGGCGACGACAAGGTGCCGCCGCCGCTGGTAGCGGCATTGCAGGCCGATGGTGTACGGCTGGCCGGCTACGAGGAACTGGCCGCCCGGCTTGCGCAGGTGCCGTCCGGCAGCTCGATCCTGATCGATCCGCGACGCGTCACGGCCGGCACGCTGCAAGCGCTGCCGGCGTCGGTGCGGCGCGTGGAACGGATCAATCCGACCACGCTCGCCAAGGCCGTGAAAAGCGATGGCGAGATCGCGCTGATCCGCTCGGCGATGGAACAGGACGGCGCGGCTCTGTGCGAGTTCTTCTCATGGCTTGAGCAGGCGCTGGGGCGCCGCGAGGTGGTGTCCGAGCTGACGATCGACCAGCAACTGACGCAGGCGCGAGCACGTCGAGCGGACTATTTCTCCGACAGCTTCTCGACGATCGCCGGCTTCAATGCCAACGGCGCGATGCCGCACTACCGCGCAACTGCCGCATCGCATGCGGTGATCTGCGACGGCCGCGCCGCAGGCGACGGCCTGCTGCTGATCGACTCCGGCGGCCAGTACCACACCGGCACGACCGATATCACGCGGGTGATCGCGGTCGGCAGCACGCATCCGGAGCAGCGCGCCGACTTCACGCGCGTGCTCAAGGGGATGATCGCTCTGTCACGCGCGCGCTTTCCGCAGGGCACACGTTCGCCACTGCTCGACAGCCTGGCGCGCGCACCGATCTGGGCAGCCGGCGCCGAGTACGGTCACGGGACGGGCCACGGCGTTGGCTTCTTCCTGAACGTGCACGAGGGACCGCACGGAATCACGCCGTACCTGCCGCCAGAGCCGCACACCGCGATGGAACCGGGAATGGTCACGTCGAACGAGCCGGGCATCTACCGCCCCGGCCGCTGGGGCGTGCGAATCGAAAACCTGGTGCTGACGGTGCCGGCGCAAAAAACCGAATTCGGCAGCTTCCTGGAGTTCGAAACGCTGACGCTGTGCCCGATCGATGCGCGCTGCATCGAACGCAGCCTGCTCGACCAGACCGAGGTCGACTGGCTGAACGGCTACCACGCGATGGTGCGAGCTCGCCTGGCGCCGCACGTCACGGGTGCGGCGGCGCAGTGGCTGGAGGCGAACACGCGGCCGATATGACGGGCGTCGGGTGGGTTCCTGAGGGATCCCTCCCGGCCAAGAGTTGACTTAGGATTTATCCGTAAATAATATATGATGCTGGTCCGAGCCGCAATCCTGCGTTGGCGACGGAATTGGCATCCAGGTGCAGAAGAAGACTCGGGTTGAGTCGTGGAGCGTGACCGACGAGTTCTGGCG
>Ga0187846_10001621_pt1 | contig 12651 bp, 14 predicted proteins | sample TC_taG_FD_161473 | JGI IMG/M metagenome (GOLD analysis project Ga0187846, IMG submission 161473) | Biofilm microbial communities from the roof of an iron ore cave, State of Minas Gerais, Brazil - TC_06 Biofilm (v2) | ecosystem: Environmental > Terrestrial > Deep subsurface > Cave > Wall biofilm...
TGACTCGCGGGCTGCCGGCCAGATCGGTAGCCCAAGGCAGGCAGTGTACATCCTCCCCGAGGGGCAAACCATCCGGCAGGGACAGGCCCATGCCCAAGAAGGGGGTTTTGCAACAGGCTTTAGCTAGATAGGCTCAAGCTTGCGCCACTGTGATGAAAACTTTCTCCACTTGGCTGCCGACTTTGCTACTGAGACGTCGGACCAGAAGCTATTGAGCCCCAAGACCGGCGGTTGTGCTAGGCCGGGCCGCGACGGGTTCGGTGGTCCTGTCAAGAGGCTAGCCTAGCAGACTGAGGATATCAAAGGTAAGAAGATGCCGAGCGGTTGCCGAACCTACCCCGATGCTCAACTGAAGGGGCTTGTGCCCTTCAGCTAACGGGCAGCCACTCGGATGTTTCCGGAAAGCCGACTTTCATTCCCGATCCCGAAACGTTGCGAAAGGTGCTTCAGCAGCAACGAGGACACGGCGTCGAAGTTCCTGACGAGAATCTGCCTTCTCGCGAGGCTTGGTTATAGTTAAAGAAACCGCCTTGACCGCTACGATCGAACGGTTCGCTTTGCCATTCGATAACGAGCGCTTTTGCTCGCGTGACCTAGAAGCTGCTATTAGGCCCTTATCGGCGCGACTCGCAGACGGTCTTCGAAAGTCCGATCGAAACGCCCTAACAATCGCTAGATTCCCACAACAGTTCTGGGATAGACCGCACTCGGTCGAACCTCAGCGAGCAGATCCATCAGCGACGAGATTGGCCTGGCATCCCATCTGTTGCACGGCTTCGATGAGCTTGCTCCGAAGATCTCCACCGGCGAAAGCTTCGCTCAACCAGTGGAACTTCTGCACCACCCGATCCCACGACATCGGCTGGTCCAACCCTCCCTCGTAGCCGATATGCTCCTTTACCAGGGTGCGCTGGTCCTTGGTGCGAACGGTGATGCGGTATCGTTGGCGCTTCGTGGTCATGCTGATGAGGTTGTAGTCGGGGCCTCGCCTTCTTCTTCCTCCCAGTGACGTAAATCACAAATTTGCCGTTCGCAAGGTTACGGTTTAAACTCTTTCTCATCATTGATCACCGTACTTTAGCGGAGGTCTGCAAAGGAAGGGGAAACTTATGAAAGATTTCCAGAACAAGGTGGCTGTGATTACGGGCGGGGCGAGCGGCATAGGACGCGCACTCGCCGAGCGTTCTGCGAAGGCTGGTATGAAGGTGGTTATCGCCGACATTGAGGAAGGGGCGCTAGCCCAAGCTGACAACGAGATGCGGACGGCTGGAGCTTCGGTCCTCGCGGTGAGGACCGATGTTTCGAAAGCCGACGAGGTGCAAGTGCTAGCCCGCAAAACGCTCGATTCCTTTGGGGCGGTGCACTTGTTGTGCAACAACGCGGGCGTGGCTGTCGCACCGAAGGCGACATGGGAGACTACTCTGGAGGATTGGCAGTGGTGCTTGGGAGTGAACCTTTGGGGTGTGATTCATGGCATCCGAACGTTCGTTCCCATTATGCTCAAACAAAGCGCGGAGGGTCACGTAGTCAACACCGCCTCTTTGGCTGGCCTGCTCTCGCGACCGTATGCGGCCATTTATCAGGCGACCAAGCATGCTGTAGTGACGATCACGGAGTCATTGCACCACGAGCTTTCGCTACTGGATTGCAAAATAAAGGTGTCGGTGCTTTTGCCCGGCTTCATCCGAACAAACATTATGGAGTCTTACAGGAACCGCGCCGCCGAATTTGGCACACAATCGGCCGAGGAAGCTACGACTCTCCCTTCAATGCTGGGGGCGTACCGGCAAGCTGCCGAGGCGGGATTCCCGCCGCAGTTCGTCGCCGAGCAGGTTTTCCATGCGATCTGGCACGAGAAACTGTACATCCACACAACGACCGAGTTTCACGAGCTGGTGCGCCAGAGGGTAGAGGAAATAGTGGCGCAAAAGAATCCTGTCATCCCTCGGGAGCACTTGCGTGCGCGCGGGATCCCGACTGCCCCGGCTTAGACGAAGGGCAAGGCCGCTGTCTAGCAAGATTACTCTTTGCGAGGGCTGCTCTTAGGAGCTCTGCCTAATAACCAGGACAATGCTAGTTTTGGACCAACCGTACCCCGCGGCAAGCTTGTGCATTCGTGGCAGGGTCATTGCTTAAGAAATGGCGAACAGCACGATGCCGCTTGTGGCGAAGCAGGGGCTTACAGTCCAGAGGTCGAGTCGATGATCGCCTCTCATCCGGCTGTACTAGAGACAGCCGTTATCGGAGTACCTGATCAAAAGTCGGGTCAGACGATACGCGCGATTGTGGTGCGACGCCACGGCACTTCTCTCGATGAGGCCGAGTTGATTGACTGGTGCCACCGGCGGATGACGCATTTCAAGTGTCCCACGTCAGTGGTTTTCATCGAGACGCTACCCAAGAGCGCAACGGGGAAGGTGCAAAAGAACGTGCCTCGCGAGCGCTTTGGCTATGCGTCAGCCCCTTGATCGCCTGAACGCCGTTGCCCTCACAAAGCTTCAAGGCGTAGCATTAGCCCACTTTTTGAGCTGATCCTGACTGCGTACGTACGATTTTAGGCCGCTCCAGAGAATCAGAGCGGAAATAGCGTTGGAAACGATTCCCACCACCAAAAGCGACGATCCTACCATCGCGTCGTTGCGGAATACATGATCCGTCATCAGGGCCACCACCGTTGGACCGGCGCCGAGCCTGATCAGATTGATCGTGAACAAATAGACTGCGCTGATTTGACCGCGCATCTGACTCGGCGTAACTTGCATTAGTGCTGCTGGAGCTGTGCCGAGGGGAATCGCTATCAGAAAGATTACCGGAGCATACAAGAATATGGCTAAATGTGAATTGGAAACGAGCAGGTAAGCGGCGCCTGCGGGTGTGGCTGCGACCATCGCCATCATTGCTACACGAAGATAGGCATCCATATGCCCCTGCGCCGCGAGCCGATCGGCGAGCCATCCACCGAAGAACAAGCCTAGCGGGCCCGCGAGCGCTGTAACAATTCCAATTCCCTGCCCAGCTTGTGAAACGCTCCAGTGGTGATGTCGGATGAAGAAGGTTGGGTTCCAAGCGAGGTAGCCATAGCCGGCTAGAGCCGAGAATGCTATGCCCAGATGGTGGCAGAGGTACGTCTTGCGGTGAGTCTTTGCGTAGCCGAAAACCTCTCTCAAAGGAACACCCTTGACCTGAATGCGGCCTCCGCGGCGAATCGGTTCCGCAAACGTGTACATGAGCAGGGCGAGCGGGAGGCCGGGAAGTCCCACGGCAAAAAACACGATCTGCCAAGAGCGGACACCGCCGAGGAGCGGCAGCGTCCAGCCCGCACGGCTGTTGGCCCATCCGGCCACGAGTCCTCCCAACACGAATGCCAAGCCAATGCCGATATAGATTCCCATACTGTAGATACTCATCGCCATGGCACGCCTGTTGGGAGCGAAATAATCCGTGAGAAGCGAGTAAGCCGACGGAGATAATGATGCCTCGCCAATTCCAACCCCCCATACGAAGAAACAGCATTTGGCCGAAGTTCTTCGCCAACCCGCACGCGGCGCAGAACAGGCTCCACGCTGAGATGCCAACCGCGATCAATTGCCGACGGCTGTATATGTCAGCTACACGCCCGATGGGAAGACCCAAGAACGTGTAGAAGACGGCAAAGCTGAACCCGATCAGTAGACTGACCTGCGTGTCCGTGATGTGAAGGTCGCGGCGTATAGGGCCGACGAGCAGACTTAATATCGCGCGGTCAAGAAAGGAGAATACGTACACCAGAGTCAGCAAACCGAGCACATACCACGCAAGTGCCGGCTTTGGATAGGGTGCTTCTTCCGATGCGTGAGGAGCGAGCTTTCCGCTGGGCTTCGGGCTCATACATGTGCACTACCGTTAGCAGATCAGGTTGCCGAGAAGAATAGCACAACTGATTCGTTGGAGTGGAAGGTTTGCCTGAACCTCGTATCCGAGGGCGGAAGTGGTTGTGGAATGAGGATCATGTTCATCAATGGAAGGAAGGTTCTCTAACATGCCGAAGTGAGTGCCGACAGTCGGGCTTCAATTCGGAATTGACCTCTCGCTCGCGCCAGCGATGGCGGCGCTGGTTGCGTGCCCGGCCCGGAGGGAATGGCCGGCAAACTTCGCGGCATCCAGCCCGGCCCGCTCAGCGAGCTTCTTCACCACGCGCGCTGCGTCGATGCCACCCAGGCGGCCGGGCTGAATATGCCGGGCCATCAAGCTGCGTTCCGGAGCTTTATGGTATTCAATCCTCAAAACCGACGCGCAGTAATCGCCGCCTTCAATACGGATTACGAGGGAGATTCGACACCGGCCGCCCAGGAGGCGTTCAGGAAGTCCAACCAGGGATTTGATTCCTTGATCGAACAGGCGCTTGAAGTGATTCGGTAGCAATAGCTCAGCGTGTTGAGACGTGGTGATGGCCAGCCCAGTCTTAACGCGCTTCTCGCGCGACTGAAATCCGATGACGGCCTTTCGATCAGGAACTGAGGTCCAGCAATCGTGCCGCATTTTCGTGGTAAACCTTACGCAGAATCGGCTCCGCGAGACCCAGGCCGTAAATCCTCCAACGTCCCTGGGGCGGAACCGGCGATGGGGCGTAGTCAAAGTACTCGTCCGTGGTCTCGAGAAAGCGGTAGTAGATTTCATACAACTTTTCGGTGAACGTTTGTTGCGGAGTCTCGACCGCGCCCGGCGTGGCGTCCGTGCCGAACATGATGCGGTCCTGGTATTTTTCAAAAAAAGCCCGAGAGGCGCGCGGCTGGCGTCCGAGTTCGCCGATGCGGGCCGCCAGTTCAACGTGCATGTTGGGAAGCCGGTCCAGCCACTCGGAGACCAGGGCCAGGTTTTCCGCATCGCCGCCCACGTGCAGCGCGATGAATTGGGTGCGCGGGTGCCGCGCAAAGACCCGGTTACGGGCCTCGAGAAGCTCCAGGTTGCTCGGAAAATCCCTTCCGTAGAACGACCAATCCGGGTGCGCGTTCAGCTCCTCGTAGCGCTCGTTGAAACCATCGACGGGCAGGAAGAAGGCCTCCGGATCCGAGGTGTGGATGGCCACGGGCATTTTCAGGTTGCCGCAGGCGTCCCACATGGCGTCGAATCGGGGATCGTCAACCTTCACCAAGGGCCCGGTGGTCACGTTCTCACGCAGATAGAGTCCAAGCACCTTGAGCACCTTAAGGCCGGCAGCCCCGGCGCGGTGGGCGCGTTCGATCTGGTCGGCCTGAAACCGGCTGTATCCCGGCTGATTGGTACGCTCCCACCAAGGCTCGGTAAACACCACGAATCGGCCAGGGTGCGCGGCCTGATACTTTTGGACGGTGGACTCGAGGCCCGCGCCTACTCCGCCGGTGAGATCGATCATGGTTCGAATATTCTTGCGGTCCATGAGGCGGAGCGCGTTCTCCGGCTCAGTCAGGAAACGCACCTGCTCGCCGAGCGGGACTCCATTCTTATGCTCAGCGGCAAATGAAAGGTGCGTGTGCACGTCGATCACGGGAAAGCGCGAGCGCGGTACCGGCTGCTCGCTCGAGTGGAGCATGCTCTTTGGTTGATAGTCCTTGAGCGCCAGCGGGCAACCCTCAGCAGGCGGCGGCACTGCGGCTGCGCCGGCGCGAGTCGATCGTAATGCGCTGGCCAGCATCCCTCCGGCGATTCGCTGGAACCACCCACGGCGGTCGATCATCTTCACGCTCCTTGCTCGGGATGAGTTGAGGTCGAAGGACCGCGCAACGCCCGAGGTCTCGCAGGCCGTCCCACTTCTCCGGCGCGAATTCTATCGCGAATACCTGCCGCCATCCAGCAAGTCTCGTCGGTTTCGTCTCGTTGCCGGAGGCGCCCTGTCGACTGGCCATGAGCTAGGGCCGCGCTTAAGCTAAGGCACGAGTCGTCTGTTATAGGGTGAATCGACCGGCTAAGGGAAAGGGTCTCCCAGAGCCGCCGCCTGTATAATGTTTGGCGGCTCCGCGATACTCCACAGCGGGAGGCGTAGGTTGAGGAAGAGTAAGCAAGCGTGGCGTCAATCGGATACGCTGCGTGTAAAGGAAAACCGAAGAACTGGAACCTATATTAATAGGTGACACTGACGGTGTATAAAGGAGGGCACTCTAAGAGTCGCGCCACCCCGACGCGGTCGACCCGCCGACCCGTACCTGGGACGCGACGCCGGCCGGCGGCCGCGCATCGAAGCCGGCATCCCTGCCGAACCGTGTCCCACAGGTCAGCAGGAGAACAACCACGAGGTGAACAAGCATGAGCATCTACGGCGGAAAAGAATTAGGCAGGCAGTTTCGGACCGTACGCCAAACACGATTCAGATCGCCGAGGATATTCCCGAGGAGCAGTACAACCATGTCCCGGCTCCGGAGTGCCGATCCGTAGGCCAAATGTTGACGCACATCGCTGTCGCGCCACAGATGTGGGAGGAAGTTCACGGCAAGCAGCGCGTGATGACCTTGGTTGGCTTCGACTTTCTAGCGCTTGCGGAGCGCGCCAAAAACGAGGAATCAAAACCCAGGACGAAAGCAGAAATCTTGGAGTTGCTACGCAGCCGCGGTGAGTCCTTCGCAGCGTGGCTGGAGACGCTGACACCGGAGATGCTAAGCGAAATGGTTACTGTAGCTGACGGCAGTGGCGCGAAGTCCCGGTTCGAGCAGCTGCTGGGCGTCAAGGAGCATGAGATGCATCATCGCGCGCAGCTCATGCTGATTGAGCGGCAGCTTGGCATCGTTCCCCACCTGACGAGGCAGTTCAACGACCGGATAGCAAAAATGCGTGCCGCCCAAACCGCCTGAAGAATCGTGTTGTATACGATCATTGGTCTCTTCTTTTACGGTCTGAATTCATGCGAGTGCTGCTGCGCTGATTTTCAGATGACACTGGCCGTCGCCCGACCACAAACAGGATCCGGCTGAAGGGTGAGGCAATGACGGCCGGAATTGGCGGCGCGGGCGAGTACACTTCGATTTGCTCGAAACCGTGCTCCTGGAGCTTCTCCTCAACCTCCCTGGGCGTCCACGGATAGCCGCCGCTGCGCACGATCCGCAAGCTGGCGAGCGCCTCCTCGAGTCGACCATGAGGCGGTGGGTTGAATCCGAATACCAACCATCCGCCGGGGACGAGGGCGCGGTAGACGCGCTCCAGGGCGCGATCCGCAATCTCGCCCGCGATGAAGGGCCCGGGAAGCCACGCCACGGTGAATGTTGTCGCCTCCTCAAACTGTTCCACGCGCTGCCAGCGAAGCTCGACTCGTTCGGCAACTCCGCTCTGTGCAAGGTTCTGGCGCGCGAGCGTCAAAGCCGGCTCCCACGGGTCAACCCCGACGACTCGCAGCGCCGGCCAGGAGCGCGCGGCTTCGATGGCGAGCCAGCCGACGCCCGTGCCGACGTCGAGAAACGCGCCGGGCCCCTGTAGCATCTCGCCTAGCTCGGGGCGCTGTGTCGCCATGACGTCAATCCCGCGCACGATAAGGCGCGACACCTGTCCCTGCGATTGCAGGATGACCGGGTCTTTGTAGCTCCACCCCGGGTCACGCGCCGGATCTTCCAGCAGGTCGAGCGCCTGACGAAAGATCGTCTGAATGAGAGCGAGGGTGGTCGCTTGTTGGTGCTCATCAACGTCCTCGACCAATTGCCGATCGACGGCACGCGCGATTTCGTTCAGGAGAGCGCGCACGCGCGGGTTACCTTCGAGCCCGTCCTGCTGCAACCGCAGTTGCGCGCCCAGCGCCGCCAATGCTTCCACTGATGTACTCAAGCGCTGCGCTGCGGCGATCAGGGACTCGAAACTCATGGCGTGCCTCCGTGCGGGTGGGCATCGACACGCATCTTATAACAAAACTGGACGCCATTCGACGCAAATTGTTCCCGAGACCGGCTTCAAGTGCCTGATTTGTCGGCAAACCGATCGAGTGGAAGAAGGGCAGGTGAAATGGGAGGAAGCTGATCGCCCAACCTTACGCTCGGCAAAGACATCTTTCGCGACGGCGACTGCCTACATGGCATTCGGCCAGCCGCAGTAAAACGCGAGATGCGTGATGATCTCAGAAATCTCGCGCGGTTTAACCCGTTATCGAGTGCGAGGTTGAAGTAGTGGGCATCTCTATCGTCTGGTTGCTAGCGACTAGGGCCGCGATGGGTAACAATGCTGCGGTCCCGTGGCCTGAGCCCAGGTCGTTTCCGCAGTTCGGCAATAGGGCCTTGCGCATACCTCTCAAAGGGCTGGGGCCACCATCCTGCTATCGTTTACGGTCTGCATCGGCTTCGATTGCCTCCCGTTTTTTGTTCGGTCACCTTGAGCCCATGATGTGGTGATCAGGAAGAGCGATGCGATCACCACAGCAATAAGCTCAAATCGTGCCCTTTACAGTGTCGAAATGCCTGAGCGCAGTTGGGGCGCTGAGTTCAGTACTTCTGGATTCACAACATTGATCGGCTTGCCTGCACAATAGGCGGTGATCTGGTCAAAGATCTCGGTGAATTGAGTATCGTACTCCTCACGCGTAACGTATCCGATGTGCGGCGTGCAGACGACGTTTTCAAGCGCCAGTAGGGGATGGCCGGTGTCCAGAACCGGCTCTTCCTCATAGACGTCGATGCCGGCCATCCCCGGACGCCCTGCCTGCAAAGCCGCGACCAGCGCACCGGGCTCGATGAGTGGCGCGCGGCTGGTGTTTACAATGAGCGCGGTCGGCTTCATCCGTGCGAGATCACCCGCAGTTACGATCCCCTTCGTTGCTGGAACCAGGCGCATGTGCAGCGAGATGACGTCGCACTGCTCGAAAAACTCCTCTTTGCTGCGCGCCACGGAGTATCCGTCCCTCAATGCCCTCCCGAGCGAGGCTTCGCGCGCCCATACCAGCACCTTCATGCCGAAAGCCCTGCCATAGCCCGCCACCACGCTCGCGATGCGGCCGTATCCGTAAATGCCCAGCGTCTTTTCGCGCAGCGTGGAGCCGATGCCGATCTGCCAATGTCCCGCCTTGAGCGCGGCCATTTGCTGGGGAATCTGGCGCATCGCGGCAAGGATCAGCCCCCAGGTCAACTCGGCAGCCGCATAACAGGGTGTGCCGGGATGCTGGCTCGAGGAGACGATGACGCCATGCCGCGTGCAGGCATCGATGTCGATGTGCGGATAGACGCTGCGCTGGCTAATCAGCTTCAGCTTGTCTAGGCGAGCGAGCAGAGGCGCGAGGATTTTGGTGCGCTCGCGGATCAGCACCAGCACTTCAGTATCTCGCAGCCGCTGGGCCAGCACATCCACATCCTGCACGTGATCGTTCCACACTTCGACCTCGTGCGCCTTCAGCTTCTCGAAGCAGCGTAGCGTGGGTACGGTGTAGTGGTAGTCGTCGAGTATCGAGATCTTCATTTCCTTCACTCCAGCCCAGGGCACAGAGGTTTCAAAACCGTTCCGCTTCCGGACAATCTTACCAGCGACTGGGCCCCTGAAACACGGCGCTTCGCGAGGTCGCGGCCATCAAGACCCCGATATCTGCATAACCCGCCCCAAAAAAGTCTGGGAGTTCCGAGGCATTGCTTCGTGAACGCGCAGCGGCGACAGCTTTCTGAATTTGCGGTTCCAGACCCAAGGAATTGAGCTGATCCACGAGGTAATCGCGCACACGTGCGTTTGCAACTGACCCGGTCGGATGAGCCTCACGTGGGATGAACGGCACGTGCCCAAAAGCCCGCTTTCCCGAGGACTCGCTCGCTGGAGCAGTTGCCGGAACGCTCGCAGGAGGAATCAGAGGACTGAAGGCGAAGGCGGATACAAGTAGAAGGAAGACGAAGGTTAGCCAGGCTTCTGGGATGGAAAATCAAGCGAGACTGTGAATGCATTGACGCTCGCATCTCATTAGACTTTCACTATACGTGGATTTCGGGCTACCGATCCGCTAGCTGTATGTTCAGGGCAACGCGGTCTTCGCTCCCGATGGTACGCGAGATGTGGCCCTTGCCAGTCGAGTCTTCCGCTAGTATGACGCTTCCCGGTTCCAACGGAATCTTGCGGCCTCCGACCAACTCGATTTCTCCTCTTCCCCTCAGGGTGACGATGTACTGGTGACGTTCTGCCACATGCCAGTCTCTAAACCAGCCAGGTGATGTGCGCGCAAACTGAAGACCGGTTACCTTGATGACATCGGACGCTTCAAGGCCGCCTCGCGCAGCGTCTGGTGTCAGTCTTAGGTCCGTAATCTCTTCGGCGTGAGTTTCGCCGTCGGAACCCGTGTAGAGGCGGGTTACGGAAACTGACGTGTGACGCTGAGCCGTCACGGCATGTGTCCCCCAGCCCAGAGCGAAGCAGAATGCCAGTGCTAACGAAAATACCCATCTTGATCGCATGGCGTTCTCCTAAGTGATGAAGCTTTAAGCGCCTATTTCGTAACCGAGGCGGAACTGGCCGGACTTGAGAGTCGCAAGCTGACGTAACCAGGCGTTTACAGTCACTGCTGGGTCAATGAGTGATATGGGGATTTGCAGCAGTTACGCACCATCTGAGGCTGCCAGCGCTCCCAACTGCTTTCCCGGAGCCAGCACGATGAGGGCAACACCAATCGCAACTAGCACAGCAGAGCCGATCAGAAAACAACTGCTTTCCCGTACCGCCTGTGCGGTGCAGAATAAGCACTGCATTCGTAACGTGGCCGCTGCCGTCGCGTTGTGGACTCCCAATTGTCGTGTAGTGCAGCCGCAGTGTTTCCAGCGTTTCCCCAGACTTGAATTTGAAATTCTTTGCGGTGAAGTCGCCCTCTTTGGGCGCAGGATAGTTCGCCGCGCAACAGGAGACAGCCAACACAAGAAGCACGCTCAGCGTTTTCATGGCAATAAGAATAGCAGAAGGAAACTACATTCATCTCGCGATAGCCCGGTAACTATTGCAGCTTCAGCAGGATTCACTTTGTTGAACATGTCCAATTCTCTGCGTGGTTGACATCTCCGCTGCCGCGATATTTCGCGATACTCGGATACGCACAGACCAATTCCGTGCGCTCGATGGCTCCGTCCTTATCCAATCGCGATGCAGCAAAGCTGGATGGAGCACGACCTTGCTCCACCCACTGCTCCAACGCCGTCAACATGTCCCGATCGGGCTCGAGCGGCACTGCAGCAGCCTCTTCAGAATGGAAAAGCACATTCGCACCGGGACCCCCTCCACAATGCGCCATGCCGCGAATCATAAGAAGGCGATAGAAGGGTTTCACTTGTTCGGGTCCCAACCTCGCGGTCACCGAAGCGTAATAATCCGTGGAGACCTGCGACGGCACCATGTCATCCGCCCAGCCGTGATAAACGATGATCTTGCCGCCGCGATCTGCAAAGCGCGCCAGGTCAGGGTTATCAGGGTCGAGGGTGTTGCCAAGTTTCTGTTTTGCCAGAGCAGGGTCGCGGTCGAAATCCATTGTGGAGAGTTCCCACGCAGGATTTTGAAAGACCATGAACCGGTAGAAGCTCTGCCAACTGCCACCAAGCTTTTTCGGGTCTGCCCAGAGTCGCTCCCATCGGGTTTCCCCGCCCGGGGAAAGCCCTGGATAAATCTGCACGCCCGAGGAGGTCCTGGGTCCCTGGTACATTCGGCGCACCGCTCCGATCTCACTGTCCGTGAGGCATGAATTTTCGCTGGGGCTCGAGCACCGTAGGGCAGCAGGATCGAATGAGCATTGACGTGGATCGTCGACCAAGCCGTCCGCACCGGCGCAAGCCTGCATGACTGCTTGTTGTAGCAACTGCAGTTTCTGCGGTGGCAGAGCGCCTGTTGGTATCTGTTGTAGGGCGTGCACATTCCACGCTTGCCCTGCCATTTCGCCTGTCCAGCTGTATACGGGTGCGCCAGCGATGATGCCATCGTAATCTTCCGGAAATCGCTGGGCCTCCATCAGTCCGTGATGGCCGCCTTGCGAGCATCCGACAAAATAGGAGTGCTGTGGCGCACGTCGATAGAAGTCTTGAGTTAGTGCTTTTGCTGCCTGCGTTACTAAGTGTTCCGCCCGGTAGCCGAAGTCAACGACGCGTTCGGGTTGGCCGAGCGCCCAACTCTCATCGGAGCCGCCTTCGGATTGATGGCCATTGTCTGTGGCCACGGTCGCATATCCGCGTGTGAGCGCTCTCATCAACGCCTGGTATTGAATCGTCCCCCGTGAACCCGCACTCCCAACTCCCTCAAACTTGCCGTTCCAGGCGGCTCGCGGCGGCAGCCACAACTCGAATCGAATGTCAGATTCGGGCGTCGGCTTGACCGTCCCGATGACGCGACAAAACGGGACAGCTACGGTTACCTTTTGCCGACCATCGTGCGGGCCAACGGCGACGGATGTTGTGAACGGCGGGTGCACGAACCCGGCGGAGTTCACCGACCAAGGAAGTTTGCCATCTCCGACGAGGGCAGCACATGCTTTCGCATCCGACTCCGTAGCTTTGTCGTTGGATTGCGCCCAAAGGGCTGTGCTGGTCAGCAGAAAGACGGAGGAAAGCAGAATTTTCCCTTTCATATTTTAGAACCTTGCCTTCGTAATTTCGATGTTCGACATACCGCGGTGACGTAAGTTTGTGTGTGTGAAAGGTAGGGGGGTGTAAGTTGGTTTTTGCCTGAGAGCAAGAACCAAATGCCTCGAAAGGAGCTTACAGCCGATGGGAAGAGTAATTCCGA
>Ga0187846_10001622_pt1 | contig 12643 bp, 11 predicted proteins | sample TC_taG_FD_161473 | JGI IMG/M metagenome (GOLD analysis project Ga0187846, IMG submission 161473) | Biofilm microbial communities from the roof of an iron ore cave, State of Minas Gerais, Brazil - TC_06 Biofilm (v2) | ecosystem: Environmental > Terrestrial > Deep subsurface > Cave > Wall biofilm...
GTTCAACGGCCACCTGGATACCGTGCACGTCCCCCACGCGCCGCCGCGCCGCGAAGGCACGCGCATTTACGGGCGCGGAGCGGCCGATATGAAGTGTGGGCTCGTCTCGATCCTTGAGGCGGTCCGGCTGCTGGGTCCCCATCGGAACGCGCTGCGCGGCGAACTCCTGGTGGTGGCGCATGGGCTGCACGAGGCCCCGGTGGGATACGGGGAGGATCTCGAAGCGCTGGTCCGGCGGGGGATCAAAGGGGATGCTGCCATCGTCGCCGAGGGAGCCAGCACCGTCCTCCCGATCATCGGCAAGGGCAACGTTGTCTTCGAGGTGACGATCCGTCGGGAGGGGGAGGCCACCCACGAGCTGCGCACCGACCCCACGACCCCGAACCCGCTGCTGCTCGCCGCCGAGGTGGTGCGCGCGATGGCGGCGCGATCCGCCGAGTTGGCGGCGTCCCCCATGCCGCACGTCGGGCCGGAAACATATTTTGTCGGGATGCTCCACAGCGGAGATTTCTACAACCGGTTCCCCGTCTCGGCGCAGATCACCGGGACGCGGCGGTACGGCGCCCGCACCGGGTTCGCACGCGTCCGGGAGGAACTCGACGCTCTCGTCGGCCGGGCACTCGAGGGGAGCGGCGCGAGCTGGGGGGTCAAGGCGCACCGCGACCGGGATGCCTTTGAGATCGATCCCGCCTCCCCGATCGTTGAGGCCGTGCGCGCCGCCTATCACGACGTCACCGGTCAACCGCTGCCGATCGGCGGGGTGAGCATGGTCGGCGACGTGTCGATCTTCGCGAACGACGGAGGGATCCCCGCCGTCTACCACGGTCCGCAGGGGGCCGGCGCGCACGGGGACGTGGAGTGGATCGACATCGCGGAGCTGGTGCGGGCGGCCCAGGTCTACGTGCACGCGGCGCGCCGCTACCTGCTCAACGGAAAAGAATCGCCGTCGTGATCCCCCGCAGCGGCGTGCGCGGGCGGAATTCGTTGAGCCGATATGACACGCCCCGGGGAAGGACGCCGGTGTGAAGATCACCAAGGTCGAAGCCATCCCACTACGGCTTCCTGATCTGGACGCGACCCGCGCGGACGGCATTCAGGACGATGTGATCGTCCGGGTGTACACCGACTCGGGGATCAGCGGCGTGGGAGAGGCCGACGCGTCCCCCGAGGTGGTCAAAGCGCTCGTCGAGGCCCCGACATCGTGGGCACGGTCGCAGGGCCTCGCCGGGATGCTCGTCGGCGAGAACCCCCTGCACACCGAACGGCTCTGGGACAAGCTGTACCAGGGGACGCGCTGGATGGGCCGCGAGGGCGTGACCATGGCGGCCATCGGCGCCGTCGATCTCGCCCTGTGGGACATCAAAGGCAAGGCACTCGGCCTCCCGGTGCACACGCTGCTGGGCGGTGCCCGTCGAGACGCGCTGCCGGTGTACGCCAGCATGCTCTTTGAAGCGGATCCGGGGGTGATGCGGGAGCGGGCCGGCCGCTACGTCGCGGAAGGATACCGCGCCGTGAAGTTCGGGTGGGGGCCGATGGGACCCGATTTGTCGACGGACGTCGCGCTGGTCCGGACGGCCCGCGAGGCGATCGGCGAGGCGGCCCTGCTGGTGGACGCCGGGGCGGCGTGGACGGCACGGGAAGCGATTCGCCGAATCGAGGCGTTCGAGGAGTACAGGGTGTTCTGGCTCGAGGAAGCCCTCGCAAGCGACGACCTCGCGGGCTGGGCGCGGCTCACCGCGGCCGCCCGCGGCACGCGCATTGCGACGGGGGAACAGGAGACGCTGGCCCAGGCATTCCGCGGCCTGCTTGAGGTCGGCCACGTGGACGTGATCCAGCCGGACCTGGCGCGCGCCGGTGGCTTCACCCAGTGCCGCCGCATCGCCGACCTCGCCGTGGCCAACCACGCCCTGTGCGCTCCGCACGCCTGGAAGTCGGGCATCCTGGTCGCGGCCACGGTGCACTTTGCGGCGACGCTCCCGGAGATCCCCTTCGTGGAGTACTCGATGGCGGAATCGCCACTGCGACGCGAGCTCGTCCGTGCCGATGTCCAAGTCGCCAACGGCCAGGCGCGGATCCCTGAAAGCCCTGGCCTAGGGGTCGAGGTCAACGAAGAAATCGTCGAGCGGTACCGGGTGGACCGGTAGCATGGACGAGGCGTTCCCGCTGGCCGGCCGGCGGGCGCTCGTCACGGGCGGCGGCCGCGGCCTCGGAAGGGGGCTGGCGCTCGCGCTGGCGACGGCGGGGGCGGATGTCGCGGTCGCCGCCCGGACGGGCCGTGAGGTTGATTCGGTATCTACCGAGATCCGCGCCCTCGGGCGGCGTGGCGTCGGCCTGACCGTGGATGTTTCCCGCCCGGACGAGATCGACACGCTTTTTGCGAACGCCGTGGAGGCGCTCGGAGGACTGGACATCCTGGTCACCGCGGCGGGCTTCATCATCCGCAAACTCGCCCTCGAATACACACTCGAGGATTGGGACGCGCTCTTGAGCGTGAACCTCCGGGCGAGGTTTCTGTGCGCACAGCAGGCGGCGAAGGTCATGCGAACTCGCGGCGGCGGTAAGATCATCCACGTCGGCTCGCTCACCATGGAGGTCATCTCTCCCCGCCAGGTGCTCTACGCCGTCGGGAACGGGGGAGTCCGCCAGATGACGCGGGCGCTCGCCGTCGAGTGGGCTCCTTGGAACATCCAGGTGAACGCCATCGCGCCGGGCACCTTTGAGACAGAACAGACCCGGGGGCTCTTGAGCGATCCGGCGAATCGGGAGGCGCGTTTGCGACGGATCCCTGCGGGGCGGTTCGGGGATGCCCAGCGCGACCTGGCCGGCGCGGCCGTGTTCCTCGCGTCTTCGGCCTCCGACTACGTGACCGGCCAGATCCTGGTGGTCGACGGGGGCACCCTCGCGGCGTACTAGCCGCGCCGGGACCGCGCGGCGCGGGATCCTCAACGGGGAGGGAACACCGCTTCAGGCGGGACGCGCTCCCGCGGAATCTCGATCAACTCGAGGATCATGCCCAAGGCCTCCTGCGTATCCAGGTAGGCGAAGCCGCCGTCCCCCCACCGACCGTACCCCCGCCCGCTCTGAATCACGGTGTGTCCCAGCGAGAGCGCCTCGGTGATCGCCTCATCGAAGACGGGGACGAAGACCCCCATGTGGTGGAGGCCCTCGCCCTTCTGTTCCAGGTGCTCGGCGTAGATGCTCTCCCCCGACAGGGGCTGGATCAGTTCGAGCATCAGATCTCCCACGTCCGCCAGCGCGAGCCGCATCCGGTAGGATTGGGACCGGCCTCGATACGTCATGATCGGAACCAGGGGCGGCCCGTACGTGTACACTCTCCACGGGCCGATCCCGAGCAGGTCCCAGTACTGCCGCATGGTGGCCTCCAGGTCCCGCACGACGAGGGCGATCTGGTTGAACCGCGTGACCGGAAATACGTTGCCCATTCCCCATCCTCCCCGACGCATAGGCGCGTCCACTCTTTTTGACGCCGTCGGCGCCAAGTCTTTTCACCAGGGCGATCATTCGGATGATGCGGTGTCCCCCGTTCAGCAGGCGGCGAGGAGCAGGACTGTGGCATCAAGAACATGAACCGGGAAGCGGTCGGGCGCGCGTACACTCGCTTGAGGGAGGCACCAATCATGGGAGCCATGGAGACCATCCCGCACCTGTTTCTGGACTTCATGCAGATGCGGGAATTTGCCAAGGACCCGCTCGTGTTCGTCGGCGGCGAAGGCATCCGGCTCACCGACACGGCGGGACGGCAGTACATCGACGGGCTGTCCGGGGTGTTCGTCTCGAGCCTGGGGCACGGGAACATGCCGGTGATCGAAGCGATGGCGGCTCAGGCGCGGCAGCTGGCGTTCGCGCCCCCCCTGCACAGCACGACCCTACCCGCGCTCAAGCTGACGGAGCTGCTCCTGAGCATCGCCCCGGAGGGGGTAGGGGCGGTGAAGCTCCTGAGCGGAGGCTCGGAGTCCACGGAGTCGGCGATGAAGCTGGCACGGCAGTACCACGTGCAGAGCGGCCATCCGCGAAAGTACAAAATCGTCAGCCGGTACGCCGCCTACCACGGCGGGACGATGGGCGCGCTGTCGGCGGGCGGGGGACGGGAGCGGAAGGCCGTCTACGAGCCCCTGGGGGTAGGATTCGTGCACGTGCATCCTCCGTACTGCTACCGGTGCCCGTTCGACCAGACGTACCCGGGGTGCGGCAGGACGTGCGTCACGTTGCTGGACCGCACGATCGAAGCGGAAGACCCGGACACCGTGGCCGCGGTGATCGTGGAGCCGATTTCGCTGTCGTCGGCGGGGTTCATCGTTCCGCCCCCGGACTACCTGCCCCGGCTGCGCGAGGTCTGCACGCGGCACAACGTGGTGCTGATTTACGATGAGATCATCACGGGCTTCGGACGGCTCGGCACGATGTTCGGGTCCGAGTATTACCAGGCGCCGCCCGATATCACGTGCTGCGGAAAGGGGATGAGCGGCGGGTACGCGCCGCTGGCGGCGATCCTGATCCGTGACCGGCTCGCCGAGGCGTTCTACGGCGAGGCGGATGAGTTCCGTCAGTTTCACCACGGCCACACGTACGCGGGGAATCCCGTCGCCTGCGCGGCGGGAGTGGCGGCGGTCACACAGCTGATCGAGAGGGACCTCGTGGGGAACGCGCGCCGGCAAGGCGAGCGGCTGCGGGGCCGGCTGGCGGAGATGGCCGAGCGGATGCCGCTGATCGGGGACGTGCGCGGGGCCGGGCTGCTGCAAGGGGTGGAGTTCGTCAAGGACCGTCGGACCAAAGAGCGGTTTCCGCCGTCCGTGCGGCCGGGCAAGGTCATCGAGCGGGCCGCCCGCGAGCGGGGACTGCTGCTGCGGTGCGGGAACGACTTCGCGGTGCTGGCCCCTCCGCTGGTCGTCACCCCGCGGGACATCGACGAGATGTGCGGGATCTTAGGGGAGAGTATCGCGGTCGCCCAGGGAACGCTGCTGGGGACAGCGGGGTAACCAGACCGGCGTCTTTTCTCCCGTCCCGCTGGGGGGAACACGATTTTCGCGGCGTCCGAGGCGGCGTACGCCGCGAAGGGCCGTCGGGATACCAGCGGGCCAGATCCTTTGGGCCTCGCGAAGTTTCCCTTGCCTCCCGTGATACGCGCGCAAACGCCCCTCGTGACAAATACGACGCAAGGAGGAGACCGATGCCCGAGAAAGCCTCCATGTCCGTGGAGCGACAGTTCCGGTATGAGCTGCTCACCTGGCCGGAGATCAACGACGCCGTCGCCCTGAACAAGGTGGTGGTACTTCCCGTGGGGGCTACCGAACAGCACGGACACCACCTCCCGCTGGACGTCGACACCAAGCTCGTCTCCGCGGTCGCGTACGAGGCGGCCCGCCGGGCCCCGGAGGAGATGCTGGTGCTCCCACCCGTCCCCTACGGGTACACGCATCACGTGATGGACTTTCCGGGAACCATCAACATCGAGCCCAGCACGTTTATCAAGTTTCTGCTCGACGTCACCCGGTCCGTCGCCTACCATGGGTTCAAGCGGATCCTGATCGTGAACGGCCACGGATCCAACCACCACCTGATCGAGCAGGTCGGCCGGCAGACGATCCTCCAAACCGATGCCCTCTGCCTCACGGTCAGCTGGTGGCATCTGATGGCCGAGTACTGGAACCGCGAGGTTCGCACCTCGGTGATCCCCGGCGGCTGCGCCCACGCGTGCGAGTTGGAGACGTCCGTGTACCTGCATCTGGACGGGGCGCAGGTGCGGACCGATCGGATTATGGATACGCTGCCGGAGTTCCTGGCGCTTCCGGGGGAGCCGCGATGGCACTACGTCGACCTTATCGATTCCTCACCGGCTGCGATCGTGGAGTGGACTTCCACGTACACCCCTACCGGCGTGATCGGTCAGCCACAGCAGGCCACGGCGGAAAAGGGACGCCTGGCTCTTGAGCACTCCGTCATCCAACTGGTCGAGCTGATCCGCTGGTTCCGGAAGCGCCCGGCCCCGCCGCGTCGCGACCGACACGCGGTCCCGCCAACATTCCCCCTTCCGTTCGGCTTCTGACGCCGCTCGCTTCATCTCCGTGACGCGGGGATCGCCGCATCCCCAGCCCCGCTCGCAGGACCGCCCCGCGCCTGAGACGAACGAAGCTCCAGCGGGAGGCGCCGGTCCGGCGACGCTTGCCACCGGAAGAACCTTCCGTGGGATTCGCCTCAAGGGGGTGGAGCAGTGATCCGATTGCCGCGCTGGCTCCCGCTGCTCGTCGTGATCGGCCTGTGCACCGTCCCCGTCGCCTCGACGGGGTACGCGGCGATGACGCCCACCACCATCACGTTCCTCACCCCGCCGTGGGGTGTCCCGCCCGACAAGCCCATGCTCGACGCCTTCACCAAGGCGACCGGGATCACCGTGCAGACGATTTCGGTGCCCAACGCCGAGGTGTACAGCAAGGCCCAGGTGGCCAGCGCCGCAGGCCGGGCCCCCGCCGATGTCATCTTCCTCTCCGAGGAGGCGCCCTCGTTCATCGTCGCCCCCGGCTACTTGGAGCCGCTTGACGCGTATATCGCCAAGTCGCCGGACCTCCGGCCGAACGATCTTGAGCGGATGGACTTCTGGAAGCGCGACGGGAAGCAGCAGGGAATCACGACGTACGTCCAGCTCGTCATGATGGATTACAATGCCAAGCGTGCCGCCGCGGCCGGCATAAGCAATCCTCCGGCCAGATGGGATGAGCTGGTCGCGGACGCGAAACAGATCAAGGCCAAAGGCGTCGACCAATATCCCATCTCGATGGGCGCGATCGACTGGTCCTGGTACCTGATCGCCCTCTCGATGGGCGATCCGATGTTCGACGCCAGCCTCACACCGGTGTTTGCCAATGCGGGGAGCCCGTCTCGTGCGGCGATGGCGACGTTCATCGGCATGTTCAAGGACGGCCTCATCTCGCCCGACCTGCTGACCAAGGTGACGCCGCACGATACGTTCATGGCCGGCGTCGGCGTGTTCCACCAGTCCTGGCAGGGTGCCCACGCCGTGATGAACAACCCCAAGATCAGCAAGCAGGCTCCGGACGTCCGCTACATGCTGCTGCCCGACAAGCACTACACCTGGAGCCTCGATGCCGCCATCGGCATCAGCAAGTTCAGCAGGAATAAGGACGCTGCCTGGCAGTTCATCACCTGGTACGTGAGCCCCGACAGCCAGCAGGCGATCTTCAAGGCCGTCGGGTTAGTGCCGTCTCGCGTCTCGGTGCAGCAGGCCCTCAACAAGGCCGGGGCGATTCAGCAGTACGATCTGCTCGTGGAGCAGTCGAAGTACGTCCACCAGTTGCCGCGGTACGCCACGTGGTGGGGTCCCTGGACCCAGTTTGTGACCGAGGAGATTCGCCGTGCGACGCAGGGGAGCGAGGGCGCCGACGCGGCAATCGACTCGATCGCGAAGAAGTGGAGCGAATTGAAGGCCCAATATAAGAAATGACCCCGGGGATCTCCCGGGGCGAGACGCCCGGTGCCGGCGGGGGTCTCATCAGGCCCGCGGGCGGCGGGTGATCCGCCGCCGCCCGTGAACAAACCGGCCGGGGCGGCTCGGCGGCGGAGATGGGTTGTGCAGCCCCGCGGCGATGAACTGACGGGATGGGCGCTGCTGGTGCCGTCCGTCCTGCTCATCGGCCTCCTCGTGTACTATCCCGCGCTGGTGACGCTCCGCGACAGCCTCACCGGACTGAACCTCCGCATCCCCAACTCGGGCTCCTGGGTCGCGCTGGGGAACTACGCGCAGCTGCTGAGCACTCCCGAGTTCTGGGGAGTGCTGGGCCGCTCCCTCCTCGTGGTGCTGTTCGTGCTGCCGGCTGCTCTGGCGATCGGGCTGGGCGCCGCGCTCGTCCTCAATCAGCCGTTTCCGGGGCGGGGGATCGTTCGCACCCTGGCGATCCTTCCCTGGATGCTCCCCCCGTTGGTGAACGGCTTCATGTGGAGTTGGATCTTGAACGGTGACTATGGGGCGCTCAACGGCCTCCTCTACCAGCTCCGCTTCATCGGCGCCTACCAGCACTGGCTCGCCCACCCCGCGGGGCAGATCTTCTGGGTGGGGGTGGCGCAGGCGTGGACGCGGTACCCGTTCTCCATGGTCGTCCTGCTTGCGGCGCTGCAGAGCATTCCCGACGAGATCTACGATGCGGCGCGGATTGACGGGTCCGGGCCCTGGCAGCTCTTTCGCGCGGTGACCTTCCCCATGCTCATGCCGGCGTTCGCGGTGGCGCTCACCGTGGAGTTCATCGCGACGTTCCAGATTTTCGACGTGATCTGGTCCCTCACCGGAGGGGGGGCGGCCGGCTCGGTGATCAACCCCTTCACGAAGACCGTGATGCTGTACAACTACGAGCTCGTGTTTCGCAACCTGGAGATCGGGCTCGGGTCCGCCCTCGCCTACCTGATTCTGATCGTTTCGCTCGGCATCGGCTATATCTTCGTACGAAACCTCTACGAGAAGGCGCTGGCGTGAAGCGCCCCGGGATACTCGTGGCGGCGGGGGCGGGGGTGCTCACGCTCTGGGCCTTGGCCCCGCTCTATTGGGTGGTGGTCTCGTCGATCTCGACGCGCACGGAGCTGTACGCGGCTCCGTATAAACACTGGCTTCCCGCCCATCCCACGTTCGCAAACTATGTCGACGTGTTCACTACCGGACCCCGGTACCGCGCGGGCGGCTTTCTCCCCTCGGCAACGATCCTGGCCTCGGGGTTGCGCAACAGTCTCGTGATCGCCCTGACGTCGGCGGCCGTGATCGCGCTCCTGGCCTCTCTCGCCGGCTACGTCTTCGCCCGGCTGCGCATCCGGTTGAAGGGGGTGCTCTTTCTGGCGCTGTTGAGCCTGCTGCCGCTGCCGATTTGGGTCAGCCTCATCTCGCTGTACTTCCTCCTCAGCGGTGTCGGCCTCGTGGACACCGACCTGGGGATGATCCTCATTTTTGTTGCCTACGGGCTCCCGCTCTACGTCTGGCTGATGCAGACCTACATCGCCGGAACGCCCAAGGAGGTCGAAGAGGCCGCGCTGATGGACGGCGCGGGCCGGGTGAGGGCGCTGTTTCAGGTTGTGCTGCCCATGGCGCGCGCGGGGCTCGTGAGCGTGTTCCTGGTTGCATTTCTCACCACCTGGAACGCCTTTCTCATCCCGCTGATCTTCAGCAATACCGAGGCCAGCCAGCCGCTCACCGTCGTGCTGTCGCTGTTCATCGGACAGTACGAGGTGGCCTGGGAAGCGATGTCCGCCGCCGCCGTGGTGACCATGCTGCCGCCGGTCTTCCTGGCGTTGTTCTTCCAGCGCTACCTGGTGCGGGGCCTGTCGATGGGAGCCCTGCAGTGAGCGTCGACCGGGAGCTCGGCCGCCTGTCCCTTGAGGAGAAGGTGGGGCAGATGTTCATGCTGGCCTTTGCCGGGACGCGGTTGGACGACGCTCGGCGCCTCTTCGGTGAGCATCACGTCGGGGCCACCTACCTCAGCGGTGACAATTTCGTCGATCCCCGCCAGGCGGCAGAACTGCTCAACACGCTGCAGTCGCTCGCCCGGCTCCCGATTCTTACGGCGTGCGACCAGGAGGGCGCGTGGGCGGTGCTGACTCCCTACTCGGCCCCTGGCCCCGGCAACATGGCCTTGGGCGCCGCCGACGATCCGGACCTCGCGCGGCGGGTCTACCGGATGTTTGGAACCGAGCTGCGGGCTGTGGGGATCTACGCCGACTTAGCCCCCGCCGTGGACGTGCAGCGCAACCCGACAAACCCCATCATCGGCACGCGGTCATTTGGCGAACGCCCTGCGCGGGTCGCGGCCCTAGGAGCGGCGGCGGTGCGGGGGTTGCACGAGGGCGGCGTCGCGGCGGCGGCCAAGCACTTTCCCGGACACGGCGACACGATCCTCGACTCTCACCGCGACCTTCCCACGGTCCTCCGCACCCGGTCGGAGATCGCCGAGGGAGACCTGCGGCCCTTCCGGGCTGCCGTCGACGCCGGGGTCGACATGGTCATGACCGCGCACATCATCTATCCGGCACTGGACCCCGAGCCCGCGACCCTCTCCGCCGCGATCCTGCAAGACCTCCTGCGCGGCGAGATGGACTTCCGGGGCGTCGTGCTCACCGACTCCTTCAACATGGGGGGGCTGAGACGCCGGTACGATCCGCGCGACGCGACGGTCCGGGCGGTGCGCGCCGGGGCTGACATGATCATGCTGGCCGAGGAGCGCTACGATGCGCCACAGCCACGCTATCTCGAGGCACAGGTCGCGCTTATCGACGCGCTCCTCGATGCGGTGCGCCGGGGGACCATCGGCGAGGATCGGATCGACGCCTCGGTACGGCGCATCCTCGAGGTAAAGGCCCGGTACGGGCTGCTGGCCCGCCGGGCGGCCGACGCGGCGCGCGCGCCGTCGATCCTGGGTGCACGGGAGCACCGGAGGCTGGAGGAGGAGGCGGCCGCCGCGGCGCTGGTGCTGGTCCGCGGGGCGCTGCCGCTGCGTCCGCGAGCCGAGGAGACACTGGCCGTCGTGCACGCGGTTGATCCCGAGAACTCGCGGCGCATGGAGATCGGGCGGGGGATTGGACCGAACGTCGCCGAGTGGCCGTTCCCGATCTTCGCCGCCGAGGTCCAGCGTCGCCACGCCAACACGCGAGTCGACGAGCTCGATGTTCGGGGCGACCTCAGCGCGCAGCTGGACGCCGTCCGGGACGCATCGACCGTCATCGTGTTGACCGAGAAGTATCCGCTGGCCGGATTCGACTGGGATACGACGTATCAGACCCGGGCCGTGCGAGGATTAGTGGCCCGGGGGCACCGCGTGGCGGTCGTGGGCCTCTGCGCGCCGTACGAACTGGCGGAGTTTCCCACGGTCGACATCTACCTCGCGTGTTTCGGTTTCCGGCCCGCGAGCGCCCGCGCCGCGGCGGGCGCCGTGTTTGGAGAGGTCCGACCACGGGGAGTCCAGCCGGTGACGGTTCCGGGCGTCGCGGCCGCGGGCAGCCCATCGCGCTGAGCGCGGGGAAACGATCGCGTCCTCGGGACATTGCCCCGCGCCGGGCCGTCGTTCACTTCCAGTGCTCGGCGTCGAGCCTGCGCAGCGCGGGGATCGCGATCGCGGCCAGGGCGTCCAAAATGCGCTTTCCTTCGTCCGCCGAGCCATCCGAGGGCCTTCCGGCGTAGCCGTGGCGGCTGATGCGGTCGTACATCCGGAATACCTGAACCGGTTGCGCCTCGGGCTCTGAACTCAGATCCACGGCCCGGCTGAGGTCCACGGTTCCGGGGTCGCTGAATAGCACGAGGGACGTTTCCGAGCGCCCGCCGTGGTCGAGGTCGGTGCCCAGCACCGACCTGGCCTTCGTTTGCCACGCGGAGAACAGGGCTACGGCGACTCCGTGTCGACTCAGCACGGACCGGCACGCCGACTCGACCGCCGCCGGGTTCCCGTCGTGAGCCGACACCACCAGCAGCTTTCGAATACCCTGCCGGATCAACGACGACATGATGTCGAACACCGCCGCGGTCAGCGTCTCCGGCTCGAAGGAGATCGCCCACGGAAAGGCGCTGTGGTGGAAGGACACGCCGTACTGCAGCTCAGGCAGGACAACGGTGTGCCCCAATTCCTCGGCGAAGCGGGTGGCGATGGCGAGCGCGGCGATGGTGTCGGTGCCCATTGGGAGGTGAGCCCCGTGGGACTCGGTCGCTCCCACCGGGAGAATCGCTTTATCATAGCCGCCGGCCTCGACGGCGGCGGCCGTCAGCTTCGCCAGCCGCAGCTCACGCCGCGCATCGGGCATCAACCGGCGAGTTCCTTGTAGAAGTACACGGTGTCGTCGAGCATCCCCGAGTTGCTGCGGGCGTACCGTGGGATCACGCCCGCCACGTGGTAGCCGAGCGAGCGATACAACTGCTCGGCCGCATCCCCCCGGCGAGTGTCGAGCACGAGCAGGGGACGTCCGAGGGTGCGCGCCAGCGCTTCCGCGGCCTCCATCAGGGATCTCCCCACGCCGCGGCGGCGCGCGCCCGTGTGGACCAGCAGCTTGGCGATCTCGGCGCGGTGCCTGGCGTTGGGCATTTGCGGCAGGTCGAGTTGGACGGAACCGATCACTGTGCCCCGGTTCATCAGCGCGAGCAGGTGCCGGGTGCCGCCCCGCAGCGCGGCCGCCACGCTCTCCCAGTAGGTGCGGGCATCGGACTCGGCGAGCGGGGCCAAGAACCCCACCGAGGCGCCGTCGCGCACCGCGTCGACCAGGAGGTCCGCGAACCCGCCGAGATGCGCGAGCAGCTGGTTCGCGTCCAGGCTCTGAATCCGTTCCATCGGGCGGCTCGCGGGCGGTTCCCGGCCCGAATCAGCTCCCCGATCGCGGGGGAGTCGGGCGGGGGCGCTAGGCTCGCCCCGCTTCCGCGATCACGGAGTTCGCGAGCGTCCCGAGTTCCCCGATGGCGATCTCGACCCGGTCGCCCGGCTGCAGGAAGACCGGGGGCTTCCTCGCGAAGCCCACGCCCCCCGGCGTGCCCGTGGCGATGACGTCGCCCGGTTCGAGCGTCATGACGCGGGAGATCTCCGCGATGAGATCGGGAATGCCGAAGATGAGGTTCCGGGTGTTCGACCGCTGCATCTCCTTGCCGTTCAGCCTGAGG
>Ga0187846_10001623_pt1 | contig 12637 bp, 10 predicted proteins | sample TC_taG_FD_161473 | JGI IMG/M metagenome (GOLD analysis project Ga0187846, IMG submission 161473) | Biofilm microbial communities from the roof of an iron ore cave, State of Minas Gerais, Brazil - TC_06 Biofilm (v2) | ecosystem: Environmental > Terrestrial > Deep subsurface > Cave > Wall biofilm...
GAGGCTCCGGCGGCTTTGTTGCCTCCACCGCCGCTCCGATTGCTACCAGGTGGAGCGAACAGCTCCTGGGTGGGACTTTCACCCGCTGTGGACCATCGCCTTTTCACGGCGCACCGAATAATCCAGGATAGGGGTTTCATGTGAAGGTTCGTGATATCCTTAGGTTACTCGCTGAAGACGGGTGGTTTCTCGTACGGACGAAAGGAAGTCACAATCAGTACAAGCATCCGACTAAGCCAGGCCTCGTGACGATTCCTGGCAGGCCTGGCGACGAGCTGGCGCCCGGAACGTTGAATAGCATCTTGAAACAGGCAGGACTCAAGAAATGAAAAGATACTTGATCGTCATCGAGCAGACACAGGACGGCTTTTCCAGCTATTCCCCCGACCTCCCCGGATGCGTCTCGACTGGAACGACCCCCAGGGAAACCGAAGAGAATATGCGCGCCGCGATTGAATTCCACATCGAGGGCTTGCGCAAAGAGGGATTCCCTGTTCCGGAACCTCGCACCTCGTCTTCTTACATTGAATTACCCGCTTAATTCCGGTCAGAGGTAATCGCGGGAGGTGCCTTCGAGGAAGGCGCGGAGCTTGCGCGAGCGCGATGGGTGTCGCAGCTTGCGCAGCGCCTTGGCCTCGATCTGGCGGATGCGTTCGCGCGTGACGGCGAACGACTGGCCCACTTCTTCGAGGGTGTGCTCGGACCCATCGTCCAGCCCGAAGCGCATCTTGATGACTTTTTCTTCGCGCGGCGTCAGCGTCTTCAGCACGGAAGCCGTCTGTTCCTTCAGGTTGAGGTTGATGACCGCGTCGGAGGGCGACACGACGGCCTTGTCCTCGATGAAATCGCCCAAGTGCGAGTCTTCCTCTTCACCGATGGGCGTTTCGAGGGAAATCGGTTCCTGCGCGATCTTCAGAATCTTCCGAACCTTGGCAACCGGAATATCCATCCGCTTGGCGATTTCTTCGGAAGTGGGCTCCCGGCCAAGCTCCTGCACGAGCTGGCGGCTCGTGCGGATGAGCTTGTTGATGGTTTCGATCATGTGCACCGGGATGCGGATGGTGCGAGCTTGGTCGGCAATCGCGCGCGTGATGGCCTGGCGGATCCACCACGTCGCGTAGGTGGAGAACTTGTATCCGCGGCGCCACTCAAATTTATCCACGGCCTTCATCAAGCCGATGTTGCCTTCCTGAATGAGGTCCAGGAACTGCAAGCCGCGGTTGGTGTACTTCTTGGCGATGGAAACGACCAGGCGAAGGTTGGCCTCGATCAGCTCTTTTTTCGCTTGCTCCGCTTCGGCTTCTCCCCGAAGAATCACCTGAAGGGTGCGCTTCAGATCGGTCAAGCCGGTTTCGCTGCTGACTTCGATTTCGTGCAACTCGGTGCGGCGGGTGCGGAGTTCTTTGCGCGCTTCGGCGGCGTGTTCGCCCTTGGAGGCGTCGGCGCGGCGTTCGAGTTTCCCGGCCTCGCGCTCCAGCGACTGGAGCCGCTCGACGGTGTGGCGGATCTTGTCGATCAGGCGCTTCTTCTCGAAGATGTTGAACTCGATCGAGCGCGACAATTTCGACATCTCAATGCGCAGCCGGGAAACATGATAGGCCGCGTGCAGGTAGGGGCGCTTTTTCGACTTCGGCATGCGCTCGAGTTTTGCGGCCGCTTTCAGGCAGTCGTCGTACAGTTTGGCAATCTTGTCGAGAACCCGGAGTGTTTTCTTCGTCTTGTTCTCGATCTTCTCTTCGGTTAGCTCCTCATCGTCAAACTGGACAATTTCTTTGATGGAACGCGTGCCCTTGCGCAAGTCCTCGCCGATCGTCAGCAGTTCCTTGAGCACAATGGGCGAGCGCGTGATGGTCTTCAGCACCAGCACTTGGCCGCGCTCGATGCGCTTGGCGATGGCGACCTCGCCCTCGCGCGTCAGCAGCGGCACGGTGCCCATTTCGCGCAAGTACATGCGCACCGGGTCATTCGTTTTTTCGAGCATGCCCGGCGTCAAGTCCAGATCGCCGGCGTCCTCGACCTGGAGGTCATCCTTGGACTCGGCCTCGGGGCTTTCCAGGGAAGATTCGGCGCCCGCGCGGGCTGCCTTGGCCGCAGCTAAGTCCTCATAAATATCGATTCCGTAGCGCTCGAACGTGGACAGCAGGTCGTCGATTTCTTCCGAGGAGTGCACTTCGGCGGGCAGAATATCGTTTACTTCGTCATAGAGGAGGTAGCCGCGCTCCTTCCCCATGGCGATGAGCTGGCGTACTTGATCGTATTTTTCTTCGATAGCCAACGCCACAGGAACCTCCCCAGGCTCCAGCGAAAAACTTCAGAACGTCGCCAGCACCGTGCCCCGACTGGCCGCCACAATTCGTAGACGAGACGACGCCGTCATGATGATTGCTGAGAGGGAATGAAAGCCCACCGATGAGGTAACTGTGCGCCTCGCCTGGTCAGCACGTTCCGGGTCCACGCGCCCCTGGCTTGCCGGAGCTCGTGCTGCACAATCCATTAGATGCGACCTGCCAGTCCGCCGTTACATCCCGGTGGGGTGAAACCGCACCAAGTTACACAGCGTCCGGCGAGCCCGTCAACTGCTTTGTTTCCCCATGTGAACAGTGTTGTAATGCCCTCCCGGCGGGACCCTGGGAACGTTGGCTCACGCCCCTTGTGCGCGCTCCAGTGTACCCTCGAGTTTCGCGATGAGCGCCTGTAACTCCTGTATTTTCCCTTGCACGGCTAAAACTTGCTCGTGGGGGAGCTGCTGCAGGTTGGTGGTCTTCAAGGCGGCCAGGCGAGGACGCAGTTGCATCAGGCGCAGAACACGAAGGCAATCTTCCGCTTCTTCCCAGGAAGGCTCGGGCGCGGCTTCGAACGCAATTTCGAATAGCAAGCGCCGGTCGCGCTCCTCGAGGGCCTGCGCCAAGGACGCGGCGTCGGGCCGGGCGCCTGTTTGACAAGTTTCGACGAGCAAGGAAAGGATGCGCTCGGTCTCAAGACCCCGGTGCAACTCAGCTTGTAGGATTTCCTGGGCCAGCTGCACGCGGAAACCTTCGGCCTCGATGAGCATCTGCACCAAGCGCCGCTCCGCCGGTTTTCCCGCACGCCCGATCAGCTCGGGCCGTGCTTTCACCTCGCTGCGGCGCTCGCTGGCCGCCTTGCGCATGGATTCGCGCAGGACCGGCTCCTCAATGCGAAGCTGCTGAGCGATCCTCGAAGCCCACTCCGACCGCAGGATGCGGTCGGGAATGCGCTGCACGTACGGGAGCAAGAAATTCACCGCGCGGAGCTTTCCCTCGGCGCTCGTCAGGTCCATTTTCCCCGCCCGGGCAATTAAGTAGTCCACATAGGGCGGGGCGACTTTCAGCAAATCCGTGTATGCGGCGGCGCCCTCGGTGCGGATGAAACTGTCGGGGTCCTTCCCGCCGGGCAGCGCAAGCACTCGCACGTCGGCGCCTTGTTCGAGCAGCAGGGTGAGGGATCGCTCGGTGGCGGCTTGGCCGGCGGAGTCTGGGTCGTAGTTGACCACGATGCGGTGCGTGAAGCGGTTGAGAAGTCTTGCTTGAGTCTCCGTGAGGCTGGTGCCACAACTGGCCACGACGTTTGAGGTCCCTGTGCGAGCCACGGCGATGGCGTCCATGTAACCCTCGACCAGAACGCCGAAATCGCGCTGCCGCAGAGCTTCCTTGGCGCGGTCCAGGTGATATAAAACGCTGCTCTTCGAGTAGATGGGCGTTTCGGGCGAGTTCAGGTATTTGGGCAGGTCGTCACCCAGCGCGCGGCCTCCGAAGGCGACAATTTTCCCCGACTCATTGGCGATGGGGAAAATAATTCGCCGACGAAAGCGGTCATAGAGCCGCCCGCTTTGGTCGCGGCTGAATAGGCCCGAAGAGTCGAGTAGCTTCTCCGGATATTTGTCGCGCAGGGCACGCAGCAGCGCTTCGCCTCCCGACGGCGCATAGCCGAGGCCAAAGCGCGCGACCGCCTCGGTGTCCAGCCCCCGGTCGAGCAGATAAGCTCGCGCGGCGCGGCCTTCAGGCGTGGTGCCGAGCTGTTGCGCGAAAAACAAGGCTGCTTCGCGGTGCATTTCGACCAGCGCCCCGCGTTGCTGCGATTCGCGCCGTTGCTCGGGAGACAACTCGCGCGGAGGCGGCGCCGCGATGCCGCACTTCTCCGCCACGGCGCGCACCGCCTCTGGGAACGTAATCTTGTCCATCGCCATCACAAAACTGAACACATCCCCGCCCACGCCACAGCCGAAGCAGTGGTAAATCTGCTTCACCGGATGCACGGCAAACGACGGCGTTTTTTCCGAGTGGAACGGGCATAACCCCGTAAAATTCTGCCCAGACTTTTTCAGGCGAACGTATTCCCCCACCACGCGGACAATGTCCGCCTGCTGCTTCACGCGGTCCGCGAATGTGCCCGCTTCGGCCACAGCCTGCAATCTCTCTCCCTAAGGCAGGAGGTGAAAGCCTAATCCAACTTGAACAAAATGTCTGTCCCCGGTTAGGACACCTGTGATTTTGTGGTGCTGCATGATCGCCATGCTGGTCAAATCGGTGAACGAAATGCCCGGCTTATCCCGGAAGGTATGGCGCAGATCAAAAGCCTTCTGGAAGTGTTTGGGCGAGACCGCTTCAACCGCAATGAATTCCGATTTCAAAAGGCCTCTTGCGAAGCGCGAAGCTTCCTCGAATGGACGACGCTTGAACAATAACGTAAATGTCTCATCCAACACAAAGTCCGACGTGAAAATATATCTTCCCGCCCCGGCAGCATCTTTGTAGCACTTCGCTGCAGCCTTGTGCTGCGGGTCCATCCCATCTTCCAGTGCCACCCATCCCCAAGTATCCACGAACAACTTCACAACGGCTTCTCGCCATACAGTTGCTCATCAATGTCTTGAGATAAAGTTCCGTCCGAACCAATGCCGATCACATCCAGAAAAGGGTCCCGGTCCGGATCCAAGGCGGTCTTCAACCGCGCAATCGTTTCCGGTCGAAATACACCATTCTTGACCGCACTCAGAAACAATTCTACAAACTTATCTTCACCAATGACGAGGTGAACGCGGTTGTGCTGACCGTCTTTGTTCTTGCAGAAGCGCAGCGCCTCCCAGGTGCTTCCATTCACGGCGAAAAGATTCCGCTCAATGCGAGCTTCATTGTGCTCGTCGAGTTGACAGATCCCCACAGCCTTCTGCTGGATGGTGCTCATCTTAGGCATGTTCACTCCACTAGATTCTAGTAGAATCTACTAAATTCTACTAGAATTTAGTAGTTTCGTCCAGGCAAGAGAGCTTTCGTACAGTTTCAGACAGCAGGCTATCCCCTTAATACAGCAACAGTTACGGCTGCTCCGCCGCGGTCTTCGGCTTCGGGGTGGATGTTTTCAACGAGGGGATGAGCTTTCAGGAATTCGGCAAGGCCGCGACGAAGCGCGCCGGTGCCGTGGCCGTGGATCACGCGAACCTGCGGGGCCCCTGATAGGGCCGCTTGGTCGAGGAACTTGTCCACGCGGCGGGTGGCTTCTTCTACCGTGCAGCCGATGACGTTGATTTCTCCGCCCGGGGGCTCATCCATCGGCTGCGTGTGCACAGTCACGCCGCGGGGCAGTGAGGGCCGCGCAGGCGCTTCGCTTGCGACTACTTCGGTGATGTCGGCGAGCGCGACCTTCATGCGCAACGGGCCGGCTTCGATTTCGGCGCCGGATTCGTCGTTGCGGCGCAGCGTGACGGGCGTAGGCAGTCCCCGGACGCGCACCCGCGCGCCGGGAACCAAGTCGCTGGCGGCCACCGGCCTAGCGGATTCGGCTGGGGACCTGCCCAGATCCACCTGCGACTCAGCCAGGTGGGCAACGGCGGCGGCGTCTGCTTCTTCGCGCGCTTCCCCCCGCGCCTTGATCAGCTTGCGATGCGTTTGCTTTTCGAGCTGCGCGCGCAGCTCGCGCTCCTTCACGGCCTCGATGGCGCGCGCAACTTCCTTTTCGTGTTTCTCGAGCGCCTCGGCAAATTGCTGCTCCAGTTCCTTCAGCCTCTTTCGCTGCCGGTCAACCCACTCGATTTGCAGCTTCTTTCTTTCCTCGGCAAATTCTTGCGCCGCGAGCGCGGCATCGCGCTTGAGCTCCTCCAACTCGTCCCGGCTGCGGTGCAAGTAGGCGATAAGGGCGGCAGCCTCGCGCGCCTCAGGGGAGAGCTGCGCGCGGGCGCGCTCGATGACCGGCGCCGGCAAGCCCAGCCGCCGGGCGATATCAATTCCACTCGAGCCGCCCGGCACGCCGACCATCAAGCGATAGGTCGGCCGAAGGTTGACGTCGTCGAATTCGACTGCGGCGTTCAGGACGCCCGGCGTGGTCGAAGCGTACGCTTTGAGCCGGTCGTGATGAGTCGTCGCCAGAGTCAAGCAGCCGCGCGCTCGAAACTCCTCGAGCAGAGCCACGGCGAGGGCCGCGCCTTCCTCGGGCGCCGTGCCCGTGCCCAGTTCGTCCACCAGCACCAGAGAATTCGGCGTGGCGGATTCCAGCATTGCCCGCAGGTTGAGCATGTGGGCCGAAAAGGTGGAGAGATCTGCAGCGATGGATTGCTCGTCGCCGATATCCACCAAGACGCGATCCGCTAACGGCAGCCTCGCCGACTCGGCAGCAACGGGAATGCCCGACTGCGCCGCGAGCGCCGCCAGCCCGACCGTCTTCAGCGCGACGGTTTTGCCACCTGTGTTGGGGCCGCTGATGACAAGCACAGTTTCCGCGCTCGCCGAGGCCGCTGCCGGAGCCTCGCCCAGCGCCAGCGTCATGGGCACAACGCTGCGCCCATGCCCCCGAAGTGTTTCCGCCAGCACAGGGTGGCGCGCTGCTTTCAGCTCAATGGAAGCGGAGCCGGAAAATTGTGGAAGCGAACAATCGAAGTCCCGGGCGAAGCGCGCGCGGGCAAAAACTGAATCCAGCTCAGCGATGGTTCGAGCCGCAAACTGCAGGGGCCCGAGATCGCTGCGCAGCCGCTCGGTTAGCTCTTCGAGGATGCGCGCGATCTCCGCGGACTCGTCTTCGGCCAGCTGAACGAGCTTGTTGTTGATCTCGATGGTCTCGAACGGCTCGACGAAGAGTGTCTGCCCGGTGGCGCTAGCGGCATGGACGACGCCCTGGACTTGCCTGCGCTCGGCAGCGCGCACGGGGATTACGAAGCGGTCATTGCGCAGCGTGACGTAGTCTTCGCCGGTGTCGCCGCCGCGTGCGCGCAGGATGCGTTCGAGCGTTTTTTGAATGGTATCGCGCGTGCGAGCGATGGCGCCGCGGATTCGCTTGAGTGCGGGCGAGGCGTCGTCGCTAATTTCGCCGTTAGGGAGAATCGCTCGGCGAATGGCCGCCGCCAGAGGCCGGAGATCGGCGACCGAAGCAGCACGAGCCGAAAGCAAAGGGAACGCGGTAGTTGTGTTGCGGAAGCTCTCGCGCAGCAACGCTGCCGTGTCCGCCAGCGAGGCTGCATCCAGCAGCAACGGAGGCGCGAGCACGCCACCGGGAGGCTCGAGCGCCGCGAGCCACGGCTGGGGATCAGCCAGCGAGCCGAAGCCCATCTCGCTGCCTTCGCGAAGAAAGGCAATCGCTTCCGCGATGTGGGCGAAGGACGCCTGAAGCGCCGAGCGGTCTGTGGAGAATGAGAGCGCTTCGACGGCGCGCCGCCCGGGAGCGCAAGTCGTGCGCCCGCGCAGCAAGTCGAGCAGCCGGTCGAACTCGAGAACATCTTCAGCCGTGCGCGCCACGTTTTCCTCGGATTTTGTGCCGGCCCGCAAGCTGCGCGGCCAGGAACTTTGCGGCCTCGGCCGGCGTGGGCGCTTGGTGGACCAGCGGGTCGCTCGATTCGCCCCACTTCGACGCGTGGCCGCGTTCGACTTGGCGAACCCGGTCCAGAATCGGCTGCCAAAAATCCCCCAAGACAACGAACGGCCGGTGGTCCATCGCCTTTTTATTCAGCATCTCCCAGACCACAGCGAGCTCTACGAGCGTGCCCGTGCCCCCCTTGCACGCGACGTAGCCGTCGCCCCGGCGAACCAATTCAAATAAGCGCTCCTGCCAGGTGGCGACACGCGTTTCCTCCTCCACCCAGCGATTGGCTCGCGAGCGGAAAAAACTCGAGGTGACCGCCAGCACGCGCCCTCCCGCTTCGCGCGCCCCGCGCGATACGGCCTCCATCACACCACTATAGCCGCCCGTACACACGGCGAATCCGGCGCCCGCGAGCACTCGGCCCAGCTCGACCGCCTCGCGATAGTCGTCGTGCCCTTCTTCGGGCCGCGAACTCCCAAATACCGTTATGACCGCCAAATTGTCTCCCCGCAAAACGACTGCCTATCCTCAACTTCCTTCACTTCCTCTGTTTCCTCTACTTCCCCGGCCTTTCCCCCAATTCTTCAACCATCGCCGTCGCAATCGCATCCATGACTGCGTTCGCCGCTTGCGAGTGCAAGTAGTCATTGTTGCCGAGGATGGAAAAGATCAGATGCGCATCGCGCACGGAAGTCGCATAGCCCGACAGTGCGTGCACGTGCTCGACCGTTCCCGTCTTCGCGAAAATGCGGCCGGCGGCTGCTGTGTTCTTCATCCGGTCGGAAAGCGTGCCATCTTCTCCCGCGACGGGCAGCGATGACCGGTACACCGCGCCCCACGGCTGCGCGGCCGCATAGCGCAGAATTTGCACGACCGCGCGCGGCGTGACCAAATCCTTGCGGGAAAGACCCGAGCCGTCGGTCAATGCCACATCTCCATTGCTGATGCCTGCCTTGGTGAAAAAGTCCGCCGCAAATTGCTGGGCCTGTTCGGCGGTGGTCGCGCCGGCTTTCTCGTGCGCGGCCAAACGCAGCAACAGTTCCGCATGCAGGTTCAGGCTCAACTTATTCGTCACGCGGACGTCGTCGGCAAGCGCCGGGGAGATGTGCTCCGCCAGGATCGTCAATGGGATCGGAGCCGGGCCGGGTGAAGCGGCGTCGGGTGAGTGATGCGCGCGAGCGGCGCCGTGGATTTGAACCCTGCGCGCTTCAAGCAGCCGAGCGAGCAGCGCCGCCGCGTATTCGGCGGGCTCCTCGATCGCGAGCGAGAGCTTGCGCGGCTGCGCGCCTCGGGGTATGACGCCGCCCAAGCGAATCGTGCGCGAACCCGGTTCGCGCGCGACCGTTAGCTTTTCTTCGCTGCCGGCGGCGCTGGTGTGGGCCGAATTCTGGATGGTGTAGAAGTCGAGGGCGGGCTCGAGAGCGAGCGAAGCGGGGCCGTCCACGCGTTCACTCGGCCGCACCTCCAGCGTGAAGGTATTATCGTTGACGGCGATGGCCGACACCGGAGCGCCGTAAGACCACAACATATCGTCAATCGTCCAGCCGCTGGGGAAGCGCTCCGGAGCAAAGAGGCTGTCGTCGGCGACAATGTCGCCCGCAATCTGTGTGACGCCGTGGGCCACGACCGCATCCGCCATCGCGGCCAGGATTTTCTCAGGTGGCCCGTCGCGCTCGACCTTTTTTTCGTACGGGAATTTCCGGTTGGAGAGATTGGCGTCGCCGCCGCCAACAAGGATCAGGTCGCCGCTCAGCACGCCGTTGCTATCGAGGGCGCCGTAGCTGCCGGCGGTGGTGCGAACCCGAAAGTCGGGACCCAGGGAGTCCAGGGCCAGCGCGGTCGTAAATAATTTCGCATCGGACCCCGGAGAAAAGTAGGTGTCGGGGTGCAGGGCGTACAAAACTTCTCCCGTGGCGGCATCGGTGACAAGAATCCCCCAAATCGCTCTGTCGGCGCCCGTCGAGCTCAGGGCGGCTTCGACGCGCTTCCGGAAGCGCGCCACGTCGGCGCGCTCCGCAGGCTGGCCCTTGGCCGCGGCGCCTTCGCGACGGCTTGGAACCCCGCGCGGCCGCGCTGTCTGCGCTGCCGTCATCCAGTAGCTGACGATGAGTGCGACGAAAGGGAGCGCGCCTTGAAGCAGTCGCCAGTGCCGCCTTCGGGGCAAGTGCAGTATTCCTCCCGCGCGCAGAATTCTCTCGGAGAGATTGACTATTATAGTCCAGCCTGCGTCACGAACCAGGAACGAATCCGCGTTGCTTTCTTACATTCCCCATTCTTCGGAAATAAAATATCGGCTCCGGGAGCTGTCGTTGCGCCGGGAGCCGGGAAGTCCTATCATGGACATTCCAGCCCCTGGCACAGATGACCCACCTCTGAGGAGGAACGAACTCATGAAGAAAATCATGGCACTTCTCCTGTTTGTCGCTCTGGTCGCGCTCCCGCTCTTCGCCGCCGATGAAAAAGACACCAAAGAGGCCGACCGGGTGGAAAATGCCGGCAGCGTATTTGAAGAGATTCTGAATATCCCGGACAACATCCCGCAAGACTTGCTGGACAAGGCGGAATGCGTGGTCATTTTCCCGTCGGTGCTCAAATTCGCCTTCGGTTTTGGCGGCAGTTACGGCCGCGGGGTGATGACCTGCCGCTCGGGCGAGCACTTCACAGGGCCGTGGGGCGCGCCGTCGATGACGGCGCTCGAGGGAGGAAGCTTCGGGCTGCAGTTGGGCGGTACGGCAACTGACTTCGTCCTGCTCATCATGAACCCGCGCGGCGCCACAGCGATCTTGTCCAGCAAGGTAAAGCTGGGCGGGGAGATGGCCGCGGCCGCCGGGCCCAAGGGCCGCGACGCCGCCGCGAATACCGACGCCACGTTGCGCGCGGAAATCCTGTCCTACTCGAGGGCGCGCGGATTGTTTGCCGGGGTTTCGCTGGAAGGCTCCACGCTGCGGCCCGACAATGGCGCCAACGAGAAGCTGTACGGGAAAAAGTTGACGGCCACGCAGATTATTCGCCAAGGCGCCGTGCCGGTGCCGCCCTCCGGGCAAAAGTTGGTCTCGCTGCTCAACAAGCATTCTCCTAAAAACCTCTCGGATCCTGAATCATTGAAATAGGTCTGCTCCGTCGAGGCGCACGGTGAGCTGATCGCCGCGTCAATTACGCGGACGCACCTGTGCGTCAGCTCCGGTCCAGGCCCTCGCCGGGCTTGCGCCCCGTCACAGCTTCCAATACGCTGAGTGCTTTTGCGGAGGGCCAGGCCCTCTCGGGAGAAGAACACTTGGCGGAGAAGGCGATTTGTCCGATTTGCAACAAGCGGCGTGCCGAGCGGTACTGTCCCGCCAAGGGGGAAAAGATCTGCGCGGTGGATTGCGGTACCGAGCGCGAGGTAACCATTGATTGCCCCAGCGATTGCCCCTATTTGGCCGCGGCGCGCCGCTGGGAGCAGGCCCATCCCAAGCCAATCGCCGCGGACGAGATCCCCTTCCGGGAGGTAACGCTTCCCGCCGGCCTGCTCGACACGCGCGGGGCAGCCTTCTGGGGGCTCGGCTACACAGTGCTTGCCTATGCAGCCGAGCAGCGCGCGCTGACCGATGCGGACGTGTTCGCTGCGGCAGAAGCCATGGCCACGACCTATCGCACGCTCACCTCGGGCCTTTATTACGAGAAGCCGCCCGCGGGAGCCGTGCCCGCAGGGCTCTATGGGGCTTTCGCCAGCTTTTTCGCAGAGGACAAGAAGCGCGCCACGCAAGACCCCAGGCACACCGCGCTAAAGGATTCGGAGATCTTTCATCTGCTGGTCTTCTTCCTGCGATTCGGGCGGTTGCGTTCAAATGGGCGGCCCCGCTCGCGGGCCTTTAGGGATTTTCTGCGCGCACAATATCCTGCTGAGGACACCATCACCAAGGACGAGCCCCGCATCATCCTGCCGTAGCGGTTTTCGCCATCAAATGATAGGCGAGGCCGGCGGATCAGGAAGAACCCGCAAGGGAGCCTGCGCGGCGCAAGCCTCTGAGGTTCCTGCGGAACGCCCATCGTGAGCGGAAAAGTTCGCCCCGAAGGCGAGTTGCTGCGGGCCCCCTTTCGGTTGCTCCTCCACGATCGGCCGATCTCCCAAGCCATATTTTCTGCGCAGGGCCGCGACGCGAGCGGAAATTTCCCGGCGGTACGATTCGGGCGCGTACCCGGTGCGTGTGAACCACTCCCGGTAGCGGCGCGCCAACCTCGGAAACTTGGCCTCCAAGAAAGGCAGAAACTGCTTCTGCGACGCGGGCATCAGGAACAACACGCTCGCGGCAAACCACTGAGCCCCGGCTCCGCACGCCGCCCGGGCGAGCGCATCCAGATCGGCCTCGCTGTCGGTGAGGCCTGGAAGGACCGGCATGGCGAAGACTCCTGCCGCAATGCCTGCCTGGCGCAGTTCCCGCACGGCTTGTAGCCGCAAGTCCGGACGCGGCGCGCGCGGCTCCAGCAGCCGGGCCAGGCGTGGCCGCAGCGTCGTGATGCTGAGGTTTACGTGCAGCGACGAGTGAGCCGCAATCCGGCGCAGCAAGTCCAAGTCCCGCAGCACCTGGTTGGACTTGGTGGTGATGGACACGCTGAGTCCCCTACGAGCGGCCATTTGCTCGAGGATGGCACGAGTGGCGCCGAATTCGCGTTCGGCGGGCTGATATGGGTCCGTCGCGGTGCCAATGGCGATGTGCTCGCCTTGAATTTTTTCCATCGCCAAGTCGCGCCCCGCGATCGGCCCTGAGTTTTGCTTGACGTAAATCTTGCGTTCAAAATCCGTGGCCTCCAGCTCCATGTACTCGTGGGTATAGCGCGCGTAGCAATATTGGCA
>Ga0187846_10001624_pt1 | contig 12629 bp, 9 predicted proteins | sample TC_taG_FD_161473 | JGI IMG/M metagenome (GOLD analysis project Ga0187846, IMG submission 161473) | Biofilm microbial communities from the roof of an iron ore cave, State of Minas Gerais, Brazil - TC_06 Biofilm (v2) | ecosystem: Environmental > Terrestrial > Deep subsurface > Cave > Wall biofilm ...
GATCGTCTTCGGTGCGCTGCCCGCTGCCAAGATTTCCGCTCGGCTGCCTTATCTCTCTCCTAGTGAGGCGCAAATGATGCTGCTGCAAAGCACGCAGCCCATAACGCCTCCCTTGTTGGTCCCCGCGGGCATCTCCCATACGGTAATGCTGGAAGTGATTATCGACGTCGCAGGACAAGTGAGCTCCGCCTCGATTTTGAGCGGCGACCTGGTCCTGGGCAACGCCGCGAGGGCGGCCGTGCTCACCTGGCGGTACCGGCCTTACATCCAAAATGGCCGTCCAGCGGCCTTCGAGACCACCGTTACTGTCAATTTCTCGCTGTAATACCTCGCTCCCAAGTGAATCCGCCGGGTAACGCCCCCTCAAGAGCCAGGGGTGTCAAAGAAAGTGAGGGTTCAGGTATGATTTGGAATTCGCGAGGAGTCAAGGCATGGCGGCCAGCAGGCCCTCGATTGCAATCATCGGCGCGGGGATGGGTGGGTTGGCGGCAGCGGCCACGCTCCGCCGCGTCGGATTCGGCGTGCAGGTTTACGAGCAGGCGCCCCGGTTTGCGCGGATCGGCGCCGGCATCCAGATGATGCCGAATTCGATGAAAGTGTTGCGCGGCATTGGCGTCGAGGCGAAGTTGCGGCAGACCGCTTTTGAACCGTACTCCCACCTGAACCGCGAAGGAGATACCGGCAAGGTGATGCGCGAGTTGCCCATGCCGGAGAGCCTGTTCGGCGCCCCGTACCTGTGCATGCACCGGGCGGATTTGCACGACGCGCTGCTCTCAGCGGTTCCCAAGGAGATCATTCACTTAGATAAGAAGCTGGCCGGACTGGAGCAGCGTGCGGGGCAGGTCACAATGGCCTTCGCCGACGGTACGCGGGCGCACGCCGATGCTGTCATCGGCGCGGACGGCGTTCATTCCGTCGTGCGCGACGTCATTATCGGCCGGGATGCGCCGCTGCATAAAGGACGTATCGCGTACCGCGCCGTCTTTCCTTCGACGCTGCTGAACGGCAAGGAGATTGGCCCGTCGCGGACTAAATGGTGGGGAACCGATCGCCACATCGTCATTTACTACACGACCCGGACGCGGAGCGAAGTGTACTTTGTGACCAGTGTGCCGGAACCAGCCGAGTGGCTGACACGCGAGTCCTGGTCCGCCAAGGGCGACGTGAGGGAGCTGCGGAAGGCGTACGAAGGGTTCCACGCCGACGTTCGCGCTGTGCTCGAGGCGTGCCCCGATTGTCACAAGTGGGCCATCCTCGAGCGCGAGCCTTTGCCGAAGTGGAGCGAAGGACGCGTGGTGCTGCTGGGTGATGCGTGCCATCCGATGACGCCGTACATGGCTCAGGGCGCCGCCACTGCGATCGAAGACGCTGCGATTCTGGCGCGGTGCCTCGCCGAAGTGGACGGCGAGGACATCGAAGGGGCCTTCCGCCGCTATGAGGCGCGCCGCAAGCCGCGGACCTCCCGCATCCAGGCGATTTCGAGCGCCAACACTTGGATGAAAGGCGGGAACGACGACACGAGCTGGCTCTATGGCTATGACGCCTGGAATGTCCCGCTGGCTCCGGCCGAACCCCGCGCCGAGGCAGTCTAGGGCGCAGATGCGGCCGACCTTCGCGAGCGAGCAAAATCGAGAGCACGCCGAAGCTTTCTCCGGGGCCTCACTGCTCGCGCGGATGGAGAATGTGCCGTTTTCCCGATGGCACACCCATGCGCGCATCATCATGGGCAGCGCAACCTTCTTCGACGCCTTCAATGCGCTCTCGCTCGCCTTTGCCTTGCCCATCCTTATTGGCTTGTGGCACATTTCGCCTGCGCAAAGCGGGTATCTCATCGCCGCGAGCTACATTGGGCAGCTTGCCGGCGCTTTGGTGTTTAGTTGGCTGGCTGAGCGAATTGGTCGCGTCGTAAGCGCCACTGCCGCCGTGGCGATTATGTCGGTGATGAGCCTGGGATGCGCGCTCGCGGGCAATTTTCCAGCGTTGCTGGCGTGCCGCCTGATTCAAGGCATTGGCGTAGGCGGCGAGATGCCGGTGGCGGCCGCCTACATTGGCGAATTGTCGCAAACGCACGGCCGCGGCCGGTTTTTTCTGTTGTACGAGATGATCTTCCCCGTGGGCCTGATGGCCACGGGCCAGATCGGCGCCTGGATTGTGCCCGCCTTCGGGTGGAAGACGATATTTTTGATCGGAGCGATCCCGGGGCTGGTCATCACTTTTCTCGTGGCGCGACTGCCGGAGTCGCCTCGGTGGCTGATCTCCAGTGGACGGCTGGAGGAAGCGGAGGCCGTAGTCAAGCAAATCGAGGCCAGCACCGAGCGCAGAATTTCCTCTGCGGCGGATTCCGGCGTCGAGGCTACGGCCCGCGCCGATTCCACATTGGGTTCTTCCACGGCGGCGGCCCGCCAAAGAGAGCGGAGCCGGTGGACGGAGCTACTCTCGGCCTTTTATCGCGGACGTACGTTCATTGTTTGGGTGCTGTGGGCCAGCGCTTTCTTTGTAGCGAATGGCTTGAATAACTGGATGCCCAGCCTCTACAACACGGTGTACCACTTGCCACTGCGGCAGTCGCTGCGCGCGGCCTCAATGACGAATGTCGCCCAGGTTTTGATTCTGCTCCTCTGCGCATTCTCGATTGATCGGATTGGCCGGAGGAGTTGGACGATGGCCTCTTTTCTCGCGGGAGGGCTATTGCTCGCGGGACTGGGATTTGCCGGGGCAGACTCGGCGCGCAGCGTGATGATCTGGGGCACGTTGAGTTACGGGATTATCGGCTCGTCGGCCGCGGTGCTGTACTTGTACACGCCGGAAATCTACCCCACGCGGATGAGGGCGATTGGTACGGGTCTTGCTACGTCTTGGCTCCGGGTAGCTTCCGCTGCGGGACCATCGTTAGTCGGAATTTTGGTTACACGAGCAGGCATCGGTTCCGTGTTTTGGATGTTTGCGGGTGTCAGCGTCGTTGGATTCCTGGCGGCGCTGCGTATGATTGAGACCCGAGAGAGGCGCTTGGAGGAAATCGCACCGTGAAGAGCAACGCATCAAACGAGGCGGAACGCATGGCCCTGGACATGGAATTTCTGCGCAGCTGGATTGGGAAAACGGAGACGCGTTCGGACCAGGTCACAGCCGCGCCAGTGGCGCTGCTGGCGGCCACATTGGATCGCGAAGACTCGCCCCCGCGCCCGGGCGATCCAATCCCTCCTCTTTGGCATTGGCTGTACTTTCTGCCGAATCAACCGCGGTCGCAACTTGGCCCGGATGGGATTGTCCAACGCGGAGGATTTCTTCCACCGGTCCCCTTGCCGCGGCGGATGTATGCGGGCGGACGGCTCGATTTCCGGCGCCCCTTGCGCGTGGGCGAATCTGTTTCGCGCGCCTCCCGCGTTGCGGATGTGAGCCACAAAGAAGGAAGAACCGGCCCACTGGTGTTCGTGAAGGTGAGGCACGAAATCAGCAATCACGAAGGCCTCGCCGTGGCCGAGGAGCACGATGTCGTGTACCGGAATAATCCCCAGCCGGGACAAGCGCGACCCGATCCGCAGCGCGCGCCGGAAAATGCAGCATGGTCGCGGCAGATCCGCGCGGATGAAGCCCTGTTATTCCGGTATTCCGCGCTGACGTTTAATGGTCACCGCATCCATTACGATCGCCGGTACGCAATGGAGGTCGAAGGCTATCCGGGATTAGTGGTGCACGGCCCGCTGATTGCCACGCTCCTGGCGGACTTGTTGCGGCGCCATCTCCCGGATCAGGCCGTCGCGAGCTTCGCTTTCCGCGCGGTCCGCCCGCTGTTCGACACGGCGCCGTTTACGCTCTGCGGGAATCTGGAGCCCGATGGGAAGACTGCCCGCCTGTGGGCCGCGGATTCGGAAGGTTTCTTGGCGATGGAGGCCACCGCCACGCTGGCATGAACGATCTCGCCACAAATCCGTTTTCAAACGCGAAGAGAGATTCTTTGTGGTGAACGCTCCGGACCAATATCAGGAAATACGCACCGCCGTGCGGGAATTGTGCGCCCAATTTCCCGGGGAATATTTCCGCCGGATTGATGAGCGGCGCGAGTACCCCGAGGAATTTGTGCAAGCCTTGACCAAAGCGGGCTGGCTCGCCGCGCTGATCCCGGAGGAATACGGGGGCTCCGGGTTAAGCCTGACGGAAGCCTCGGTGATCCTCGAAGAAATCAACCGCTCGGGCGGCAACTCGGGCGCGTGCCACGGCCAAATGTACAACATGACGACACTGTTGCGGCACGGTTCGGAAGAACAGAAGCGCAAATATCTGCCGAAGATCGCGAGCGGCGAGCTGCGTTTGCAGGCGATGGGAGTTACCGAACCGGAGGCCGGCACGGACACGACCAAAATCAAGACGGCCGCTGTGAGAAAAAAAGATCGCTACATTGTCAACGGGCAGAAGGTGTGGACCTCACGGGTGCAGCACTCGGACTGGATGATCCTGCTGGCGCGCACGACGCCGCTCAGCGAGGTGAAGAAAAAGACCGAGGGCATGTCCCTTTTTCTTGTGGATTTGCGCGACGCTGTGGGCCGTAGCCTCACCGTGCGGCCGATCTCCAACATGGTGAATCACGAAACGAATGAGCTGTTCATAGACAATCTGGAAGTCCCCGCGGGAAACTTGATCGGCGAAGAAGGCAAAGGCTTCCAATACATCCTGACGGGGCTCAACGCCGAGCGCACGCTGATTGCCGCGGAGTGCATCGGCGATGGCTACTGGTTCATCGACAAGGTCACGAAGTATGCGAAAGAGCGCGTCGTTTTTGACCGGCCCATCGGGCAAAACCAGGGCGTGCAATTCCCGATTGCCCGCGCCTACATTCACATTGAAGCCGCCAACCGGATGCGCTACCGGGCTTGCGAGTGCTTCGACGCGCGCCAGCCCTGCGGCGCCGAAGCCAACATGGCGCTGTTGCTCGCTGCCGATGCCTCTTGGGAGGCCGCCAACGTCTGCCTGCAATTTCATGGCGGCTATGGCTTCGCGGCAGAGTACGACATTGAGCGGAAGTTCCGCGAAACCCGGCTCTACCAAGTCGCGCCTATTTCCACCAACTTCATACTTTCCTACATCGCGGAGCACGTCTTGGGCCTGCCGCGGTCTTTCTGAGGTGAATGCCCGTTGCTTCCCCTAGATGGAATCACAGTCCTGTCGCTCGAACACGCCATTGCTGCCCCCTTCTGCACGAGGCAGCTTGCCGATCTCGGCGCGCGCATCATCAAGATTGAGCGCCCTGGAGTGGGCGATTTTGGGAGGCATTACGACGACCGCGTGCGCGGCCTGGCTTCGCACTTCGTGTGGTGCAACCGCTCGAAGGAAAGCTTGACGCTCGATCTGAAGCATCCGGAGGCCTCGGGCATTCTGGCGAAGCTGGTCGAAAAAGCGGACGTGTTAGTGCAAAACCTCGCCCCCGGCGCTGCGGCCAGACTCGGATTGAGCTACGAGGCGCTGCGCGACAAGCATCCGCGGCTGATTGTTTGCGACATTTCCGGCTACGGCGCAGACGGACCCTATCGCGACCGGAAAGCCTACGACCTGTTGATCCAGGCAGAATCCGGTTTGATTTCAATTACGGGAACTCCGGAGCAGCCTGCCAAGGTTGGGTGTTCCATCGCCGACATTTCCGCAGGAATGTACGCCTTCTCCAGCATCTTGGCGGCTCTGCTGCTACGAGAAAAGAACGGACGGGGTTGCCGGATCGACTTGTCGCTGTTCGAAACCCTCGTGGAATGGATGAACTACCCCTTGTACTACTCATTCGAAGGCGCCCCGCCGCCTCCGCGGACCGGCGCAGCGCACGCCACGATTGCGCCCTATGGGCCATTCACGGCCGGGGATGGGAAGACGGTCGTGCTGGGGCTTCAAAATGAGCGGGAATGGGCCGTGTTTTGCGAAAAGGTGCTGAATCGGCCGGAGCTGGCTTCTGACCCGCGCTTTTCTTCCAATGTTCGCCGCGTCGCGGCTCACGAAGAACTCAATACGATTATTACGAAGGCATTCTCAAGGCTGAGCGCCGAGCAAGTCGTCAAACGCCTCGACGCCGCGAACATCGCTAATGCGCGCATGAATGAGATGCCTGCGGTGCGAGAGCACCCTCAACTCAAAGCGCGCAAGCGTTGGGTGAAGATTGACACGCCGGTGGGAAGCGTTCCCGCGCTGCTTCCGCCAGGAATTCCCGACGGATGTACGCCGCGCATGGGTGCAGTTCCGGGACTAGGGGAGCACTCGAATGCCATTCTCGAAGAACTTGGCTACGATACAACCTCCATCCAGCGGCTTCGGGCCGACGGTGTGATTTAGTCCCCTTCGCTAAGAAGTTCTCAGCCTCTGAGGAGGCGGGCCTGCCCGTTCCTGCCGGCCGCCTCGCCGGCGCCCTTTCTCGCGGAACTTTTTCGCGGAGTGCCCCACCGGTTTCCAAGTTCCTTTGGCTTTCATAAATCCTCCTTCCCGGTTCCCTTAGCTGAGCCATCACCTCGTCGTCTGTTCTCGTTACGTTCCAGCCATTCGAGAAAGGCAGCGGCCAGAGGCCGAGAGAATCCGGCCTTACGGCCGGCGCGTCGAAACATCCTGGCGTATCTTGGGAACATCCCGGCGTGGCCGCTGCCAAGAGCATCGGGAGAGGCCCGGGCCGCCCGTCCATGGCGACCGGTGCGCGAGGGGATCAGGCCCGATGGACCGCCTCCGAGGGACGCCCACTTCCTTTCGGCCCACTCGGCCTTGATGCCCCAACCTTGCATCAGGGCCTCCTCCCGCCCTGCAACGCACTCTTTACAGCAGTTCACATCCGATGGCTGTGCCCGGTGTCACGCCTCGATGTGACAGAGGACACAGGGACCGTCGAGCTCCCTGTTACGCGTCACGCTGCGCGATAGGCGTCACCCAGAGAAGTGCTTCCGGCAAGGCCCGCCTAAGCCGGGTCCTTGACAGAAGGCAGAAAGCGGTCCACTCTCCCAGTTACCGATGAGGTTAGTAACCAACCTGCGTAGAGATGGATTGAGGGTGGCATGGACGAGGCGCCCGGCAACCACTTCTCTTACTGCCGCGCTGCGCGCGGATTATCGCCTCTTTGTGGCAGATTTCCCTGTGGGCCTCGCTGTCTTGCATCTGGAGGACCCGAACGATTCACAAACATGGTCGGTGGTAGCCATAAACACGCTGGCCTCCTTGGTCGTGGGCTCGACGGCTGCCGATTTCTTGGCCATCCGCACGCTGGAAAACTCTCGTCAGCGGAATGGACGGCGGATGGCCCAACTGATTCGCGGGATCGCCGCCGGAAAAGCCAAGCAGCTTCTGTGTCACATCGGCAAGGGGAAGACACTCCCCACTGGACGCATCTACGCCTTAGTCGGCTTTCCGATGGCCGGGAATTGCGTGGGTTTTCTGGTGCAAGATGAGACCATTCTACGAAGCGCCGTTAAGGAATTGGTGGATGCCAGACGCTATGTCCGGCATGTGTGCGAATCCGTTCGAGCGATTCTTTGGCGCGCCGACCCGGAGACTTTGGAGTTCCGTCACGTCACCAAGGAGGCTGAGAGCATCCTGGGGTACTGGATCGAGCGCTGGTACAAGGAACCGAACTTCTGGAAAAATCGCGTACACCCCGACGATTGGGCAGCCGTAAGAAGCACTTGCGATCAGGTAACCCGCGACGGGATACCCCGCCATTTCGAATGCCGAATGACCGCTGCGGATGCCACCCTACGGACGTTCCGTGTCCTGGCGCACCGGATGGTGGCGCCGACGAACCACGTGGAAGTTGCCGGAGTCATGGCGGAAATCACTGGACAGAAGCGGATCGAGGAAGCAGCGCGCCATCTCCCCGCCCGGATGCTTCAACTTAGCGGGGCCGAGCGGAAGCGCATCACCCGCGAACTGCACGCCGGCATCGCTCAATATCAGACGGCTCTCCAACTCAATCTGCGCATCTTGCAGACCGCCCAGACCCGCCCAGCTGGTAAGGGACATCCAGGTATGGAGGACGGCCTGACTTTGCTGACGATGTGCCTGGCGGAGTCGCGGAACCTCAGCTACTTGTTGCATCCGCCGTTGGTCGAAGTATTGGGATTGACGGGGGCGCTGGAGTCCCTTTTGGAGAGCTTCGCCTTGCGGAACGGATTTGCATGGCACTCGGATATCACCAAGGAAGCCCAACAAATTTCCACGGAAGCCGGGCTGGCCTTTTTCCGCGCCGCGCAGGAATGCCTGTCCACTGTGTATCGCCACGTTCGCGCCGGGGCGGTCACCCTCCGGCTGGATACGGGGGAGGAAAACGTCGTGCTCTCGATGGAAGATGACGGCGTGGGGCCCTCCCCGGAAATTGTCTCGGCCATCGAATCGGACGGCATCGATGGCATGGGCATCCGGGCTGCGAAGCAGCGGATCCACGATCTCGGCGGACAACTAGAACTCTTCCCCGGCGGAGCGGGGACAAAGGTCCGCGTTTCACTTCCGAGAAGTATTGCGTTGAATCCTGGCCTATCGTAGAAGCCAAAGCGGGGATGGAGGTTGCCGACCCTGCCTGCCGCGCCCGGGCTGTCCGCGTGAATCGCGAACGAGACATTCGAGGGTCGATGACGGCAGAGGCGTCAGCCCCCAGGCCGCTACCCCCCGAGAAGAGCCGCCGTGCCGGCTTGCCCTCAAGAAGTGCAGGTTGTTGGGCGCAGTTTCTCTAACTTGGAAGCGGATTGTTAGCACATGAGGTTTGGATCGAGGAAGGCATGAATCGGAAAGTACGGAAGAAAAGGAAGGGCACGCATCCATCGGCGGAAATCGCCCTGCCCGCGGCGCCGAAGCAGACCCCCGAAGACAGCATCATCGTGGCGATCGGGGCTTCGGCAGGCGGGATTGAGGCCATCACGGAGCTCATCCGACACTTGCCCTCTGATACCGGGATGGCCTTCGTCCTCATCCAGCACTTGGATCCAAAACATCACAGCATCTTGACCGAGCTGGTTTCCAAGGAAACGGCCATGCGCGTCGTCGAGGTCAAGGACGGCATGACGGTGGAGACCAATCACGTCTATGTCATTCCGCCCAACGCGAGCATGTCCATCTCTAAACGAGTCTTGCGCCTTCGACCTCGCGACGATTCGCACGGCCACCCGACGTCCATCGATCAATTCATGCGCTCACTTGCGGAGGAGCATGGCAGCAAGTCCGTCGGTGTGATCTTGTCAGGGTCCGGCTCGGATGGAGCCTTAGGTTTGGCGGAAATCCGGGCCCAGGGCGGCGTAACTTTCGCCCAGAATGAGCTCACGGCCAAGTATGATGGAATGCCACGGAGCGCGATTGCGGCCGGGTGCGTGGATTATGTGTTGCCACCCCAAGGCGTCGCGCGCGAATTGACCCGCATTGCCCGGCACCCCTATGTTGTAGATTCCCGGGCGGCGGAGCGACCTGTCTTGCTTCCGGATGGGGACGGGCGGCTGCGCATCATTTTTGATCTCCTCCGTAAAGCCAACGGTGTGGACTTCTCGTTCTACCGCAGGACCACCATCCTGCGGCGCATCCAGCGCCGCATGGTCGTTCATAAAATTGACGAGCTGAAAGACTATGTCAAGTACGTTCAGAGCAACCCCGCCGAGATCAAAGCGCTTTACCAGGACATCCTGATCAACGTGACCAGCTTCTTTCGGAATCCCCGCATGTTTGAGTCTCTCAAGAAACTGGTCTTTCCGCGGATCCTGAAAACTCGGCCGCACGATTCGCCCATCCGGTTGTGGACTCCGGGCTGCGCGTCCGGCGAGGAAACCTACTCCCTGGCCATTGCCCTGCTCGAATTCCTGGGAGACAAGGGCTCGGACGTTTCCATCCAGTTGTTCGGCACCGACGCCAGCGACATGAGCGTAGCCAAGGCGCGCGCGGGCTGGTATCCCGAAAACATCCAGGCCGATGTTTCGCCGGAGCGGCTCCGCCGGTTCTTTCTCAAGGTGGAGGGTGGATACCGCATCAGCAAGAAGGGCCGGGACATGTGCATTTTTGCCCAGCACAATGTCTTGAATGATCCGCCCTTCTCCCAAATGGACGTGATTTGCTGCCGCAACCTTTTCATTTATCTGGAGCCGATCTTGCAAAGCAAGGTGATTTCGGTTTTCCATTACGCGGCGCGCCCGGGTGGATTCCTAGTGCTAGGCACTTCCGAAGGGATTGGCAGCTCGACAAATCTGTTCAGCTTGGAGGACCGGGTCAACAAGATTTTCTCGAAAAAGGTTACGGCGGCGCGGCCCAGCTTCGCGTTTTCTTTGAATCAGCAGGAGCAGCACGAATCCCGCCGAGGGCTGCCCGCGAAGTCACTAGACCCTGCCTGGACCTACGCCGAAGCCCAGAGAGAGTTTGACCGGCGGCTTCTGACGAAGTTTACGCCCGCCACGGTGTTCATCAACCAGGACTTGGAGGTGGTGCACTCGCGGGGCGATGTGGACCATTTCCTGAAGCTAGCCCCGGGAAGAGCCAGCTTGGGCGTATTGAAGTTGGCGAGGGAGGGGCTCCTGTTCGACTTGCGGAATGCCCTGAATCGGGCCAAAAAGGAGAATACGAAAGTTCGCAAGCGCGACGTGCAGATCAAAGACAGCGATGGCGGCGGGAGCGAGGAGAAGCAAGGAAAGCAGCGCTTTGTCCACTTCGAAGTAACACCCCTCAAGGTGAGCAATCTCAACGAGCAATACTTTATGATCACCTTCGAGGACGCCAATGCGGAATCTTGGCGCCCGGCCGAGACGAAGCGCGCCTCGGAGGCGACCCGGCAGCAAGCGCAAACGGCTCAGCGCGCCTCTCACCTGGAACAAGAACTCTCCGCCACCAAAGGGTACCTCAACTCTCTCATCGAGAATCAGGAAACCACGAATGAAGAGTTACAGTCGGCCAATGAGGAGATCCTCTCCAGCAACGAGGAGTTGCAAAGCACCAACGAGGAATTGGAAACGGCCAAGGAAGAGCTGCAGTCGGCCAACGAGGAGCTGACCACCGTCAATGAGGAGTTGCGCAATCGCAACGTGGAAATTAACCAAGCCAATAACGATTTGACGTACCTGCTGTCGAGCACCGACATCGCCATGCTGATGTTGGACAACGACTTGGTGATCCGCCGATTCACGCCCCAGGCGCGGGCCATTCTCGGATTAATCCCCGCCGATGTGGGCCGCCCGTTCGTAAACATCAATCCTCCGATGGAGATCGCGGGACTGCAGCAAATGCTTGTGCAAGCCGTTTCCAACTTCACGCCTTTCGAGAAGGAACTGCGGGACCGCAACGGCGTTTGGTATCAGATGCGCATCCTCCCTTATTGCACCTCCGATAGCCGGGTCGATGGTTGTGTGATTACTCTGGTGGATATATCTCGATCCAAGCAGATCGAGCAGGCATTCTGCAGCGGCGTGGAGCACCGAGTGGGCGGCGGGATTAACCTCGATTTCCGATCGTGGGGGTATATGCTCGTGCTCGGCCCGCAACTTCAGATCACGGCCGTCACTCCGGCCTTCTACACCGACTTCCGGCTTACCCCGGCTGAGGTTGAGAACCATGCTCTCCGGGATCTTCAAGGGGGCCTATGGACCACCCCACAACTGGAAGAAGCTCTTGAGGAGGCGGCGAAAACCGGCAGACCCGCTGAGGGCATCGAGTTGGAGCAGGAGTTTCCCATCCTTGGAAAGAGGCGGCTTCGCCTCGGTGTGCAGGCCGTCGAAGCAGGTGGAGGAACCCGCGTTGTGGCCGTTTCGATTGCCGACACTACGAATCCCTTGGAAAATATGCTTCTGAACAAGGCGGCGATCCTCGACGTGATTCACGATGCGGTTCTGGTCCGGGATATGGACAGCCGTATCCGGTTCATCAATCGCACGGCGCAGGAAGTTTACGGCTGGAAAAATGAGGAAGTGCTGGGGACCGTCACGCACGATCTGCTGCAGACTCAATTTCCAAAATCCCAGGAGCACTCGACTGCGGCGCTCTGGAGCGAAGGCTTTTGGGAAGGGGATTTAGTTCACACCACGAGGAAAGGAAGGAAAATCGTTGTGGCCAGCCGGCAAGCCATGCTCCGAGAGGGGGGGCGCCCCATTGCCATCTTGGAGGTGAATCGGGTGATGCGGGTTTCGAAGGAGATGCACAAGGCGCAGCAGGCGTGACGCGAGCGGCTGAGCTCGTGGCATAACCAAGCGACGACGATCTTGGGCGCCCGCGCTAAGAGCGTTCACAGACTCAGGAGTAGCGGCGCCATAACCAGTAGGCCAGCCCGCCGACGACGAGCAGGGGCAGGGCGCTCATCATCAGCGTCATTCCCAAATACGTTCCGGCATTCTTGGGGTCTCCCGCGGCACACGCGGCGCAGGCCCACGTCCCCGAAGGAAGCAGAGAGGCGACCCCCGCAGCGGCAATCAAACGAGTGCAAAGTTTCATGGCGCGGCCTCTTTCCCCTAGAAATACACTCGCAGATAAATCACCGGCCAGACGAGAACGACAAAATACCAAAAGACCTGAGTAGCCGCGAAAGCTGCCGTCATTTGTCTGCCCTGCCGCAGCAAGACATAGACCCACGTGAGCGCAGCGATGGCGGCGACGGCGTGCAGGGCGTGGGCGCCCACGATGAGATAGAAGAAGGCACCCAGGGAGCTGGATCGCAGCGTCAG
>Ga0187846_10001625_pt1 | contig 12622 bp, 9 predicted proteins | sample TC_taG_FD_161473 | JGI IMG/M metagenome (GOLD analysis project Ga0187846, IMG submission 161473) | Biofilm microbial communities from the roof of an iron ore cave, State of Minas Gerais, Brazil - TC_06 Biofilm (v2) | ecosystem: Environmental > Terrestrial > Deep subsurface > Cave > Wall biofilm ...
CAAATCGATACAGGGGCATGGGAGAACCGCATCACTGGATCTTTGCGGCGCCCTCCGGCACGGCTAAGCTCGCGATAGTTGCGATGACACTTCAGGACGGAAAGCGCGCACCCACTGATGACGCGGCGGCGATTGAAGTCGCCGTCGTCGAGGGAATCGACCAGGTCGCGCGCGAACAGTGGAATGCGCTGGTCGGCGCCGACGACAGCCCGTTCGTCGATTGGGACTGGCTGTTCGCGATGGAGCATTCCAAAAGTGCGGCGCGCGCCAGCGGATGGGCACCGTGCCATCTGGCTATCCGCGAGGGCAAAGAGCGCCGACTGATCGCCGCCTGCCCGCTCTATCTCAAGGGGCACAGCATGGGCGAGTTCGTGTTCGATCATGGATGGGCCGACGCGGCTGCGCGCGCTGGAGTCCGCTACTATCCCAAGCTGCTGGCCGCGGTCCCGTTCACTCCCCATAGCGGGCGCCGGTTCCTGACCGCTCCGGACGTCGACCGGCCGCGGATGGTCGCGGCGCTCGGACGCGCTCTTGTCCAGCTCTGCGCGGACAACCGGCTCTCCTCGGTGCACGTCAATTTTTGCCTTCCCGACGAGGCAGCGGCGCTCAGCCGGCTCGGCTTCCTCGAGCGCCTCGGCTACCAGTACCATTGGAGCAACGCCGGCTTCACTGCGTTCGACGATTATCTGGGCGCCCTCAAAAGCAAACGCCGCTATGCGGTTCGCCACGAGCGCGCGGCGCTGGTCGCGCAGGGCGTGACGATCAAGGTGTTTGCGGGCGAAGAGATCCCCGATGCGATCTTCGGCCCGATGTTCGATCTGTACCTCGCGACGATCGACAAGCTGTACTGGGGACGTCAGTATCTGACCCGCGAATTCTTCGCCGCGATGCGCCGGCGCTTCAAGCGTTACGTCTGCCTGATCTGCGCGTATCGGGGCCACAAGCTGATTGCCGGAACCTTTAATCTTCAGAAGTCGGGCGTGCTCTACGGCCGCTACTGGGGATGCTTCGAGGAAGTGAAATACCTGCACTTCAACGTCTGCTATTACGCCGCCATCGAGCACTGCATAAATAACGGCATGTTGCGTTTCGAGCCGGGCGCCGGCGGCGAATACAAGTGGTTGCGCGGCTTTGACCCCGCGCTCACGTACAGCGCGCACTTTGTCGCGCACGACGGACTGCAGCGCGCGGTGTCCAGCTTCCTGGCGCGCGAGAGGCGCGAGGTCGAGGCCTGGGTCGCCGAAGGCCACGAGCGCAGCCAGTTGAAGGCGCCCCCCGCATCCGACACCGAAACCGAAGCCCAGTAGCTGCCTGGGACATTACGCAATCTTTCGGCTCTCGCCGTTCGGTTGCGCCCTCAGCTCGCGCGCGACGCTGTCGATCGGATCGACCGCGGGCGGGTCGCCGTCGTCGGCAACGGCCAGCTCCTTGAGCCGCCGCAACGAGGGCATCACGCGGCCGTCGAACGAGCCGACCGCGTTGTTAAAAGCTTCCACGGAGCCCATCAGCGAGCCGCGAAGCTGTTGCAGATGTTCCACCATCTTGCCGATACGGTCGTACAGATCGCGACCCTCGCGGCCGATCCGCTCGGCGCTTTCCGCCATCCGCTCCTGGCGCCATCCGTAAGCGACCGCCTTGAGCAGCGCGATCAGCGTCGTCGGGGTTGCGAGCACAACCTGCTGATTGGCGCCGTCCTCGATCAGGCCGGGATCGTAGCGCAGCGCCGCGTCGTAGAAGGTCTCCGCCGGCAGAAAAAGCACGACGAACTCGGGCGACGGCTGTAGATGCTGCCAGTAGCGTTTCGAGCTGAGCTGCGCCATCCGCGCCCGCACCTGTTGAGCGTGCTCCTTCAATTTCGACGCCCGCTGTTGTTCGTCGCGCGCCTCGAGCGCTTCCAGATAAGCCTGAAGCGGGACCTTGGCATCGACGACGATGTTTGCGCGGCCGGGGAGATGCACCACCAGGTCGGGCCTGAGAAACCCATCTTCCGTCTCCGCCGTTTCCTGCTGATGAAAATCGCATCGCTCGACCATCCCTGCCAATTCCACGACCCGTCGCAGCTGCACTTCGCCCCAGCGCCCGCGGACCTGCGGCGTGCTCAGCGCCGTTACGAGCCGCGAGGTCTCGGAGCGCAACTCGGTCTGGGTCGTGACCAGGGATCTAACCTGCGCCGTCAACGCGCCGTACGCCTCGCCGCGGACCTTTTCGATTTCGCGGATCTGCTCATCGAACTTGGCCAGCGACTCCCTGACCGGCTGAAGGATCAGACCGAGCTTGTCGTTCGCCAGCGCGAGAAAGCTCTTGCTGTTGCTGTCGAGCGCCTGCGCCGCCAGAGAGTTGAAAGCGTCAGTAAGCCTGGCCCGGGCCTCGTCCAGCAGCGCGCGTTCGCGATCGAGCTCGCTCTGGATATCCTGCACGCGCTGTTCGGCTGCCGCCCTGGCCTCGCCCGCACCGCGGCGTTCCTCTTGAAGCGCGGCCAAATCGTGCTTGAGCGATGCGATTTGCTCCCTGAGTCCTGCGGCGGCGCTCTCGGCACCGCTTGCCCTTGACTCCGATCGACGCCCCGCCGCGAGCCAGCCGACAACCGCGCCTCCCGCCACCGCCACCAAAACCGCCGCGATCAGTTCCATCGCGAACTCCCCGCCGCGCTGAAATCAAACCAGCGTGGCCGTCCAGGATCTTATCGGTCGCACGCCGCCGTGGTCTATTCGGGCTCGAATCGTCATCAACAGGTTTTGCGGCGATGCCGGCCGTGCAGGTGAGAGCGCACCGCGAAGCGCATTCTGATATCTTCGCAGTCACGCCCCCAGCCGAAGGCCCGCGGCGTCCAAAATCGTGAAAGATTTACTCCGGCGGCGCTCAATCCTTGTTACCCTGGGCTCGGGCGGGGTGGGCAAGACTACTATCGCGGCCGCGCTCGGCGTCGCCGCCGCCGCGGCTCGGCGCAACACCGCGGTCGTAACGGTTGATCCGGCCCGCCGGCTACGCGACGCGCTTGGCCTTCGGCATCTTGAGGCCAACAGGCCCCTGCGGGTCGACGCGCGGCGCCTTCGCTCGGCCGGCCTCGACCCGGCGCTTAAGCTTTCTGCGATGGTGCCGGACGTGCACGGCGAATGGGACGCGATGGTGTCCAGGCACGTGCCGAAGCCGGCGCTGCGCCGGCGTATCCTCGAAAATGCCTTCTACCTTGACCTGCGCAATCGGTTCGCGGGCTCTGACGCATACGCCGCGCTTGAAGCTCTCTACGAATTGCACAGCGCCGAGCAGTTCGATATCGAGGTGGTCGATACGCCGCCGGCCTCGCACGCCTTCGAGTTCCTCCAGGCACCGGCGCGGCTGGCGCGGCTACTCGACTCGCGCACGGCGCGATGGTTCTTTCGGCCGGACTTGTCCAGTGCGCCTTTGGCGATGCGGATCGTGGGACGTGCCGCGCGTTACGCGGCGCGCGAACTCGAACACTTCGTCGGCGCGAACAGCCTCTCCTCGATGGCGGAGTTTTTTAGTGTTGCGGCCGACGCGACCGGCGGCATCGCGCTGCGCATGCGCCGGATAGAGTCGCTGCTGCGCTCGTCCGCCGTGCGATTCGTGCTGGTCACGACCGCAGAGACCAGCCGGCTGCGGGAGGCTCGCGAGCTGATGGCCGAGATGCAGGCCGAGCGGCTCCATCTGGGCGCGATCGTGATCAACCGTTTTCTTGACGAGGCGATTTTCCGCGGCGGCGCCGATGCGGCCGATGGCGTGCTCGGCGAAATCTCAGGTTTGCGCGCGTCGCTCGCCGCAGACGGCCTACGCGACGACGCTGCGAGTGCGGCAGTCTCCTACCTGGAAAAATATAGTGAACGGGCGCATGACCTCCTGCAGCGCGTGACGCGCTTTGCCGACGAGTTGCCGGCGCGCCCACCGATCGCGCTGGTGCCGGAAATCCGTCCAGGCACGCTGGCTCTGGTTGCGCTCGGCCGCATCGCGCATTTTCTTGCTGCGGAGCCGGTACTCCCGGTTGGTCGTGAGAGTGACGCAAGCCTCAGCGATCAAAAGAGCCGCGCATCGGCAGGGTCTCATCGGCGCTCCGACAGGCCGGTTGCCGGAGTGAGCCTGTAAGCCGGGTTCTGTGCCCTCGCGGGCGGCGATCATTCATCTTGGCCGGACAATTGCTCGCCGGCTCCAGCGACCTTACCCGAGGGATTACGAGCGGGCCACTCACCCTCCTATTTGGTCTTGCTCCGGGTGGGGTTTAGCTTGCGCGCGCGATCACTCGCGCGCCGGTGGGCTCTTACCCCGCCTTTTCACCCTTACCCCTGTGGGCGGTATGTTTTCTGTGCCACTTTCCGCGGGTCACCCCGCGCCGCCGTTAGCGGCCACCCTACCCTATGGAGCCCGGACTTTCCTCCCCAAGGAAACGGGGCGACCGCCCGGCCCACTCCGGCGAGATCCATCCTAGCACCGACGTGCGCCGTTCGCGCCGTCCTCGCGGAGACTGGAAACTCGATTCGTTACGATCCGCGCGCGCGGCCTCTACGGGCTAACCCTCGTAATACAGGAGGCGCTGGCAGTTAGGACAGGCATGAATCTGGAGGTGCATCTGGATCTCGTTGTAGAGCTGCGGCGGCAGCCGCATCCGGCATCCCTGGCAAGTGCATCCCTTCGCCAGCGCGACCGCGACACCGCCGCGCCGGCTGAAGATCATCTCGTACCGCTGCAGCAGGCCCTCGTTGATTTCCGCGGCCTGGTGATCGCGCTCGGCACGCTGGCGTGCGATCGACGTCTTCAGATCCTCAACTTCAGCGGCGATCTCCTTTTCGACGGCCTTGAGTTCGACACGCTTTGCGTCGATTAGCTCCTTCAATTCCTTGATTCGCGGACCGCGCGGCTCGGCCGCTTGCATCGAGGCGAGCACCTCGGCCTCCAGCCGCTGGTTGTTCTCCTTGAGCGCCTCGACTTCGTGACCGAGTGCCTGCAACTCCTTGTCGTTGCGCACCAGGTTGAGCCGCATCCGCTTGTTGCGGATCCTGGCCTCACCCTCGGCGAGCTCGCGCTCGAGTTGCACGCGAGCCGCATTCGTCTGCTGATCTACCTGTAGGAGCTGATCTAGTTCGGTTTGGGAGGATTCGATTTCGTCGCGGAGTTTTTGGGCGCGCGCCGCGACCGATGACAATGTTTGTTCCAGTTCCTGCAACTGCCGGTCGATGGTTTGGAGACTCATCAACCGAGCTATCTGTTCAGGCAATTCGGCCTCCGTTGGATACGAACCGGCTCATGCATCGTCGTACGAGTTCCACAGGCACGGCGTTGTCTGAATCGGTCCGGCCAGTATTTAGTGATGTGGGCCCACCAGGATTTGAACCTGGGACCAGCCGGTTATGAGCCGGCAGCTCTGAACCGGGCTGAGCTATGGGCCCCCGCGCAAGCATCCTACAAAGCCCATAGTACCAATTTTCACCTCGCCAATTAAAGACCACATCTCGAAACAACCGCGCAGAACTGACGAGCCGGGATGAGACATCGCGTTCATCCGCCGCGCCGGCGAAGCGCGATCAGTTCCTGGGCGGCGGCGGCCGCCTCGTCTGCGCTGCCGGCGCTCATCGCGGCGCGCCGCGTCGCCTCCATCGCGCGCTGCCGCTGCCGGCGCGCCAACGTCTCAACGTAATCCGGCACCAGCGCGCGCGCCTGCTCTTCGGTCTCGATCAACGGACCAACCGCCAGCTCGCTTAAACGGTCGCGCTGAACGTCGCTGAGCACCTCTGCGACGCCGACCTCCAACGCAGCCGGCGGCTCGCGCGACGCGCACACTTGCGCCACCGCGGCGGCGATCGCTGCGTCCTCGAATATCGCCGCATGCGCCATGATCTCGCTGCGCAACCCGGGATGGAGCAGCGCGGTCGCAAGCAGGCCGACCTCGGCCTGTTCAACGCCGTTCGGAACAGAGGCGAGAATTTCCAATCTCGGATCGCGCCCCGGACGGCTTCCGGGCCGCCGGTCAGGTTTGGCGAATCGCCGTATTACGTCCTCGGCAATGCCGAGCCGCCCCGAGGCCCTGCCCATCAGCGCGTTGGCCTGCATCATGTCCTGGATGGGACGAAGCAACTCGCCGATTCTGCGCGCGGCGGCGATGCGTTTTTCCATCGGCGCATCGGAACCGCCCGCGTCCTTGACCAACTCCTCGAAGAAAAGATCCGCCAGTGGCTGAGCTGCTTCGACGAGCTCAGCGAACGCCGCGGCTCCGCGCGCTTTGACCAGGGTGTCGGGATCAAAACCGGACGGAATGAAGATCCCGCGGCCGAGCATGCCGGCCGCCAGGAAAGTCTCCAGCGCGCGCAGGGAAGCCTTGCGTCCCGCATCGTCGCCGTCGAAGCAGGCCAGCACGTTGCGCGTATGGCGCGCCAGTAACCTTAGCTGGTCGATCGTCAGCGAGGTGCCGAGACTCGCGACCGTGTCCTGAAAACCCGCCTGCCACAGCGCAATCGCGTCGAGGTAGCCCTCGACCACGATCGCGCGATCGGTGCGCGCGATCGCGGCACGCGCCTCGTACAGCCCGTAAAGGGTGCGCGCCTTCGAATAGACCGGCGACTCCGGCGAGTTGATGTACTTGGGCAAACGTTGATCGAGCACGCGACCGCCGAAAGCGATCACGCGCCCCTGAGTGTCGGGAATCGGAAACATCAAGCGCGCGCGGAACATGTCGCGCACGCCGCCGCTATCCTGCTTGAGCAGTCCCACCCGCATACCGGCCGCCACGAGCCCGCGTTTCTCCAGCGCCCGCGTGAGACTGGCCGGCCGCTCGGGCGCGAAGCCCAGCATGAATGCGCGTGCCGTGTCGGCGGCGACTGCGCGTACGCCAAGATACTCGCGAGCGCCGGCGCCCTCGGGCGTGTTCCACAGCACGTGGGCGAAGAACTCGGCCGCGGTCTGGTTGGCGCGCCACACTGCCTCGCGATCACCCGCGACGACTCCGGCTTCGTCACGTTCAGGCAGCTTGATTCCGTAACGGCGCGCGAGCGATTCGAGGGCCTCGGGAAAACTCAGCCCCTCGGTCCGCATCAGGAAATTGAACACGGTGCCGCCCGCGCCACATCCGAAACAATGAAAGAAGCCGCGCTCGGCATTGACCGAGAACGAGGGCGTTTTCTCCGTGTGAAACGGACACAGGCCGACAAAGTTGCGCCCGGCGCGCCTGAGCCGCACCTGAGCGCCGATCACCTCGACGATGTCCGAACGCGAGCGGACTTCTTCGATTTTGTCGTCCGAGAAACGCGCCATCAGCCCGCCAGTATCCCGCGCAGCCGTCCAGGACGATTTGTCATGATCCCGTCGACCCCGCTGGCGATGAACCTGCGCATGCTCGGCTCGTCGTCGACGGTCCAGGTGTAGACCGCAAGGCCGCGGCGATGCGCCTCGGCACAAAGCTCGGGCTCAACCATATTGAAACGGGGCGCGACCGCAAACGCGCCGATCGCGGCGGCCGTATCCAGCATCGCGGCGGGGTCTTTTTCGTCGAGCAGCACCAGGCGCAGCCGCGGCTCCAGTCCGGCGACGAGCCTCAGCTGCTCCGCGTCGAAGCTCGAGATGGCCGCGGCGTCCAGCGCGTCATGGCGCCGCAATATTTCGCACACGCGGCTCTCCAGGCCTTCCGCCTTGAGCTCCACGTCCATGGCGCATCGGTCGGTCAGCCTGGTAGCGACTTCGTCGAGAGTCGGGATCCGTTCGCCGCGAAACTCGACGCCCAGGCGCGCACCGGCGTCGAGCCGTTTGACCTCCGCAAGGCTCATCGACGCAACGCGGCCACGCCCGTCCGTGGTGCGATTAACCGTGGCGTCGTGAATCACGACCACTTCGCTGTCGCGCGTCATCCGCACGTCGAATTCGCAAATTTCGGCGCCGGCCTCGGCCGCGGCCAGGAACGCGCTCAAGGTATTTTCCGGATAACGGGCACTCGCCCCGCGATGGGCGATCGTCAGCACCGCCTGCTCGGCCCCAAGCCACACCGAACCGCCCTCATTGCAACGAGTCTACCCGCGCTCAGCCGAAGCGGGCAAATCGGCCGGACGTTGCTTTCCACAGGTACAGCGCCCACTCGTCAGAGCGCGCCGTGACCCTTATGCTTGAGAGGCGGAGCGTGAGCGATGGATCATGTCGGAACGCACACCGACGGCCATTACGTGCGGGTCGGGTTCCACACTCCGGCTGCGATGGCCGACGAAGCCGCCGGCTTGCTTGTCGCGCATGGAGCATTGGGATGCGCGGTCGACGGCGACCTCCGTATCGGACCTCGCCGCGCAGCGGTCAGGCTGAACGCCTATTTCCGACGGCTCAGCGCATCCGAGCTTCGTTCGATACAGCGCACGATGTTGGCGGCGGGCATGCTCGCCCGGAGCGCACGCGCGCAGCCTCGCGAGCAAATCGTGGACCCTGGATGGGCTACCGCATGGAAGGAGCGCTTCCAGCCACTCAAGATTGGGCGCCGGCTGCTAATCATTCCGCCTTGGAGTGCGGCGCGCGCAAACGGGCGGATGCGTATCATCATCAATCCCGGCCAGGCATTCGGCACCGGGCACCATCCGACGACTCGTGGCGCGCTCCGGGCGATCGAGGACTTGTGCGCGTCGCGCCGGTTCAGCCGCGCCCTGGACGTCGGCACCGGCTCGGGCATCCTGGCGATCACGATGCGTCTGATGGGGGTACGCCGCGTCACGGCGATCGACCTTGATCGCGCGGCGCTCGAAAATGCGCGCGAGAACATCGCACTGAACTCGCTCGACCGCGCTATCCGAATTTCAACCGTTGCAGTTGATCGGCTACGCCAACGCTTCGATCTGATCACAGCGAACATCCTGAGCTCTCCACTCATGGCAATGGCGGACGTTTTGGCCCGTTCGCTTGGCGAAGGCGGGCGACTCGTACTCGGTGGAATTCTCGACCGCGAGGCGCGCGACGTCCTGCGCCGCTATCACCCGCCGCTGCGATGCGTTCAGACGTCGCGCGAGCGCGGATGGACCACGATGGTGCTCGCGCGATGAAGCCGTCGCGGCCGCGTTTTGCGATATCGTCGTCTTCGCTCGACGGAAGCGTCGCACTGGTCGGAGGCGCGGAACTCCATCATATGCGTGATGTGATGCGGCTGCGCGCCGGATCAGAGATCACGCTGTTCGACGAGAGCGGCACGGAGTACTCGGGGCGGATCAGGAGTCTTGAGCCGCCCAGCGCCGTCGTCGAAATCGTGTCAACGCAGGCGCGCGCCGAATCTCCCGCGCGGCTCATCCTGGCCGCGGCAATCATCAAGGGGCCACGGATGGACTTCCTGGTCGAAAAGGCCGTCGAGCTCGGCGCCGACGAATTGTGGCCGCTCGTTTGCGCCCGCAGCGTGGTGCGCAAGGTCGGAGCCGAACGGCTGGCGCGATGGCGCCGGCTGACGATCGCTGCGGCCAAACAAAGCCTCGCATCGCGCACGACCGAGGTCCGTGCGCTGGCAGCGATCGCCGACTTGATCGGCCGCCACGAGGCAGGCAGGCTCTGCGTGGTCCTGCGCGCGGGCGCGCCGGCGCTCGGCGGGTTTCTGCAAAGCGCGCGGCCGCGGACGCTGCTCCTGGTCGTCGGTCCCGAGGGCGACTTCACCGACGAAGAATTTGAGAGTCTGCGAGCAGCCGGTTTTTTGGCCGCCGGACTCGGCGCACGGCGATTGCGCAGTGAAACGGCGGCGCTGGCCGCGCTGGCGATCGCGGCGGGCGCCCTGGAGACAGCGGACCGGGAAGGCTGAGCGTGGCTTACAAATTCGCTTTTGTGATGGACCCGCTGGAGACGGTGCTGCCCGACAAGGACACCACGTTCGTTTTCATGCTGGAGTCGCTCGCCCGTGGCCATCAGGTCTACTTTGTGACGCTGAATGATCTCTTCGCCGTCGGCCATCGCGCTTTCGCCCGGGCGCGCCGATGTGAGGTGACGCGCATGACGCCTCACTATCGCTTCCTGGACGACGGCGCAGACTACGCGCTCGAGCACTTCGAGGCGGTCTTCATGCGCAAGGACCCGCCGGCCGACGTGGCTTATTTGCACGCGACGATGCTGCTCAGCCTGGCCGACAGCCGCCGCACTTTCGTGCTCAACCGCCCCGCGGGCCTGCGTGAGGCCAACGAGAAACTTTACGCGCTGAATTTTCCGGGCGCGATTCCGCCGACGCTGGTGACGCAGGACATCGCCCGACTGAAAAAATTTATGGCCGAGCAGGGAGGTCAGATGATCGTCAAGCCGCTCGACGGGCACGGCGGCGAAAGCGTCTTCCTTGCCTCAGCCGACGATCGCAACCTCAACGCCATCCTCGAGGCGGTGACCCGCTTCGGCTCGCAACTGATCATGGCGCAGCGCTATCTGCCCGAGGTGCGCGACGGCGACAAGCGGCTGATCGTGCTCAACGGCGAACCGCTGGGATGCACGCTGCGCGTGCCGCGCGATGACGACAATCGCGGCAATATCCACGTCGGCGGCAACTGCATCAAGGCCGAAGTCACCGGCCGCGACCGCGAAATCTGCCGCGCCATGCGGCCGCGGCTGGAGCGCGACGGCCTGTACTTCGTCGGGCTCGACATCATCGGCAACTATCTGACCGAGGTCAACGTAACCTCGCCCACCGGGGTCCAGGAGATCGATCGGCTCGACGGCGTGAATCTCGAGACGAAGGTGATCGATTTCGTCGAGGCGCGCGTCGCCGCCCTGCCTCGCTAGCGAACATCTGGGCGCGGATCTTCGATAAACTGTTGCAAGCCCTTCGCGGGCCGGGTACCAATTTAAGGCCGCTGCTTGACCTTGCGCTTAGGCCGCGGTGGGCAGGTAGCTCAGTCGGTAGAGCAGAAGACTGAAAATCTTCGTGTCGAGTGTTCGATTCACTCCCTGCCCACCAACACAACCCACGAGATTCGGGCTTTTTTTTGTTCAAGATTGAAAGATCGCACGGTTCACTTGGGCTGAACTTGGGCCATTGTGCCGGACCTAGAAACACCGAATCGCTTGAGACTTCGCACGGCTTTGCGGCGGAAATCCTGTGGGATTCATCGGGCAGACTGTGGCCGCTGGCATAAGAACCGCCCCGGGCCATCGAGGTCGCTCTCCGCAGTACTTATCCGATATTCGCGAAGCCTGCGCTAATAACCCGTACCAGGCACAGAGGGCGCCGAGGGAATCGATGGCGCCGACGGCACGCCCGGCACTGAGGGAGCCGATGGAGCGCCCGGCACTGAAGGCACGCCCGGCACTGAAAGCACGCCCGGCACTGAAGGGGCCGATGCAGCGCCCGGCAGCGACGGCATCGAGGGCGCACCCGCCGGCGAAGCTGCGGCAGCCGGCGACGCCATCATGGAGGAGCCTGTATTCTGCATCATCTGGCCGGCGGCGTTCTCGCCGGCCTGCTTGGCGGCTCCCGTCGCGGCCGAGCCCATCCCGCCTGCGGCGCCCTGTGCGGGCGCGCAAAGAGGAATGCACGCAAAGACGAGCGCGACCGTCAGTCCGGCGAACGTTTGCACTTTCATGAGAACGCCCTCCTGGGCTAGGAGATTTCGACGCCGAAACAAAGGATGCGCGGCGCGCGGATCGGTCAGTGATCCTTTTCACATTGTCGATTTTCGATCAAACGTGCACCGGCTTTCGGCCCTGTCCGAATTGGGACTCTTCGATCCGCGATTTGCGAAACCAAACACCCGTCTCATTGCCGCTCAACGTGCCTATGTATTGGGGTGCCCCCAACAATGATTCGTCGACCTCTTATCACCGTGCGATCTACGCCAGTAACGTGACCTGGGGAGTAGCGGCGTGCTGTATCGGGCAGGCTGCAATCACACCAATCCGTTCGTCATTGACATAGTCGGTTGCGCCGCGCTGAATCGGTCAGGAGCCGGCAGTGGAACCCGCGCGTCGGAGCGCGGCGAGGGTCGCCTCCGACACTCGGCCCAGGGTCGCCTGTCCTTCATCGATGATGCCGGTGAGGTGGTCAACTTCCTTGGCGGTCAGCTCGGGCGCGACCTCGAGCGCCGCGACATTGTCGCGCAGATGATCGAGAGACTTCGTGCCGGGTATCGGGATGATCGCAGAAGAGCGGCGCAGCAGCCAGGCAAGCGCGACCGTTGAGGTGCTGACGCCGATCCGCTGTGCCGGTGCGGCGAGCTCGGGCACGTCGCCCAGGTTGCCGAAGGCGAGCGGCCAGAACGATACGAACGCGATGCCAAGCCGTTCGCAGTCGGCCAGCACCTCGACGCCGCTTCGGTCGACCAGGTTGTAGCGGTTTTCGACCGCCGCAATGGGGGTCATCCTCAACGCGTGTTGCAAGGCCTCAGGCGAGGCGCCGGACAGGCCGATGTGGGTGATCTTGCCCTCGTCGCGCAGGTCGATCAGGGTGCCGAGCGCTTCCTCCAGCGGAATCTCGACAGTGGGGGCCTGTCCGTCGCCGCCGAGGCGGAGGTAGGTCAGACGGCTGACATCGGCGCGAAGGTCGCGTGCCGCGTCCTCGACCTGTGAGCGAAGCAATTCCGGCCGGTGATCCGTCGTCCAGTCGCCGTCCGGGCTACGCCACGCCCCGACCTTGTTACCGATGATAACGTCGTCGGCATACGGGCTGAGCGCCTCCCCGATGAGTTGATTCACGGTG
>Ga0187846_10001626_pt1 | contig 12611 bp, 12 predicted proteins | sample TC_taG_FD_161473 | JGI IMG/M metagenome (GOLD analysis project Ga0187846, IMG submission 161473) | Biofilm microbial communities from the roof of an iron ore cave, State of Minas Gerais, Brazil - TC_06 Biofilm (v2) | ecosystem: Environmental > Terrestrial > Deep subsurface > Cave > Wall biofilm...
TCGTGGTACTCCTGGGCTGCGCGCCGGTCCGTTGTGCCAGTAGATTCTCTAACCGTCGGAAAGCCCCGCGCGGCGAACTCGCACCACCAGTTTCGAGTGCCTTTCCTCTTGTATAGCGACATTCAGGCCCACCTCCGGGCTGGGCTTTCACCCAGTCTAGCAATTCGTCTTGCACGAACAGCCAGCGGCGCCCGACACGGTGCGCGGGGATGCGTCCTTCGCGCGCCCACGCCTCGACGGTGTGCTCGTGCTGGCGCAGCAGCTCGGCTGCTCCTTCGAGGTCAAGCGTCCCATTCACTGTTACAGCCCCGCCGCATGCAGCAGCGAGATCACCGCCCCAAGAACGCACCCACCGGCAAGTAGCCCCAGCACGGCGTACGGGAGGAGCCGTCGCGCTCGCAAGAATGCGGGTGTGGGAACCGGCGCGGCCTCCCGCGCCGCGGCCATCTGCTCGATGCGACGATGGGCTTGCTCGACATCGAAAGCGATCAACCGGCGGGCCTGGCGCAGGGCCTCGACGATCTGCTCCATGGCCTGACGGGCTGCCTCGGCAACTACCGCGGACCCACTCGACCCGATCCGCCCGGGAAGTGCCTCCAGTTCTTTGGCAATGCGGTCCAGGGCTTCGTCGAGCAGTTCCTCGAACACGACCCGGTTCAGCTCGACCATCGCAAATGCCGGGTCCGTCGGGTCGAGGGCTATGCCGGTTCTCTTGTAGACAAGACTCGAAAGACGAGCTTTATCCATATCAGCCTCTGTGTCGTTCGCTTGAACCTAATGCGCGGCTATCGCCACGGAGCCCTGGACTTCATCGTCGCGACCAAAGATTTCCGCCAACTGCTCGTCGATTTCGCGCTGCGCCTCGCGAAGCCGCTGTCGGTCCCAGAGGGTGAACTCGGGCGACGGCAGCGCCTCCTTGTAGGTCAGGTAACGGCTCGTCATCTCGCGCATCGCATTCAAATGCAGCACATTGCTGCTTCCGCCCCGCTGTCTGATGCAGACCGAACCCAGCATCTTGTCTCGCACCCGTCCGAACGCCTTCGTTTCCTCGAATTGTTTGCCTTCGAACACAACGGGGCCAAAGAAGGAGTTCAGCCAGGCCACATAGCCGTAGGCGGGGAGGTTCTCGGCCGTGGCCACCAGACCGGCGAGCGTCTCGCGCGCACCTGCGCCACCGACCAGCACGGAGTGGATCACCACGCGCCGCCCCAGTTCGGCGAAGACCTCCAGAATACGGTTGCTCTTCAGGTAGCTCACGAGCGGGATGAAGTTCGATGATCCGGTATCGAGAACCACGATCAGCCTCGAGGCTTCCACGATCTCGTTGGCCAGGACGTCGAACTGCCTCACGTCCAGGTCATCGTCGAGCATGAAATTGATGTATCGAGCCCTGAGCCCCTGGTAATTTGCCAGTGTCGGGGTCGCGGGATCCGAATCGAAGACTGCAGTCGGCAGGCCCTGATTCATGAAATGCTGAGCCAGGTGCAGCGCCACGAACGACTTGCCGACGCCGCCCTTGCTTTGCAGGACGATGTGGATGGCGCCAGGGGCGCCAGCAGGATGATTGGACATATGGTCTCCTATATCAGCAGATCCGCACTTCCATCACGAATAGGCGGCCGCGCAAGCTTGCGAAACAGCCGACCGACAGCCGCTCGATCGTTCTTCACCTCCGGCACCGGCTCGATCAAATGCGGAGTGGGACCTGCGATCGTCCGGATAGGCGCCTGCACCGCCCCTGTCGGTGTCGCCAAGCTCGCACGATCACAGGGCCGTCTCTTGCGTGCGCGATACACTGCGCTTCGAATGGACCGCAGTGTGACCGTCCCAAAACCAACGGCCCTCAGTGCGCTGACAAGAGCTCGGTACGGCACGCCGCTGAGGAGCTCCAATTCGAGCGAGCGGAGATGAACCAGGGCGTAACCATCCAAGCTCTGTTGATCCTTCCTCGTCGGCAACGCGATCAGATTCATGCACTCAAATCTGACTGATGCGAGTCGTGAAGTCAAATATCCGCCCGAAGCATGCTGTTGCACTCAACCGTCACTCAACGCCATGCACGTGCATCTTATTGGCAGAGTTCGATGCGATCGCGAGTCACTGGAAACCGGGATACCAAAAGAGTGGGTGCAAAACGACTGCAGAACGCGCGCACGACGACTGCAATACGACTCTGATTTACTGCAGGATAGGAACTTCTGCCGAAAAGATAGGATGCGGCAAAGCTACAGCCAGGGTCCTCCCTGGGGCCATCGCGCGCTGAAGCGCTTTCCCGATACGAGAGCGTCAGTTGGGGAAAGGAGAAATGCCCGCACCACAGCCATTAGCTCGGCGAGCGAAACTTTCTCGCTAGCCATCAGTCCTTTGTCGAGGAAGGCCTGCCACTGGGTCTGCTTGGCCCGATCCTCGAAGAAGGCGGCTGTGAAGGCCGTAGGCAGGGCAGTGGGCAGTTGCGTCTTGCGGCGCTCGAAGGTTCGCCGAATCGCTTCGCTCAGCCGTTGCCCGTCGAATTCCAAATTGCGAGCCAGCGTCCAGACGTCGTGGAAGTCCTTTATGCGACTGTTTGCCATGTCCAACTCCACCATCGCCTGGTACTTCTCGGCGATGGCATTTTCCGGGGTGTATGCCAGGAGGCGCGGGGCGGGTTGATCGAGAAGGACCGGGTAGTCGATCCAGATCGGCGACGGATACACGATGTCCCCGACGCCGACGTCTACCTGCATCGTGACGCGCGCATTGCCAAGAGCGGCACGGAACCGGATGCGCCAGCCCTGATAGTCCGCATCGAGCGTGATCGCCCCCGTCGTCAGACTGGCCGGGTCGTACCGCATGCCGTCATCGTCGACCTCGGCGGCCATGCAATCGCGGAGAACGGCGGCGAGAGCCTCCGGTGTTCCTTCCGTTCGACCGAGCACATCGATGTCCATGGTCGGACGGGCCAAGGGGATCTTCCATACGCGCAGCAGCAACGCGCCCTTCAGCAGCAGCTTTTCCGCGTGGCCGGATTGACCGAGTCGGTACAGGAAGCGCTCGATGGCGTAGTGCTGCAGCAATTCGTTAAAGGGCCGGCCTTCCCTCTTGGCGCGGGAGAGCAACCTCTGATGCACCGACTGCGCGACGTTTGCGGGTGAGCGGCGCGTCACAGAAGGGCCTCGATGTACGGCTTCATGACGCGCTCGACACGGCAGACTCGCGCGTACTCGAGCAGTTCGCGCATCGGGGCCTTCCTGCGTGAATGAAGGAGGCGTAGCGCTTCGACTGCCACATCGATGCCAATCCGGTTCCGAAAGCGAAAGGAGTCGGCGACGGTCTTCGCGGCGCGGTAGACCCGCACCTCGACGCCATCCACGCGGTGAAGTTCGATGCCGGCCTGATACATCGGCGCCGAGAAGTGAAAGATCCGGATCGGAGGGAAATCGAGGCGCGGGTGCTTGGTGCCGCGGGGAACGGCTACGTCCACCTGGTGCGGGATCTGGGTCGTGAGCTCGTGAAAGGCCAGGGCTGAGATCAGACAAACCACGCCGTGCGGCATCCGGCTTGCCACGGTAGCAAGATCCGGGTTGCCCAGTTCGGGCAGTGCGGCGAGCCGGTACAGGCCACGGCTGACCTGCTGCAGGCGACCGGCGTCTCGCAGGCTGTAGAGCACGCGCGGATGGATTCCGAGGGCGAGGGCGCGGTACGTGCGCAGCATTCCGCCGTGTTTCCGGAAGACGGTCTCGGCCCGGCGCTGTGAGGTGGTATCGCTCATGGTGGATAAAAATACCATCACTTATTTACGTCTGTAAACCTTATTATCCAACCACAAACTGAAGGATATCGACCAGCAACAAGCAGTTCCAGCTCATCGTCCTGTGTGTGTGGCGGGATCTCGCCCGCATCCTGCTTGCTCTCCCGGCCGATCCACCGTAGGGTCATGCACGCGGGTGGAGCCGACCAATCCCAGGCGCGTCCGTGCCCAGCGTATGGAAGCCGTCAACCTGAGGTGTATTCCGCGCGAGGTCCGAGGATGTCGACATCTTCTTCGATCGATCACCAGGCATTCACGGCGTTCGAGCGTACCGCTTGGGAGTCCAATGTCTCCGACTACGAGGCGGCATACGCTCGTGTCACGGCCCAGTCGATCGAGCCGCTGTTAAATGCTGTGGTACTGCGGGCCGGCGATCGATTGCTTGACGTGGCAACGGGACCGGGAGACATCGCGCCTGCCGCGACGGCACGGGGAGCGCTTTTCTGCGGAGTCGATTTTTCGTCGGCCATGATAGAGCGGGCCAGGGCGCAACAGCCAGGCGTGACGTTTGAAGTGGGCGACGCCGAGGCTTTGCCCTTCCCAGATGCCAGTTTCGATGCGGTCGTGATGAACTTCGGAATGCTGCATTTGGCGAAGCCCGAGCGCGCGATGGTGGAGGCGGCGCGGGTGCTGATGGCCGGCCGGCGCTATGCCTTTACGGTGTGGGACAAACCGGAAGAGACGGTCGGCTTCGGACTGGTGCTGAACGCGATTCGAACGCTCGGCAACCCCGACGTGCCGTTACCAGCTGGCCCGCCATTCTTCCGATTCAGCGAGGCGAGCGAGTGCGAACGGAGCCTGCGTCAGTCGGGCTTCGTGGACATCCGCATAACTCGTGTCCCGCAGGCGTGGCGATTCGAGACACCGGACGAGCCATTCGACGCAATCTACAACGGCGGCGTCAGGATTAAAGCGACGCTGCGGGCACAGACGGCCGAGGCCCGCGCTGCGATCCGCGAGGCCGTATGCGAAGGCGCACGCGGCTTCCTGCGCAACGGAATGATCGAGTTGCCGATGCCCGCGGTACTCGCATCGGCGGCAAAGGCGTAGCGACACGCGTCGAGCCCTCGGTTTTCGGTCGCGAATCTCCGCTGCTGGAAGTCCGCAAGGGGTTGGCAAGGAACGTTAACGGGTGTCGACCGTGTGCAACCGCTTCTCTATATCTGTCAGAGGGCGCATGGCGGCGCAGCCCCGCACCCAGCTCCGGTGATTGCGCCGAGGAGCGCTACGTACCGAGCCAACGCGCCTCGATCCATGCTCCTCGACGCACGGCGGTGCTGGCGCACTGAACGAGCAGATCAGCCGTGCGCTGCACATGCCGGGGGACTTCGCGGTTGCCCGGTAGGGCCAGGACGATCGTGCGCGTGATCGTCGGGTCCTCGAGCGGTGCGGCCGAGACCTGCTTGCCGGCAAGTTCGTCGGCAAAGGCAACCGGTGGAAGTATGGTGAGGCCATGGCCACCGAGAACAAGGCTCTTCTGGATGTTCATCGCATTCGTCTCGGCGACCACGGTGAGCTGGACATTGGACACCGCGCAGGCATGGTCGATCAGCGTACGCAGACCGTGGGGGCCATTCGGCAGGATCAGCGGCCTGCCGGCCAGGCCGGCCAACCGAACCGGTCGGTGCCTGCGCAACTTTGCCGACATGGGGCCGACGACCCACAGCGCTTCCTCGAGCAGCGGTTTGGCGTGGATGTGGGGCGAGTGCTCCACGCCATAGAGCAGGGCCGCGTCGATCTCGCCTGTCTCCAGCCACTGCTGGAGTGTCCCGGCATAACCCATCGAGATCCTGATCCGGATTCCCGGGTAGGTTGCAGCGACCGCGCTCACCAGCGGGCTGGAGATCAGGTTGCAAGTGCTGGGCAGCAAGCCCACCGTCACCAGGCCGGTGATGCTCTCGGCGGAGCCCGCGATCTCCGCCCGGGCGCGGTCGAGCTCGAGCATGGCGCGGCGCGTGTAGACGAGGAGCGCCTTGCCAGGGTCGGTGAGCACCATGCCATGGCGCTCGCGCTCGAACAGTCCGACGCCAAGGTCCTGCTCGAGCAGGCGAAGCTGCCGCGATACCGCGGGCTGCACCAGGTTGAGCAGCTCCGCAGCCCGCGTGACGTTGCCGGTGTCGGCGATCGTCAGGAAGGCACGCAGTTGTTTCAGGTCCATACGCTTCTCCGTGATGAGGCGCGGTGATCGTGGCCATCACGGAATTCTATTTCACAGCCGAAGCGATGAAAATCTATTATTCGATGGGGTTGGAACAAGGCAGAGGCATGGCACTCATGGACGTGGACCTCGGCGAGTTGAGGCAGTGGATCGGCAGGACCGAAACGCTTGAGGATCTGGCGACGGCAACGCCGCTGCAGGCGCTGTCTGCGACGCTGGACCGCAACGACCCGGTCCCGCAGCCCGGCGACCCGGTCCCGCCATGCTGGCACTGGCTCTACTTCCTGCCGCTGCACAGGCGGTCGGAGCTCGGACCCGACGGGCACTCCAAGCGGGGTGGCTTCCTTCCGCCCGTGCCGCTGTCCCAGCGCATGTGGGCCGGCAGCCGACTCGAGTTTCTCCGGAATCTGCGGGTCGGGCAGGCCATCACGCGGACCAGCCGCATCGTAGAGATCACCGGCAAGGCAGGGCGAAGCGGGCCGCTCGTCTTCGTGCGGGTTCGCCACGAGCTCAAGGACGCAGCCGGTGTGGCCGTCATCGACGAGCACGACATCGTGTACCGTGGGGACCCGGGCCCTGGTGTCGCGGTGGCACCGACACGGCCTGCCCCGCTCGAGCAGGACTGGATTCGAAAGATCTGCCCGGACGAAGTGCTGCTTTTCCACTACTCGGCGCTGACCTTCAATGGCCACCGCATCCACTACGACCGGCGCTACGCCACCGAGGTGGCGGGCTATCCAGGGCTGGTGGTACACGGGCCGCTGATTGCGACGCTGCTGCTGGACCTGCTGCGGTGCCAACTGCCCGGCGCGACGGTGTCTCGCTTCGCTTTCCGGGCGGTAAAGCCGACCTTTGACCTGGAGCCGTTCCACCTCTGTGGCCGCCGGCCGGACGAAGGCAGGACGGCCCAGCTCTGGGCGCGGCGCGCCGACGGCGCGCTTGCGGTCGAAGCGACCGCGGTCCTGGCATGACCGCGATGGCGCCGACCTGGAGTTACCCGTGCTGAACAAACCCGAACGGCATCCGGAAATCCGCGATGCCATCCGCCGTCTTTGCAGCCAGTTCCCCGATGACTACTTTCGAGAGGTCGACGAGCAGAGGGGGTACCCGCAGAAGTTCGTCGATGAGCTGACGAGCTCGGGCTGGCTGGCGGCGCTGATTCCTCAGGAGTACGGAGGGGCGGGCCTCGGCGTGACGGCGGCCAGCGTCATCATGGAGGAAGTCAATCGCTCGGGCGGCAACTCTGGCGCCGTGCACGGGCAGATGTACAACGTCGGCACGCTGTTGCGCAACGGCAGTGCGGCGCAAAGGGAAAAGTACCTGCCGCGCATAGCGTCGGGCGAGCTGCGCATCCAGTCGATGGCGGTGACCGAGCCGGCCGCCGGTACCGACACAACGAAGATCCAGACCATCGCGACGAAGGGGGACGGCCGCTACGTCATCAACGGGCAGAAGGTCTGGATTTCCCGCGTGCAGCACTCCGACCTGATGATCCTGCTTGCGCGCACGACCCCCCTTGCCGAGGTGAAGAGGAAGTCCGATGGCATGTCGATCTTCATCGTCGACCTGCGCGAGGCGATCGGCAAGGGACTTGTGGTCCGGCCGATCGCGAACATGGTGAACCACGAAACGAGCGAGCTCTTCTTCGACAACCTGGAGATCCCGGCCGAAAACCTGATCGGCCAGGAAGGCGAGGGCTTTCGGTACATCCTCGACAGCTTGAACGTCGAGCGCACGCTGATCGCGGCCGAGTGCATCGGCGACGGCTACTGGTTCATTGAACGCGTGACGCGGTACGCGGGCGAACGCGTCGTTTTCGGCCGCCCGATCGGGCAGAACCAGGGTGTGCAGTTCCCGATTGCCGAGAGCTATATCGAGGTGGAGGCCGCCAACCTGATGCGGTGGCGGGCCTGTGAGTTGCTCGACGCGCAGCTGCCCTGTGGGGCGGAGGCGAACATGGCCAAGTACCTCGCGGCCAAGGCATCGTGGGAAGCCGCGAACGCCTGCGTCCAGTTCCATGGCGGCTACGGATTCGCGCGCGAGTACGACGTGGAGCGCAAGTTCCGCGAAACGCGCCTCTATCAGGTGGCTCCGATCGCGACCAACTTGATCCTGTCGTACGTGGCCGAGCGCGTGCTTGGCCTTCCCCGGTCGTACTGACGGCTCCGATGCTGCCGCTGCAAGGAATCGTTGTCGTGGCGCTCGAGCATGCTGTCGCGGCGCCGTTCTGCACGCGCCAACTCGCCGACCTGGGCGCAAGGGTCATCAAGATCGAGCGCCCAGGCGGTGGGGATTTCGCGCGCGCCTACGACGGGCGAGTGCGTGGACAGTCGTCCCATTTCGTGTGGACCAACCGCTCCAAGGAGAGCCTGACGCTCGATTTGAAGCACGCCGATGCCCCGGCGATTCTCGCGCGGTTGTTGCCCGGTGCCGACGTGCTTGTGCAGAACCTGATGCCGGGCGCTGCCGCACGGCTGGGCCTCTCGTACGAGGCGCTGCATGCGACCTACCCGCGCCTGATCGTGTGCGACATCTCGGGCTATGGGTCCGACGGCCCGTATCGCGAAAAGAAGGCCTACGACCTGATGATCCAGAGCGAATCGGGCTTCCTGTCGGTGACTGGGAGCGCGCAGGAGCCCGCCAAGGCCGGCTGCTCGATTGCGGACATCGCCGCCGGCATGTACGCCTTCAGCAACATCCTGGCCGCGCTGATCGAGCGCGGCCATACCGGGCACGGCAGGCGCATCGAGATCTCGATGCTCGAAGCGATGGTCGAGTGGATGGGTCACCCGATGTACTACGCGTTCGATGGCGCACCGCCGTCGCGCGCCGGTGCCGCGCACGCCACCATCTACCCCTATGGGCCTTTCCCGGCCGGCGACGGCAGCACCGTGATGCTCGGCTTGCAGAACGAGCGCGAGTGGCTGGCCTTCTGCAAAGAGGTCCTGCGACAGCCCGACTTAGCTGCCGACGAGCGCTTCAGCAGCAACAGCCGCAGAGCCGAAGCGCGCGGCCAGCTTCGCGAGATCATCGTGAAAGCATTTTCCGATCTGACGGCCGACCAGGTGATAGCGCGCCTCGACAAGGCGCACATCGCCAACGCGCGCATGAACGTAATGCGGGAGGTTTGGGAACATCCTCAGCTGAAATCCCGCGAACGGTGGGTGCAAGTCGACACACCGGGCGGCCCGGTGCCCGCACTGCTGCCGCCTGGGGCGGCCGACGCCGGCGCCGTCCGCATGGACGCAATACCGGTTTTGGGCCAACACACCGAAGCGATTCTGGCCCATCTGGGGTTCTCGGCGGCCGACATCGAACGCTTGCGCCAGTTGAGAGCGATCTGATGCTTCACGCGGGAAAGGTCGGTCGCACACCAGGACCGGGGTGAACCCAAGAAACGGAAACAGACGAATAATGAACAAGGAGGCAGAATGAAAGCCATCGCCAGCGCGAGTGTTCTCGCATCCAGTCTCGTCCTGACCCTGTGCCCGGTAGCGCAAGTCGGTGCGCAGCAGGCACCGATCGTCATTAAGTTCAGCCACGTCGTGACATCCGAAACGCCCAAAGGCCGCGCGGCCGAACTCTTCAAAAAGTTGGCCGAGCAGCGCAGCAACGGTCGGGTAAGAATCGAGGTTTATCCGAACAGCACCCTGTTCAAGGACAAGGAGGAGCTCGAGGCCCTGCAACTCGGATCAGTGCAGATGTTGGCCCCGTCGTTTTCGAAGTTCGGGCCGATGGGCATCAATCAATTCGAAGCTTTCGATCTGCCTTACCTGTTCGAGAGCTACGACGAGCTGCATAAGGTGACGCGCGGCCCGGTCGGTGCGGCGATGCTACGGCTGCTGCGGGACCACGGCATCGTGGGCCTTGCCTTCTGGGACAACGGCTTCAAGGATTTCACCGACAACAAGCCGTTGCGCACACCGGGAGACTTTCGTGGACAGAAGATCCGCATCCAATCGTCCAAGGTGCTGGATGCGCAGACGCGGGCGCTCGGGGCGATTCCCCAAGTGATGGCTTTCTCCGAGGTTTACCAGGCACTGCAGACCGGAGTAGTGGATGGGTTCGAGAACACGCCATCAAACATCTATACGCAGAAGGTGCACGAGGTGCAGAAGTACATGACCCTGAGTGAACACGGTTACATAGGCTACGTGGTGATCGCCAATGCGAAGTTCTGGGACTCGCTGCCGTCCGATCTTCGCGCGATTCTCGCCCAGTCGATCGCAGAGGCGAGCGACTTCGCCGACGAAATCGCCAAGAAGGAGAATGACGATGCCATCGCGGCGATACGAAAGAAGGGGCGAACCGAAATCATCGAACTGACTGCCGAGGAGAAGCGGTCCCTGAAGCAAGCGCTGTTGCCGGTGCACCACCAGCTGGAGGGGCGCGTCGGCCGCGACCTGTTGCAATCGATCTATGCGGCCACCGGTCGCTTGGCGGCGGAATCGCCCGCGCCTTCTGCTGCGGTGCGCTAGCTGGACCGGGCAGGAGTTGCCAGCGTCATGTTCGCGCTCAAGCCGCTCGATCGCCTCGAGGAGACGCTCATCGGGGCGCTGATGGCCGTTGCCACGGCGGTGATCTTTGCCTCCGTAGTGATTCGCTCGCTGTGCTCAGTCCCATACGTTCAGGACCTTGCCATCCCGTTCAGCATGACCTGGGCACAGGAGCTGTGCATCTTCTTGTTCGTGTGGATGGCCAAGTTCGGGGCGGCGTACGGCGTTCGTGCCGGCGTGCACGTCGGTGTCGATGTACTGATCAACCGTTTGCATCCACGTCCCCGGAAGGTCCTTGTCACGATCGGGCTCGCCGGCGGTGTTCTCTTCACCGGGGTGATTGGATCGCTGGGCGCGATACTGGTTTGGGAGATCGGACAAACCGACCAGGTGTCCGAAGACATGGGCGTGCCGATGTGGATCGTCTACTTGTGCGTTCCCCTCGGCTCGTACCTGATGTGCTTTCGCTTCCTTCAGGTCGTCGTCAGCTTCGTGCGCACCGGCAAGGTCCCTCAGCGGCACATGGTGCCTCTCGAACACCCTGGCGAAGTTGCGAATGCTGCAGGGGCGGGCGAGGAGTCTGCGTGAACGCGCTGCTGATCTTCGGGTTGCTCATCGCGCTGATGCTCACCGGCATGCCGGTCTCGATCTCGCTGGGTCTGACGGTGCTGACATACCTGTTCACGATGACGCACGTCCCGATCGAGTCGGTGGCGCTGAAGCTGTTCACAGGCATCGAGAACTTCGGGATCATGGCGATCCCCTTCTTCATCCTGGCCGGCACGCTGCTAACGCAAGGTGGCGTGGCGCGACGGATGATCCATTTCGCCACCACGATGGTCGGCCATCTGTATGGCGGACTGGCGCTCGCGGGAATCATAGCCTGTGCTCTGTTTGCCGCGATCTCTGGTTCTTCGGTTGCCACGGTCGCGGCGATCGGCTCGATCATCCTGCCGGAGATGGTCCAGCGGGGCTTTCCGAAGCGCTTCGCGGCCGGTGTCATCACCACCAGCGGCGCATTGGGCATCCTGGTGCCACCGTCCATCGTCATGGTGCTGTTCGCCGTCAGCACCAACACCTCGGTGGGCAGGCTGTTCGCAGCCGGGGTGGTGCCTGGGCTGGTGCTGGCCTCGATGCTGGCTTTGACGACTTGGCTGATTGCGCGCCGTCGTGGGCTGCCGAGGCTGCCGCGGGCGACCTGGCGCGAGCGCGGGCGGGCGATGCGCGAGGCCTCGTGGGGTCTGGCGCTGATCGTGGTGGTCATCGGAGGCATTTATTCGGGGGTCTTTACCCCGACCGAGGCAGCAGCGTGCGCGGCGGTCTACTCGTTCATCGTGGTGGTCTTTGTCTACGGCGATCTAAGGCTCACCCAGATCCCGCGCGCGCTGCTGGATGCCGCCGCGATGAGCGCCATGCTGCTGTACATCATCACCAACGCGGTGCTGTTCAGCTTCCTGATGACGAGCGAGAACATTCCCCAGGGCATGGCCGACTGGCTGACGACACAGGGACTCGGGCCCGTCGCGTTCCTGCTTGTGGTCAACGTCCTGCTGCTGGCCGCCGGCAACGTGATGGAGCCCAGTTCCATCGTGCTGATCATGGCGCCGATTTTGCTGCCCGTCGCGACCCGGCTCGGCATCGATCCGGTGCACTTTGGCGTCCTGATGATGGTCAACATGGAGGTCGGCCTGTGCCACCCCCCGGTGGGTCTGAACCTCTATGTGGCTTCAGGTATCACTCGCATGGGCATCACCGAACTGACGATGGCGGTGCTGCCGTGGCTGCTGACGATGCTCGCTTTCCTGTTGCTTGTGACGTATTGGCCGCCACTGTCACTGCTCGTGCCGAATCTGATGCGCCTGTAGCAGGGATGCTCACGGCGGACCTGCAGCGCGCACGAGCAGGTCTGCCGCGTGCGATCCCTATCGCGGGCGGGGGACGGCAATCCCGCTCCCCTGCGACTGACGGAGCGCGTGCGGACGAAGGCCGCTACGGTGCTGGATGGCTGTGAGGGATTCTGTACGGCTATGCCTGTCCCTTGTGCGTCTTCAGGCGGCTTAGCGTCTCGCAGGCGCTTGATTTTTCAGGCCGGAGCCGAGTGACATTGCCCTTGTGATTCCGGTTGTTGTGGGTTCGAATCCCATCGTCCACCCCACTGATTCCCTTGAAG
>Ga0187846_10001627_pt1 | contig 12610 bp, 16 predicted proteins | sample TC_taG_FD_161473 | JGI IMG/M metagenome (GOLD analysis project Ga0187846, IMG submission 161473) | Biofilm microbial communities from the roof of an iron ore cave, State of Minas Gerais, Brazil - TC_06 Biofilm (v2) | ecosystem: Environmental > Terrestrial > Deep subsurface > Cave > Wall biofilm...
GATGTGTTCCTCACGTTCGACGGTAACTCCTGGTCCCAGGACCGCTCGGAAGAGGTCGAGTTCCGTTACACAAAAGCCCTGGCAAGCGCTGGCTGCCGCGCAGATCGGGCAGTGGTTCTCAACCAGAAGGAAGCCGTCCTTTCCGTTAGGTTTAATGCCCGCCATGTACCCTTCCTCGCTTCGGATGCGAGCGAGCTTCTGCACCTTCCCCTTCAGTGAAAGCGAGGGCGGTATTCGCTGGAGGTAATCCGCTCGCTGTCTGATGGAGCGGGATTGCAGCACACACTTCAAGCCTGCCTCGCCAAAAGCGTCTTCCACAGCCTCGATCAAGGCGACACTCACCTCCGCGTAGGCATCCGGGAAAAGCCGGTCCGCCTCACGAGTCAGCTGCCAGTACTTCGCGGGCCTCCCCAACGGTACAGGCCTCTCTTCGGCCGACACCAACTTCTCCCTTTGCAACTGGTAGAGGTGCTGGCGGACCGCCATAGCGGTAAGACCCAGTCGGGCCGCCACTTGCGCCGCGCCCTTGGCGCCCTCGGTCTTAAGCAATTTAACGATCGCCCGGCGAGTCTTGCTTTCCCGGCTCTGAACCGCGGTGCGAGCCCTCATTTTCTTTTTATAAACGGAAACCTTTACAAAGTCAAGCGCATCATTTAGGATGGAACTAAGTAAAGGAAGCCCTTTAGAAAGGAGATTCACATGGCAGTCCCATTCGACCGAGCGACTCCCACCTGCGATGAGAATGCCGCCAGCCGGCGCCGTGCCGATCCGTTCGCCGGCCTGCGGATCGCGATCACCGGTGGTACATCAGGTCTGGGATTAGCACTGGTCCGGGAGTTCTATATGCGCGGCGCCCGAGTTGCCTTCGTCGCCCGCGGCAGCGAACGCGTTGAGCGCGTGGCGCGAGAGCACCGCGGCGTGCACGGAATCGTCGGCGATGTTTCGGTGAAGGACGATGTCTATCCCATCGCCATGCAGGTCACTGGAGAACTCGGCGGTCTCGATGTTCTGATCAACAACGCTTCTGATCTGGGGCCGAGTCCGCTCACTTTGCTTGCAGACACCGCCTGTGAGGATCTCGAGCGGGCGCTCGCAACGAACCTGCTGGGACCCTTTCGATTGACCAAGGCGCTGCTGGGTGCCTTGGCGGCTTCCGCCCGTGAGGGACGGGGCGGGGTGGTGTTGAACATTTCGAGCGACGCTGCCGTCAATGCCTATCCTGGCTGGGGAGCCTATGGGGCAAGCAAGGCCGCTCTGCACCACTTGACCCGTATATGGAACGAAGAGCTGGCAGTGGAAGGCGTTCACTTCCTATCGCTCGATCCTGGTGACATGGACACGCCGCTGCACGCCCTCGCGGTTCCGGAAGCCGACCCGGCGACGTTGAAACGTCCGGAAGTGGCGGCGCGCGAACTTGCTGACACCATCCGAGGCGCACTGCCTGTCCGTCCTGCCGTTTAACGGCAGAGAGAGACAACACCGCCCATTGACGGAGGAACGCCATGATTGCCGCTTCTCTGCCAGCGCAACGTCCCCCAGATGCCAAGCTCTTGGTGGTCGACTCGCGCGGGCGCCTTAATCACGCCCCCCGATCAGCCCTCACCGAGTTCCTGCGTCCTCGAGACCTGGTCATCGCCAACGACGCAGCAACCCTGCCGGCAAGTTTGGAGGGCGTGCACTTGCCAACCTCCGGTCCTATCGAAGTGCGCCTTGCTGGTAGACGCACGCTTGACGTTAATGATGTGCAGGAGTTCTCGGCGATCGTTTTCGGTCCTGGTGACTTTCGTACGCGCACAGAAGACCGGTCGGCACCGCCGCGCCTGATGCCAGGGGATCGACTGGCGCTTGGACCGCTTTCAGCAATGATCAAACGGCTGCTGGGTCACCCGCGTCTGGTTTCTTTGCGCTTCGAAGGCTCGCCGGACGAGATCTGGGCCGGTCTCGCGCACCACGGCCATCCAATCCAGTACGCGCACGTTCCTGCGCCACTCGCACTTTGGGATGTATGGACGCCGATTGCAGGCCCTCCAGTGGCGTTCGAGCCGCCATCGGCGGGGTTCGCGTTGGACTGGCAGGCGCTGGCGCACATGCGCACCAAAGGCGTTGAATTCGCCACCCTCACGCACGCTGCTGGTATCTCATCCACCGGGGACATAGAACTCGACCGTCAGCTTCCTTTCGACGAGCCTTATCGCATACCTGAGGCGACCGTCGCGGCACTCCGGCGGACCCACACAAGTGGGGGACGCGTGGTCGCAGTAGGCACTACGGTGGTGCGCGCACTGGAGCAGGCTGGTCGGCAAGGGCTCATCCAGCCGGGCGGGGGGTTGGCCACACAAAGAATCGGTCTGGGAACCCAAATGCGGATTGTTGACGCGATTCTTTCGGGAACGCACGAGCCTGGCAGCAGCCATTACGAGTTACTGCGGGCCTTCGCAGACGATGACACCTTGCAGGAAGTGACGAGCGAACTCAACGCTCATGGATATAGAACGCACGAATTTGGCGATTCGGTGCTGATCGAACGTATGACGCCAGCACCACGCAAGACTTTTGTCGACCACAAGCCCGACTGTTCTTAAGATAGCTATTCACAGCTCAGCGAGCCGGCGGCGCAGATATCGGCGCTCGACAGCGTTCGCCGTCAAACCGAGCGCCCGACGGTAGGCGGCGGCTGCCTCTTCGGAACGACCTAGGCGCCGCAGAAGGTCCGCTCGCGCCGCATGGTAGAGATAGTAGGAGTCAAGCTCGCGTGACGCTCCAAGCGTGTCAATCATTCTGAGGCCGACCTCGGCGCCTTCACTCAAAGCAACTGCGACTGCGCTATTCAGTGACACGACCGGCGACGGATGGATACGCTCGAGCTCTTGGTAGAGCGCGGCGATCTGTTTCCAGTCGGTCTGCTCTGGCCTGCCCGCTCGCGCGTGCATTGTGGCTATGGCGGCTTGCAACTGATAGGGCCCAATCCCACCAAGACGCGAAGCTTCTTCAACCAGCTCCACGCCTTCTCGGACCCGTTCACTGTCCCAGAGCGAACGGTTCTGCTCCTCAAGGGGCACCAGCTCGCCTTGGCTGTTGGCGCGCGCCTCGCGGCGTGAATCGTGCAGGAGCATGAGAGCGAGCAAGCCGAGATTCTCCGCCTCCCGGGGCATCAATTCACAGAGTGTCCTCCCCAGGCGAATCGCTTCGGCGCACAGTTCGCGCCGGATGAGCTCGTGTCCCGCCGTGGCGGTGTAGCCCTCGTTGAAAATCAGATAAATGACCGCCTGAACGGAAGCCAAGCGCTCCGGCAGCAAGTGTAGCGGCGGCACTTTGTAGGGGATTCGCGCATCCTGAATCTTGCGCTTGGCCCGTACCAGCCTCTGCGCCAGTGTGGGCTCCGGAATCAGGAAGGCGCGGGCGATCTCGGGCGTGGTCAGCCCGCCCAGGGTGCGTAAGGTCAAAGCGACTTGAGCATCCATGTTCAGCGCCGGGTGGCAGCAGGTGAAGATGAGACGCAGGCGGTCATCGGGAAAGTTCATTTCGACCGGATCGACGCTGGAATGGCCGTCGGGACTTGCAGATTCCACTTGGCGAACGATTTCCGATTGCTGGTCGTCGCGGGTGCGCTCGCGTCGGGTATAGTCGATCAGCTTGCGGTGGGCGACGGTCGTGATCCAGGCGGCGGGATTGTCGGGAAGTCCTTGGACCAGCCAACGGGAGAGCGCCGTGGCGAAGGCGTCCTGTACTGCTTCCTCGGCTAGATCGAACGAACCCGAAACGCGGATGAGGCCGGCGATGATGCGCCCCGCCTCCCGCCGGAAAACCGACTCGATAGTACGTCTTAGATCGTCCATCTGCGCAAGATGAATCCGTTGCACCAGACAAGGACAAGAATCACGAAGCCGAGAGCAATGAACGAAAGTCACGGACCCAACCGCCGTAGGCCATTGGGATGATCGTCAGGAAGCCCGCGACTTCGATAGCAGGAGTCATGTGGGCTCTGAAATCCATGTGTTCAAGGCCTCGCTCCGCTCGACTGCATCTCACGGATAGGCCTCACTTCAACACACCCGGTGCCGCCGCCGCAACCCGTAGGAATCCTGGCCGCCCATTCGAGCGCTTCGTCCAAGTCCTTGCAGTCGAGGATGTAGTACCCCGCAAGCTGCTCTTTGGTCTCCGCGAAAGGCCCGTCGGTGACGAGCGCCTTACCCTTCTCGATGCGGACGGTCGTGGCGGTGCTGGTTGGCTGCAGGGGTTCTGCGCCCCGGAAGATTTGGCGCCTGCCAGTTTCTTCCATGAGGGCCCAGTGCTCGGCCGCGATTCTCGCTTGTTCTTCCGGTGAGGCAGCTTCCATGGATCGCTCTTTTGTATAGATCAAGAACATGTAACGCATCGGTTTAGCCTGTGACTGAACTTTGTCCCCTTCCGCCTACGCGGCTGATTCACTGTTTCCGTTGGAAGTCGAACCGCCTGGTATTCGTTTGACCGTTCGCGAGGAACGTCCACTCCTCGACGTGGTGATTCGGATCAAGAAGGATGAACTTCACGCTGACCATATGGGGAGCTGCGGGGCTTGAGAGATTAGTTGCGTCTTTAAACTCGAATGCCACAACGTTCGGTCCGGGCGAAGGGACAAAGCGGAAGCGCGGCTGGTTATGGGCGGCACAGTAATGCGTGGCCAGCAAGTCGCTCCCGTCCAGGTGAAACATTGTGATCATCTCGTGCGACGTGCCGGCAGCAAGCACGTTCATCAGAACCGAGCCGTCGGAGACTAGGCGAAATGAAGCGGTCGTGGGAATCTCTTGGCCACCCTCGTTCGTCTTCCCTTCCATTCGCCCTCCAGGGACTCTAGCTTGTCGAAACTAGCGCTGGCCGTCCCGGATTGTCCAGGGGGGTTCGGCGTTTGGGCTAACCTAAACCTGCAAAAGCAGCAACCGCAACTAGCACTCCCGCGCTATTCATGTTCCTGCCTCCTTTACCGATTTTTATGGTCTTGGACCGGCCTTCGCTGGCTCGATACCATCGAATCGACGGCGGCCTTACTTGCCTTCGATACCGCCGCCGTTGCTCGCTCTATTCTATCGGGGAAAACCTGGTCGGCGGAAGCCGAGAGAAAGACCTTCACGCCGGTCACCGCTCCAGCCCCTCGTGCCTTTTAGGATGTCGTGCTACCCACGCCTTGCTGCATCTCTCGGATTGGCCTTACTTCGACACAACCTGTACCGCCGCCGCAGGAGGCAGGAACCTTTGCCGCCCAATCGAGGGCCTCGTCCAGGTCCTTGCAGTCCAGGATAAAGTAACCTCCGAGTTGCTCCTTGGTTTCGGCGAACGGACCATCGGTAATCATCACCTTGCCGTGATCGACTCGCACCGTCGTCGCCGTGCTGCTCGGCTCGAGTGGATCTGCTGCTTTGAAGATGCCGCGTTTGCTTGTCTCTTCGATGACGCTCTGAGCCTCGGCTATGCATTTCGCCCGTTCTTCGGGCGGCATTGCTTCTCGGGCCTTTTCATTCGCGTAAACCAGTAACATGTAACGCATGCCGGCCTCCAGTTCGGTTCCATCATGCTCGGCGCTTGACGAACTTGTAGGCTTCCCTGGCGAGTTCGACCCACGCCTTCTTTGCGACGTTGACCACCAGCCACTCCCTCATCAGCCGCCCCTGACCTGAATCGAACCGCCTTCCCTGAGCGCCGTCCACGAGCTGGTCAACCCGGGCCTTCGGTAGCTTGACCACGAACTCGCCCTTCGACGACATCATCGCAAAGATCTTGCCATTCACCTTGAGTGCGCCCGCGCCGAAGCCTTTTCGTCCGCCGCGGCTTACCTTCGGCTCGGTGGCAAACGCCTCCACGACCCGATCAAATCTCGGATCGCCCTGGGCCGCTTGCCGTGCCTTCAACGGTTTCTTCTTCGCAGCCATCGCCCTATCCCACGGTCTGGCCGTATCCGAGCCACTTCCGGAGATAGGCCAACTGGCCCACGTGGTAGGTCTCGTGAAGCGCCAGGAAGGCGACGAATCCGCCGACTTTGCCGTCGAATGAAGGCTTTTCGTGAGGCTTCGCCAACACGTCTGGGGGCACACCGGCCAGAGAGGCCGCCAGCTGCTCGGACACGTCATTCCAAGCCCTCCGAACTTCTTCGACTCCTGGGTACTGATCCTCAGCCGTCGGCTTCGCGCCTCGGGCGAAGAGCGAGCTCCAGGGAGCCGACCACTCCGAACCCAGCGTTTTGAGCACGAATCCCCGGCTGACGACGAGGTGTCCCGCGACCCACATCAGGTGGTTTGAAATGTTCCCTGGCTTAAGCAACCAGTTTTCGGGCCGAATTCCCTCCGTGGCTTTTCTGACAAGGTCTGTGTTGGTCTTGAATATGCCCTCGATGTAGCGAAAATCCGTGTCCATCATTCCTCCTTATCTATCTAACTTCCAGCGCGCCGTCCCGGTCCTGGTGCTTACAGAAGAGATGCGGGCTTTTCTGTTGGGGTTCCAAACGCGCCGGGTCCCACTCACGGCGTGGCGGCTTGGGACGCACCATACTTGTCGTGATGGCGAATCCATCCCTGTATTCGCTCGCCCTCTTCCTGCCGGCCCAGAGGCGTCAGATCGAGAAAGTTGTATGTGTTAAGGGGCAGATCGAGGCCCCGCTGGTAGGTCGAATACGTGTGGTAGACGCTATCGCCGTCGCGGAGGAAGACGCTCAGACCGGGCATCTCTCCCTTCGGAAACCAAATCTTGCCGGCAGCAAGCAGGTCCTTGGCGCTCGTGTAATTGTACTCGTAGCTGCCCTTCTCAGGGTCCAGCGTCACGTGGAAGTCGTAGTTGAAGTCGCTGCCGAACGACGACACCCACGGAAACGTCCAGCCCATGCGCTGCCTGAACCGTTCGATCTTATCGAGCGGCGCGCGTGAGACCACGACGAAAGTGGTGTCGCGTGCGGCGAGATGAAGGATGCTGCCGGCAGAATTATCCATGAAGTGCGAGCAGCTCTTGCAGCCTTCCTCCCAGGCGGGCTCGAACATGAAGTGGTAGATGATGAGCTGGGGGTGCTTCCCGAAGAGATCGGGTAGGGTCAGGCGGCCGGTCGGCCCCTCGAAGACGTACTCCTTTTCGATCTTCACCATTGGAAGGTTGCGGCGCTCTCGCCTGAGCCCATCGCGTTGGCGGGTGAATTCTTTCTCCTTCGCGAGCAGCTCCCACCGGGCAGAGAGCCATTCAGCTTGTGATACGACTTTCGGACGGTTCATATTGTTCTTCTCCTTGTTTCTCCTGGCCGGTTTTCTTCGCGCCGGCTTGTCGATAAAACATCTTGGTGACGAGCACGGTCAACGCGCCCGTCGATGCCACTCCAGCGTAAATCAGCGCTAGACTTGCGATGCACTCGGGACACACGGACGCCTCCTCTCGTCGTTTAATGCCTTCTGGTCAGTGGCCTACTGCCTTCGTCCCTCGTCGATCAACCTCACGAAAAGGTCATGATAGGCCGAACCTCGATCGATCCGAAGCGAGCCCCGGGAATCTTCGCGGCTATGGCGATGGCCTCATCGCGCGTGGCTGCCTCCACCAGGTAGTAGCCGCCAAGCTGTTCCTTCGTTTCAGCGAAGGGGCCATCAGTGGTCAGGCACTTGCCGTCCCGCACACGCACCGTCGCAGCGGTATTCGTCAGCTGAAGGGCGTGGCCGCCTTTGATCACGCTAGCAAACTCTTTGCCAAACGCCCGGTATTCCTCAAGCTCGGCTTTGTCGTACCCTTGACTCCATCGCCTCTCCTTGTCGTAAATCAGCAACAAATACTGCATCTTTTCGTCCTCCTTGTTGGCGACTTATGGTCACCGGACTACCGCCGGTTTGACGGTTTTACTCTTTTCCTTCCACCAGTACGACGTTTAACCTACACAGAATCGACAGGTGCGAGGAATTTTTTTGTATACATCGATCCATCGTGAACAGAGGCGTTGCTGTTTCGGTCGGATAGGGGAGGCCAGACCCTGAGCTATCGGATCCGTCCGTGTGTTAAGATGTGCGGATAGCAGGGCAAACCCTTTCGCGACTGGAGCGTTTCTTCAGAATGACGTAGACTTCTGGCAGACTGTTTGGGGTTAAGCAGCCATGATTGACATCGAAGATCGCAAGCAGGCGCAACGGGAACTTCAGCAGCTCGTCGATGCTGTCCCGCAGCATATCGTCGTCCTTTACGGGGATGGGCGGCGTCTTTACGCCAATCAGGCTGTGCTGGACTATCACGGCTTGACCTTGGAGGAGTTTCTGGTCGAGCCCATTACCAATTGTTTCCATCCGGAGGATCTGGAGCGTTACAAACACCAGCGCAATTCTGGGATCGCTGCTGGAGAGCCCTGGGAAGCAGAAGCACGTTTACGCAGAAAGGACGGACAGTATCGATGGTTTTTGATCCGTGGCAGACCGCTGCGCGATGAACCAGGACTTGTCATACGCTGGTACTTGGCAAGAACGGACATACAAGATCGGAAGCAGGCGGAACAGGAGCTCCGCCAGCTTGTAGATGCAGTTCCCCAGCACATGATCGTGCTGGCAGCGGATGGGAAGCCACTTTACGCCAATCAGGTGGCACTGGATTTTTACGGTCTTAAGCTTGAAGAGTGCCTGGATCCAAACTCGATCAAGAAGAAGATTCATCCGGACGAGCTGGCGAGTTATTTGGACACTCGGCAGCGTGGGATCTCGAGCGGGGCCCCTTTCGCAGCCGAAGTGCGCTTACGTTCCAGAAACGGAAAATATCACTGGTTCTTGATCCTGTTCAACCCGCTGCGAGACGGCCAAGGTCACGTGGTCCGATGGTATGCCACAGCGACTGACATTGAGGATCGCAAACAGTCAGAAGAGGCTTTGCGGCGTAGCCAGGCTTATTTAGCTGAAGCACAGAGCCTAAGCCACACCGGGAGTTGGGCGTACGATGTCCGGCGCGGGTCCAGGGAAACATATCGAACCTTCGGATTCGACCCAGAGGAAGGTGCAATCTCGCGCCGAGAAGTTCGAAATAGGATTCACCCGGCGGACCTGCCGAGATTTGATGAGAATCTGGCGACCATAATCCGCCAAAAGGCCCGGGCCTCGATTGATTTCCGTCTGCTTCTTCCCGACGGCTCGATCAAGCACGTGCATTGCGTGAGTCGGCCCCTCTTTGACGCCTTAGGCGAGGTGGTGGAACTGGTTGGTACCAACATGGACGTCACGGAGCAGCACCAGGCGAGAGCTGCTCTGGAAAAAGCTTTCGAGGAGATCAAACAATTAAAAGATGAGCTTTACAAAGAGAACCTTGCCTTGAAAGAAGAGATCGATCAAGCCTCCATGTTTGAAGAAATTGTCGGTACCTCGCAGGTGCTGCGCCGTGTGCTGGTTCAGATGGCCAAAGTGGCGCCTACCGACTCCACCGTTCTTATCGCCGGGGAGACCGGCACCGGAAAAGAACTGATCGCCCGCGCCATTCATAAGCGGTCCCAGCGATCGTCGCGGGCCTTCGTGAGTGTGAACTGCGCCGCGATACCGCAAGCCTTAATCGGTTCCGAGCTGTTTGGTCACGAGAAGGGAGCCTTCACCGGAGCAACCCAGCGGCGTCTGGGGCGTTTTGAGCTGGCCGACGGTGGCACCCTGTTTCTCGACGAGGTCGGGGATTTGCCCGCGGAAACGCAGATTGCCCTGTTACGAGTTCTGCAAGAGCGCCAATTCGAGCGCATCGGCGGGACTCAATCCGTCGCCGTTGACGTGCGGGTGATCGCCGCGACAAATCGCGACCTGAAGACAGCTATCACCGCGGGAGCCTTCCGGAGTGACCTGTTTTACCGGCTGAGCGTGTTCCCGATTGCGGTACCCCCGCTGCGCGACCGCAAAGACGATATTCCCCTACTGGTGGAATATCTCATCGAGCGGTACGCCAGTAAGGCCGGGAAGAAGATCAAGAATATTCACAAGAGGACACTGGAATTGTTTCAAGCCTACGATTGGCCGGGCAATATTCGCGAACTACAAAACGTGGTCGAGAGAGCGGTGATCTTGTGTGATGGCAAAACCTTCTCCGTGGACGAATTACGGCTGCAGCCCGAGTCGCCCCGAACGAGTCACGCCGGCAACGGATTAGCTCGCCCGGGGGCCGACCAGGAGAGAGAACTGATCGAATCTGCTTTGGCGCGGAGCCAAGGCCGGGTTGCCGGTCCGTTGGGTGCGGCTGCCAAGCTTGGAATACCGCGGTCTACACTCGAAACAAAAATCCGAAGGCTGGGGATCAAGAAGCACCAGTTTAGTTCAAACTGACTAAGATGGATTCTGCTTATCTGGTGATTACAGTCCTCCTCGCGGTGATGCTGGTGTTTTCTGGCCTCGGGAAGATCCGCCGCGATCCGCGTCAAGTGCGGGTGGTCCACGAAGTCATAGGGGTACCGTTGAAGTACTTCCCGCTTCTGGCTGCTTGTGAGTTTGCCGGAGCCTTGGGCCTAGTTCTTGGGATCTGGTGGCCTCCCCTGGGCGTGGCAGCGGGCATCGGCCTCGTCCTCTACTTTGTGGGCGCGATTGTGTCGCATCGGCGTGTAGGTGATGTCAAAGGCATCGGACCTGCCGCCTTCATGTTAGTGGTCGCGGCGGGAGCACTCACCATGCGTATCCTGACACACAAGCCGGGCACACCAGGCTAGACAATTAATTTTAGATACCGGATAGCCTCCGGCATCGCACTGAATGTGTAGCGCCTGTCGATTTACCAGATCCTCAAGGCGACGCGGATCGCGTGCCGTCAGCGATGGACGAACGGCTGTCGATTCAGAGCGTACCATTCTCTGCCGCCAAATGGACTGAGTCTGGTGAAAACGGGAACCGACTGTAAGACATTCTCCCTATGAATGCTTCTTGAAGCATCCTGCATCCAGTGCGGGTCGTATTGAACGTATTGCCCGACTTCGGACCGCCACCGACATACGAGACGACCTGTCTCCGTTTGCCATGACATTTTCATTGCGCTCACCGCCTCTCCTCTTGGTGCTCGCAACTGCTCTAAGACTACCCAAAGATATTTGAAATTTTGAAAGCCAAGAGGGTTCCGACCCGTGCTGGAGCTTTCTCTCGGCGGTGCGGATTCGTGAGCTGAGCAAGGGAACGAAACCTGCGGTTTCTTTCCCTTGAACCCTTTCTTCCCTCTCCCGTCCCGCGGTGGGGTACTTTGATTTCCACCGGTCGTCTGGCCGATGATCTTGTTGCCGAGACAAGAAACCGGAGACGACCGATGGAGATCTTCGCCAAGCTGTTTGGCAGCCTGCTGGCCTTGGTATACCACTGTTTCGACCGTATCGTCATCCTCGGTCATTTGCCCTTGCTCACCGCCCCGAAAACATTGTCCACTTCTTCCGCGACATCCACCAGGTCAACACCATCAGCAAAGAAGTCTTGCGTCAACGGACCGACGATTACCGCCGCTGGGTGGATGCCTTCGCCCAGAAACGCCAGATCCCCATGGAGTGGGCCGAAAAGGGGGTCCGCAAGGAAGACTACGTCCGTCCCCACCTGCGACCCCTGGAGCGCCGAAATCAGTTCGGAGTCTACTTCATCCTCAAGAGCATGGAACTAGGACCATCCTTCCGCTCCGCCGTTCCCAGATTCCCGGTGGACGATCCCCATTACCGCATCCTCACCCGGCAGCGTTCCCGCTACACCCACTATTACCTCTACACTCGCGATGAAGTGTTGGGGCCAATCGCCTTATGCGTGGGATCGTTCCTGCCCTTCTCCGTCACCTACTACCTCAACGGTCACCACTTCATCGAACGCGAACTCGAGCGCGTCGGCGTGCCCTTTCGGAAAGACGACAATGCTTTTCTGTGGGTAGCCGATCCCAAAGCCTTACAGGCAGCAGCCGACCGCCTCAACCCCCAGATCATTCGCCAGCAACTCGATCACTGGAGTTGGGTAGTGGGACCGAAGTTTTCCCAGAAAGACCGAGCCGCCATCAATCTCACTCGCCATTACTCCCTGCAGCAAATCGAATACTGTCGCAACTTCATCTTCCGACGAAACTTCCCCATCCATAAACTCTTCGAGCGCTCCTGCGACCTCGGATTGTTCCGCCTCACGGCTGACAAGCTCTCGCAGGTGTTCGGCTTTCGCCTCCACAAGAGAATCCGAGGTAAGCTGGCCACCGTCTTGGAAAGCATGGACCATGGCCATCACGTCCTGCGTGCCTGTGGCAAAAATGCCGTGCTGCGCATGTACGAGAAGTTCTCCACCTTCCTGCGCTTGCAGGTCCTCAGCAATAACCTGAAAGACTTCGGACTGAAGAAATCCTTGGATAACCTAGAATCTGTCCGCCAGACCCTGGCCACCGTCACCGACCGTTTCGCTCAGTTCGAGGCCCAGGCCCTCGATGTCCACGTCGACTTCCCCCTCTTCCAGCGTTTGGCTCTTCCCATTCTTTCGGGAAACACCAAAGTCCCCGGCATCAAGATCCAGGACACCCGTATGCTCCGCCTTATGGAAGTCCTGCTCCACCGCGCTACCCAGCTCGGCGGATGGCGCTCCCGACAAATCCATCAAGCCATCCTCTCCACCTTCCAACTCACCCCCGAAAACTACACCCTCACCCAACTCCGTTACGACCTCCGCAAGCTCAAAGC
>Ga0187846_10001628_pt1 | contig 12609 bp, 9 predicted proteins | sample TC_taG_FD_161473 | JGI IMG/M metagenome (GOLD analysis project Ga0187846, IMG submission 161473) | Biofilm microbial communities from the roof of an iron ore cave, State of Minas Gerais, Brazil - TC_06 Biofilm (v2) | ecosystem: Environmental > Terrestrial > Deep subsurface > Cave > Wall biofilm ...
AGGTCCCGCCGAGCTCACTACCTCGATGGACCGCTCGAGTGCAGCCCCTGGCGTTGGCGTGCGATCCTCTGAAAGGGCAGTGCCGACCGCCGCATCTTCGCCGTCAATCGTTGCCACCACCGTGTTGACGGCCACAGTCTCGCTTTCCTTGACCAGGATCTTGGCCAGCACACCGGCCACGGGCGAAGGAATTTCCGCGTCCACTTTGTCAGTGGAAATCTCGAAGAGAGGTTCGTCGCGCTCCACCCGGTCACCGACCTTCTTCAGCCATTTCGTGACCGTGCCTTCCGCAACGCTTTCCCCCATCTGGGGCATGATTACGTCAGTGGGCATCTACTACCTCATCGGGCCATCGAGCCATCGGGTCATCGGAGCCGCCCTTCGCCGTTCTCTGTGATGCGGCAAAAATAGCCAACACTCATTGGCCTCTGTTAACAGGTCTCTTAACTTTGTTTCCGGCACGATATCTGCTTCAACCAGTAGCTCCAGCCAGAAAACAGTTTCGTCCGCCTCTTCAACCACAACTCCCATCTTGGCAACGAACCCAGACTTGGACCGTGCACGGCCCGCGGCTCGATAGTTGGCAGCTACTGAGGTTCCTGAACGGAGTAATTGCCTCCCAATGATGCGTGCTCACCCGATGGCCCGATCAGCAGTCGCAACTGTTCCGGCGAAAGGCTCATGCGGCAGCTATGCCCGATGACCCGATGGCTCGATCACCCGATGTTGCGATCAGTAGGCTGCCAGCTTACGCGCCGCCGCTACCACTTTCTCCACATTGGGCAAGAAGTATTCCTCCAAAGGGGGCGCAAAGGGCACGGGTGTATCCGGGGCGGTGATCCGGATCACGGGACCGTCCAGGTCTTCAAACGCTTCCTCGGCAATCAAAGCAGCCAGTTCGCCCGCCATGCCTCCGATACGCGTATCCTCATGAAGGAGGATGACCTTGTTGCACTTGCGAACGCTCGCGAGCACCGTTTCCTCATCGTAGGGCAGGAGCGAGCGGAGGTCAACAACCTCCAGAGAGATGTCCTCCTGCTCCAATTCCTTGGCAGCGTCGAGCGCCGTCCAGACCATGGCGCCGTAAGTGATGACTGCGATGTCCGTCCCTTCTCGCCGCACTATAGCCTTCCCCAGCGGCACCACATAGTCCTCCGCCGGGACTTCTTCCTTGATACGCCGGTAGAGAAACTTGTGCTCGTAGAAGATCACCGGGTTGTCGTCGCGAATGGAGGCCTTGATGAGCCCCTTGGCGTCATAGGCGGTGGCAGGAACGACGACCTTCAAACCCGGGGTGTGGACAAACCACATCTCGTTTGACTGCGAGTGGTACGGGCCTCCGTGCACCCCTGCCCCCGAAGGCCCGCGGATGACCATGGGCACCTTCGCTCCCCAACGATAGTGGATCTTGGCCGCCATGTTGACGATCTGGTCGAAGCCGCAGGCGATGAAGTCCATGAACTGCATTTCCACCACGGGACGCATTCCCATCAGAGCCGCGCCCACCGCCGCACCTACGATGGCCGCTTCAGAGATAGGTGTGTCAATAACCCGGTCGGCCCCGAATTTCTCCAGCATTCCGGCGGTCACTTTGAAGGCTCCGCCGTAAGTGCCGATGTCCTCGCCCAGCAGGAAGACGGAGGGATCGCGTTCCATCTCCTCCCATAAACCCTGGCGAATGGCTTCGAGATGGGTTAACATGCCCATGGTGACCTTCCCGATCGAGTCATCGAGTTATCGGGCCATCGAGTCATTCGGGCGATTGAGTCATCGGGTCATCGAGGCACTCGGGTTTTCGCGGTCCGCTGCGAGGCAGCGAAGATCGCCAGAAGCTCGTTTGCTTCTGCTCGCAGTTCCCTCAGCCGGACCTCACGCACAATGCCCGTATCAACCAACAGCTCAAGCCAGAAAACGGTTTCGTCGGCCTCTTCCACGACCGTACCGATTCTAGCAATGAACTCCGCCTTTGAGCGCGCCCGTCCAACGGCGCGGTAGTTCGCAGCAACGGACGTCCCTGACCGCAGAACCTGCCTGCCAATGATCCGCGCTTCTTCAACTCTCGGCAGGGCTCGGAAGAGGCGAACGATGCGGATCGCGAAGTCCTTCGTTCTTAGTCGCAACTGTTCCGGCGAAAGGCTCATGCGCACCTACGCCGATGACTCGATAGCTCGATCACCCGATGGCCCGATCAGCCGATGGCCCGATCACCCAATGGCTCGATCCGTGTCCCACCAGCACTCAGCTTCGCAATATACTCCCTTCACAGCGTCGGCTCCCGCCGGGAAGGGAGACACTTCGGCATAAACCACCGCGTCGTCGATCTCCTTGTGAATGGCCTCCTCCACTTCGCGAGCGCGCTCCCGCGTCATGAAGCCCTTCGTGAGTAGGAACTTCTCCAGGCGCAGTATAGGATCGTTCCCTGCCTCTTTCTGAAGCAGTTCCCGAGGAACATATTCGGCAGCGTCATGCGCCGAGTGCCCGGTCATGCGGAAGGTCTTGCACTCGATGAAAGTCGGCCCCTCCCCTGCCCGAGCTCGCTTGATGGCCTCTTGCACCGTGGCGTACACGGCCAAAACATCGTTGCCATCCGTAGTTATTCCTGGCATGCCGTATGCCGGCCCGCGCACGGACAAGTCAGTGACCGCATACTGTTTCTCCGTCGGCGTGGAGTAGGCGTACGCGTTGTTATTGCAGATGAAGATTACCGCCAACTTCATCACCGCTGCCAGGTTCATGGCCTCGTGGACGTCGCCCCGGCTAGTAGTCCCCTCGCCAAAGTGCACCAGTGCCACATTGGTTTTGCGGCGCTGCTTGAATGTTAGCGCCACACCGCAGGCGACTGGCAACGTGTCCCCCAGGGGTGAGATGATAGGAATGATGCCTTTCTTCAAGTCGCCGATGTGCAGGGTATTCTCGCGCCCGCGCGTCGGACCGGTGGCGCGCGCCATCCAGTTGTCGAAGATCTGCCCTAGGGTTATGCCGCGAATCAAGAAGGACGAGAAATCGCGATGGCTGGGCAACACCACGTCGCCCTCTACCAGTTGGATCGCCGAACCTACACCAATGGCCTCCTGCCCCCGCCCGACGTACACCCCACCTACAATCTTGCCCTGGCGATAGAGGACATGTTCGATGCGGTGCTCGGCCTCGCGCGTGACTTTAAGGTAGTAAAGCATGCGCTCAAGGGTTGCGGCGTCTGGCACATCGGATGGCTTGGGCGACGGTGTGAGCTTTCCAATCGGCATGTGCGCTCTGTTCGAACTTGCTCGCGCACTATCTTACCAGAAACTCAGCCAGCCTCTCCTGCGTTAGCGATTCCCGGTCGCCTTTGGCGGGCATGTTGTTGAATCCGAAAACGGTAGCTTTGTTTCCGAATTTGTCTCACCTCGATCTCTTGTTTTCAACGAGATCGGTAGGTTTGTTCCAAAAGAATTTTGTGGTGTCTCACCAGCCAGCTCCGCCCCCAAACCCCAATCTGAAGCGCCTCCTGCTCCTGACCCCGCAGTCTCACCCGCTCTACCCGCTATGGCCCGGTGCCAGTTTGAACAAAATGATCATAACACATAAATATAGTAAGTCTATATATAGTTATTACCAGCAGACGTGTTTTCCTGGGGGCTAGACAAATGGATGCAAAAAGCGCCGGCTAGTAGCCTACGGCAAAAACGAACCCGGCCTTGGGGCCTGTAGCCTAGGGGCTGTGGGCACGATCTCCGCTTCCAGGTCCCTGATAGGAGGATGGTTAGTAGCGCAGGCCTCCGCCGTTGAGGTCTGCGGCTCTGATTCAGAAGAAGCGGCACTTATCTCAAAAAGAACCGCGGACCTGAAGGACGCAGGTCCGCGCTACCCGACTCGAAGCCGGGTTAACGCTGGCTGCCAAACGCGGGGACGTGATTGTGTCAAGCCGGAGGGCGTTTCGAATTGGGTCGTACACCCCGGAGTCAGTCCCTGGTCGTGGTCGAACGAGAACGGCGGTACGGCTCGCTCTCCATCGCAGCCCGCAAATTGCGGTTGATGCAGAAATCAGCCGGATGAATTTGCCACACACGGTAATTGTAGCTCCTTTTGTAGTTACATGCAAGGGACCGAGTTTGCTGTAGAATATTCTCCCGTGAGGCCGGAACTCAAAGCCCCCTGGGCGAGGTGGGGGCGGTTTACGAGAAACATGTTCGGGACGAAGAGAGCGGAGTTAGAATCGGAAATCAGGGGCCGAGCACACCTGCGCCGGCCGCGGGCGGGTTAACGACCTAAAGACCGAAGCGCATGAAACGTGACGCCACACCAGGCCTGCAGTTGGATGCGTCGGACTTGGAAGTCCATACGGAGTGGCTCACGGATGCCGTCTTCGCTGATCTCTATCAAAAAGCAGGGGCAGGGCGGTTTGGTCTGACGGAGCAAGAGTTCTCGCAGATTCTCGAAGAGGTGCGCGCAAAATACCTTCCCGCCGGCGCCGGTAAGCGCGAGGTGCTGGAACTGTACCGGAGTCTGCATGTAGAGGAGCTGGCCTTGGCCCGCGCGTGCGCGGCAGGCAATGACGCTGCCTGGGACGTTTTCCTGGTGCGCTACCGTGAGAAGCTGTACGACGCAGCGTGCTCCATCGCTCCGAGCGAATCCACGGCCCGCGAACTCGCCGACTCGCTTTACGCCGAACTCTTCGGCACTGAGACTCGCGATGGCAAGCGCGTTTCGAAGCTCAACTATTATGCCGGACGCGGGTCACTGGAAGGCTGGCTGCGCATGGTGTTGGCGCAGGAGTATGTCAACCTCTTCCGCAGCCAGCGGCGCCTGGTCAGCCTGGAGGAGCAGGCCGAAGCTGGCGTGCAATTTAGAGCTCCCAATTCAGCAGCGACGCCTGAGGGGTCTGCGACATCCGATCCGCGCCTCGAGGCAGCAACAGACGAAGCGCTGGCAGCGCTTCCGGCTGAAGACCGGTTTATCTTAGCCTCCTGTTACCTCGACGGGCGGACGTTGGCCGAGACGGCTTGCGTGCTTGGAGTCCACGAGTCCACCGTCAGCCGGCGACTCGCCAGGATAACCAAGTCGCTTTCCAAGGCCATCGTTAAAGGGTTGCTGAGTCGGGGAATGACTCGCCGGCAGGCCGAGGAATCGTTGCAAACAGACGTGCGCGATCTTTCACTCGACGTGCGGAAGCAGCTCAAGCCGGAAAATGCAAGAAGTGGGACATAAATCGTTCCATAATAGGGGAGGGTAGGCAGTAGACGGTAGACGGCATACCGGGGAAGAAGAGCTGTCTGTGGCCCGCCCGCTGCTGCGCCTTTAACCCCATATCTCACGGGCGCCAAGTATCTGCCGTCTGCTGTCAAACATCGACTTAGGCACATGGCTCAACCACCCAAAATCGTTCGAGACCGGCTCGCGCGAGCACTTGTCGGCGCCACTCCTATCGATCATCCCGACGCAAACCTGCTTGCCGGCTTTGTGGAGCGCTCGTTGACCTCGACCGAGAGAGGCCTGGTCTTGGGCCATTTGGCCCAGTGCGCTGAGTGCCGCGAGCAGGTTGCAGTGGCACTTCCGAAGTTGGAAGCTGAAATGACCGGCGCGGGTGCAGCAGTGGCCCGCGGTTGGCTGCGCTGGCCGGTGTTACGCTGGGGTCTGCTGGTGGCTTCGCTTGCGATTATGGGGACCGTAGCCCTGGTGCGACAGCCTCCCGCTCGCCACATGGAACTGGCATCTCGCGCGAATGTAGCTCCCCCCCGCGCCACCTCGTTGCCGTCAGATGTCACGGTCGGCGCCGCGCCCGGCAAGACGGCGAGGCTCCCCAGCCAGCAGGAAACTGCCTTGCCTAAAGGGAAGTCACGGGGCGAGGACCTTGCTTTGAGTCCCAACCCAGCGCTCGAAATGAACGCGCCGACCAGAAAGCAAGCGCCACAGGAGGTGCAATCCTACCAAGCTTCTCTCACTTCCAAGGTACCGATAGCTGCCCCGGTGCCAGGGGAGACCTTACGCATCGGCCCCAACGCGTTCAATGGCGCGAGCTCGACCCAGCCTTCGAATGCCGTTGTTGCCCAAGCGGCGCCTCCCCCGCCAACCGCTCCAAAGTCCGTCACCCCGGCTCAGGGGCAACCCGCTCAGCCGGCCCCGGACTTGCTTGCCAGCCCGCGGTTCAAGCAAGCCGAAGCTTCCCGCGCTTCCGAAGAAAATAAGGACATGGCCGCCGGCGAAACAGTTGGAGGAGGCGTGGAAACGCCGCCTCCTGCTAACGGGTCCGGCCAGCACTTCGAGCCACTTATGGCTGTCCTGAAACCTCGTCAGGCAACGCCGGCCAAGAACGTACGTGTGCCGGCAGCTTCGGCGGCCGGGTTAAATGCAGGCGCGGGGAATCCAATAACCGCACACTGGAGTATTTCTGCCTCGGGTAAAGTACAGCGCTCCCGAGACGGCGGCAAGAGCTGGGAGGAACTTGACGTCGACAGGAATGTAGTCTTCCGGGTGGTCTTTGCCGTGGGACCGGACGTCTGGCTGGGCGGGAGCAAGGGCGCGCTCTACCACTCCACTGACGGCGGTCAACATTGGACGCGAGTGACCATTACGACGGGCTCCGCCACGGTTACGGACGACGTCGTTCACATTGAGTTCAAGGACGCGCAGCGTGGCGCGGTGGGAACGGCCGGCGGCGACACCTGGACCACACTCGATGCCGGACAGCACTGGCAGAAGCAGTGAGGAATTCTGAGGGTCTCTATGAAACCGCCACCACGAGGACGGTGGCGTCGTCCTCGAATTCGTCGCTGCAAAACTCCGTGACAAGGTTGAGCAGGGTATGGTGCAGCGCCTGGGCGGACAGTTGACGGTTACCCACTGAGGCCTCGACGATTCGCTCCTCGCCGAACTCCTCTCCCTCTCCATTCACCGCCTCGCTGACGCCATCCGTAAACATCACCAGCCGGTCGCCAGACCGCAGCTCTATTTCCCCCTGCCCGTAGGCGCTCTCCCGGAAGGCGCCGAGGATCACTCCACCCTCTTCCAGCCTCGTCCGGGTTCCATCGCCGCGCGTTAGAATGGGCGCGTTGTGGCCGGCATTGGTGTATTGCAAGGTCCTAGCCTCGGCATCGAGACGCGCATAGAAGAAGGTAATGAATTTACTCTCGGTAGTGTTGCGCCACATTACCCGGTTGGCTTTCTCCGTAAGCTCCTTGGGCGAAATGGAGTCGGAAGCCAGCGCCCTGAAGACCGCCTGCAGGTTGGACATCAGCAGCGCTGCGGGCATGCCCTTGCCGGAGACGTCAGCGATGCAGAGGCCTAACCTGCTTGCGCTCAGCGCGAAGACGTCGAAGTAGTCGCCACCCACGATGCGCGCGGGGCGCCAACTACCCGAAATTTCCAGGCCCGACATCTGCGGAATTTCTTTTGGCATCAGCCCCTGCTGGATTTCCCTGGCTTCCTCGTACTCCTGAGCCTGTCTGCGCAGGCGCAGGTTGTAGATGGCCGCCGCCGTCTGGTCGGCCACCGCAGCCAGGAATTCAATTTCGTCAGGCTCGAATTCCTGGTCTGAGAGCTTGCGGCCCAAGCTGATAAAACCGATAGTATCCTCTCCACTCCGGACTGGTACGATCAGCGCCGTACCCAGTTGCTCCACCGCGATCCGTTCGGAGTGCGGCAGACTGGCTGGCGGTGGATACGCGACGTCGTTCGAGGCAAGAAGCGGGGTATTGCGGGCAAAGCGGAGATCCTTCAGCAGTTGAGCCGGCTCCATCCGATCGTGCAGGCCAACCTCCACGGCAGGCTCGAAGCTCTGTTCACGGAGCGACTTCCGGAAGATCACCGCGTTGCGCACTTTCAGCGCCCGCACTAGCTGTTCGGCAACATCGTTAAGCAGCACGAATAGGTCGGTAATCTCGGCGGTCTGGGCGTTCAGAGTTCGGAGGGCGCGGGGCAGGTCTTCTTTTCTCCTGAAGAAGCGTTCATCCACGACGCTCTGAACCCTATCGCGAACCGGAACGAAGAGCGCTACAGCCGCTAGGGTTGCCCCGACGGTAATCCAGGTACCTTGTACGCCGACCCGCGTGATGAGGAACCCTCCTAAGCCGCCTGCAAGAGCGAGATACATCGTCACCACAGTCCCGCTCACGATCGAATAGGTGACGGTCTTGCGGATGACGATATCGATGTCCATCAGGCGATATTTCAAGATGGCAAACGCGAAAGATAAGGGTGTCAGGACGTAGAAAGCCTTCTCGGCCACCTCGATGACGATCATGGGCAGGAAGCGTTGCAGTCCCAAGGACTGCAGGAGGAGAGCCAGACCGATAAGCAGCAACACACCGGAGAGGCCGGCGATGGTTCCCCACAGCGGCCAGCGCACCTGTTTTTTCTCTTCGACGCCGCTGTCGCGATAGCTGCGATATAGGGCAATGCACGCAATAATCGAGTAAATGGCGAAGAGCAACGCATTGATCAAGCCGAACGCGATTCCTCCAAAGACCCAGCCGATCGTCTGGCGGGTCGCCTCTGAGGGCAGGATGGTTAGGATTGTGTCCATGCCGCCGACGATCAGGAGGGTGACCCCGCCCAGGACTATAACCGGTCGAGTGACAAGGGCACGTTTCCAGCCCTCGACGTACCCACGCTTCGTAAGATATCCCAAAATCAGCAGCACGAGTGACCAAAGGATCGCCAGCGCGGCGTGCAAGCGGCGTCCGGGGAGGCTCAGTATGAAGAACGTCGGAAAACCGACGAATTGCAGGAGGGGCGCGAGGTAGAGCCAACGGAGCACATGGGGGCCGCTCTCGAGCACGGGGCGCTTGCGAGGGAAAATCAGCGCCAGATGAACCACCAAGACCTGGGCTGCATATCCGATGATCGTCCCGGCAACATAGAGGATGATCTGGTGCCCGGTCATTTGCGCTAGTGATCGCGCCCCTCGGGCGGGAAACTCATCGACATAGACCAGCGGCGAGAATACAAAGATCATGTTCGCTACGAACGACAGAAGGTAGAAGATCAGAGCGCGTGTATCTTCGGGTTTGCGCCAATAGACTAAAGTGCCGAGGACGCAAAAGGCCAGGGCGACCGCCAAGCTGGTGAGGGTGCTGACCGCAATCTGGCGTGACTTCAGGGGGGACGCGAGGCGCAACTGAACGGTCGCCGGCGAGCCATCCCGGCGCTTGACTTGGTAGGTCAGCTCATCGTTGACTTTGAGCTGGTCGTCAAGCTTGGCCAGTTCTTCCCAGTTGGAGGTTGAGATTCCGTTGACGGTCAGGATTACATCCCCGACGTTGAGCCCCGCCGCCTCTGCCGGCCCGCCCGAGAATACGTTCGAAACGGCACCCGGCTTGAACAGCAGCGTTTTTCCTTTGAATTCCGGACCGAATGCGGGGCTGTACCAGAAGCCCGCCCATCCCTCGTGCTGCCAGGCTACGAAGCGAGCGGCCACAAACCCTGCTGTAACGATGAGCAAGGAATAGGTGATTGCTAAGACCGCCCCTCGTCTTCGATTGCTGGTCATCCGTGGTCCTGCGGCAGCGTCCTGTGCATTTCGACTCGTCCAATGTTAGCTGCCTTATTCTACCCATTCGGCGTCCGCAGGTGTCGGCTTGCGTCCGGCTTCTCCGTTGTTTCATCCAGTCGCTGCGCGTCTTCGCGTCTCCGTGTAGTGGAACCGAATTCTCGCGGCCGAAGATTCGTTGGGAAATGACATGATTCAACACCAAGACACTAAGACCAAGAAGACCAGGGCGCAGGAATGGACCACAGAGCCACATGCGCAGCAAAAGGGCGAGGCGATTCTGTGGCCCCTTCGGTCAAGTTCTTGTTAGCTTTGCTTGTCCCTTGGTGACTTGGTGTCTTGGTGTTGAAACCCTGCTTTGGTTGCGGCCAAAGGCCGCGCCGTGGTAACTGATTTCGGTCCTGCAGACCGACCGAAGCCAACCTACATTTCCACCGCTTCACAGGCTGCGGAAAAACCGTTGGGACGCGCTTAGAAAGGGCGGCTTTCAGCCCCGCCGTAAATCGCGCCCCAACAGTTTCAATGGGTTAGATCGAGGGCGCCGGTACGGCGGGGCTGAAGCCCTGCCCTTCCGAGGCCCGAATTCGCCTTTTTCCGCAGCCTCTTCAGTCACTCAACTCAGAAATTACCCGCTGGCAGTGCTGATCTGCCTTCCGTTGAACAACAACAATCGCGCTCTGACCACCTGTTTCATCGCGTCAACGGCGGCCGGCAATAGCTTATAGGGGACAATCTGATCGCACTCTTTCGCGAACGCCGTTTCCAAGCCCCGGCGCCACGCCAGGCGCACTTCGGTATTGATGTGTATCTCCGTTATGCCTGCCTGGATGGCTCGCTGGAGATCCTCATCGTTGGTCCCGGAAGCGCCATGGAGCGTTATAAAGAGCCCGGTCGCTTTCGCGATTTCCGCAATGCGGTCGATATTCAGACGCTTTTTGCCTCGCCCCGAATCATGCTGCGTGACAAGCCGTGCGAGTTACCCACTGCAGGTGCCAGGATGTCGATACGGGTTGCAGCAGCAAACTGCTCGGCCTCTTCCGGCGTGGTCAGCCTCAAACCTTGCGGAGCCTGTTCGTGGATCTCAGAACCGGTGCCGATTTCTCCGATCTCTCCCTCGATGAGGATCGAAGGGTTGATAGCCTTTAGAACCGCCACGGCTCTCTTAGTTTCTGAAGTGTTTTGATCGAATGGCAGTTCCGAACGGTCAAACACGATCGAATCAAATCCTGCTCTTGCCGCATCCTCTGCACTGGCCAGCGAGTGCGTGTGGTCCGCGTTAAGGAAAATCGGATAATTCTGCTCTTGCCGGAGAACCTTGAGTACAGCTGCAGCCTCACGCACTCCCATGAAGGCACGCTCGCTCTCGGAGAGCCCCACAATGACGGGCACGCGCAATTCGTGGGCCGATTCGAAGACTGCCTTCACGCCGGCCAGGTCCGAGACATTGAAATGACCGACGGCGACTTTATTCTTTTGAGCTTCCCCAAGCACTTCGCGAAGGGTTTTCATAGCGCGCTCCTCCGAGAAGCTTTCTCCTCCGCCCCCGAGTTTAGACCCAATACTAAATACAAACACCCAGGAAGAGCAGCTCAATCTAATCTAAGTGAACAACATTGGGTCTAGACCACGCGCATCAGGCGCTCCCGCCGCGCCTGCCACTCCTCGCTGGAGAATATATGAGGTCCGACCTCGATGAGTCGCGGCAGCATGTTGAAAACGGATACTGGACTCCAGGGCGACCCCTGGCGAGTGCGAAACCCAGCCCGGTTGAGCCCGTCGGCCACCCGGGAAAGGGGTTGGTCCTGAACAATGAGATCCATCATCAGCACGAGAACACCCCTCTCCTTCGGGTCTTCCTCGAGATGCCGGCAGTCAGCCGCGACTCGAAGTCCGAAAGGCACATCCTCGGTGAACCGATGTGCCTCTTCTAACCCTGCCTCGCTCTCGCGCTGCCACTCGATGGCGACCAACTTCCATCCGGCCTCGGCTTTTTCTTTGAAATACTCCGGACCCACCGAAACCTCTATCAACTCGCGAAGACGCTCAACGTTTGCCATAGTCCCTCTTTGCGAAGCAGTTGAAGCCGTAGGTCCAAGGTCCAAAGACTTGTCCGAATGCACGCCGTTCGGTGCTGGTAACTCCACGCGCAGGATCATCTGCCAACCTACAGCCACCGAGCGGATACACTGTAATGTTGTTGCGGATAAGCGAAGAATGAAAAGACCGCCGCCTCATGCCACTCCCAGGACGCGAGGTCTTGCCCGAAGGACGTGACTGACAGTGCTGTGAACACCGAGCGCAACATGAGCCAGTTTAAAGCCGTGATCCTCACTCCGCCTCCAAAGCTTCCAGACCCTCGGCTGTCTCTGAGGCGAGACAAACATTATACTCTTATGGTTCGCCGGTAGGACCACCGTGGGGGTGCGCAGGTCGGGCCTCCAGGGGGCACCGCTCCGTGCCCTTCGACCGGGGTGAGGGCATCCCCGAGCCTCCGTCGAGGCGTGGGTGCGCCGGGCGGCGGTAGCTGCCAGACCGCCCCGACAATTAAAACTCATAAGAGGTGCTGCGATGAAATCACACACCGAATATCTTTGGTTCAATACCAAAAACAAACGCGCCTTTATCAACATCACCGGCGAACTGGAGCGCACCCTCGAGAAGGCCCAGATCAAGGAGGGGCTGGTACTGGCCTCGGCTATGCACATCACCGCCGGGATCTACATCAACGACGCTGAAGACGGCCTGATTGCCGACATTGAGGAATGGCTGGAAAAGCTGGCGCCCTTCCGCCAGGAGTACCGCCACCACCGTACCGGCGAGGACAACGGCGACGCGCATCTGAAGAACCTGCTGATCGGTCATCAGGTGCTGGTACCGGTCACCAATGGCAAACTCGATCTTGGCCCCTGGCAACAGGTCTACTACGCCGAGTTCGACGGGCAGAGACGCAAGCGGGTGCTGATTAAGGCACTGGGCGAGTAAAGGGCGGGTCGCCAAGCTCAATCTAACTACTTCCCTTCCCCACCCGTCGGGGTTACATCTCAACGGCGCGATGGACGCGACCTTGCATGGAACCGGTGGATTGGAGTAAAGTTAGCCACGCTCGCTCCCGGCGGACCGGCATAATACGCAAGCCCACCCAG
>Ga0187846_10001629_pt1 | contig 12606 bp, 9 predicted proteins | sample TC_taG_FD_161473 | JGI IMG/M metagenome (GOLD analysis project Ga0187846, IMG submission 161473) | Biofilm microbial communities from the roof of an iron ore cave, State of Minas Gerais, Brazil - TC_06 Biofilm (v2) | ecosystem: Environmental > Terrestrial > Deep subsurface > Cave > Wall biofilm ...
GCCGATGCAGCTGTTCAGATCGATCGACAGGCCCCACTGGTATCCTTCCTTGTAGTCGACAGGGGGATACAGAGACGGGGCCTGTGTGGTTTCTTCCGGCGGGTCAGCACCAAAATTGGGATTCTTGCGAAACACCTCGAGATCTGCAACTCGAACCAGATCTCGTTTGAACCCTACATCACTCTCGTTATCCACCCAGTGACCATTCCTGTCGATCAGGTGGCTGTTCTGCGTGGTTACGAGATGATGTCGGTCGCCGGTCTTCTGGATCTGGAGACCAAGTCCGAACCAGGGCTCACTCGAAGGACGGATGGCGTAAGCATTCACACCGACGCCGCTTCCTACGCGGCCGGCGCGTCTTCGTCCGTATCCCAGATGCAGCGTAAGGGAATCATCGGCGTGGCCCGGCATGATGAGGATTGGCGCTGCCAGTTCCCGGCCCTTAAAGGTGAGTTTCACCACGTCCTCACGGTCGAGACCGAGACGCTGCGATGTCTCCGGGCTAACCAGCGCAGCGTTGTCCCAGGTGAGCTTGGTGAACGGCCTGGGCAGCTCCTGCAGCCAGCCGTTGTTGGCGAAGCGCCCGTCCCAAACGCTCGGATCAGGCCGGAAGGCAATCTCCAGGCCCGTTTCAACCTCCGCTGGCGGCCGAGCGCCGCTCGGCCCTACGCCGGAGGTAGGGGCGCCGCCAGCAAATCCTTCCTTCAGCGACACTTGCTTGGGAGGAAGGGTCGAACCGGCGATCACCCCGTCGTTCAGCGAAGTTTCCCACCATACTTCAAAGTTGGAAGTCGCCTGCCCGGCGGGCGGATGGTTCAGCCAGTACTCGCGCACGATGTCATGTCCGGACCGGTCCGGCTGTCCCTGCAACACTGACATAAGCTCATACGCAGACTTTCCGTTGTACAGCGGGGCAATCAAGGGTTGAATGATGCTCACCGACCCGTCGTAGGCGCGACTGTCGCCCCATGACTCCAGGTAATGCGTCTCCGGAAGATGCCAGTGGCAAAGCTCAGCCGTCTCGTCTTCGTAGAGGCCGAGGTGAACGCGGAGATTCACAGTGAGCAGATGCTTCGCGAACTCGAAATCTGGGGGAGAGGTGAACACCGGGTTGGCACCGAGAATCACCAGTGTCTGCACCTGGCCGGACTTGATGTCGTCCACCAGTTCGCGCAACGATTGCATCTCGTTGGCGGGTTGAGCCTCCAGCGGCTCGGTGTAGATCACGGTTTTACCCACGTTGTCGAGTGCGTGGTTCATGGCGTGCGCCAGAGCGTGGACGATGGCCGGCTGCTGGTCACCCGCGATGACAATGCTCGAACCACGATGGTTTTGGAGATCTCGGACCACGGCTTGAATCCATGCGGCAGGAACCTTGGAAGGCGCAGCCTTTACGTCGGACAGGCCCTTAGTTCCAAGACCCTCAGCGACCGCTCTCGCGAAGCCTTCAACTTCGCACAAGCGTATAGGCCAGCGATGGTCAGCCATCGCTCCGGTGGCAGAAAGTATGCTCTCGAGCGCGTAGAGCCTATTCATTTCGCTGTGCACATTGACCACCCGCCGCTTGTCGGCAAAGTCGCGGCCGTAACGAACGCTGCCAGGGCTGCTGCAGAGGAAATCGGCGTCCAGCGAAACAACCACATCGGCGCGGTCGAAACGATAGACCGTATTCACGTATTCGCCAAAGGCCATGCGCGCGCCTTCGCGGGCGCTGTCTCGCAGGCACGGTTCGTACTGGTGCCATTTCGCGGCTGAATACTGCGAAAGGAAATCGCGAATCTGGGCAGCCAAAGTCGGCGAAGTGATTGTTTCCGTGAGCAGTCGCAGGCCGGTTCCGCCCGCCGAACGGTGCTGGTTCAGTGCGTTCTCGATGGCCGCTAGGAAGGCATCCCAGCTTGCCACGCGACCTAGATGAACAGGGACCTGCGAGCGATCGGGGTCGTACAAGGTGAGGACCGAAGCCTGGGCAAACGCGTCTGCGGCGCCGAGACTGCCAGGATGGCCAGGGTTGCCCTCAACCTTTGTGGGACGCCCCATGTGGCTTTCGACCAGTAGGCCTATTGCCGAATCGCCCATCGGCATCGCCGTGGCGTAAAAGAGGGGGATCCCGGGGACGAATTCCTCGGGCGCTTGAACGTAGGGAACAATTTTTTCTGGAGGCAGCTTGGTGCAGGCGGTCAGGCCGGCGAACGCCGCCGATGCTCCCATGAGCCTCAGAATGTCGCGGCGGCTGATGCCCTTGCCTTCCGCCGGCAATTCGCGAAGGAATTCATTGTGGAGGGACTGTTGGTGCTCCCGAGTCTCCGCAAGCTCTTCCAAGCTTCGCCAGTAGCGGCGTCCCTCGGCATCCCGCAACCGCTCACGGATCTGCACCAGGTCGAGTCGATCCTTCTCGTTGTGGTTACTTGTCATGCTTTCTGGCTCAGGTGTTAGTGTTAGGTGTTGAGTGGTAGAGCTGGCCAGCCAACGCTACCTCGGGTTCTACCTAGCACCTAACACCTGGTACCTAACACCTGGCACCTAACACCTGCTCTCCCTTAGCGATGACACGTTTCGCAACTCGTCAGGCTGCTCGCGCTCTTGATCTTGTATTCCTTCACTAGCGTTCGCCCCAGTTCCAGTTGATTTGCTGGCGGATCGTAGATCGGTCTAAAGACGTCTTCGCGCCGTCTGACGTTCTGCTCCGGGTGCTTGTGACAGTCGATGCACCACCGCATGTAAAGCGTATGCTCTTTCCACGTAATTGGCATCTCTCCCACCTGGCCATGGCAAGTCGTGCATCCGATACCTTTTTTTACGTGGATGCTGTGGTTGAAGTAGGCAAACTCCGGCAAGGCGTTCACCCTCGCCCACTCCAGGGATCGGTCGGTCTGGTAACTGGCCCGTACCGGTTCGAGCATCTCACTGTTGGTCCAAATCTGCGAGTGGCAGGTCATGCACGTTGACGTCGGAGGAAGACCTGCGAAAGACGAGGTCTCTACCGAAGTGTGGCAGTAACGGCAGTCGATTCCGAGCTCGTTGGCGTGGTGCTTGTGGCTGAAGGGCACCGGCTGCTCCAGGGGCAACTTGGCTTCCGTATAGTAAGGGGACTGGTTCACCTCCCAAGCCAGCCAGGAGCCAAAAGCGATGACGAACAGTGCCCCGTAAATGCTGACGCGAGAAATGGTGTTCGTGCTGGGATGGAAGATTTGAGCCATCTGGACACCTTAAAGATGTCCCCCGAGGTCACTCCGGACTGGATCCAAATCCCGCTAGTGCGCCACTGCGCGTATTCGCCCAAGGAGACCGTGTGATTGACCCTGAATTCCGGCGGTGAAGAGCAGGTCGTTCCTTCGTCCCGCGAGTCCTCCGTTGCCGAATGCCAATCCCCAAAGACCTTCGACAGCGATCGGCGTCCCGTCGCGCCTCAACATATGGCCCAGGAATGCACCCGTAGCGGGGTCAAATGCATTGATGCGACCATCGCCGAAGTTGCCGATGAGCAAGTCGTTGCTCAGTTGTCCGAAATTGGCGGGGGCGAGAGCGATACCCCAAGGAGCGTCCAGCGTGCCTCCGGAGGCGAAGGTTTGAATAAAGTGCCCGTCCAAATCGAACACGTCCACGAAGCCTGCACCCAGACCCTTGACGACGTCTTGACGCTTGTGATCCTGCATGGCAAAGGTCACGTAAAGCTGGCCATCGATGTTCTGAATGCCGAAGGGAGCGAAGCCAGGCGTGTCCGCATCAGGGACCGTGTTGGGATCGGTGAAAAAGTCGACAAAGTTGAAGTCGGCGTCGTATTGCTCAATTACGCCATCGCGGAAGTTGGTTACGTAGATAAAGTTCCCCACGCCATCGTTGCCCGTAGCGATCCCCTTGTACACAGCGCCTCGTTGGAGTCCATTGACCGCGTCGGACGAGTTGTCTACGGTGAGAACCGCATTGACAGGATCGACATCGAAGTTCCAGCCGCTGATCGTACCTTGCTCGGTGGCGAAGATGAAAAGGCTTGGTGCCGAGGCGCTGCCGTTGCCAATCACAAAGTCGGCGGTGTTGTTAAAGGTGACGCCAGTTGGCGCAGCCGTCGAGCCGAGCTCGCTAGTGCCGGAGCGAGGAATCCTGACGACAAGCGGCTGAGCCCGGCTGGGAAACGCTTGGGCCAAAAAGTGAATAGAGTAAAGCGTCGCGAGCCCCCTGCCGTTATCCGAGACCCAAACTGGACCACCGGGGCTGAAGGCCATGCCCCACGGGTTGACCAGGTTTATATCGGACTGCGGCGCCCGCTGTTGCCGGACATCGGAAAAAAGGTTGAGTTGTACGTAGCCTTGGGCGCCAGCAGATTGTGAACCCCACGTCGAGAACCCAGCTACAAGTAATGCGACGAGGACCAGCTTGCCCGGGCGGTTGAATACACCAGATGCGGTCATCTTCTGTTGCCTTCAGACGCCGACCCCACTCCCGCTTTTTGTGGATCGGCACTAATTCCTTGCTTTCTTTTGCTGCTGGTGAACGCCTCCCAGAATGGTCGGCTGAATCTCTCTGCCCGACCCCGCGACTCCCTCGCAAGCCGGTTAGCATAACACATTTGCGTTCCCAGAAGCTGTTCAGAAGTTGTTAAGAGTTTGACCTTGCCCGCCGGCGTTCCGGAGGCTTCTAGCGGCTAGCCGTGTTTAGCCAAGGCAACGCTTTCAGGTGACCGCTTCGCTTGCGCCCCGATCAATTCATGAAGGCACGAATCATGGTCGTCTGGGAGTGGGCAGCGCCTGAGGCGGACTGGGTCTTCAAATCCCTTCCGGGGAAAACATGGGCTTGTTCCAGACCTGACAAGCGTCGACCGAGTGGGCCGCCGCCAAATCATCAGCGTGGATGATGAGCAACTTGGAATCGGCGGGGTATCCAAGGCGCTCGGCCACCGACCGTGCTGGACCACCCATTTGCCGAGCACGGGAACCGGCCGCTAGCAGAACGTCGAGGTTGACTGTGAGAAAGAGAACTTTCGCATTCTGCGCATCTTGGCCGTGGCAGCGGCTCTCCAGTCCATCTCAGAATCGTGCCGCAGCGCCAGGGTAACCGTGTCAGGCGTCAAGCTTCAGCTTTTCGAGAAAGCCACTGAGTAAAATCGTGGGCTTCGTGCTTCCAGACCTCTCGGAGGGCGACTCGATCCAGTTTTCCCGATGGCAGGGGTGTGCATGCGCTTTCCCTTGTCCCCGCGAAAGGAGAATTATGTTCCGGAAGTCTCGTTGACGTCCACCAGGCAGCCGGGCCGGGCCGGGAACCTCAGAGTCGTCGGTAGGGTTGCTGAATATCCAGCCCGGACACTACGCGGAAGTGCCTGACATTGAACGTATACAGGCGGGCGGCCCTCTTTGAGGGCCGTAGCGGCAAGTATCATTAAGCAGGGCGTTTCCAGCCCCGTGACCGCAGTTTCTGCGCGAACTGCAGCGTATCCTCAATGTCGTCTCGATCATGCCACATCCCGAAAAACTCGGAATTCAGCCAGTCGCCGAAAGTTGAGGCGGTCGACGGGCCTGGGGAAGAGACCGTAATCACGACGGCTGCGGAGCCGGCGGGCACGTCTGCGGGCAGGGTGATTCGCAATTCCCGGTCGGCCGGAATTTCCGTATTGAAGGTAACCGTTTTCACCATAGTCGCCTGGCCTTTTATCTCACGATATCAAAGCGGCTTGCCTTTTGCAACGCTCCTTGGGCGTGAGGGCGTGAGGTGCTTTAGAGGGGTTCTCGATCCAGAGTCGGAAATCCAAAGTCCCTAACGGAAGGTGATCCACTAAACCTCTGCCCGGCGAGGTTCGCCCCAAGGCCCGCCGTCTCATCGGGCAAGGAGTCGAACTCACGTTCGACGTTGCGAACGTGGCGGCTTCGATGAGCTACATCGCAGGTTTGGGCCAGTTTACGGTCCCAGTCCTCAACTTCAAGGCCAGCGCCTCAGCCACGTAGCGGGAACGATCCCGAGCCGGCACTTCGACTCTCGACCTTCGACTTCTCGACTTGTCGTGCCCTGTGGGAAATTTCAAATCCTCGGCTAGGTTTTCAGGTTGATCAACTGCGCGTTCAATGAGCCCTGCCGGTAGCCCTCAAGGTCCAGCGTGACATAGGTAAAGCCGAGCGGCTTGAAGATCTCCACAAACTTCCGAGCCATTTCGGGCGTGAGGGCGCGGGCCAATTCTTCCGGAGCAATCTCCAACCGCACCAGCTTCTCGTGGTAGCGCACGCGAAACTGCCGGAACCCCAGTGCCCGGACTGCATCTTCCCCTTTTTCCACGGTCGCCAGCCGCTCCGGCGTCACCTCAATGCCGTAAGCGATGCGCGAGGAGAGGCAGGCGGAAGCGGGTCGATCCCACACAGGCAGGCCGGCGCGGCGCGCCAGTTCGCGGATATCAGCCTTGCTAAGCCCGGCGTCAACGAGCGGTGTCAGCACCTTGTGTTCGCGGGCGGCGCGCTGGCCAGGGCGCCAATCGCCCAGGTCGTCCACATTGACGCCGTAAGCCACCGCCGCAAAACCGCGCTGCTCCACCAGCTCGTCGAGCTTGTTGAAGAGTTCGTCCTTGCAGAAATAGCAGCGGTCGGGATTGTTGGCGCGGTAGTTGGGATCGGAAAGTTCGTCCGTGGTAATGAACTCGTGGGGAAACCTGGCTAGCTCAACGCACCTTTCCGCCTCGCGGCGATCCCGTTCGGAGTAGCTGGCAGAAAGCGCAGTCACCGCGAGCATGCGATCGCCGAGCGCGCTGTGAGCAGCATGCGCCAAGTAGGCGGAGTCCACCCCTCCGGAGTAGGCCACCACCAGCGAGGGAACTCTCCTCAATCCATCCAGCAGCCGCACTTCTTTCAAATCCAGTTCGCCCATGCTGCAGATCCAGGATAGCCCTTGAGGCGCGCTTCATCAACAAAAACAGGAATGAGCGAGGAGGATGGCGTTATCGGATCATCCGGTTTCGGGTTAACATTTCGGTCATCGACGAACAGCAGTCGCGCTAAAATAGGCTGCCCGGACTCGGAATGCCGAATTCGAGCGGGAAAGCAGGAGCTTTGCGCGCGGGCGCAAACTGCCAATCTGGATGATGCGAAAGAGAGGCTGGTCCTATGCAGCAAGTTCTTCTGATCGGCACCCACCCTGAAATCAGCGCCACAGTGGCCGGTGCACTCGCCGAGGTTCAGTGCAGGTTCGAGTGCGCGGCGGGAGATGCGGATGCCCTACGCCGCCTCCGCAAGCAGTCCTTCGGCGTAGTGGTTACCAGTCCGGAGACGACGATCGAAGAAGACCTTGCCTTGCTCGAGGAGATGCGCCGCATCCGCCCGGGTGTAAGGACGCTTCTCCTCGCCCCTTCCACTACGCCTGAAGACGTGATCGCTGCCCTTCGGGCTCAGGTGTTCGTATGCTTCACCGCGCCGTTTGACGCCGGCGCGATAGCGGACATGGCCTGTCGCGCCGCCGCCGCGAACGATTGGCGCGGAGACATCGAGGTCCTCTCCGCGCACCGCGATTGGGTTTCGCTGCGAGTGAACTGCCGCTTGCTGACCGCCGAGCGGCTCATAACGTTTCTCAGCGAGCTGAGGTCCGAGTTACCGGATCCCGACCGCCAGGAGTTGATGCTGGCGTTTCGGGAAATCCTGTTGAACGCCATGGAGCACGGGGCGAGCTTCAACCCGGAACAGGTGGTGGAGGTGGCGGCGGTTCACACGGCGCGAGCCATGGTGTTCTACGTGCGCGATCCAGGCTCAGGCTTCCGCACCGCCTGCATTCCCCACGCTGCAGCGTCCGAACCCCCTCCTGACCCACTCGCCTGTCAAGAGTTGCGTGCGAAGCAGGGCTTACGCCCCGGCGGTTATGGAATCCTGCTGGCGCGCAACATTGTCGACGAATTGATTTACAGTGAGATCGGTAATGAAGTCCTCCTGATCAAACACCTCGCCTGAAGTCAGAAGAAGACCAGAGTCCAGCAAATTTTCTCGAAGCGGCAGAGGTCGTGTTCGGCGTCAGCCTCGGGCCGAGGCCGCCAGAAGGCTTCGGTACTTCAGGTAGACGAAGGAAAGGGACACAATTCGTAGCGGGCGGCCGGCAAGGCCGTGTTCCTCTCACTTTCGATTCGCGCTATCCTACCGCGGCGCGGTCGGCAAGCACCAGGGCAGCGTCCCGGCGCACCCGCCCGGCCGGAATCGACACGTCGCCATTGCGCAGCCGACCCAACATTTCCACCTTCTCACTTCCAGTCACGAGCCACAGGATACGGCGGGATCGGTTGAGGATCGGATAGGTCAACGTCATCCGGCGTCTTCCCATGTATACCCCGGTAAGCGCGACGTCTGCGTCGGTCACGTTCAGAACGGGATCTCCGGGCACCAGCGACGCCGTGTGCCCGTCGGGCCCGAGGCCTAGGTGGGTCAGGTCGAGCACCGGCGGCGAACCGGCAAACTCGCGAAGAGTTGAGGCGTATTGCTTTGCCGCAGCTTCGAGGTCCGCCGATTCCACGGGCATGGCATGGATCTGCTCAGGACTGATCGGCGCATGCTCAAGCAGGCTCTCCTGTATATGCGTGAGGTTGCGGTCCGGATCACCCGCGGGGGCAATGCGCTCGTCGACCTGATAGACGTGCACGCTTGCCCAGGGCATATCCTCGCCTGCGAGCGCCCGCAGCATGACCCAGGGTGTGTGACCGCCACTGACCGCCATAAGGAATCGACCACGGGCAGCAACGGCCGCCCGGGCATCCGCGGCAATCGTCGTGGCCGCCACTTGGGCGACGACCTGACCATCATCAAACACTTCGATCTTCACGGACCTTCTCCAGATCAGTCCGACAAAGCCCGTATTTAGTCGGGTAGCGCAGACTTTCGTTTCTCAGAAAGTCTGCGGCTTGTCCGCACCAAGAACCGCCGTTCAACAAGCCCACGGCCCTGAGCGAAATCGAAGGGCAGAGTTCGAAAGGCGCGAACTCTGCGCTACACGGTCGGACACAGGACCATGCCTTGTCAGCCGGCTTGGGCTGCAACCCGGAAGTCTTCCTGGTCTGTCGCTGTCGGGTTGTGCCAACCTCCAGGTGGAGTCACCCTATGGTCAACTTCGCTCGGCCCCCATGTGTGCGGTTCATACTCGTAGACTGGAGTGACTCCCTTTAGAACGGGATCGACGATTCGCCACGCTTCTTCCACGTAATCCTCACGGGCAAAGAGCGTGCCATCTCCCGCCATGGCGTCGCCCAGTACCCGCTCGTACGCTTCCATCTCTTCCGGACGAGGATGACGGCTGGCCACCATTTCCACCGTCTGGCCTCGCAGCTCCACGTCCGGAGCCATGACGGTCGCGCCGGTGGCTATCGTCATCTCAGGACTGATCCGGAACCGCAAATAATTCTGAGATAGAGCACAGTCCGGGATGACCGTGGGGGGCTTTCGAAGCCGGCCGAGAACCTCCGTGCAGGTTACGGGCAAGTTCTTTCCGGCGCGGATGTAAAATGGCACCCCCTTCCAACGCCAGGAATCTACCTCGAGTCGCAGGGCGGCAAACGTCTCCACCTTGGAATCCGGCGCTACTCCCTTTTCCTGGCGGTAGCCGCGGAACTGCCCTCTGACGACATTGTTTGCCTCCAGAGGTGGAATCGCTTTCAGGACTTTAGCCTTTTCGTCGCGAATGGTTTCGCTGTCGGTGCGGACTGGGGGCTCCATGGCGAGGTTGCACAGGACCTGAAAGAGATGATTCTGCACCACGTCGCGGATGGTACCCGTCTGATCGTAGAAAGCGCCTCGTCCTTGGACACCGAAGTCTTCCGCCATCGTGATCTGAATGCTTTCGATGTAGTTTCGGTTCCAGAACGGCTCCATAAAGGCGTTGGCGAACCGGAAAACTACCACGTTGTTCACCGGCCGCTTGCCAAGGTAGTGATCGATGCGAAAGATCGCGGATTCGGGGAAGGCAGCGTGCAGGACTCGGTTGAGCTCCTGCGCCGAAGCCAGGTCATGGCCGAAGGGTTTCTCGACAATGAGGCGACCGCCCTGGGTACAGCACGCTAAGTGCTCCACGACCGTTTCGAACAGCAGCGGTGGAATAGCCAGGTAATGCGCCGGCCGCTCGGCCCCCTTAAGTTCTTTGGCGATCGCCTGGAAGGTCGCGGCGTCTTTGTAGTCGCCGTCCACGTATCGAAGCAAGCTGCTCAGCTTGTTCCATGCCCCAGGGTCGACTCCGCCGTGTTTCTCGAGGCTGTCCTGCGCCCGTGCCCGGAGCTGGTCGACACTCCAGCCCGCTTTGGCCACGCCGATGACCGGCACGTTGAGGTGACCTCGTTTGATCATCGCTTGCAGCGCCGGGAAGATTTTCTTGTAGGCCAGATCGCCCGTGGCGCCGTAGAACACCAGGGCGTCGGAATGAGAATCACTCATCGCATTCTCCTTTTTGCCCGCGGTTATTTGGCGGCAGCTTTCTCCAAGTGCCCGCCGAACTGGAAGCGCATGGCCGAGAGCAGTTTATCCTGATAATCCGCCTCGCCGCGCGAGGTGAAGCGCTGGTACAGCGCGGTGGAGAGAACGGGCACCGGCACCGCTTCGTCGATGGCGGCTTTGATCGTCCAGCGGCCCTCGCCCGAGTCCGAGACATGACCAGCGAATTCCGCTAGAGCGGGATCTTTCACCAAGGCGGACGCCGTCAGGTCCAGCAACCACGACGCGATCACGCTGCCGCGCCGCCACACCTCCGCGATGTCACGCAGATTGAGGTCGTATTGGTAGTGCTCGGGGTCGCGCAGTGGCGTGGTCTCAGCGTCGATGACGTGCTGTTCCTTGCCCACGTTGGCGTCGCGCAGGACGCCCAATCCTTCAGCGTAGGCAGCCATGATGCCGTATTCGATTCCGTTGTGCACCATCTTGACGAAGTGACCGGCGCCGTTAGGACCGCAGTGCAGGTAGCCCTCCTCGGCCGTGCCGCCGACCTTCTCACGTCCCGGGGTGCGCGAAATGTCACCCGGGCCCGGTGCCAGCCTCTTGAAGATCGGATCGAGATGCTTGACTACCTGTTCCTCGCCCCCGATCATCATGCAATAGCCTCGCTCCAGGCCCCACACGCCACCACTCGTCCCCACGTCGACATAGTGGATGCGCTTCGCTCGAAGTTCCTTGGCGCGCCGGATGTCGTCCACGTAATAGGAATTACCGCCGTCGATGATTATGTCCTCCGCCTCCAGATGGGGCAGCAGGTCGGCGATCGACTGGTCCACCACCGCCGCGGGGACCATCAGCCAGACCGCTCGCGGCTTCTCGAGCTTCTTCACCAGGTCCTGGAGTGACGAGCCCCCCGTCGCCTTCTCCTGCACCAACTCGTTTACCGCCTTCGGCGACCTGTCGAAGACCACGCACTGATGCCCTCCCTTGAGAAGCCGTCGTACCATGTTTGCCCCCATCCTTCCGAGACCCACCATTCCAAGTTGCATGAATCACTCCTTCCTGGATGTCACCAGATTCGTTGATGTTCCTTCCACCTGCTTGATGCTGGCTCGCAATCGGTTCATCGCTGCGGCCACTCCTTCGTCTGCGCCAAAAACCGCCGTTCCAGCCACCAGAACGTTGGCTCCGGCGGCGGCTGCCAACGGAGCCGTCCCTGCGTCAATGCCCCCGTCTACTTCCAGGTCGGAACCCGGCTTGATCTCTTCTATCATCTCGCGGACACGCCGGATCTTGGGTAGCGTCGTCGGCAGGAAATGCTGATTTCCGAAACCCGGGTTGACCGTCATCACCAGCACCTGGTCTATGTCCTGCAGGATCTCCTCCAGCACCACTGCCGGGGTGGCCGGGTTGATGACCACTCCGGCGCGCTTACCGAGTGCCTTGATACGTTGCACGGTGCGATGCAAATTGGCGTTCCCTTCCCAGTGCACGAGAAACGAGTCGGACCCAGCCTCCACAAACTCCTCCAGAAAGAAGTCCGGATCCGAAATCATAAGGTGAGTTTCTAAGGGCAGGCGCGTCACTGGGCGGAGGGAGTGGACGATCACCGCCCCCATCGAGATGTTGGGCACGAAGTGTCCATCCATCACGTCCACATGGATGCGGTCCGCCCCCGCCCTTTGCGCCTCGACCACCTGCTCGCCCAAACGGGCGAAGTCTGCTGCCAGGATCGACGGGGCCAACTTCACGGTGTCTTTCTGCATTCGCTGGTTCGCTCCTTCCCCGTCATGCGGCACGGGCATGAGCTTTTTCAAAAATGTCCACAAACTCCCGGTAGCGGCGGGCCATCTCCGCCACGGCGGCCTCCCGAGTTATCTTCTTGGCCCGCCAGTTGACGAGGGGATCCCAGAAAGTCGTCCGGCCCACGGCGAAGCCGATGAACCCCGGAACTCCGGCCGCTATCGTCAGCCACTCGCGCACCTTTTTGTCGTCCTCGCCCCGCCCCAGGATGATGCAGCCGACTTTCTCGCGACCGCCCCGGTGCGCAGCCGCCACAACCTTCTCGCAGTCCTCGCGGCGGTCCAATCCCTCGATCTTCCAGACGTCCGCCTCCACCTGAGCGTTCTGGAGCTGCTCGATGGCCTCGACCATCAGCCGAGGGCGCAGCTCCCGATCGTAGGCCTTCTTGTCGCCCTTGAGCTTCTCGAGCTGCGCCTTCTCCGCCGGCACCAACAGCTCGAAC
>Ga0187846_10001630_pt1 | contig 12605 bp, 12 predicted proteins | sample TC_taG_FD_161473 | JGI IMG/M metagenome (GOLD analysis project Ga0187846, IMG submission 161473) | Biofilm microbial communities from the roof of an iron ore cave, State of Minas Gerais, Brazil - TC_06 Biofilm (v2) | ecosystem: Environmental > Terrestrial > Deep subsurface > Cave > Wall biofilm...
CATGATAAGCCCACCATGCTCCCAACACCAGGCCCAGGGTCTGAATTGACCAGGACGCAAGCATCCAGCGACGAATGGAGCGTAACCACTCACCGTCTAGCTTCCCGCTAATCATAGCAGCAACGGCAATGGCAAAAGGCACTGAAAAGCTCATATAGCCCATCAATAGCATGGGCGGATGGATCAGCATACCTGGGTCCATCAAGAGAGGATTTAGCCCTGCTCCATCTGGCAGAGGCACGGGCAGCCTTATAAAGGGACTGGAGACCGTTGTCAGCATAATCAAAAAGAAGGTTTCGATGCCCATCAGGGTTGCCATCACATAGGGCACCAGTACAGCAGGAGCGCGTTTCGCAGTAATTACAAACACTGCAGAGAAGATCGAGAGCATCAAAGCCCAGTACAGGAGGGAGCCTTCTTGCCCACCATAAAAAGCCGAGGCAGTGTAATACCAGGGCATGGCAAGGTTCGAATGCTGTGCGACGTAGCTTACACCAAAGTCATGTGTGAGAAATGAGACAATCAGGGCTGCTGATGCCAGAATCAGAAAAAAGGCGACAGCCAGAACGCTACGTTTGGCGCTGGCTACGAGTTGCGGTATATCGCGTACTGCGCCCAACACAGCAACAACCATCGTATAGACGGCAAACCCTAAAGCCAGTATGAGAGAGATGATACCTAGATCTGAAAAATACACGATGTTTCCCTATGGTCCTGGTGTCGCAACCTGGAACTTCGATGGGCATTTAGCAAGCAGCGTTTGAGCCTGGAATGGTCCCTGGCCTGTATAATGGCCCTCTACAACAACGGTGATACCAGGGCGAAAGATGTCAGGCACAATGCCGCTATAGACCACAGGTAGCCGGTTTCCACTGTCCGTAATCACAAAGCTGATCTGTTGCGCCTGGTTGTCCTGTATTATCGATCCCGCTTGAACGACGCCAGCCACGCGCACCGACTGCGAGGCGCAGGTGGTACAGCTTTTCAGCTCAGAGACAGTTAAATAGTAAACGGCATCAGCCCGCGTATTCGCATATACGAGATAGATCACGGCTCCCAGGATAGCAAGTCCGCCCAGGATGAAACTAACTGGCAGCCGCTTGCGCCGTCGCGGCATAGGTTTTTCTTCCTGTGACACGCTCTCAGCAGTTTGCATGATGCTACCTTTGTACCCGATTGTCATCCTGAGCGAAGCGAAGGATCTGGCTCGCTGGGCCGAGATGCTTCGCTGCGCTCAGCATGACAGCACCGACTTTGGTCGGTAAACGTCATAATCGGCGATGGGCGCGATAATGGACATTAACACAATAATCCGGGTATAGCTAGCCGTGCATCTGGCCGATGAATCGGCTGTGGGCGCGATAAATCGGCCCCTACACTCTATTACCAGTTTAATGTGTTAAACTCCATAATCGGGCCCCTACGTGGGTGCGATAGTCGCCTCGAACAATCCGTTGAGGAGCGCACCTAGCAAAAACACCAGTATTCCCAGGGCTAACAACAATTGCGGCGCAGCCTTGGAAAGGCTCGTCGTACGCTTTGCCAGCCGCCGTATATTGCTCTGTCCGAGATAGATTGCCAGCACGAACATACCCAGTGCAGCTATAATCTTCAGGCCCAAAACCACCAGGTACGGCCAGCCCAGAGCTGTTGATGTAAGACGATCAAACGCCAGGTATGCGCCACTCAGAAGCAGCACACCTATACAAATATTCACCATGCGCCGGAAAAGCGCCGCAACCTGCGTGGACGCTCCTGGATCAAGCCCTCCACTATGTAATGCAGGCAAGACTGCAACGAGATACAGCATACTGCCACCTACCCACGCTGCAGCGGCCAGTAAATGCGCCGTTCGAACAATCAAACGAATCTCAAACATTGCCAAAAAGTGTCACCCTGAGCACATTTGTTCCGCTCAATGTAAACTCAGCGAAGGATCTGGCTCGATGGGTCGAGATGCTTCGCTGCGCTCAGCATGACAGGGCTGTCCCTTCCTGCCATATGGGCGACCGCGAGGGGTCGCCACGACATTTCCTTATAGTTTTGTTTAGCGGGAAATTAATTGCAGGTTGCTCTGCAGCGTTTGCACGGTAAGTTCCCCGATCACTCTGCTGACAACCACTCCCTGGCGGTTAATAAAAATCGTTTCAGGAGCACCCGTTACGCCATAGCTAATCGCGGTTGAGCCAGTCGCGTCTAAACCGTTCAGGTACGTGATGCCATATTTCTGTAAAAAGCCCACTCCATCGCTTTTAGCATCCTGGAAATCGATACCGATAAAGACTACGCCCTGGGACTTTACTCGCTGCCACTGTGACTGCAAAAGAGGCGCTTCCTGCACGCAAGGTACGCACGCTGAGTTCCAGACGTTCAGCACAACTGGCTTTCCCTTGAAGCTCGCCAGGGAAATAGCCGGTGCGGCATGCAAACTGAGAGCATCCAGTGTAAAATCCGGTGCAGTATGCCCTATCAGTGGATCAGCGGGATGAGCCTGGTTCTGATTCTGAGCAGGTGTCAGCAGTTGTGTCCAGAGGAATACAAGCAGCCCGACATTTAGCAGGCTTACAACGGCAAATATTATAATCCTACGCTTGCGAGATCCTTTTTTCCCTGGAGCCGGGATTTGCTTTTCCGCTTGAGTGATTTCGGGTGCTGTGCCTTTGGCTTCCATACTTCCCATTCGTTTCCTGCACGCTAGCTGACATCAGACTGATTATTGTGCCTGGGCCTGATTTCTGACTTGCAGCTTGAGAAGCATACCTTACAGGCACCTGAATGTTCAGGGTTTAACTTATTTCGAGGGACACAGGCTCGTGCTTTGTCTTCGTGCCGAGCGTCCACCACAACAAGGCAACGATAACAACGAGCAGACCCAGGGCACTGATAGTGATCTGAGTCATCAGGCCGGTGAATAATAGCAGCAAACCCACAGCGGTTAGAAAAGGCCAGATGCTTGGACTGGGGGTTGTAGGGGGCGCGATAAATCGGGCCCCTACAAGCAACACTTCCTCTTTGGAGGTAGAGCTTATTGCTTGATTTGCATCCAGTACCTGCTCAATTGTAGCGTATAAGGTGCGAGCGTCAAATGGCTTGGTCAGCCAGGTCACCTGGGTTTGAGGGGAATCATCATTCACTCCTGCTGGTACCAGAGAGTTCCATGCCAGCACGACTATAGGCAAGCTGGACAGATAAGGATGGGCCTGTGCTAGGGCTAGAAGAGAATGATCGCTCCTCGCATCACCATCGATGTCGAGCACGACAAGCCCTGGCATTTGCGCTTCGAGGGCAGGCAGGCTCGCAGGAGAACTGGCCTCGATCACATGCATGCCGCGATACTGTAAACCGAGAGCAATCAATCGCCGTAATGATTTATCGGCTTCAATCAGAAGCACAGTATGCCTGGGTCCATGCAGCATGTCTACCTCTTCTCACGCATGGCCGTAGGGGGCTGATTATGCAGATTAATAAATCATGGGAATATCGAAACATCCTTAGAAAGGCCGATAAATCGGCGGTGGGCGCGATAAATCGGCCCCTACTCGGCTGTCAAGCCTCACTTGAAAGGCCAGGCCTGGCACCCGCAAGGGGTGCCACTCCATTTCTCCTGGTCAAATCAAGCTTGACAGGACACGACGGATGGTCGGATAATTGTGTTAATCTGCATGATCGCGCCCACGGTTTTTTACATATCCATTGCCGAGAGCATACCTGCCACACATTACGATTGCTTTGATGAAAGAGGCCTATCCCTTACAATAGCCTGAATACAAACAACGTGGTATATTTACTTAAAGCTTTCAGAGGCTATGTTAATATATGAATATTGATTCCTGAATAAAACACCGGGGAGAATCACAAGAGGCCCTTAGCATGATAGACAGAAAACAACAAGGTAACAAAACACAACTCGCTAAATTTTTTATGGCGATAGGCTTGCCAGGAATTGCCCGCAATGTTGAGCGGAATATACCAGCAATTCAAGCTGGTAGAAAAACCACAGATAATCGCTTCCTTTTGCAAGTGGTGCAGCCGGGCCTGGCAGGTCTTATGGATGGATCGGTATCCACGCTTGCACCCATCTTCGCCACTGCATTTGCCACGCGCCAGCCGATGACAACTTTCCTGGTGGGAATGGCAGCGGCCACTGGCGCGGGTATCAGCATGGCTTTCTCAGAAGCCTTGTCCGACGATGGCGTGCTTACCGGTCGCGGCAATCCAGTGATGCGTGGATCGATTACAGGATTTATGACCTTCCTGGGCGGCGCCGGGCATACATTACCCTTTCTCGTCCCAAACTTTCAGATTGCTTTAGCTATCGCATTTATTGTCGTCGGGATTGAACTTATCATTATTGCCGCCATTCGTCACAGGTTCTTCGGTACCAAGTGGTTGATTTCGATCTTGCAGGTGGTCGGCGGCGGCATATTGGTTGTTATTGCCGGGTTCCTTTTTGGCAACGCTTGAAATGGGGGCAGTCTCATACGGAAGCTTCTGCCCTATCATGCTCGCTGCTGTCTGCTACTCGTGTAACGATTCTCCTGCTTACAGGCGAAGATAGCACAATCGAAGTAGTGAGCTGGCCATGTGCTGATAAGCGGTCGATGAGCGATTCCAGGTGCATAACCGAAGAAGCCATCACCTTCAAGACAAGAGCATCTCCTCCGGTTACGCGATAGCATTCAAGTACTTCAGCGATTTCTTCAACCGAAGCAGTAAAGCGTGTGCATCGCTCCCCTGGCAGCGTGCTCATCCGGATGATAGCGGTAATGGGATAGCCAATTTTTGCCGTATTTATTTCGGCCCGGTACCCTGTAATAATGCCTGCATCTTCCATTCTCCGCACGCGCTCCGCTACTGCAGGAGAGGAGAGCCCAACTCGCTGCCCAAGCTCGCTGAAAGATAGGCGAGCGTTTTCTTGCAGCGCTTGCAGGATGTGCCAGCCAGTCTCATCGAGCAGTCTTTCAATTTCTAAAGCCATTTCCTGTTTCACCTTTACATTTTAACTAATATGTCAAAAGACCTTAACTTTCCCATTCATTATAGCATACTTTGCCTGTATAATTTCAGCATGCGAGGCGACGAGCCAATGGAAATGAAAAGGAGGATGTCATGGAGATACTGCTCATTCTACTAGTTGTGCTTATTGTACTCGATTTAGCATCCTGGCGCTGGGGTTTTAATAGTACTGAGGATCTCGACAGCTGTGAATGGGAGCGGCGGCGACACTGGGGAGAAAGCTCAGGCGATCAGTTGGAGGTCTGTTAGGTTGTTGAGTACATATGTGCGACACTTCGTTGCTCAAGGGGGTGAGGGAGGCGTCAGGAGGGCAGCATTTGCCCAAAAAGTCTACAAATACTCAAAAGGATAGTATAGGCATTTCTGCCGGTGGTAAGGAACCTGACAAACCCAAACGTAGAAAGCAAACGATCCAGCATGCTCAGAAAGTCCTGCAATGCAGTTAGTCTAGCGCCTTCTACTGCCCTTAAACCTCTTTGACATTTCCTTTGCGCTTCTCCCCATGCCACTTAACAGGGGTCTTAGATCATTATCAGCGCTAGTCAAGGAGTCTATATCAGTGAAGCCGTGGCTTCTTAATTCCTTCTGAATTTCCCTGATCTCATCTGGTGAGGCACCGTGATGATACAGGCATGCTTTCCATGTAATATGTGCTATTTGCTTCCAACAGTCAGAGTGACATTCTTCAGGTAAAGGGTTACATTCATCATATAAAAGCTTTTCTATATGTTCTTTCGTTGAGATAATCTGGCTTGCAGCTTGTGAAATATTCGAGCTTTTCATCTCCACTAAACAAATTACCCTTTCCGTTCTGTCGTCTTGCGAATAAAAAACGAGCCCATCGCATCACTGATTGCTTCGTGGTATGCCTAAGCTGTGGGATATTCGTTTCCCCTGGTCTGTTCGTTCATCGAGTTGGAAGCAGAGAATGACTTCACCTTCGTAGGCGTCTCTACCAGGAATGGAAATTTTAGAAGATATGCAAACTTTGTCGTTCCCTACGCCTAGTATACATTTCTTAGAATTTGCTGCTACGAGCAGCAAACGACTGAAAGACACACTACTCTCCCGACAACTCAAAATGAATGTGCTCAACAAGCCTCGTCACATCGCTAAAGGTTTTCCAGTCTATTATTCCTTCTGGATCAAGAATATTTTTTACCTTGCCATCTTCAACAAGATATGCTGCAACCTTCTCCTGAGAAATAAATGCCTCTTTTTGCTCGAGAAGAAACATTTCTACAATTTCGTCTTGATTCTGATGTTTGTGTGCATCCATCAAATTGACCAGATGATCTACAACATAGGGACTATGAGTAGTAATAAGTACATGTAGTCCCGCATTTACAAGCATCGCCAGAAACTCAATGATTTTCACCTGGGCAGCAGGATGTAAGTTCATCTCTGGCTCATCTATGATAAGTAGTTCCCCAGGTCTGGCGAGATGGCGAAGGTAAAGGACCAATGGCGAGAGTTCTTTTACCATTGAAGATGCTATGGGAATCTCCAGGTTAATATCTTGCGTTGGCTGAAATAGTACCTCTCTTCTTGGATCTGGTTCAGGCGTAGAAAGATATACGCTTCCTGTCAAGACCTCGTTTTCTAAAATCTCAGCAAGCTGAATATACCTGTTAATATTCGGATCTCTTTTAGCGTGTTTCCCCCTCTCTTCTTTATCTCTTGAGCGTTTTCTAAAGATGTCATGGAGCATACCCATAAAGGAACTTACAGGCCAGGTTGCCTCTCTAACAGCGCGATTCTGTTCTGCTAGTTCTCTCATGTCCAATTCTGTCGCTAGAACCTCTAATGCTTCTATTACCTTCTCATTGATTGCTGGCTGTACCCTGTCTGCTACTCTTTCTGCGAAACGGAACGCAACGAGGGTTGTTCTTTCCGTTGGGAATACACGTATCTGAGGATAGAGAGAGCGCCGTAATGCTGTTGAAACAAAACCAACTAGACGCTCCCTCACTTCTTCGAGAGGAATTCTCTCTACTAATTGTTCCTCTTGTCCCTCAATTTCCCCTATCTCAGTAGAGGTGAAAGCAAATACTTTGTCTTCACCCCGATTTTTTCGTATTGTTAGCACTGACCCAGCAACACGGCTAGTCCGATAGTATTGAGAGACCTGATTCAAAAGATCTGTTTTGGTTTCTGCTAGACTTAATGAAATATCCAGATCATCAAAATGAGCCAACTGTGTACTGAGAAATCTTCGCATCCAAATTCGGGCATATCGCGCGATATCATTAAAGTACGTTTCACCGTATTCGTCCGCAAACCGGCGTAAATCAATTGTGGCATTTCCCACGGCTAAAACCCGCTCAATAGCATTATCTAATGGTTCATAGGTATTGGGAACCTTTTTATCAGCATAAGCCTGTGCATACTCCCCTGTACCAAAGGGGCCAAGAATGCCAGCTAACGAATAAGCTAACCACGTTTTCCCGGCATTGTTTGGTCCGATAAAAACTGTGAGAGGTTTGAGCTCAAAATTAGCTTCTTCTTTGATAACACCCAGATTGCGGATTTTAACTTTCATTCAAAAGCCTCTCGTTTGGTTCGATATTCACATCCACTATAGCAGTATATCAGATGCGCAAAGTGCTGTCATCTTGAAATTATGGCACAAATTAATAGAACTGGCATTTGGGAAGAATCAGCACTTGCCCAAAAAGTATGCCTATTAAGGCACTTTTTGGGCAAACCCGGCATATCTTTGTGATCGTCCTCTAGTAGGGCCGCAGCGGTCTAGTGGCTAGCGTGTCCCTGCTGGTAGCGGCGGGCAATCTCATCCCAGTTGACCACATTCCACCAGGCGTTAAGGTAATCTGCCCGGCGATTCTGGTACTTAAGATAGTAAGCGTGCTCCCAGACATCGTTGCCCATTACCGGGTACAGGCCATCCATCAATGGACTATCCTGGTTAGCAGTTGAGATGACCTGCAGGTGGCCACTCGGGTTGAGGACAAGCCATGTCCAACCCGAACCAAAGCGCTTGAGGCCCGCATCATTAAAAGCAGCTTTGAACTGATCGAAAGATCCAAATGCCTGCTGAATTGCGCTGGCAAGGTCTCCAGTAGGTTCACCACCACCATCAGGCTTCATAATCTGCCAGAACATTGTGTGGTTGACGTGACCACCGCCATTATTGCGCACGGCTATACGGATACTTTCCGGTACCTCGTTAATGCGTCGTAATAAATCCTCGCCTGAGAATGAAGCTAGCTGGCTCTGGCCTTGCAACGCATTGTTCAGATTGGTGACATACGCTTGATGGTGTTTGTCATGGTGCAGTTGCATTGTCTGGGTATCAATGTATGGCTCTAACGCACTGTAGTCATACGGAAGGGGGGGTAGCTCGAATGCCATAGTGTAAACTCTCCTTACTAGAAATAAAAGTAGGTTATCACTTGTATCGTCTCAAAGCCTTGCTCTCACTTCGATCAATTAGCAGTCTTGCAGTCAAGTAAGACAGGCGAGGCGATACGTAAACGTTCTCCGTATCTAGTTGTATTAGATGGAAGGCCAAATGTCAAGCTGAAGAGGATATTTAAAAAAACAAAGGTAGTCTTAGCCTGCCGCCGTCAAGTCAATAAAAAAGCCACCATCGTTAGCCGACAGAGGTTCTTTCGGCTTCGGGCTGATCGCTACGCACATTCCGCAGTTTAAGCCGGACGGATGAGAGCTTTTGTCAGAAAGCCGCTCCAGCCCACGGGTTGCGCAACGAGTTAAGCTCACCAATAGATACCGAAAAGGATCTCTTGACTTCCTTCCTTCTCTGTCCTATACTTACGTTGTAAGCTTACATTGTAAGTATAGGAAGGTTGGAGATCATGGCGAAATCTGGTGAGCCACTCACACGGCAACGAATATTGGAAGCAGCCCTGCACTTGATTGATCAAGAGGGGCTGGAAAGCTTTAGTATGCGCAAGCTCGGAGCTTTGCTCGGTGTTGAGGCGATGTCGCTCTACAACCATGTTGAGAGTAAACGAGCCGTCTTTGATGGGGTGATCGAACTGCTCATTGTTCAGGCTCCGTTGCCTGTGCATCCCAATACCACGCCACGCGAGGAATTATGGACAATTGCTCACGCCTTTCGGGACGTTCTCCGCGCTCATCCACGCGTGCTTCCGCTCGTCGCAACCAGTCCGCTGCGCACATCAGCCTCTCTTGCGATGTTAGATCGTCTTCTTGAAACACTTCATCAGGCACAGATCACCGGCGTTCAGTCTATCTATGCGCTCCAGTGCCTGGTTGGTTTTATTGTTGGACATACATTGATCGGCACAGGAACGCAAGCGGTCGCGGGTCTGGAGCCAGGGCCAAATGGTCCTACGATCTGGCAACGCTTTCCGGCAGAGCAATACCCCAGGCTCCACACGCTGTTGCCAGAGATTGCACAGTGGAATGCTGATCAGGAGTTTGACTTTGGATTACAGGCGCTGTTTCAAGGTCTCTTTGCGTAAAAGAAAGGTCCATACGATATCATGAGCACAAGGAAAAAACACTACAAGATCTCAAACGGAGAGGTACAACTCGCGGTCAGCGAGACAGGACAGGGACAGACGCTTCTGTTCTTCAACGGAGGGGGGGCAACGCAAGTGAGCTGGAAGCGACTCATCCACGAACTCCGTGGACCGTATCGGCTTGTCACCTTCGATTTTCGCAATCATGGCAAAACAACGCGCTCGTCTGACCTCTCTTTCGAGCGCTTCTTGAGTGATGCTGAGGCCATGATGGACAAGGTTGCTGGTCCTCGGCCTCTTGTGGTTGGCTGGTCCTTGGGAGCGGACCTGGCTGTCTGGTATGCGGCTGCTCATCCGGGAAGGGTGGCCGGGCTGTTTCTCATTGACGGTGCTGTCCCGGTCAATCTTGTGGTTGATCCTGAGGATGTCAAGCGCCGCCTCGACACGCCCGCAATGAAGTTTGGGCCGCTCCTCCTGTCTCTGGTTGGCATGGGGTATCGACTCACGCCTTCCGAGTTTGCAACCTTGACCATTGAGCTGAATACGCGCCGCGAACAGCTCCTTTCGGCCTACGAGCAGCTTGATTGTCCTGTCGAACTGGTCCTGGCTACGAAATCTGCTGGGGAAAAGGGAGCACGTGCTGAGCGAAACAATGCGCTGTGGCGAGCTGGTGGCGAACAACTAGAGCGCCTGTACCCGGCACTTTCTCTCCAGTGGGTGGACAACACCCACCTTCTTCCGTTCAAAGAACCAACAACGCTCGCACGAACTCTCGACGCGTTTGTCCAACGCATTCAGGCTGGCTCGCCAATCCCAATAGGAAACCAGCAACCATCACAGGCTGCCCCAGGTCTGAAAACACAGCAAATGGAGGGGAAATGAATGCGGCACGAACCATCAAGGCAGGTGAAAGCCCATGAGGCAAGGAGCCGAAGCGTCGAGTGAGTGAAGGAGGCCATACAGTCCCAGTCCCTCCAGCCTGGTCAGGCGGTGGTCCGTCTGGACGGCCACTATGGCAATGGGGCCATTGTCGCGGATCTGGCTGGGCTTGCTTGCGTCATGCGGGGCAAGGATTATGATCTCCTCGATCTGGAGTCGGTGCAAACCCGCTTGGCTCAGCCACCGGATCAGCAGACCACGCATCCCGAAACAGGAACCTGCCGAGCACTCTTTGATTTTCCTGATCTCGCTCTTTCACCAACTGGCCCACGCGCACGGGTCATCGTTGCCACGCATCAGGCGACCTCGACCAAGGCTCCCGTTGGCACTACACATGGCGAGGTGGTTTACGAGCTGTTCTATACCGCCTTGCCACCAGGCGCGTTCATGCCTGCTGATGTGGTCGCCCTGTATTTGCATCGTGGCGCCTTTGAGACCGTGTTGGCGGATGAAGACAAGGAGCTTGACCCGGATCGATGGTGCTCGCATACCGCCTGGGGCCAGGAGTTCTGGCTTATTTTGGCGCAATGGATTTGGAACCTGCGTCTGGAACTGGGTCATACACTTCGTCCCACGCCCATGCGTGCGACTGAATTCGCAGCTGCTAGAAGCCCTGAGCCCGTCATACCCTCCAGCAGTGCTGTCCAGACAGATCTTTCCTACAAGCCGCCGGTCTGGGCTGTCTCACGCATGGGATGTATCGCAGGCGAGCACTTCACTCCCCAACCAGACGGCACCTTATACTGTCCTGCCGGTTTCCCTCTCTATCCCCAGGAGCGTCGTCTTGAACGCGATGGCAGTGTGCGCGTCGTCTATGCTGCGCGCCTCGGACACTGCCGTCCTTGCTCAATGCGTGAGGAGTGTCAGGGTTATGGTGCAGCCACTAAGAAACCACGCCGTGTGAGTGCGGTACTCTGGCCGCTCGACAAAACAGAGAAAGCCGTTGCCGCCTCGCTCTTGTGAATCAGAGCACCTCTGTACTTCTTTTCTCCCTCGTTTTGCACGCATTCGTTCTGGAACCTCTCTTGCTTTCTTGCAGCTCTGTGAGCTTCGTCTCATCGATTCTGGTCAACGAGGCAGAGCTTCTTCATGCCGCATGACAGGTCACCTCTCCCAACCTCTTCGGCTCGTTGCGCAATCCGTGGGTCCAGGAATGCCAAGTGGTTAATTGGGCCAAACTTCGACCGATTTTGAGGTGAAACAGAGGAAACTCGTGTTTCTCTGTGCGTTGTATGCCTCTCTCGAGAGAGGCTCGTACAGGAGACGAGAGAGTACAGGCAGATGTGACACTGAATTACTCTCCTCCATCGTCACCCTGGCCTGTTTCAGCAGATCGGAGCTTTTGAACATCTGAACCGGCTCTAGACGCAGCACGATAGCGAGTGAGGTGGTGGAGGTCTGCACAGTGCAGCGTATATTTTTGGGTGGGAACATGATATGATAGCAAGGAGGGTTGACACCTCACAGGAAGAGTAGTGCATACTTTTTTCGCTTTTCAGCCCTTGATGCGCAACCTGAAGAGGCAACCATGAGCACACCTCTCACCGATGCATTTGTACCCGGCCAGCCAACGGGAGTTCCGAGCGATCGGGAGCGCCGGACACGCGCTTACATGGGCGCAGGCTCATCCTTGCACGAGTCGTATGGATAGCAGCGGTCTCCCTGCTCCTGGCGTTCTTTCTTGCTATGCTCCCGGCATACTATATCCTCCTGCAAACCGTCTGCACAGGCGCTAGATGTGGTCTCGTTCAACCCACCCCTGGCTCGGCACTGACCATGCAGAAGCTTGGCCTTTCAATCAGCACCTATGCCACCATTATGCTCGCGCTCGCCCTCGTTGTAGCAATAGCCTGCTTCGCTGTCAGTACTGTGATTTTCTGGCGCAAATCCGATGACTGGATGGCACTTCTGGTGGCACTGGGGGTAGTCGCGTTAGGCACAGTGAACGTCACAAATGTATTGCTGGTGAGCCACTCTCCCTGGCAAGTAATCGCCATCGTTTTGAATGTACTTGACCTTGGAATGGTTTTCCTGGTCGGCTCACTCTTTCCCACTGGGCAATTTGTACCACGATGGACGCGCTGGCTTCTCTTCTGCTGGCTTGTAACGGGAATAGTCTATCTCTTCTTCCGTGATGTCTCTTTCGCGTACCTGGTGTATGGTCTGGTATGGCCTGTTTCA
>Ga0187846_10001631_pt1 | contig 12587 bp, 15 predicted proteins | sample TC_taG_FD_161473 | JGI IMG/M metagenome (GOLD analysis project Ga0187846, IMG submission 161473) | Biofilm microbial communities from the roof of an iron ore cave, State of Minas Gerais, Brazil - TC_06 Biofilm (v2) | ecosystem: Environmental > Terrestrial > Deep subsurface > Cave > Wall biofilm...
CAGGACTTGGTCCAGGACAGACAGTAGTAGTCACAGGTGACCCCATTATCAAACCAATTCCGTGGACAAATGTAGCATACCAATCAATAATAATTGGAGTTGCATACGTAGTAACATTTGCAACAAGACCGTGGCAAGTGATATAAATCCCCCTCTTTTCATTTTCTAAAAATACACTATTACAAAATATAATGATCCAAATTGTGAAGCTATGCAAATTACAAAAGGATTACGGAAATTTTGATTTATGGGTTAGTGGTGGGATAGATATCTATGACGGCACAGATAATCAGATTCTAAATCTAAAGCTGTATCAGGTCATCAGGGTTCATTCGTATACAGTCTGTGCCAACTGCCTTTAGTCCAGTAAATCGAATCGTGCCATTTGGAACCTCACCTTCTTTTTGTAAGAGCTCAAGCTTATCTGAAAATGACTTTTTGTGTCCATAACATGTAACGCCTACCATGTATTCTTCATTTTCTACCTTTATTGATATAATAAACTCAGGTGGCATCTCGCAGTTTTTGTCATTTTCTCTAATAGAACAATGTTCCGGTAACACAAACTTTGCTTGTCTTCTACAAGATATTAATCTTGGCTAATAATTTTCTCAAAATCCCAAATCGAATCTTTTTCATGTTTAGGATGAACCAAGAGGCCTTTTTCCTGAAGTGTGTTCACAACAAATGCAGAATAGGCTGGTGCACCTGTTGCACCAGGGGAGTTATAGTTTAGTATGTGATAAGAGCTTGAGCCTTCAAGCTCAATGACATCAGGCAAAAACTTGCCTTCAGCGGTGATAAGTGGAGTTCTTATTCCAGCAGTACCACGCTCTGTAAAAAATTCAGGTCTTACTTTTGGTATGAATTTTTGGATACGTTCGATCATGACTACTTTGGAAAAAGAGCTTAACCATTCTTTTGTAACCAGATTCATAAAATCAGGATTTAAAATCAGTTTTCTCGCGCTACCTGTAATTACCTCAGTTAGTTTTGAGATAAATGTCTCTATGTCTCCTACGTATCCGGAGTAGGTCTCTGGGCTTGGTACTGGCACTGCGTTTGGTCCTACCTCGGTTCTGCCATCTACGCGTAGGATCCAATGTGGATCTAAAAACGGAAAGTCTGGATAATTTGGAACTGAGTAGATGTTTGTTTTTACAAGATCTGTGTATTCGTTTCGTGCGATCCAATATTCTCCCCTAAAATGAAGATCAGAGTAGTCAGTGGCTATTCCAAATTTTTTTGCAACATCAAGCGAGTAACCACCTGCACAGTTGATGATTAGATCAGATGATAGTTGCGAATTGTCTTGAAAAGTTATCAGTGGTTTCTTATCTTTGATTTCTATTTTTTCCACTTTGTGTTTGAGTAAAAATTTTGTTCCGTTCTTTTCTGATTCCTTTTTGAGTTCTTGCGTGAGCTTGCCGTAGTCAACAACGGTATCAGCTTTACAAAAAAGAGCAGAATGACAGCTTACGTTTGGTTCTTTTTTTGATACCTCATTTCTGTCTAGTAACTGAAGATCTTCCTCTGAGAGACCATTTTGAACCCCCCATTTCATGTATTTCTCAAGTATCTTGTGCTGATTTTCGTCTAGTGCCACCTCAAGCGTTCCAACCATTTTCCATGAAAGATTCTTTTTCTCCGCAAATCTTTTCCATAGATCATGAGAAAGAAAGGCTGCTTTTGCAAGCTTCTTTTTTTTTTCTGGATTTAGATAAAACGGAGAGTGAACCACTCCAGTATTGCGGCTGCTTGTATGCATTGCAACCTCAATTTCCTTGTCGATAACAATAACTTGGATATCATAAAGAATTGATATCCAATACGATATGCAAGTTCCAAGCAATCCTCCTCCAATTATAGCTATATCAGATTTTGTCACTATCATCAAGATAGAGCCTATCTTTTAATTGATTGTGCAAAAGGCAAGAGCAGAACATCTCACGAATGAAAATTTTGCTATAACTGCCATTATTACTTGCTTTCTGGGAGATCAAAAAAAGAAAATGATTGGTGTCTACGACCCAAGTAGAGGAGTGTGGTGTTCAACCATCTGTGAGATGTAGTGCAAATCGTAAATTTGCCCACTGTTATCACTGAAGGTTCCGTCAGCTTCATACAAGGCTCCATTTCTTATTTCACGGAGCAACTTGGCAGTTAGGGAGACGTTGTAGGTACTACCATCTTGGCCTGTAACAGTACCACTTGCGGTATAGCCGTTTTGGTCTTTGGTTACAGTCCACGAGCTAGGATTGACTTTGTATGCATCACTAAAATCATTGTTGCTAATTATGAACTGGCCATTTTTAACAGCATATTGTTCAGTTCCAGTGTCGGCTCCACCATCAGATTGTGAAACTAGTGCTATGTTGTAGTGTCCCTTAAGAAGACCGCCAGAGGTGTCTACAATGGCTCCCTCTCCTTTTATGATATCTGTAGCCTCCCTCTGTATTGGTTTTAAATCACTTGTTGGTTGTAGTGAAGTTGTTTGTGGTGGAGTTGTTTGTGTTGATGCATTTTGTGCCGGTGAAGTTTGTGCTAATGCTCTTGGAACTACTAATGCCATAGCGATAACCGAAAGCACTATCGTTCCCGAAGTAATTTTTGTTTTTAGCTTCATTGCGTCGTGGTTACAGTTTGAGAATATAATGAGTTGCTGAACTATGTATAGTGACAATCCTACGCAAAATTAAAATACTCAATTAGGTGGTTGCCAAAGTTCTTCGGATCAGATCGCAAGTAATCTTTTCCTGATTTTTGGAGTTTTCAAATTCATTGTTTCAACTGACGATCGAGAGAATTTTAATCTTCATAATTCTCCTTAAAAATATTCATTAAATAATTGAAGATTAAATTTCAAGTCCAGATTTAGTGTTTTTGCAATCTTGTTGGCAACAAGTACAGGATGTTTGCAGTTAAGAGGTTAGCCAATTTATTGTTCCCTCAGTTGACTTTAACTTAATTAAGGCGCCGGGAGAGAGATTTGAACTCTCGGACCCTTGCGAGTACGCGCTTTGTGGTTTATTAAATTCCAGGCGCGCGCCCTACCAGGCTAGGCGATCCCGGCATAATTTTTCGCCAAATCAGTTTTCGTTGTAAATTTGACTATATATTACGTTAATTGAACTCTTTTTAGCTAGTCTAATTCTAGGATTTCATTACAAGATCATTTGAAAATATTTATTGTAATTGATTTTGCTAGGATATTTCCTACGCTTGGGACTGTGTTTGATACAATCTTGTATCGACCTTCAAATATTTTGGTACCATCGGTCTTAGTTTGTTCCCAGACAAAGTCCTTTTCCTGTTTTGGGTGAAGTACGGAAAGGATCTGAGCAGAAACTGGAGAATAAATTACAGTACCGTCTAGCCCAACAACTTGCAGACCATAAGAAGAATCGGAAAATGTAAGTGGAACGGTACCAGAATTTACTATTCTTATATGTATTGGCTCGCCAAGACGAAAATTTATCTTGTCTAAAATAATAGAAAGTGAAGGACCATTTACGTAAACAAGTGATGGTGGTTGATTTGTGATGTTAGCAAAAAAAACACCAACAACTCCGCCCCCTACAACTCCCAATATAAGACCAATTATGGCACCCTTTGGGATCAAAAGTGAATCTGCTTCCTATGTATTAATAACAGTTTTTGAACGCCAGTGTTTTGGATAGGTGTTTGGTGCCATGATTATTCGTTTTGTCCGAAAAGCAAATCCTTTTGTGTTTTCTACAATCTCTGATTCAGATAGAATTGCTTCTGCAAGAGCTACAATCTCTCCCTTTTGGGTGTATATTCCAACAAGATCTCCTTTTGCAATGTTTGGTGAAATCCTCAAGATGCCAGGTATTGCTAGCTGGGCGCCATGACATAATGCGTCTACTGTTGAATCTCTAATCATAACTGATTTTATTTCACTTAGTGTATATTCTATTGGCATTATCATCCGCTTAAGTTTAGAATCATCTCTTTTTTCTTTCCAGCGGGCATATGCGTCGAGAAGATCGTGCATCTTAACAAGAGAGTCTTCATTAAATTGTGCCACTCTTGTTCTCCTCAGTTCAATCATTGTAGCGCCAGAGCCTAGAACCTCTCCCATGTCATAAATAATTTTTCTCACATATGTCCCTGCTTCACATAATATTTTTAATAGAACTAACCTCTCTTTTTGTTCGATTATTTCAATTTGATAAATATTTCTTACTCTTGTTTGTCTTGAGACTGAAGATCGCTGAGGTGGTTTTTGGTAAATTTTTCCTGTAAACTCTTTGAGAACAGCTTGTAGTTTTTCGTTGGATGGAAGTGTATGAAGCCTCCCAAGTGCATGATATTCTTTTGGCCCAAGAAGTAATACAATCAAGGCCTTAGTGGCCTCGCCAAGACCAATTGGCAAAACGCCTGAGACTTGTGGATCAAGTGTACCACTGTGTCCTGCTTTGGAGAGGTTTAGAATTTTTTTTACCCAAGCTACAGTTTCATGGCTTGTGGGACCATTTGGTTTGTCCAAAAGTATGAAACCATAATCTAGAAGTTGTTCAACTGATCTCTTGTCATAAGGAAGACCATATCCTTCGTGGGTAATGTCCTCGTCTATCACTCTAAGATTTTGCAGTTGTTTTAGAGTCATAACAATTCTTTACCGCTACTTTTGCTATAGAGAGGACTTCGTCTGCCCCAACTCCATCTGTGTTTACTATTTTATCAAATACTGAAAGGTCCTCACCAAAATCAAATCCGTAGAGTTTTTTGTAGATCATCTTATTTTCATGATATCTTTTCTTTACAATTTCAAGTGCTTTCTCAAAGGGTATATGATCCCTTGCAGTCATCCTCTTTGCACTGTTCTCATAAGAGCCCGCTAGCCAGATCTTTATGCCGTTCTTGACAAGCCAAGGAAGGGTATAACTTGTTATAACAACATCCCCTTTTATGAACAGTTTTTTTAGTTTCTCATCTACTTTGTTGTCAAACTCGGCATTTGTCTTTCTCATATTCAAAAAGTCCATTCCGTTACTGGTATCCCAAAAATCCTCTCGGTTTGTTTTAAAACCCTTCTCTTTAGCTAGTTCCTTTAGGACATCTCCACCGCTGAGATATTTCAGACTAAACTCTTTTGCAAGTCCCTTTGCTATTGTAGTCTTACCAATGGCAGGCGGACCAGAAATAATTACTGATCTTTGCAACTCAGTTTAAATCCATTGTAGTTTTAGTTAATCGCATTATTATGCCACTAAACGTAATGGATGAAAGAAAATACCAAGCCCAAAAGTACATCTCATTTACCTGATTGCATAAGTGAGGATGGCCAGGCGTTGCCACTTCGGCCACCTTTGCTGCAGTGCATGTAAGTTGGAAAAAATCTCCAGGTACGAAATTAAGCGATATTGGTGAGATTGCTACTGTATAGGAAAACAGAGGCGGAAGCACAAAGTAAAACAGTATGATAAAAGGAACAAATGTAAACATGAGCGGCCTCATGTTCAGCTGCATCAATTCCATACTCATTTTATTCATGTAGGCAGATTTTTTATTGAGTTCCTTTATCTTTTCATCATCTTTAGCTTTGAAAGCCTCCATTCTTTCCTTCTGCCAAGTTCTTGTTTCTTTCATTAGTCTTTTGAGCTTGCTTTGATCTACCATCTTTCTTCTTATTGCAGCAGTGAAGAAGTTAAGTGCGATTGCAATTCCCATTATTCCCAATGCAGAGGGTATCATCCCTCTTACTAATGGATTGGCACTACCAAGAGGGCCACTTCTAAGTCCAGGAATTTGCAAAAAAATTGAATTTAGAAAGTCAAAAATGATATTATGTTCCATTGTTAAACCCCATTGCACTTACAATTCCTCTGGCAGCCTCATCAATCTTTCCCTCAGAATTAAGTACCATCTTAATTGGCGAACCACATAAAATTGAGCATGTGGACACCATGGCGCTAGTAACATCAAGTTCTTTCTTAATTGCATCTATTGAGACTCTGTCACGAGTTCTTGTGGTATCTTTCATTCTTCTGTTATAGATCTCTTCTGGTCGTGCCGTGATCATAATAAAACTATCAGGCATCAAAATCTCCAAGACGTTTGCCGGCAAACCTGGATAGAATCCCTCTTTTGTTGCAATAAATGCGTGTGTATCTACAATTACAGCTTCATCATTAATTGCTGCAATTTTCCTTGCCGCCATTGACTGCAGCTTTTTCTGCTGCGGTACTGACAGCTTTCTTAAATCATCTCTATTTGTGATTCCATTTTTTTTTGCTTCTTCAAACATCACAGTACCAAAGATAGAGACACTAACGCTGATCTTTTTTTCTTTTAATAATTCCACAACTTTTGATACCAGAGTAGTCTTTCCAACGCCTGGAATTCCAACAATGATAGTTCGTTTACTTTCTACCAAGCAAGCCACCCAAAGACGGCATGACCTCTTCTACCTTTTCCTTGACAAGTAGATTGTAATAGTTTATCAAGATGTCCACAGTGAGCAACATTCCCGTACCAGAACCAAACGTTCCCAAAACATCAGATGATCCTGCAAGCAGACCAAGAATTATTGAACCAAGTATTGTAACAGATGGGATGTATTTTTGCAAAAGACTCTCTACTGGTTGATTTGACCGTCTAAAGCCTGGAATTTGTACCTCAGCATCAAGCAGGTTCTTTGCTGCACTTTTTGCAGACAGTCCTCCAAGTTCTATCCACAATCGTCCAAAGAGCACTACAATTCCAACCATAAACATAATGTACAATACAGCCCGCATAGGATCAAGTGCAACAATATCGAGTCCACGTGGTGCCGTGACATAATATAATATCCCTCCCGTTGGCGTAGAAGGTGCAGTAGGATCAAACATACCTAGAATATTCAAAAGTGGATTACTGTTTCGGGGGTTTAGGTTAGCCCATAGCATTTGACCAACAAATACAGCGTTTGCAGTGAGTGCTGATGCCAATATTACCGGGATGTTGGAGACGTACATTAGTTTGATTGGGTAAACAGCTGAGAATCCTCTGTATTTTGTTGACACAATTGGTATCTCTATCTTGATGCCCTGAGTGTAAACCAAAATCAACAAAACTCCTGCAGTGATAGCTAAACCAAACAGACTAGGGAGCTGGTTGACCCTGAAAAAGAGGTTTGAAAAGTTTCCGTGTATGAATGACGCTACTACATTTGTTATTATTCCTACAGGGGAACCATCACCTCCTGGAAGAGGGCTAAACAAGCTCCATACAACTTGCTGAGCAACTCCTGCTGCAATGAACATACTTATTCCACTACCAAGTCCCCATCCTTTTTGTACCAATTCATCCAAAAGCATGATTATGACAGATGCTCCCACTAGCTGGCCTACAAGAATAAAGGCAGCTTCGTGTGATGGAAGCCTTGGTCCATAAACGGCCATTCCATATAGTGATGACTCGGCAACAATTACGATATATGTTACAATCTTTGTAGCCGTTTGATAGAGCTCTCTGTCTTCAGGTTTTTTGAAGTCAAGATGAAATATTTCAGAACCTTTCAGAAGCTGCATCAAGAGTCCAGCTGTAACTATTGGTCCTATTCCTAGTTCGATAAGAGTTCCTTGTTGGGATGCAAAAATTACCCTTGCAAAGGCAAGAAAGTCAAATGCTGGGGTCGTTGCCCCATACAATGGAGTTTGGCCCATTATCATATAGATGAAGAGGGCGAGTCCACACCACATAAGGCGAACATGTAGAGGAATTTTCTTTTTGGGTTTTGGAACCTGAGGAATGTAAACTGAAGCTTTTGATATTATTGTTCTAAGAAAACCGGTAGGAGTTCCTTCTTCTTCAATCATGTTTCATCTGACACCTCGCCACCAGATTGTTTTATTTTCTCTTCGGCAGAAGCAGAAAATCTATCAACTTTGATAGTATAAGCATTCCTGATCTGTCCTCCCCCTAACAACTTGTCATAACCAAGTGCTTTAAGATCTATTATTTTTTTTCCTCCTTCTTGTTTCCCGAAATTTGCAAAGATATCATCAAGATCCCTTACACTTATCCATTTTTTTACAAGGTTTGGATGTGGCGGATGAGTTGAATCGTGACCAAAGTGATTTGGATCTGTTAAAAGCATCTTGATAAAGTGATGTTTATGCATACCAGATCTTCCAAGACCTCCCTTGTGCCCACTTGCTCGATGTTGACCAATTTGACCCCATCCATGATTTCTTCCTCCTCTAAATTTTCTAGTTTTTCGTAATCTGGTTGCCATCTACGTCATATTCCTCACTTGGGCAAGTAGTTCTTTGTGATTTCCCAAAACCCCTCCTTCACTATACATTTTCTTTGTGCTTCGCCTAAAACCATGTTTTGGAGGAGCTAACGCAAACCATGGTTTTACTAGTTTTAATTTTGATAGTGATGTATTTCCTTCTGCCAGAGATTTAGCAAGTTCCTCCAGATTTTTGAATCCCAATTTTGCAATGTCTTCTGGAGTAATTTTCTTATAACCTCCTTTTCTGCCCTTTTTTTCTAAAAGTTCTTTTGCGGTGGCAACATCAATTTCCTGCCAAGAGGCATAGTGCTTTATTTTATCAAGCATTCCTTTGGTGTTGTCTTTGGCAGGAATTATTGTTGCCCTAAATCGTCTGTCCAAATGTAAAAGATGAAGTGTCGTTTTCGCCCAATGAGGTACATTTATGGTTCCTCTCATTCGAACAACCAAGAAAGCATTACCCATTACAATCAACCTTGGCTAAATGTTTGCCTCAGACAGTTCAGTACCGCTCCAGCCGTAGATGTCATGGTATTAGTTGATCCTTTACTTTTTGTCCAGACATCCCTTAATCCTGCAAGTTGCAACAGTTTTCGAATATTTCCTCCCGCAACTAATCCAAGACCTCGTGGTCCTGGAATAATTTCAACCGTAACACTTCCTTCTCTCCCCCGTACCTTAAAGGGAACAGAATGCGGCTGATCACATCTACACTCCCAACTTCCACAACCAAGTTTTACCGGACTCACATCAAGATATGCCGCATTGGTAGCTTTCTCTATAGCAATTCTCATCTGCTTTGATTTTCCCTGTCCTATTCCAAGCCAACCGCTTTCATCTCCAGCAGCAACAAGTGCCTTAAATCTAGTATATTCACCATTGGTTGTTTGTTTTTGTACAATCCCAACATCAATTACTTCTGCCTTAATACCAGGCAGAAGTTTTTTGACAATTCCAGCTTCCTGAATTCTATAACCATTTTCATAAATTTCTCTCATAGATGTAATCTTGTTTGAGCTTACCAAGATACCAAGGTTGGTTCTTGGAACCCATTGTACCTCTGGTTCTCTTCTTTCTCTAGGCCTTTGTTCGGTTCTACTCATCTAGATTTAACCTCACTATCTATTGCAGCTTTTACTTTATCTATATCATTTGTTACCTTGAGATGTTTACCTGTGAGTCTATCTTCTCTTGGAAAAGTTTCTTCGTCTGCTGGGACTTCGAGTCCTGCGTCTATTACTCCCTTTAATGCTGCTGCCATTCGTTGTGTATATCTTCTTGTCCCGCTGTACAAAACAGCGCCTTTAATTCCCTTGATAATTGCCTTCTTGCCAGCAAGATATCCTGTCAGATAAGCGGCCGGAACACTTTTTCTTGAACCCTTCCAACCTTTACCCAAAAGCAATCTAGAGTGTGCTGATGCTAACACCTTGTCTCCTGTCATCTCCGGCTTGTGAATTTGAACAAGTGTGTTTTCATTAGAAATATGTACAGTAACAAAGTCTCTCCTACCCATGAGAAGATTACGTCTTTTTCTGTAGTTTGTCTTCTCCTCCCGAAGTCTACGCAATATTTGCGAATATACCATATACTATCTCTTTCACAAAAAATTTCGGTAAAGCTCTTATAAACGTTAGACTTGAAGTAGTGCAATCATCAGCGATTTTTGTGCATGTAATCTATTTTCAGCTTGATCCCAAACAGCTGATTGAGGACCATCTATTACAGAGCTTGTTACTTCCTGACCTCTTTTTGCAGGAAGACAATGCAAAAAGATTGCATCACGATCTGCTTTTTTCATTAATTCAGAATTTACTTGATATTTCAGCAAGAAGTCATTTGTTCGATCAGGCACTTGATGATGTATTGATACAAATGTATCTGTTATGACAATATCAGCTTCTTTTACAGCTAATACTGGATCATTTACTAGTGTAATTGTGCCAATTTTTTTTGATTCTTTAACTACTCGGGGATCGGGCTCGTAGCCTTTTGGAGTTGCTATACTGATATCAATTCCTGTTTTCGCACATCCGAAAATCATTGAATTGCAGACATTGTTGCCATCTCCAATCCACGCAATCTTCAATCCTTTAAGCTTCTTTTTCCGTTCTTTAATTGTCATTAGATCTGATAATATTTGACAAGGATGAAAGGAATCAGATAAGCCGTTTATCACTGGCACGGTGGCATTTTTTGCAAGTATTTCAACTTCATCATGTGAATATACCCTAGCCATAATGATATCAACATAACGTGACAGTGTTTTTGATGTATCTTCAATTGTTTCTCCGCGACTCAGTTGTAGTTCATCTGAAGACAAGTTCAAAGCATGTCCTCCCAGCTGAAACATTCCAACTTCAAAGCTAACTCTCGTACGCGTTGAGGGCTTTTGGAAAATCATTGCAAGAGTTTTATTCTTTAAAATAGGTTTGCAGATTCCAGATTTAAGCTCTTTTTTGAGTTTTATGGCATCGTCAATGATTGCCTCAATCTCTTTCTTGCTTAGCTCGTTTAGTGTAAGTAAGTCCTTTGTTTTTAATTTCATTTTCTTCTCCATCCAAATAAAGAGTGCTTCTTTTTAGGTTTAGCATCTTCTCTTTCCTCTAATTCTTGTTGTTTTTCAAGCGATTCTTTTTCTTCTGATGATTCTACTTTTGGTCTACCTTGTAAAATCCATTTTCTAATTTTGGTTGCTAATACCAGAGCTTCTGTATCACTTTCTGGTGGAGATACATCAAACAAAGCTGAGTATTTCTCGATATCTCCCGTTGCAATGCCAGCAAATGGATCTTGCTTAATTTGTTCTGATGTAGGTTTTTCTTTTAATTCTGTTTTAACTTGTTCGATTTTTTGCATCGTCATTGGTATTTCTCGTTTTGGATCACTTGTCTTAATTTCTGGTTTTGCTGCTTGAGTCATTATAATTTCGTCTGGGCCAAACAGACTTTCCAAAAATGATTCTTTGTCAAATACCTTCAAATCCTTGTATTCCTGTCCTACTCCAAGATACAGAATTGGAGTTGAAGTGACTTTAACTATTGAGATTGCGGCACCTCCTCGTGTGTCTGCATCACTTTTGGTAAGTATTGTACCATCAAACTTTGTATATTGATAGAATTCTCTTGCCTGATTCACTGTGTCATTCCCAGCAAGTGAATCACCCACAAAGATCTTCAAATCAGGGTTTACTACCTTATTGATTTTTGATATTTGGTCCATGAGATTCTTGCTTGTCTGCATTCGTCCTGCGGTATCGACTAAAACACAATCCATCTTATGAGATTTAGCATACAAAACTGCATCACGTACTACAGCAGCTGGATCAGAACCATAGTTTTGTGCAATGATTTTTAGATTTAGTCTCTTTGCATGTTCAGTTATCTGCTCTATTGCTCCTGCCCTGTAGGTATCAGCTGCTGCAATTACTGCAGAAAATTTGTTTTCTCGTAAAAGATAGGCAATCTTTGCAACTGTTGTAGTTTTACCTGTTCCATTTATTCCCATAAATGAAATTATGTATGGTTCACCCATTACCTTTTTCCTTTGCACGTTTAATAAAAGATCAATTTTGCTTGCAGCGTCAAACATGTTAGAAATATTTTGCCGCAAGTTTTGTTTTACGATCCTTGCTACATTCTCCTTTTCTACTGTTTCCCCAATAAGCTTCTGTTTCAAATCAGTTTTCAATGAATCAATTACTTCTGTGGCAACATCTGATTCTAATAGTCCGACTTCAAGCTCAAGTAAAGATTCATCGATGTCTTTTTCCTTTAACTCCTTTTGTCCAAAACTTTTTGCTACGGATGAAAACACATTACTTAATTTTTCAAACATTATTTTCTGCCTTTATTGTTTTGATCCGCTGCTTGATTGCATCAATTTGTTAATTTCTCTCTGACCATACTCCAGTCGTGCTGTAACTTCATTTTTTTGAGCTGCCAATTGCTGCAGAGCGACTTCTAATTCCTTAATTCTTGCTTCCACATAGTTAATTGCAGAGTCCTTATCTTGTTCTATGGCAGTACCCGCCCCTATGTTTACAATCATTTTCTCATTTGCTTGGACTATAGCTTTCATGTAAGCACCCATTCCAACTGGCACAAGAGCTTCATGGCGTGAATCGTTGCCTAAGGCCTTCATTGATTCGACAGCGCCCGATGCTTCCTGTAGAAGCCTTATGACAACCTCTTCCTTTTGAATTAGGTCACCAAGATAAGCTTCAAGTGTTTGCATTTGTTGTAACAGTGTTTGGGCTTGTTCTTCATTCATTTGCAAAAAATTCTCTCTTCCGCCTATAAATGCATTCTCAAGTACGACACTGTTCAAACTTGGGGAG
>Ga0187846_10001632_pt1 | contig 12587 bp, 13 predicted proteins | sample TC_taG_FD_161473 | JGI IMG/M metagenome (GOLD analysis project Ga0187846, IMG submission 161473) | Biofilm microbial communities from the roof of an iron ore cave, State of Minas Gerais, Brazil - TC_06 Biofilm (v2) | ecosystem: Environmental > Terrestrial > Deep subsurface > Cave > Wall biofilm...
ATCCTATGGTTTCCGCACTTACGAAGCGATGGAAATCGCCCTGTATCATACACTGGGACGACTTCCGGAACCGGATTCAGCCCACAGATTCTGCTGAGGAGGCGGAATTGAAAACTACCCTGAGCTTGCCCTTTTGCATGTGCTCCTGAATTCTCTTCTCGTTCCGGTCCTTGAGTCGCGTAAACATCTCTTTGCGATAAGACAGCGTCACCTTGTTGCCATGCTGATGGGCCAGCCCCATGCCGCCTCGACGGCGCTATCGCCGCCGCCCACCACCAGAATATTCTTGTTCACGTAGTGGTCGGTTTCGATCAGGCGGTACATCACCTTGGGCAGCTCTTCGCCCTTCACGCCCAGCTTGCGAGGCGTTCCTCCCTTGCCGATGGCCAGGACCACGGTATGCGAGCGATGAGTTCCTTTGCTGGTGATGACGGTGAAAACGCCGTCTTCCCTTTTTTGATATCCACCACTTTTTCGCCCGTCTGGAGTTTGAAATTGGCCTTATGCAGAATTTCGTTCCAGATAGCCAGAAGTTCTTCCTTCGTTAGTTCCGTCTTTTTGAATTTTCCGTAGATGGGAAGCTCCACTGGGCTGGTCAGCACCAATTTCTGGCGCGGATATTTGGCCACCGTGCCGCCGAGTTCGCCTTCGTCCACGATGACGTATTTCAGCTTGAGTTCAATGGCGCGCAGCGAGGCGCTGACGCCGCCCGGCCCGGCGCCAACGATCAGCGCGTCCAGGACGTCGGGGCTCGATTTGCCCTGGCGCAGGCCGGGGATCCTGCGGGCAATCGTGTCGACGCAATCGCGACCTTGATTGACGGCGTTCTTGATCAACGCCAGGCCGCCGAGTTCGCCCACGATGAAAAGATTGGGAACGCTGGTTTCATGCTCGGGCGTCAATTGCGGCAAGTTCGCGCCCATGCTGGAGCTGGCCATGACCATGGTGATGGCCCCGACGGGGCAGGCTTCGGCGCACAAGCTGTGGCCGATGCACTTGTAGCGGTTGACGATGGCCGCCTGCCCGCCCAGCATGGCCAGGACGTCGCCCTCGGGACAAACCGACGCGCACGTGGCGCAGCCGATGCAATATTGCGTGTCGATGTGCGGATGCTGCGACTGCGGCCCGTCCGAACGCAAGGTCCCCTTTTTCGCCGCTTCCCGGGCGCGAATCTCCCGAAGTTTCTCCTTCTTGAGGTACCGGCGTACGAAAAACAGCGTGATAATGACAGCGATGACGACGGCGATGAGATTGTTCACCCGGCCATTTTCTCACGCGGCGGGTCGATACAATCACCGGCGATGAGAACCTGTGCTTTGACGGGCAAGGATTTTTCATCGCCAAGCCGACTCGGATCGGCGCTATTCATGATGTTCGCCGAACGAGCCCTGCGGCGGGCCGAACGTTGCCCATTCTTGACAGTGGCGGGCAGCGCCACTACCATCCCATGGGATTCAGCGGAATCACCAAGAGGCGAAGAAATTCAACGCGCAGCACCGCCTTCGCGCCTGATCGTTCGTGAAGCCCGATGAAAATTGCTTATTTCGATTGCTTCTCCGGAATCAGCGGAGACATGGCGCTCGGTGCGCTCGTGGATGCCGGATGCGAGCTTTCGCAAATTGAGTCGCATTTGCGGCAGCTTCCCCTGGACGAATGGAAAATCTCCGCCGCCAAGGTCCGCCGCAAGGGCCTCACGGCGACGCAAGTTACTGTGGAGTTTCACGAATCCCGCCACCATCGGTCGCTCAGCCACATTCTGGAATTATTGTCGCAGGGCGCGCTGCCGGCTCGAGTGCAGAAGCGCGCTTCGGCCATCTTCGAGCGCCTCGGCGAAGCCGAAGCCCGCGTGCATGGAATCCCCGTCGAGGAAGTCCACTTTCACGAAGTGGGCGCGGTGGACGCGATCGTGGACATTGCCGGCGTGTCGGCGGGGCTGGAACTGCTTGGAGTGGACGCGATGGTTTGCTCGGCGCTGAACGTCGGTGGTGGACGCGTGCAAACCGAGCACGGAATCCTGCCCGTCCCCGCTCCGGCCACGGCGGACTTGTTGCGCGGCGCGCCGACCTATTCGACGGGGATCGATCGCGAATTGGTCACGCCGACGGGCGCGGCGATCGTCGCGACGCTGGCCTCACGTTTCGGCGCGCAGCCGGCGATAACAGTGGAAGCGGTGGGTTGCGGCGCGGGCGCCGCCGACCTCGCCGAGCAGCCCAACGTCTTGCGCCTCTTTGTGGGCGAGGCCGCGGAAGAGCGCGCCGGCGAATCCGGCGTAGGATCGGTCGTCGTCCTCGAAACCAACGTCGACGATATGAATCCGCAGATTTACGGTTATTTTGTGGACCGCGCGCTGGCGGCAGGGGCGCTCGAGGTTTTTTCAACTCCGGCGCTGATGAAAAAGAACCGGCCTGGCCAGTTGCTTACGGTACTCTGCGAGCCGGCCGCGGAGGAAGCCCTCACGAAACTGATTTTCCAGGAAACGACAACCCTTGGCGTGCGCAGGTTCGTGGCCGAGCGGCGCATCCTGGGGCGCGAGTTGGTGACCGTGGAAACGGCGTTCGGCCCGATCCGCATGAAAGTGGCGCGGCAAAACGACAGGATGCTGAATGCCGCTCCGGAATATGAAGATTGCCGTAGAATTGCGGCGGAGCGGAACGTGCCGCTCAAGCGGGTCCTTGAGGAGGCTGCGTTTGAATTTCGCAAACAATATGGGGGCTCAAACTAGAGGACGGCAGGCATGAACCGGAATGGGGAATCGCAAATCTCCGAAGCTGGTTTGGACGGAAAGCTGCGCCTATTGTTCGAACGCCTGCGCGCGCTAGGATCCGTGGTCGTGGCATTTTCCGGCGGCGCGGATTCCGCGTTCCTCGCCTGGGCCTCGAATCACGTGCTGGGCGCGCGAGCGCTGGCCGTCACGGCGCTTTCGCCCAGCTTCTCCGGTTACGATCGGGAGCAGGCGGCGGCCTTCGCGCGCCAAGCGTCCTTGCGGCATGAGGTCATCGAAACCTCGGAATTGGATAACCCGGAATACGCCGCGAACGGGCCGGACCGTTGCTATCACTGCAAGGACGAACTTTTCCGCGAACTGGAAAAATTGCGCCAGGCCCGGGGATTCACCGCTCTGGCTTATGGGTTAAACACGGATGACTTGCGCGATTTCCGGCCCGGCCACCGCGCCGCAACCGTGCACGGAGTTCTGGCGCCGCTGCAAGAGGCGGGCTTGTCCAAGAACGAGATCCGCGAGCTTTCGCGCCGGGCGGGGCTTTCCACCTGGGATCGGCCCGCCTCGGCGTGTCTCTCCTCGCGCGTTCCGTATGGGATTGCCGTGACGGCGGAAGTGTTGTCGCGCGTCGAGCGCGCGGAAAATGCCCTGCGCGAACTGGGATTTCGCCAGTTCCGCGTGCGATCGCACGGCGACCTGGCGCGCATCGAAATCGCGCCGCAGGAATTTTCCCTGGCCTTGCGCCCGGAAATGGCGCAAGCGTTCGCATCCCGGTTGCACGCGGTCGGCTTTACTTTCGTTGCTCTCGATCTAGACGGCTACCGGCAAGGCTCACTCAACACCGTTCTGGCGGCCAAGAACGCCACATAAAATCCTGATCGTATGGATCAAGAAGACATACGCCGGGTGCTGCAGGCGGTGCGAGCGGGTCGAATGCCGGTCGACCGGGCGCTCGACCGGCTGCGTCACCTCCCTTTTGAAGACCTGAATTTCGCCAAGATCGACCATCACCGCGCCGTGCGTCAGGGATTCGCCGAAGTGGTCTACGCGCGCGGAAAGACCCCGGCACAAGTCTCGGCCATTGTCCGCCGCATGCTTCACCCGGCGTCGCAACAGAACGTGCTGATCACCCGCGCCGATGCGCGGATTTTCCGCGCCGTGCGCAACCTGACGCGGCAAGCGCGCTATCACCAGGCCTGCGGGGCCATTGCCATCCGGCGCAATTCGCGGATTCACGGCAAGGGGACCATCTTGGTGATCTCCGCGGGCACCAGCGACATTCCGGTGGCCGAGGAAGCCGCGGTCACGGCGGGAATCATGGGCAACCAGGTTGATCATGTCTACGACGTGGGCGTGGCGGGACTGCATCGGCTGCTCCAGCATCGCGAAAAGCTTTTTGCGGCGCGCACCATCATTTGTGTTGCGGGGATGGAGGGAGCTTTGCCGAGCGTGGTCGCCGGTCTCGTGAGCGCGCCGGTAATCGCGGTCCCGACGAGCACCGGTTATGGGGCCAGCTTCGGCGGCCTGGCGGCCCTCCTGGGGATGCTAAACAGCTGCGCGGCAAATGTCGCGGTCGTCAATATTGACAATGGGTTCGGTGCAGGCTGCGTGGCGAGCGCTGTGAACAGGGTTTGACGTTCATTACACAAATTCGCTGCGTCGAAGGCATGGAGGAGAATCCTCTCCATCTAAGGGATAAGAGGGATCTTGGGGGCTAATGCGATAGCAGGGAGATACACAGTCCGAGCAGCGCCCCGACCGCGATGAGCAGGCCCACCACCAGCGGCAACAGCCCAAAGGATTGCGACTCGCGCTCTGCTTCCATAAGCATTCTCCATCCAATCGGTGCAGGCTGGATTCCATACCGCAATCCGGTGTCCTAATCCTTTGCCCTCATTCAAATAAGAGGCACTACACCGGAAAGACCCTTAAAGTCCCGCGGGATCCGCGGCACAATCGTGCTCATCGCGGATGCCTCAGTTGTCTCCAAATCAAGACACTTAAACCCGGGCTATCCGGCTGTTGCCAGAGTCAACTCGGCTCGCCGTTCCTCAATCGTTCAGCTCATCAAGGCACTACACCCGAGAAACAAGGCAGCGTTTACGGATTGTCGCTGCCGACCGCAGGCAACTTTGCCGGGATCCCCACCAGAATTTCCAGTCCGATGGGCGACTTCGCGCGCAGTGCGGGATTGAATTTCCAGCGGCTGAAGGCGATCGCTGCCGCGTCATCCGAATTTGGCTGCACGCCCTGGTAGACCTTCACATCCCCGACTGCTCCATCGGCGCCGATCGTGGCGTGGAGCACGATCATTTTGTCGGCATTTTCTTCGGAGACCGGGAAACGATGAAAGTCGAAGCATTGTTGCGCTTCCGGGGGCACTACACCCGCTTCCATATGCACCACGCCGTTCTGCGCTTGCACGGGCGCCGCTGAGCCTCCCAACGGACAATACTGCAACACCCAATTCTTGCCGGGCATCGGCAAGAAGATGGTGTAGACCTTACCGCAATGCAACACATCGTAAACGCTCAACCCCCCGCCGCCGACCGGACCGGTGGAGATGATCAGCGTGTTGCGCCGCAGCCGCGGCATGACGATCACTGGATAAACGGAACTGAGAACCGCCGACGGCGCGAGCCAGCCTCCGCCAACTGCCGCCGGAACGCTTGCGCCGCCTGAGATACTTGCCAGCCCTTCTCCTTGAGCGTCTCCGCCCTGCCCGCCGGAATTCCCGCGGCCCATTCCCGCGGGAAGATCTCCTCCATTTCCGCCGATCGTTCCGTTCCCCGCGGACCCACCGGAAGAATTTGCCGGAGCGGCGCTTGGAGGAGCTGTGGGTTCGCCTTTCCCAGCGCCCGTTCCAAACAGGGCAATTCGGCTCCCCGGCGGCAAGTGCATCAACTGGGCCGCCGTCTCCGGACTGACGGAAGCGATCAATACTTCACCGGTTCCTGACGAATCGGTATTCGCCGCAAGGCTGGAATCCGAAGAGGTGCCGGCGCTGCCGGGCACGTGCCCGGAAACCGGAGCAAGATTCATGACCGGCAAGCGCGGCTGGTCGACGCTCGCCACAATCGCGACCGGCAGCGCCACGGACGCGGAAATCACCGGCGGGGCGGCAGCGTCGGCGGCATTCGGCAGGTCATTTCGACGCGTAGGCGCGTTTAAATGCAAATCGGGGCGTGGTTTCGCCGGGTCGGAGGGTGCGACAAAAGCAACGTCAGGCAAATGCAGTTCCTCGGCTATGCGCAAATCCGGGAGAGAATTCTTCTGCATAATCGTTTGGCGCGCATTGTCCGGTCTCATGGGCGTCAACACGATGGTCACCTGGGGGCGAGGCGCGGGACTGGGCGGTTCCACTTTAGGTTTAGGCGTATGGTAAATCAGTTTCGCGGCGCGGCCGATCGGTCCGGGCGCCGCCACCTCGGGAACATGGGTGAGCATTCTAAGAGTGGACAGATCGATGTAAATCGGAGTCGTATCGGGCGCTGTGCGCTCCTGCGCCATCACCGGCGCCTCAGTAAATTTATAGCTGGCCAAGCCGGCAACCAGAGCTCCGTGCGCGAGCAAGGAGAGAAGAAGCGGCGCCATTGGCACGCGTGAAAGGACGAACGGATCCCGGAATTTCGGCCGCTTGTTTTGAGGGATCCTGCTGCGCGAGCAGACGACGGCAAGGTTTTGGAATAAGGGAATTCCACGCGACTCCTGAGGAATCAAAAAGTGCGGCGCGCGCAGTCTCGGCGAGAGGGACACACATCCTCCTGGGATGGAGGGAGCATTTGAATTGCCAAACCCGGCCGCCGTGATCCTGCCGCGTGCCAATGGGAGTCGTCCGAACTGGTTTCAATACTGGTTTCAATCGAATAAAATCCACCCGCAGAACACATCCATAGGGTGCGATCTGCCGCCTCGGCGGGCCGAGTGTCCCACTTTGAGGACTCTCGTGTCGGCAATCGGAGACGTATGTGAACATCAATACTATTAACAATTGTTAATATATTTCAGGCTGCCAACACCCTCCGAAACTGGTTTGAGAACAATTAGAGACGATTCGCCCTGAATTGGAGATGCGCCCGTAGTAGTGCTAGTACGGCCTTTATTTGCCGCCGCCCTTCATGAGCCTCCGACGGAAACGTTGAACTTAACCGCAAACATATACAAAACGTTGCACACTCCCGGTAGTGTGCTGCAACAGTGTGCAACCAATCGGAGGCATTTCCCCGCGATCGCAGCGACTCAAAAATGTGTCTTGCCAATTTGCCAATGTTCTATAAACTCGCTGCCACATCCTCAGTCGTCCTCCACTGGGAATGAAAGCGTAAGTATTGTTTCGAATTTGTCTCGTGATCCGGGTTGGCGGGTGACTTGGATCCATACGAGAGGGTGTCACGCGATTGCTGGCGCGTTTTACAGCGCCACAGGTGGATGCGTCGGGGTGCATCTCCCCAGCGGGACGCCAAGGCCCAGGAGGAACCATGGAAAAACAGTCGCTCCGGATTTTCTGCTGCACGCCCTTGCCTGGTTTCGGCCACGTACTCGAGCAAGCCCTCGGTCCCGGTTTTGAAATCGCCAGCCGCAAGGAACTTTGCTGGCCGGGGCCGGATCGCGGCCATGCGTGGGACGTTCTCTTGCTGGACCTGCAGGATCCGCGGGACGGTTTCGGGCTCGAAGACGCTCTTCGGTTCCTGGAGCAGCCGTCGGGCGGTCAATTTCCGCTTCCCGTCGTGGCGATTCTGGGCGCGGAAGATCGGGCCACCTCGCTGCGACTGATGGAACTTGGCGTTCTTTTCCCATTGTTAACACCCCCCGACATGGTGGAGTTGCGGCTGGCCCTGCGGCGGGCGCACCAGTTTCATCGTCTGGAACGGGAACTGCACCAGGCGCGGGTGGAGGAACACACCGTAGTTCCCTATTCCGTGGTGGGCGTGTCGGGGGAAATGCGCAGTCTATTCGAACTGGCGCAGAAGGTGGCCCCATGCGATGTGACCGTGCTGATCATGGGCGAGACCGGAACAGGAAAGGAACTCTGGGCCCGGGCCATTCACCGAATGAGCGCCCGGGCCGAACAGCCGTTCGTGGGCTTTTCCTGCGCCAATCTGCCGGAAACCTTGATCGAGGACGAGCTGTTCGGGCACGAGAAAGGGGCTTTCACCGGGGCTACGTCGGTCCGGCGCGGGCGTTTCGAGACCGCCGATCACGGCACGCTCTTCCTGGATGAGATTGGAGATTTGAGCCTGAATTTACAGCCCAAACTGCTGCGGGTCATTCAGGAGCGGAGTTTTGAGCGCCTGGGCGGGTCCCAGTCGGTGTCGGTGGACATTCGCATGATCGCGGCGACGCATCAGGACCTGTCGGCGATGGTGGCCCAGGGCCGATTCCGCGAGGACTTGTTCTACCGCCTGAATGTCGTGCAGCTTTATTTGCCCCCCCTGCGGGAACGGCGGCAGGACGTCCCGGAACTCGCTCATTTCCTGCTGAAGAAGTTCGCCACGCAATTCGACAAGAAAGTGAAACGCTTCTCGCGATTTTCCCTGCAGGCCATCGAGGAATACGCATGGCCCGGAAACGTCCGCGAGATGGAAAATGTGATTCAAAGGGCCGTAGTGGTGTCCGAAGGGCCCACTGTGGAACTCCGGCATTTGCCCAACCAACTGCGGAAGGGATTCTCCGAAGCGCCGGTTGAACGCTCCTACGAAGCCGAGGTCCGGGAATTCAAACGGCGATTGCTCCTGCGGACCCTGCACCAGTGTGGATGGCGAAAGACGGAAGCGGCTCGAACCCTGGGGATGGCGCGCAACTATCTACACCGCCTGATTAATCAACTGCAGATCACGCCGGACCAGGAAGGGGCCGACTCGTTGCCCGAAGAGCCGAGGCAACACCTTCCCTCCAAAATCATGTAGCGCGCCAGCCGGTCTGATAGAATCGCGCCCGGAGATTGATCTCCGGCGGGCAATTCTTCTATGGAAAGCTTTCGCGAGCGGGTGTGCTTGCGCGCATTGCTGGAAGCTCAGAATCAAGACGGCGGTTGGGGATACCGGCGCAGCAGTCAGAGCGCCGTCGAGCCGAGCTCTTGGGCCATACTGGCGCTCGCCGGCGCGGGTAATTTGCAGGGCGCGGGCGCCGCGGTTCAAAACGCGGTGAACTGGTTGCGCTCGGTTCAATTGCCCGACCGCTCCTGGCCCGCCTGCGCCGGACTGCCGGAGGGTTGTTGGGTGACCGCGCTTGCCGGCTTGGCGCTCTACGAGCAAGGAATCGCCGAGGAGGCGGCCCGTGGCGCTGCGGATTGGCTGTGCTCCACCTGGCCCGCCGAAGGGGCAGTTTGGCGGCGCTGGCTCAATCGGTTGACGCGCGGGCAAAGAGTGGTCAGGATCGACTTGTCCTTGCGCGGCTGGAGCTGGACGCAAGGGACTTCCAGTTGGGTTGAGCCCACCGCTGTGGCGCTTATTTTTCTGAAACGGATGTATGCTGCTTCCGCACCTTCAAACGTCGCCAAACGCATCAAACTGGCCGAGGCCATGCTCTACGATCGAATGTGCCCGTCAGGCGGGTGGAACTCGGGAAATCCCCAAGTTTACGGAGTGGCCGGCGAGCCGCTTGCGGGGCCCACAGCTTGGGCTTTGCTCGCTCTGCAGAACTACCCCGAACGACAGGAAAACCGGCAATCACTGGAGGGGCTCGTCTCCGCAGCGAGCGAGATGCGCTCGCCCGGCTCGCTGGCGGTCTCGGAACTGTGCCTGGCCGCCTATGGGCGGAAGATTTCCTCCCTCCCGGAAACCTTGGAAGTGGCCTACGATGAAAATCGATTTCTGGGAAATATCTTGGTGACCGCGTGGTGCGCGCTGGCTCTGGGCGATCCGGTGGATTGGCTGTGCTGGAGCCGCGCCAAGGAGCACGCTTGATTTCCAGCGAAAACGAACTGCTGCCGCCGTTTCGCCGCCCGGTTTCGCGCGTGGTGATCCGCCGCGCCGAGCGCTACGAAGCGGATCTCGAGGAAATCCTGCTCGAAACCCTGCGGGAGTTCAACCTTCCCGTGCGGGGCAAATCCGTCCTGCTCAAAGCGAATTTCGTTTCGCCCGATCCACAAAAAATTATTAACACCCATCCAGCCGTCGTGGCGGCGGCGCGCGAAAGCTTTCTGCGCCTCGGGGCAGCCTCGGTGCTGGTCGCGGACGGGCCGGCGCTCGAACGGGATGCCGAGGCCATAGTTGAATCCATGCGCTTAAGGGAATTCATCGGCCCCTTGCAGGACAATTTTGTGGACTTGAATGTAGACGCTGTGCGCCGCGTCCCACTGTGCACGCACGCGACCTCGTTGAAGGAAATGTGCTTCCCGGAGACGGTTTTGGGGGCCGATTTCGTGGTCTCGATGCCCAAACTCAAGACCCACCATTGGGCGGGCGTTACTCTTTCCCTCAAAAACATGTTCGGAATCGTGCCAGGAAACTGCTACGGCTGGCCCAAGAATGTTTTGCACTGGTCCGGAATCTCGCGCGCGATCCTGGATATTAACAGCACCCTCCGGCCAAATTTTGCGATTGTAGACGGGATCGTGGGCATGGAGGGTAACGGCCCCACCCAGGGGACGCCCAAGCCCTGTGGAGTCCTGGTACTCGGTGACGATCCGGTGGCGGTGGATGCCACCTGCGCTCGCGTTATGGGCCTCGACCCGGAACGCATTGAGCACTTGTCCCAGGCCGCCTTATTGCTTGGCCATCTGCAGGAAGCCAAAATCGACCAGTTGGGAGAAGCCATCGCCCGGGTCCAAACGCCCTTTGAAGTCCTTGCCAATTTTCGCAAGCTAAAAATCAAGCGCCCCTAGCCTCGGCTTTTGGAATCGCGATTGCACTTAGTCAGGCGAGGCATTCGCAATACCTATGCGGAAGTGTCTCCAAAAGGAGGCTTGCCTGCTGCGGCGAGCTATACGTTTGTTTGCACGGGACGACCGGGGACAGGAACTGGTCGAGGCGGCCCTGATCCTGCCGCTGCTGCTGATGCTGTTAATTGGAACCGTCTGGATCGGGCGCGCCTACAACATCTACGAGACCCTTTCCCGGGCGGCGCGGGAGGGGGCGGAAGCGGCGGCGGCGCCGAGTTGCGCGACCTGCGGAGACGCCGCGACGACGCAAGCGCAGGTGAAAACGGTCGTGGACAATGTGCTTTCCGCGGCCTCCATCGACACGACGGTCCAGGGATACACCGTCACCGTTGGCAATCAGCCTCTGAATCCGCCGTCGGCGCCCGGCATCTATTACCGACTCCCAAATATTACCGTCAACGTCCAATATCCGGTACAACTGAACATCCCTTTCACACCGTTGAATGGAACCACCATTCAGCTCTCCACTACGGCGAGCATGGCCCAGGAGTTCTAAAGAATGCGCGAGCAGGATGTTCAGCGACATGGACGGGCACGGAAGCGGCGAGCGCAAGGCCTGCGGGGCTCGGCCCTCGTTGAACTGGCGCTTCTCTTCCCTATCCTCGCGGTCTTGCTGATCGGCGTCTCGGACTTTGCCACCGCCTGGAATCTCAAGGACAAAATGGCCGGGGCCGCGCGGGAAGGGGCGCACGCGGCAGTCACCGAGTTCAACGACACGAACGATCCGCAATGCGGCGGAACGCCGTGTTCGGTGGTGGCCGGCGCCGCTGCCGCTAACGCCTATCTGCAAAATTCCGGCGCCACCAACTGCAGTCTGGATCCGGCCACGGCTTCCGTAACCACCAATGGCGGATTTTCCTGGACGTTCACTTCCTCGTCCGGGGGCAATTGCGGCATCGCCAGCATCACCGTCGCGCGAGCCGTGGATGTCGTCGACGCCGGCACCGGCACGAACGTGCTGTGCACCCAGGTGCAGGTGACGTACCCATATGCCTGGAGCTTTAGCCGGGTCGTGAAGATGATCGATCCCACATGGAGCCTGGGGAACATCCTGACTTTCACTACCACGGAGACGATGCCCAACTTGAGTTAAGGGGAAGGATGAGAGCCATGAAAGGGCCAAGAAAATTAACCGCGGGGCGTGATCGCGAAAGGGGGTTCACGTTCGGTTTCGTGGCCGTGTGCCTGATTGTGCTGGTCGGCGCCGGGGCGCTGGCCATTGATCTGGCCGAACTTTACGTGGCGCGCAACGAAGCCCAGCGTGCCGCCGATGGCGCGGCCCTGGCGGGGGCCAAAGTGTACGCCGAATCGGGCTGCCTGGATTCACGGACCTGCAGCACCATGGACGCGACCGCGCAGCAACGCGCGACGGACGTCGGCAACCTGGATTTGGTCGCCGGTCAAGCCCCCACCGTTACCGCGACGCCCAATGAAACCAACCCTGTCAATCCGCAAATCACGGTTCAAGTGACGAGTTCCTCCATCAACACCATCTTTGCTTTGGCCTTCGGGTTCACCTCCAACACCGTGACCGCCAGCGCTACCGCCGAGGCCTATCTCCCTTCGGGGGATACCGCCGGGCTCACTTTCTGCGCCAGTTGCACCAGGCCTTGGTTCATGGCCAATTGCGATCAGAATACCGCCGACCAGGGCAACCCCAATACCTTGGGCTGCCCGCTCAATCCCGTCAGCGGGACGGCGCTGAATTATCTGATCGATCCAGCCAACAATTACGCCGTTGTGAGTCCAGGCTGCGACACGGGAGGCACTGGAAGTATCGGCGAGCCCATCGTCATGACCCTCTATCCCGCTGCCGCACCTTATTACTACGGCTCAGTCGATTCGGGAGGCGGAGAGCCCGGTTACGTGACCGCGATTGATACGTGCAGCATCGGCACTCAGGTGTGCGGCGGATCATTTAGTTCCCTGGCCACGATTCCCGGGGACACGATCAATGCCGTGGACACGCTCCTGCACCTGCCCATG